>Ga0302283_1001309_pt1 | contig 21032 bp, 14 predicted proteins | sample III_Fen_E1_4_FD_198770 | JGI IMG/M metagenome (GOLD analysis project Ga0302283, IMG submission 198770) | Peat permafrost microbial communities from Stordalen Mire near Abisko, Sweden - III_Fen_E1_4 | ecosystem: Environmental > Terrestrial > Soil > Wetlands > Permafrost | place: Sweden: Abisko... | reverse complement strand
CGAGCAGCCGTGCATCCTGGCGCTGGATGGCGACTTCGGCTTCGGCCAGGTGATCGGGCGCGAGGCGCTGAAGCTGGGCATCGCCAAGGCGAAGCGCGAGGGGGCCTGCATCCTGTCCCTGCGGCGTTCGGCGCACCTCGGCCGGCTGGGCGAATTCATGGAGATGGCCTCCGACGCCGGCCTGGTCTCCTTTTCCTTCACCAACACGCACGGCTCCGGCGTCCTCACCGCGCCCTACGGCGGATACGAGCGCCGGCTCTCCGCCAACCCGCTGGGCGGCGGCGCGCCGATGCCGCAGGGGCCGGCGATGCTGATGGACCTTTCCACCTCCACCGTGGCCGAGGGGAAGATCAAGGTCGCCCGCAACAAGGGTGAGTCGCTGGCGCCGGGCCTGATCGTGAACGGGCGCGGCGAGCCCTCGACCAGCCCGGAGGAATACTATGCCCAGCCGCCCGGGGCGTTGCTGACCATGGCCGGCCACAAGGGCTTCGCGCTCTCGCTCTTCTGCGAGGTCATGGCGGGGGCGCTCGCCGGCGCGGGCTGCAGCAAGGCGGGCGTCGAGCGGGTGGCCAATGGCTACATGTGCTTCCTGCTCGATCCGGCGGTATTCTGCGGGACCGCGTTTTACGAGACGGAGATCGGCCAGTTGGCGACCTGGGTAAAATCCAGCAAGCTGGCACAGGGCTTTGACGAGATCCTCCTGCCCGGCGAGCCCGAGGCCCGGGCGGGAGCCGCGCGCGGGCGCCAGGGCATCCCGATTGACGAGACCACCTGGAAGAAGATCTGCGCCATCGCCGAGGCCCGGGCGGTGCCGGCGCCCGCGGCCAATTCCGGCGCCTGAGCCGGAGCCTTTCATCATGCCCCTCACCCACGCCGATCTCCTCAAGCTCAAGCGCTGGAACACGCCGACGATTTCCAATGCGGTTGAGCAAATCACCCGGGCCGACCGCCTCACCCTGACCAACCGGGAGGAAACCCGCGACTTCATGCCCGAGATGGGCCCGATGGCGGGCTACGCCGTGACCGTCGTGATGTCGGGGGGCGATCCGGTGGTCCAGCGCGACCAGCCGGACAACATGCACCGGATGCGTGAATATTTCGCGAGCCTGCCTGGGCCGAAGATTGTCGTGGTGCGGGATGCGGACGGGCCCGCGTGCCATGGGTCGCTGTGGGGCGAGGTCGGGGCCAATGCCGCCCGGGCCCTCGGCTGCGTCGGCACCATCACCGACGGCGCGCTGCGCGACCTCGACGAGATGAAGAACGCGGGCTTCAAGGGGATCGCCCGCCGCCTCGCCGTGGGCCACGCCTACTGCTGGCCGGTGCAGTGGGGGGTGGAGGTCGAGGTCTTCGGCACCGCCGTCCGTCCCGGGCAGCTGATCCATGCCGACAAGCACGGCTTCATCCTGATCCCGCCCGATGCCGAGGACCGGTTGGTCGAGGCCGCGCGCTTCATGGACGACAACGAGTGCGACACGGTGGTCCTGGCCGGCCGCAACACCGCCGGGAAGACACTGCCCGAAATCCTCGCGGCCATGCGCGAGGCCGGCGGCCGCTTCGGGGCCGCGAGCCGGAAAAAATACGGCCAAACAGGCGAGTGGTAAGACTTACTTCTTCGTCCGGACCGGCCGCCGCCCGGGAAAGAGCTCGCGGCAGATCCCGCAGGTCGTCCCGTCGCAGCCGCGCGCGGTGCAGTGTTCGCGGCCGTAAAAGATCATGCGCAGGTGGAGGCGGTTCCAGTGCTCCGCGGGAAAGAGCCGCTGCAGGTCGCGCTCCGTCTGCTCCACGCTGCGGCCGGTGGTCAGCTTCCAGCGCTGCGCCAGGCGGTGGATGTGGGTGTCCACGGGAAAGGCGGGGACGCCGAAGGCCTGCGCCATCACCACGCTGGCGGTCTTGTGCCCCACCCCCGGCAGGGCCTCGAGTTCCGCGAAGGAGCGCGGCACGGCGCCGCCGTGCCGCTCGAGGAGCAGGCGGGAGAGCCCGGCGATCGCCCGGGCTTTCTGCGGCGACAGGCCGCAGGGGCGGATGATGCGCTGGATTTCCGGGACAGGCAGGCGCGCCATCGGCCCGGGCGTGTCGGCGAGCGCGAAGAGGGCGGGGGTGACCAGGTTGACGCGCCGGTCGGTGCATTGCGCCGAGAGCAGCACCGCGATGAGCAGCGTGTAGGCGTCCCGGTGGTCGAGCGGAATGGGGGTCTGGGGATACAGCTCGGCCAGCCTCTGCTCGATAAACGCGGCCCGCGCGGCCCGGGTGGGATAAGGGGAGGATGGCATGGCTCAGGTAAGGGCATAAATCGCGGTTGCGCGAGTCGGGAGCCGGCCTACCGTGGCCGCACATGGCTTCGCTCGACCCGCTCGCTCCGCCGGACACCTTTCCCCGCCGTCATCTCGGCGACGGCGCCGAAACCGCCGAGATGCTCCGGGTGCTCGGCTACGCGTCGCTCGACGGGCTGATCGACGCAGCCGTGCCGGAGTCGATCCGGCGCGGGCCGCTCCGCCTGCCGCCCGCGCTGGGCGAGAGTGCGGCGACGGCGGAACTGCGGGCCATCGCCGGCGAAAACCGGGTGTTCCGGAGCTTCATCGGCCAGGGCTACTACGACACCTTCACCCCGGCGGTGGTCCAGCGCGCGATCCTGGAGAACCCGGGCTGGTACACCGCCTACACCCCCTACCAGGCGGAGATTTCCCAGGGCCGGCTGGAGGCCCTGCTCAATTTCCAAACGATGGTCTGCGACCTCACCGGGCTCGAGATCGCCAACGCCTCGATGCTCGACGAGGCCACGGCCGCCGCCGAGGCCATGATGATGTGCCTGCGGCTGCACCCCGCGGCCGGGGAGAACCGCCGGTTTTTCGTGTCGGCCGGCTGCCATCCCCGGACGATCGCCGTCGTCCGGACCCGGGCCAGGCCGATCGGACTCGAGGTGGTGGTGGGCGACCACCGCGACTTCGTCCCGGGGCCCGGCTGCTGCGGCGTGCTGGTGCAGTATCCCGACACGGGCGGTTCGGTGCACGACTATGCGGGCTTCTTTGCGCAGGCCCACGCCGCGGGCGCGTTCTGCATCGTGGCCGCCGACCTGCTCGCGCTCACCCTGCTGCGCGCGCCGGAGGAATTTGGCGCCGATGTCGCGGTGGGCTCGGCGCAGCGTTTCGGCGTGCCGCTGGGCTTCGGCGGCCCGCACGCGGGCTATCTTGCGACCCGGGATGCGTTCAAGCGCCAGATGCCGGGCCGGCTGGTCGGGGTGTCGCAGGACGCCCAGGGCAACCCGGCGCTGCGCCTGGCGCTCGGCACCCGCGAGCAGCATATCCGCCGGGACAAGGCCACGTCCAACATCTGCACCGCCCAGGTGCTGCTGGCCGTGATGGCGTCGATGTACGCGGTTTACCACGGGCCCGCGGGCCTGCGCGCGATCGCCCGCCGCGTCAAGCTGCTGACCGACCTGCTGGCCGAGGGCCTGCGCCGCGGGGGAGCCCAGGTCAATGCCGAGCCGGTCTTCGACACGCTGACGGTCGGCCGGGTCGCGGCCGCGCGGGTGCACGCGGCCGCCGCGGCCCGAAAAATCAACCTGCGCCCGATCGACGAATACACGGTTGGGATTTCCCTGGACGAGACCACGACCCTCGAGGAGGTGCGGACCCTCCTCGGCTGCTTTGGCGAGATCGAGCTTGCCGCGGTGCCGCCTGCCGCGGAGGAACTGCTTTTCTTCGGTTCGCACGCCCGCGCCACCGGGTTTCTCACCCATCCGGTCTTCCACCGGTTCCACACCGAGCACGAGATGCTGCGCTACATCAAGCGGCTGGAGGCGAAGGACCTCTCGCTCTGCCAGTCGATGATCGCGCTGGGCTCGTGCACGATGAAGCTGAACGCCGCGAGCGAGATGCTGCCGGTGTCGTGGCCGGAATTCGCCCGGCTGCATCCCTTTGCCCCGGAGGAGCAGACCCGCGGCTATCGGCGGCTCTTCCGCGACCTCGAGGCGTGGCTCGCCGAGATCACCGGATTCGCCGCGGTCTCGCTGGAGCCCAACGCCGGCTCCCAGGGCGAGTACGCCGGGCTGCTCGTCATCCGCGCCCACCACGAGGCGCGGGGCGAGGGACACCGCCAGGTCTGCCTGATCCCGACGAGCGCGCACGGCACCAATCCGGCCAGCGCCAGCATGGGCGGCTACAAGGTGGTGCCGGTGGCCTGCGACGCGCAGGGGAACATCGACCTGCCGGACCTCCGGGCCAAGACCACGGAGCACCACCGCGACCTGGCCGCGCTCATGGTCACCTACCCGTCGACCCACGGGGTGTTCGAGGGCGCGATCCGGGAGATCTGCGCGCTGGTCCACGAGCACGGCGGCCAGGTGTACATGGACGGGGCGAACATGAACGCCCAGGTCGGCCTCACCTCGCCCGGCGCGATCGGGGCCGACGTCTGCCATCTCAACCTGCACAAGACCTTCTGCATTCCCCACGGCGGCGGCGGCCCCGGCATGGGCCCGATCGCGGTCGCGGCGCACCTCGCGCCCTTCCTCCATGCCAGCGCGATCAGCGCCGCGCCCTGGGGCAGCGCGTCGATCCTGGTCATTTCCTGGATGTACATCCGGATGATGGGGCCGGACGGCCTTACCGCCGCGACCAAGACCGCCATCCTCAACGCCAACTACGTGGCGAAGCGCCTGGAGCAATGTTTCCCGGTGCTTTACCGCGGCAACGCCGGGCTGGTCGCGCACGAGTGCATCGTGGACCTGCGGGGCTGGAAGCGGCACGGGATCGAGGTGGAGGACGCCGCGAAGCGGCTGATCGACTATGGTTACCACGCGCCGACCATGTCCTTCCCGGTCCCCGGCACCTTCATGATCGAGCCGACCGAGAGCGAGACCCGGGAGGAACTCGACCGCTTCTGCGCGGCGATGATCGCGATCCACGCCGAAATGCAGGCCGTCGTTGAGGGCCGCGCGGACGCGGCGGACAACGTCTTGAAGCACGCGCCCCACACCGCCGCGGTGGCCTGCGCCGACCGCTGGGACCGCCCGTACCCCCGCGAGCAGGCCGCCTTCCCCTCGCCCGGGGCGCGCGCCGCCAAGTTCTGGCCCGCCGTCGGCCGCGTCGACAACGTTTACGGCGACCGCCACCTCGTCTGCTCCTGCGTCGGCATGGAAGCCTACGCTGAATCGCCCGGACTCTCAAAGTAACGCCGACTCTATCTTCAATCCCTCCGATCCGTTCTCACGCAAAGGCGCGAAGGCGCAAAGAAAACCGCCGCGAATTCGGTCTTCAGTCCAAGTCACCAAACAACGAAAGTCCGATCCCGCGCCTGCGCGGGATCGGACTTTCGTTGTTTGGTGGGTTTGGTGATCGGAAGGATCGACCTTTGCGTCTTCGCGCCTTTGCGTGAGAACGGTTTGTTTCAGGGAAGCTCGGTGATTTTCACCGCGGTCGCGCGCTTGCGGGCGAGGCGATAAGTCGCCAGCCCATGCGCCGGCAGGGAGCTGAGCGGATAGTTTTGTCCCGCGACCGTCAGCCTCGGGATCGTGCTGCGCCCGGCGGTCTCCTGCAGGCGCACGATCAGGCCGTTGCCGTCCTCGGCCGGCTTCAGGGCCAGCAGTCGCACTCCGGCCGGATCCAGCCGGACGATGCTGCCGGAGCGCCCGAGCGGGCCGGGATGGGGCGGGACGGAGAGGGCGACCGGGGGCTGCTCCAGTTCGGCGGCCAGGCGCGGCAGCGCGGCGGTGTCGGTCGAAATCAGGAATTTGAAGCGGTATTCGCCGCGGTCGACCACCGGGAGCCAATCCGGCGTGGCGGCCGTGTCGCGGGCGTCGAAGGCGTAGCGGGTGGAGCGCACCACCGAGGCGCGGAACGTGCCGTCCGACGTGTCGAAGCCGTACAGCGCGTCGCTGGCGAAGCCGAGGGCGTGCTTCCCCTGGCGCAGGCGGACCCAGCGGCCGCCCGGGACCTCGCCCGACGGGCCGCGGCGGACGCTGCCGCCCGGCACATCGTACTCGGCCTCGTCGCCCGCGCCCGGGAAGACGAGTTTCAGCCGGGCCCGCTTTTCGTTCCACATCAGCCGGGCCTCGACGTCGATGGCATCGCGCCCGGCTGCCAGCCGCAGCGTGAGCTCGAGCTCCGAGTTGCCGCCGGCGAGCCTGACCCAAAGCGCCGCGCGGAGCGGCCCGCGCTCCAGGGTCTCGACGGCCGCGATCTTCCAAATGTGTCGGACCCGGGTGAGATGCCAAGAATCGGCTTCCTGGTCGGCATAGCAGCCGCCCCACGAGCCAAATGCGTCGTCCACGGTGATCGCCCCGAGGCCGCCGGGTCCGAGCAGCGGGCGGAGGCCCTGGAACAGGGCGAGGCCGCGGCGGCCGACCTGCGCCTGCGCGCGGTAATGCCGGCTCCGGATCTCGCCCCGGCGGGGCGCGGTCGCGCCGGCGGCCGCCTTCACCGGGCGCGCCCCTTCCACCCAGCCTAGGGTGACAACCGCCCAGCCGAGCGCCGGCAGGCGGACGTTGGTCAGCACGCGCGCACGCCACGGGATATTCGTCAGGAAGGTGCACTCCGGCTTGATGCGCTGGAGGGCCCGGGGTTTTCCGTCCGGCCCCCGCACTTCGATTGGGACGGCGTCCGGCCGGTCCTGGTAGGGGAAGGCCGGCCGGTAATCGAGCGACGCCTCGAGCTCGATCGGCCCATCGTAGGGGTGCGGGTGCGGATTCCACACCAGCAGGGCGACCGCCGTGGGATGGTCCGCGGGCACGGGCGCGACGGACGTGTCCACCCGCCGGGAAAGGGCGTTGAGGGCGCCGAATTCCACCGCGCGGGCCGTGTGCAGGATCCCGCGCGTCCAATCCACCTGCTCGTCGAGGGCGCGCTCGATGCTGGAGCCGGGAAGGATGTCGTGAAACGAGTTGAACATCAGCCCGCGCCAGGTCGCGCCGAGATCGGGGACCGGGGCGGGCGCGACGAGGCGTCCGGCCGTGGCGGCGGTCTCGGCGCGCGTGAGCGCCGCCTCCGCGCGGCGAAAGGCGAACTTCACCCGCGCGGCCGACGTGTAGCAGCCGCGCTGGCAGTAATTCATCTCCCCGCGGTGCACGGCGGGCGCCGCCTCCGGCCTCGCGGCGATCTCCCCCTCGAGCGCGGCGAAGAAACGGTGCAGGCCGGAATGCACGACCGCGACCTCCGGGTGGCCCGACGCCCAGTCCTGGATATCGCGCACCAGCCGCCGCGTCGGTCCGCCGCCGTGGTTGCCGAGGCCGTAAAAATAGGCGATGTGGTGGTAGGGCTGTTTTTCGGCCGCCGCAAGGAACCCGTCGAGGCGGCGCTTGGCCTCGTCGCGCTCGCAGCCATACCAGCCGTGGATCGGGCGGTAGCCGAGGATCCGGGACCCGGCGGGGCCCTCCCACCAGAACGCCGGGCCGGGCAGCGGGCACTGCTCGACGAAGGGGCGGAAAAACGCGAAATAGCGGAAGCCCGCTCCCGCCATCAGCTCCGGCAGCCCCGCGCTGTGGCCGAAGGAATCCGCCGCCCACGCGACGGTGGCCGGGCGCCCGAATTTCTCCGCAAAGTAGTGCTGCCCATGCAGGTAGATCCGGGCGAAGGTCTCCGTGGCCGGCAGGTTGGTGTCGGGCTGCAGGTAGGCGCCGCCGATCGGGTCCCAGCGCCCGGCCCGGATCTGCCGGAGGATGCGGGCGAAGGTCGCCGGATCCTCGCGCTCGATATGCTCGTAGAGCAGGGTCTCGCCGCGCACGTACGTGAGCTCGGGAATCTCATCCATCAGCGCCAGCATGGTGCGGGCGGTGATGAGCCCCTCGTTCAGGCCCTCGCGCCAGTCCCAGAGCCAGACCGGGTCGAGGTGCGAATTGGCGATCAGGTGAAACGTGTACCGCGGCGCGCTCATGCGGGCGCGCTCAGAACTTCTCGTTGATCACCGGATTGGTCAGGGTCCCGATCTTCTCGATCTCGATGCTCACGGTGTCGCCGGCCTTGAGGTAGACCGGCGGCTTGCGCGCAAAGCCCACCCCGTGCGGCGTGCCGGTGAGGATGACCGTGCCCGGCAGCAGGGTCTTGCTGCCGCTGAGGAACTCGATCAGGGTCGGGACGTCGAACACCATGTCGTCGGTGCTCCAGTCCTGCATCACTTCGCCGTTGAGCACCGTCTTGATCCGGAGCTGGTTCGGGTGGGGGATCTCGTCGCGGGTCACCAGCACGGGCCCCAGCGGGCAAAAGGTGTCGAAGCTCTTGCCCTGGGAGAACTGGCTGCCTCCCCACTTGATCTGCCAGTCGCGCGCCGAGACGTCGTTGGCGCAGGTGTAGCCGAGGACGTAGTCGAGGGCGTGGGCGCGGCTGACGTTCTTGCAGCGCCGGCCGATCACGACCGCGAGCTCGCACTCGTAATCGGTTTCGTGGCTGGCGAGCTTCACCGGGATCTCGATCGGGTCGCCGGGGTTCTGCACGGAGCTGGTGCTCTTGAGGAAAAGCATCGGCCGCTCGGGCACGCCCTTGCCCCCCTCCTCGGCGTGCCTCTTGTAGTTGAGCCCGATCGCCAGGATGTTCACCGGGGCGATCGGGGCCAGGAGCTTGCCGGGAGAGACGACCCGGTCGGTGGCGTGGAAGGAGCCGAAGATGTCCCCGGCGATCTCGCGCGCGGAGCCATCATGCAGCAGCGCGGCGTAGGCGGGGCCGGCGGGGGTGGAATGGCGGATGATTTTCATGGGGGAAAGGGAGCCGGGACAGTGGTCAATTTACGGGGGGATGGGAAGCTTTCATCACGGAGAAAAATTCAGCGGGCTGCCTCATTCGAGCACCAGCGCGATCTGGACCCCCGGGCCGTGCACGCCGCGGATCAGGATGCCCTCGATGTCCGCCGTGCTGGACGAGCCGGTGCACCAGATGACGTTCGGGTCGTCGCCCAGGGCGGCGACGGCCAGGGAGAGGTCGGCGAAGATTTCCGCGCGGCGGACGACCGCGATGTGAACCCACGGGGCGAGCGCGGCCAGCCGGCGCGAGGTCGAGGCGTCCTTCAGGATGATGGTCCCGGTCTCGGCGATGGCGCCGGCCGCCCGGGTGATCCCGAAGGCATAATCGTCAATCCGGGTGCGGTCATATTCAGTCTCGACCGTGAAGTCGGAGCCGAAGTGGGGGGCGAGCCGCGGCCAGAGCGCGGGGTCGCAATAGCCGTGCAGCCACTGGCTGGCGCGCAGCAGCGCGACGACGTCCGGGACGGCGGTGACGGCGCGGCCGTTGACCAGCGCGATGCGCTCGCCGAAGACGGCCAGCGGGTCGCGCCCGGAGATGAGCCGGCGCATCACCGCCAGGTCGCCCGCATACTCGGGCAGCGGCGCGCGGTCCCGCAGCGGCGCCAGGGCGGCCTTCACGCGGTTGAGGATCAATTCCCGGTCGTCGCTCATGTTCGGATCATACCCTGGGCGGCGGGAGCCGGTTGCCAAACAGTTTTTCCCGGCCGACGAGGTAGAGAAAGGCGACGAGGAGGAGGAAGGGAAGGAGCGAAAGCGCATCGGCGTGGGGACCGCTGAAGAACGGGTTGTGGCGAGCGGCCCAGCCGGCCAGGGTGGTGTCCAGCGGCTCGAGCACGCCCGCGAGGAAGGCGATCACGATCCCGGCGATGGCGCCGCCGGCGATATAGCCGGAGGCGAGCAGCACGCCGTGGCTCTTGTCGGACTCGGCCACCAGCTGGTCCTCGCTGAGTCGGGCGTGCCGCAGCCGGCGGCGCCGGTGCCAGTCGGCCAGCCGCCGGACCATTCCGCCCGCCCAGATCGGGGTGGAGGAGGACAGCGGCAGGTAGACGCCGACGGCGAAGGCGAGCGAGGGCAGGCCGGCCATTTCCAGGACCAGGGCGATCATCACGCCGAGCAGGACCAGCGCCCAGGGGAGCCGGTGGCTGAGGATGCCCTTGATGATGTAGGACATCAGCACGGCCTTCGGGGCGTCGAACTTGCGCACCGTGCTGCCGTCGGGGCGGTGGGTGAACCGGCCGTTGATGCCGGGGTCGACGAGCCAGACCGCGCGGCCGGCGTCGTCCACGAGAAATTCCTCCGCCGCGCCGCCCGCCGGGTCGGCCCGGTGCCAGACCCGGTAGGTCCGGGCGTCGTCGCGCGCCTGCGGGCCCGAGATCCGCTCGCGCCGGGTCAGGAGGCTTGGGTCGGTGTGCAGGCCGGCCGGCGCGACCTGTGCGGCGGGGACGTACACGGTGGCGGTGGCGTTGAGGACGAGCAGGATCGGGCCGAGCGCGAGGGCCGACGCCAGCGTGCCGCACAGGATCGCGATCTGCTGGTAGCGGGGGGTGGAGCCGAGGAGATGGCCGGTCTTGAGATCCTGCGAGGTGCCCCCGCCGTTGGTCGCCGCGATGCACACGATCGCCCCGACGGAGAGGGCGGTCACATAGTAGGTCCCGCCGGTCCAGCCGACGAGGAGGAAGATCAGGCAGGTCAGCAGCAGCGTGGCCACGGTCATGCCGGACACGGGGTTCGACGAGGAGCCGATCTCCCCGGTCAGCCGGGATGAGACGGTTACGAAGAGAAAGCCGAAGACCACGATCAGCAGCGCCCCGAGCAGGTTCATGTGCAGGGTCGGAGCCGCGACGATCCCGACGATCACGATGATGATGCCGATGCCGACAAACTTCATCGACAGGTCGCGCTCGGTGCGGGGCACCAGGGTCGAAGGGGTCGGGACGAGGATATTGATATCGGGCCTGCCCAGAGCGGAGTCGAGGGGCTGCCCGACATCAATATCCGCGTCCTGACCCCTTAGGGCCGCCTTCAGTCCGTGCCAGATCGTCGGCAGCGACCGCACCATGCTGACGATGCCGCCGGCGGCCACCGCCCCGGCGCCGATGTAGAGGACGTAGGCGCTGCGGATCTGGCCCGGGTCCATCGCGGCGATCGGGATGGTCCCGGGAGCCAGGGCGCCCGGAATCTTCTGGCCGAAGAACTTGATCATCGGGATCAGCACGAGGTAGGCGAGCACGCCGCCCCCGCACATCAGGGAAGCGATCCGCGGCCCGATGATGTAGCCGACCCCGAGGAGCTCCGGCGACACTTCGACGGCGACCGAGCCGCCCTGGAACGGGGAGCCGAAGACCCGCTCGGACACGTCCTTCCATCCCTTGCCCGCCACGTTCAGCACCTTGTAAAGCAGGCCCGCGAGGAAGCCGGTGAAGATCACCGTCCCGCCCGCGCAGGGGGCCGTAGTAGCGCCGGCGCTACTCATCTCGGCCCGGGCCGAGGGCGACGCCGCCCGGCGGTCCGCCGCCGTGGCCCCGGCCGCTAGCACCGCCGCGCAGGCGGTGCCTTCGGGATATTTCAGGACGCCGTGTTCGCCGACAATGAGGGCCCGGCGGAGGGGGATCATCAGGAGGATGCCGAGCAGCCCGCCGAGGACGGCGACGAGCAGCACGCGGGTGAGCTCGAGGTCGAAGCCGAGGATGAGGATGGCCGGCATGGTCACCGCCACGCCGAAGGCGATCGATTCGCCCGCGGAGCCGGCGGTCTGGGTGATGTTGTTCTCCAGGATGGTCGCGTCGCGCACCCCCAGCCGGGCGAGGGTGCGGAACACCGTGAGGGACAGGACCGCGACGGGGATGGAGGCGCTCACGGTCAGGCCGACCTTGAGCGCGAGATACAGGGACGAGGCGCCGAACCCGACGCCCAGGATCGCGCCGACGATCACGGCGCGCACGGTGAGTTCGCGCATCACCGTCTCCGGCCGGATGAAGGGCTCGATCAACCCGGCCGGCGGTCTCGATTTTTCATCCATTGGCGAAATTCGCCCCCGCGCCAGGCGGGCAGCGTGCGCGTCTTCTCCCAGGCGCGCAGCGCGGGGACCGGGAGCAGGGAGGTCGGCAGGTAGTTCAGCAGCCGGCCCCCGATGAGCGCGGCGCGCCAGGCGACGGGCGTGGTGGCGAGCAGGGCCCACGCGCCCATCGGCGGCGTGCCGGGGGAGGGCACGTGCTCCAGCTTGGCCCGGTCGCGCAGGCGCAGCAGCAGGTCGGGGATAGGGATGTTGACCGGGCAGACCTCCTGGCACGCGCCGCAGAGGGTCGAGGCCTTCGGCAGGTCCGCCTTCGCCGGGAAGTTTTTTCCCAGGAGCAGCGGCGACAGCACGGCGCCCACCGGTCCGGGATAGACGCTGCGGTAGGCGTGGCCGCCCGCCTGGCGGTAGACCGGGCACACGTTGAGGCAGGCGCCGCAGCGGATGCAGCGCAGGATATCGCGACACTCGGTCGCCAGCACGTCCGTGCGGCCGTTGTCCACGAAGATCACGTGCATTTCCTCCGGCCCGTCGGGCTGGGTGGCGAGCTTCGGTCCCGAGATGAACTCGGTGTACACCGTCAGCTGCTGGGCCGTGCCGGAGCGCCCGAGCAGGTTGAGCAGCAGCGCGAGGTCCCGGTCGTGGGGCAGGATCTTCTCGATCCCGACCAGCACGATGTGGCAGCGGGTGGCGGCGAGGCAGAAGCGCGAGTTGCCCTCGTTCGTCACGAGCACGATCCGGCCGCTCTCGGCCACGACGAAGTTGGCGCCGGTCAGGCCGACGTCGGCCTCCAGGTACTTGTGGCGGAGGAACTCCCGCGCGCGCCGGGTGATCGTCTCCGGCTCGTCGTTGAAGGCTCCCAGCCCGTTTTTCTCGAACGAGGCGGCGATCTCGCGCCGGTTCTTGTGGATGATCGGCTTGACGATGTGCGACGGGTGGTCGTGGTCGAGCTGCACGATGAACTCGCCGAGGTCGGTCTCGAGGGCCTCGACCCCGTGCCGCTGCAGGTAGGGCTCCAGCTCGATCTCCTCGCTCACCATCGTCTTCGCCTTCACGATCCGGGTCGCGCCGCGGGCGCGCATGATCCCGAGCACCGCGCCGCAGGCGGCCTCGGCCGTGGCCGCCCAGTGGACCCGGGCGCCGTTGCTCTGCAACCTGGCCTCGACCGCGGGCAGGTAGGTGTCGAGGTTCTCGATCACATGCTGCTTGATCCCGCCGGCGAGCTCCCGGAGCCGGTTGGGATCGGCATAGTTGTCGAACAGCAGCCGGGTGCGCTTCTCATGGCCGGTCTTGGTGCCGCTGTGGATCGCCGCGCGGGTGTCCGGCCGCAGCGCGGCGGCCGCCTGGTCGATCGGTTGGAAGCGCATGTCAGATCAACCCTCCGCCCTGGAGGGCGTCGCGCAGCACCTGGGCGAGGTGAAGGATCCGGATCGGCGCCCCCTCCTTTTCCGCCAGGCCGCCCAGGTGCATCAGGCAACTCATGTCGCCCGAGACCAGGAAGTCCGGGTGGGCGGCGCGCACGTGCTCCAGCTTGAGGTCGCCCATGGCCGCGGAGATGTGGGGAAAGCTGACCGAGAAAGTGCCGCCGAAGCCGCAGCACTGCTCGCCCTCGCCGAATTCGACCACGCGCAGGCCGGCGATCGACCCCAGCAGGGTGGCCGCGGCCGCGCCGCTCGCCGTGCCCCGGGTGTGGCAGGAGCGGTGGAAGGCCACGGTGGCCTCGAGGCGCCCCGGCCAGCGGGTGACGCCGAGGCCGTTGACGATGAAATCCCCGAGCTCCCAGGCGCGGCGGCCGAGCGCCTCGATCGCCGGCAGGTCGGGCTCGTGCTCGAATTCCAGGACCGCGCCGTGAAACAGCATCCCCGCGCACGAGCCCGAGGGCAGCACCACCGGATCGACGCCGGTGAAGGTCTGCACCGTGTGCCGGACCACCCGCCGCGAGGCGGCCCAGTCCCCGCCGTTGAAGGCGGGCTGCCCGCAGCACGTTTGGCCCTCGGGAAAATCAACCGTGCAGCCGAGGTGCTCGAGCGCCTGGACGGTCGCCACCGCCACGTCGTCGTGGAAGGCGTCGCACAGGCACGTGGCCATGAGCTGGACGCGTTTGCCGGTGAGGGGCGGGCGCTCGTGATTCAGCATGGATGAGACTTCCAAAACGTGGGCCGCGCCGCCAAGCTGGCAACTGAAATGAGCTCCCGCCCCCTTTACACGGCCGCCATCGATCTCGGCGCCACCAGCGGCCGCGTCATCCTGGGCGCCTGGTCGGGCCGGCGGCTGGCGCTCACGGAAGTGCACCGCTTTCCCAACACCTTCCGCACCCTGGGCGCGCACGACTACTGGGAGCTCGGCACCCTCTGGGACGAGGTGCGGCGCGGGCTGGCCCAGGCCGCGGCGGCGCTGCCGCGCGGGGCGCGGCTGGCCTCGATCGGGGTGGATACCTGGGGGGTCGACCACGTGCTGCTCAACGACGCCGGGCGCCTCGTCTTCCCGGTCCACGCCTACCGGGACGCGCGCACCCAGGCCGGGCTCGAGCACCTGGCGAAGACCCGCGCGCCCCTGGAGCGGATCTACGCGGCCACGGGCATTCCCAATGTCTTCTACAACACGTCGCTCCAGCTCGCGGAAACCGTCGCCAGCTGCCCGGCGGTGGCGGACCTGGCGGCGCGCTGCCTCTTCCTGCCCGACTATTTCAACTACCTGCTGTCGGACCGCATGGAGAACGAGATCTCGATCGCCAGCACCTCGCAGCTCCTCGATGTCCATGGCCCGGGCTGGTCGCGCGCCACCCTGGACCATTTTCACATTCCGCCGCACTGGTTCACCCCGCCCATCCTCGCCGGGACCAGGCTTGGCCGCCTGGGCCGCCGGGCGCGCGGCGGCCTGGGCGGGCCGGCCTTTGACCGCGCCGAGGTGGTGGCGGTGCCCGGCCACGACACCGCCTGCGCCTACGACGCGATGCCCGCCGCCCCGGACGGATCGGATCTCTACCTCAGCTCCGGCACCTGGTCGCTCGTCGGCTGCGAAAGCGCGACGCCGCTGCTCGGCGCCGGGGCGCTCGACGCCCGCATCGCCAACGAGCGCATCGGCGACGGCCGCTACCGGCCGCTGCAGAACGTCATCGGCCTCTGGCTGCTCGAGGGCATCATGAAGGATTTCAGCGCCCGGCCCCGCGGGAACCGCGAGTGGGCCGCGCTCATCGCCGCCGCCGCGAAACTTCCGCCACCCGCCGCGCTGCTCGACGTGGCCGACCCCGCCTTCGCCAATCCGCCGTCGATGCGGGCGGCGATCGACGCGCAGCTGAAGCGGCGCCGGCTGGCCGGGCCGAAGACCCTCGCCGCCTATACCCGGCTGATCTGCGCCTCCCTGGGCCGCGGGCACGCCGCCGCCAAGGAGGCCTTCGAGCGCATGACGGGCCGGACGTTCCAGCGCATTCTCATGGTCGGCGGCGGCTCGAAAAACAGCCTGCTCTGCCAGGCCACGGCCGACGCGGCGGGCATCCCGGTCGTGAGCTTCACCCTCGAGGGCACGGCGGTGGGCAACATCGCCTCCCAGCTCATCGCCCTCCGCGCCGTTCCCGACCGGGCCGCCTTCCGCCGCCACCTCGGCGCCGATCTGAAGCAGAAGATCTACGAGCCGAGGTAGCCGCGACGTCCCGCCGCGTTCCTCCGCGGCCAGCGGCCTTCGGCCGCTGCTCGATTTCACCAGATCACCACCCGCTCGGCGGGCGCACGCCGCATCGGCGCGCCTGGGGGTACGCTGAAGGCCGCGGCGAACTCCTCCAGGTTCGAGAGCGGGCCGTTGCAGCGGAACAGGCTCGGGGAGTGGGGATCGGTCGCGACCAGCTGGCGCAGCGCCTGCGTGCGGTACTTCGTCTTGAGGGCGGAGGCGTAGCTGACGAAGAAGCGCTGCTCCGGGGTCAGGCCGCCGATCGCGGTCCGCGGCTGGCCGGCCAGCGCCTGCTCCAGGGCGGCGTAGGCAAGCTTCACGCCGCCGAGGTCCGCGATATTCTCGCTTTCGGTCAACTCGCCGTTCACGGGCAGGTCGGGATAGACGAGATACGCGTCGAACTGGCTGACGATCCCGGCGGCGCGCTGCCGGAAGCGCGCGGCGGACGCCGGGGTCCACCAGTCCTCGAGGTTGCCGTTCTCGTCGTAATGGCGCCCCGGGTCGTCGAAGGCGCGCGTCAGTTCGCGCGCGACGATCACCCCGATCGCGCCGTAGTTGACGGCGTCGTCGGCCTTCGGGTCGAAGAGCGGCGGCTGGAGGATGGCGGCGGGCAGCACCAGCTCGTTGCGCGCCGGGTCGTAGGCGGCACTGAGGGTCGCCGGGGTCAGTTGCCACGCGGCCTTGTCCACCGGCTGCCCGATCCGGCGGAGATCGCGCCGCACGCCGAACGCGTTCGATTTAAGGACGTTCAGGACATACGGCCCGCGATCGATGGTCAGGGTGTCGTAATCGCTCCAGGTGTCGGGATACCCGATCTTCACGGTCAGCGCGTCCAGCTTGGCCAGGGCCCGGGTGCGGGTCGTCTCGTCCATCCACTCGAGCGTCCCGAGGCGGTCGCGCACGGCCGCGCGAACGTCCCCCACCAGCTTGCGCATGCGGGCCTTGGATTCCGGCGGGAAATAGTCCGCCACATAGAGCTGGCCGAGAGCCTCGCCAATCGCGGCATCGACCGTGGTCACGACCCGCAGCCAGCGGGGCGGGATCCGTTTGGTCCCGGCCAGGGCCTCGCCGTAAAAGTGGAAGTCCTCGTTGACCAGGTCATCGGTCAGGTACGGGGCGAAGGCGTGGATGACGTGCCAGCGCAGGTAGGATTTCCAGTCGGCGACGGGGGTCTGCGCCAGCGCGGCGGCGAGGGCCCGGAAATAGTCGGGATGGGCGAGATTGAAGGAGGTGAAGGCCGGGGCGCCCGCCTTGGCGAAATAGGTTGGCCAGTCCAGGCCGGGCACCAGGGCCGCGGCGTCGGCGAGGCTCACCTTGTGATAGCTGGCATAGGGATCGCGCAAGCCGGCCGAGGTGAGGGAGCCGCGGGCGAGGACAGTCTCCAGCCGCATCACCGCGGCCGCGCCGGCCCGGGCGTTCTGATCGGTGTCGCCGAGGATCAGGAACATGTGGTCGATATGCGCGACGTACTGGTTGCGCAGGGTCCGGGACTTTTCGTCATCGCGGAAATAGTACTCCCGCTCGGGCAGGCCCAGCCCGCCCTGGCGGACCTCCGCGATTTCCCGGCTGGTGTCCCGGGCGTCGACCGCGCTGCCGAATTCCAGTCCCGCGGACACGCCGAGGGTGTGGAGGTGGCCGATCTCGCCCAGCACGTCGGCGGGCGTCTCCAGCGCGGTGATCCGCTCGAACTCAAAGGCGAGGGGGAGGGAACCCGCGTCGACCGTCGCCGCCTCGTCCATGCCGCTGGCGTAGAAGTCGCCCACCTTTTGCTCGATCGGGGACGCGTCGTTGCCCTGGGCCGAGGCCCGCTCGACCAGCAGGTGCAGGCTCTCCAGGTTGGCCTGGCGGAGCTCATTGCTCGTGCCCCACTGCGAGTATTCCGGCGGAATCGGCGTGTCCCGCAGCCACCCGCCGTTGACGAAGTGGTAGAAGTCGTCCGCCGGTTTCACCGCCGGATTGAAGCCGGCGGACGCGATCTCCCCCCGGGCGCCGGCGAGGAGGGAGAGCCCGGCGGCGGCGATGATGACCTTGAGCATGGGGCGGGGATTTTCCGGGGGGCGCTCAGCGCAGGAATGCCTCGTGCAGTCCGCCGTCCACCGTGATCACCTGCCCCGTCGTCTTGCTCAGGCGCTGGCTCACGAGGAGGAAGTAGGCCTCGGCCTGGTCGGCCGGGGTGATGGCCGCCTTGGTCAGCGTGCGGTCGGCGTAGAAGTCCGCCAGCTTGCGCACGAGCGACTCGGTGGCTTCGTCGTCCCGGTAGGGTATGGCGTACTTGGCGAGCGACCCGATGACGCGGTCGCGGGGGAACATCGCGCTGCCCTGCACCACGGTGGCGGGGGCGACGCCGTTCACCCGCACCAGCGGGGCGAGCTCGATCGCCAGCTCGCGCACCAGGTGGTTGGCGGCGGCCTTGGACGTGTCGTAGGCCACCGACCCCTTCTTGGCCACGACGGCGTTGGCGGAGGTCGTGAGCACGAGGCTGCCGCGCAGCCCCTGCTCCTTCCAGGTCCGCGCCGCCTCGTCGCCCACCAGGTAGCTGCCGGTGACGTTGATCGCGAAGGTCAGCGCCCACTTTTCGTCCGGGATGTGCCCGGTCGTGTCGCTGGGGGAGAAGGTGCCGGCGGTGACGCAGATCGAGTCGAAGCCGCCGTAGGCCAGGGCGACGTCGTCGAGCATGCGACGGATGCTGGCGCGGTCGGTGACGTTGGCGGCCAGGCCGAGCGCCGGGCCGCAGTTGGAGAGCCCCGTGCCGGCGACGCCGATGCCGACGCCGTACTTGTCGGTGATTTCCTTCGCGGTCGCCTGGGCGGCGGCGGCGTTGAGGTCGACGCAGACGAGGTGCGCCCCCTCCTTGACCAGCCGGAGCGCGGTTTCCCGGCCGATGCCGGACCCGGCGCCGACCACCACGATGACCTGGCGCGCGAGCTCCTTCTCGGCCGGCATCCGCTTGAGCTTGGCCTCCTCGAGCAGCCAGTACTCGATGTCAAAGGCCTCCTGCTGCGGCAGCGCGATATAGGTGTCGATCGCCTCGGCGCCGCGGATGACCTCGACCGCGCAGTTGTAGAACTCGGCGGTCACGCGCGACTCCGACTTGTCCTTGCCCCACGCAATCATGCCCAGGCCCGGGATCAGGACCACCGTCGGGTTCGGGTCGCGCATGGCCGGGGAGTTGGGGTGCTTGTGCTTCGCGTAATAGGCGGCGTAGTCCCCGCGGTAGGCCGCGAGCCCGGAGGCGAGCCTCTGCTTCAGGGCGGCGGCATCCTCCGCCTGCGGGTTCCAATCGACGTAGAGCGGCTTGATCTTGGTGCGCAGGAAGTGGTCGGGGCACGAGGTGCCGAGCGCGGCGAGGCGGGGGGCGTCCGCCGCATTGACGAAGCGCAGGATCTTCTCGTCGTCCTGCACCGTGCCGATCAGCCGCTTTTCGCGGGAGACCTGGCCGCGCAGCCAGGGCAGGATGGCCGCGAGGACGGCGTGGCGGCGCTCGGGCGGGAGGGTCTGGTAGCGGGCGCCCCCGAAGGCGGCGGCGTCCCCGCCCTTCGCGGCATATTTTTCCTCGATGTACGCCGCCGCCTGCTCGATCAGGTCGAGGGTGCGCGTGTAGCAGGCGCGCTCATCGTCGTCCCAGGAGATGAAGCCGTGCTGGCCCATCATGATGGCGCGCACGCCGGGCTGCTGCCGCGCGATTTCCTGCATGGCCAGGCCGAGCTCGAAGCCCGGGCGCATCCACGGCACGTACGCCATCGCGCCGCCGAAGATTTCCCGGGTGAGCTGCTCGCACCGGGCGGAGGCCGCGATCGAGATGATCGCGTTCGGGTGCATGTGGTCGACGTGCTTCGCGGGCAGGAAGCTGTGCAGGGGGGTGTCGATCGAGGGCGCCCGCGGGTTGAGGTTGAAGGTGGTGTGGGCATACATCCCCACCATCTCGTCCTCCGCGGCGGATTTGAGGCCGCGCGCGCCGCGCGCGGCGTAGAGCTTCTGCATGTCGAGCAGCCGCTCCTGGTAGAGCGACGAGAAGTTCTCGCGGGTGCTGGTGCGCAGGTCGCCGCCCGAGCCCTTGACCCACAGGACCGCGGCGGGCCGGCCGGTGAGCGGATCGGTTTCCGTTAGCTTCGCGGAGGTGTTCCCGCCCCCGGTGTTGGTGACACGCTGGTCGCTGCCCAGCAGGTTGGAGCGGTAGACCAGCCGGCCGGCCGCGTCGAGCGACCCGGCCTTGGCCTCATCCCAGAGATAGTTCACGTAACGGTAGGTTTTCATGGAGCGTTAAAGGTTGAGCGCCCGCTGGCGGTAGGCCTCGTCCGGGCGCCCGGCGATGCGCGCGACCTGGGCGGCCGGGAGGAAGCGCGGCGCGCCGGCCGCGGCGGCGGCGCCGGCGAAGATCTCGGCCGCCTTGGCCCCCATCAGCGTGGTGCCCAGGACGGCGTCCGGGGTCGCGCCCAGCGCGATGAAGCCGTGGTTCTCGAGCAGGATCACCCGCGGCGGCCGCGCCAGGCGCCGGATGTACGCCACCACCGCCCGGCGGATCGCCCGGGCGAGCTTCAGGCCGGGATCGGTGTAGGGCACGAATACGCTCTCCACGCCGCAGCAGACGATCTCGTCCGGAAACAGCCGCCGCCGGGCGAAGCTGCGCGCATGCCGGGAGCACAGCAGCTGGTTGACCGTGACCGGGTGGGTGTGGCCGACGAAGTTGACCCCGGGGAGGGTGAGGAGGTAGGCGTGAAAGAGGGCCTCGGTCGAGGGTTTGCGGGCGTTCTTGTCCACGCGCGCCTTGAGGAGATTGTCGTCGATCTGGGTGTCGGTGAGGGCGCCCCCGTCGATCATCGGCAGGATCGAGGAGAAGCGGCACTCCGTGACGCCGAGCGAAGTCAGCGAACCCAGGTTGGACCCGCTCGCCTTGACGAGGAAGGTGTCCGCGGACGTCCGGGTGGACGTATTGCCCTCTCCCAGCATGGAGAACTTGCGGTCCTCGCGGCCCAGCTGATGCGAGAGATCGAGGAGACGGTCGAGCGGAGTCGAATCGGAAGACATAGGCCCTCAGGAGACGCCTAAATCCGGTATTTTTCCACTCCAATCTGTGATGTCCCTGCCGGAGGGTCGCGGCACAAAAAGGCCCCATGGTTTCCCAAGGGGCCAAACGGACGAAGGGGCTGGAGGCTTTTTGCCTCGGGCCTTACTTGACCGAGATATTGTTCTCCACGTCCTTCACGCCGCGGACGGATTCGGCGTCGCGCTTGGCGTCGGACTTCTGGTCGCCGCTGTCGACCCAGCCGCTCAGCTGGACGCTGCCCTTGAAGGTCACGACATGAATGTCGAAGGCCTTGACGGCATCGTCGGCGACGAGCGCCTCTTTGACCTTGGCGGTGACGGTGGAATCATCGACGTATTCGCCGGTGCTGTCCTTGGTCGGGGTTCCGGCGCAGCCGGCGATCAGGGCGCCAAAGGAGGCGGCGAGGAGGAGGAGATTAATGTTTTTCTTGATGGGTGTGATCATGGGTGTGTTGGATTGAATTTTGAGGGTTAAACTGAACCTGATACTGAACAGCTTTCAGGCTGATTGGTATCATAGGGCAAAAACAGGAAGAGGGTATGGGGTGTTTCCCGACCCCGCGGTGGCGACTTTCCCCAAAAAATCGG
>Ga0302283_1001299_pt1 | contig 21097 bp, 14 predicted proteins | sample III_Fen_E1_4_FD_198770 | JGI IMG/M metagenome (GOLD analysis project Ga0302283, IMG submission 198770) | Peat permafrost microbial communities from Stordalen Mire near Abisko, Sweden - III_Fen_E1_4 | ecosystem: Environmental > Terrestrial > Soil > Wetlands > Permafrost | place: Sweden: Abisko... | reverse complement strand
GGACCAGGAGCAGTCCCACTTCCGCCGGATGGAAGGCGACGGCGAGCTCTACGAGGATCTGGTCGCCGCTCTGATCGAGTACCTCTACCCCGAGGGCCGCCGCGAGGGGTGAGTCACCAGGGAGCGGCCGGCGGGACGAGCCCGGTGTACATCGCCGCCCAGCGCCGAGCGTCGCGCACCCCTTCGGCCCCGAGAGCGGCGTCGGCAACCGTCACCAGCGCGGCCCCCGCGGCCCCCCCCAGGAACGCTCCCCGCGTCCGCCCTGCCGCGGCGGCGTGCACCATCATCTCGGCCGCCGCGTAGGCTCGCCCTGCCTCTTCGAGCCCGTCGACCGCGCGGGCGATCTCGCCCTGACGCGCGGTCACCCCGGCTCGCAGCAGCGCCGCGGCCGCGAGCGCGTGGGGGCGTCGCTCCCGGGCGAGGCGCTCGGCGTCGCGCTGGGCGCTCCGCAGCGCCGCGGGGCCGCCGGCGGCGATCGCGGTGAGGCCCCGCAGGTGCAGCGCTTCGATGCGCACGAGCTGGATGTGGAGGAGCTGCGACGCCCGCAGCGCTGGCCAGGCTTCGAGGAGGCGGGCGCGCGCCGCCTTGGCGTCTCCTTCGTAGAGGAGGCTCGACACCTCGATCCACAGCGCCACCTGGTGCGGCACGCCGTAGGCGCCCTGCCACGCCAGCGCCAGCGCCTCGCGCGCCGCCGCGCGGGCCCTAGAGGGATCGCCGGCGGCGAGGATCGCGAAGGCCACCGCCAGGCCCGCCTGCACGGCGCCGGCGCGGTCGCCCCGGTCGCGGGCTTCGCGGAGCCAGCGCTCGGCGCGGCGGGCGCGGGCGGCCAGCGCGCCGAGCTCGAAGAGCGCCTGCAAGCACACCGCCTGGTGGGCGTTGCGCTCCCAGGCCCGGCCCCGGTCCTCTGCCTCGAGGAGGCCGAGGCCGTCCTCCACGCGGGCGAGCGCCTCCCGGAAGCGCCCGGCGCACATCCGGGCCAGCCCGGAGCAGAACCAGGAGAAGCCGAGCAGGTGCGCGTCCCCCGAGCGCCTCGCGAACCGCGCCGCCTCGTCGATGAGGGCGAGCCCGCGCGCCTCCTCGGTCGCGCTGCCGCGGTAGACGAGCATGCTCCCCAGGAGCGCCCGCGCCAGGGCAGCGTGCTCTTGCGAGCCGGCATCGAGCGCGGCGCGGAGCGCCTCCACCACGAAGAGAGCGGCGCGGACCGGATCGACCGTCGCCAGGCCCTTGCCCGCGGACCAGAGCGCCTGGACCCGGGCGAGGGCGCCCCGGTCGAGCACGGTCGCGGGGACGGGCCTCAGGCCGCGGAGCTGGAGGGTCACCAGGCGGGCTCCCAGGGTCCAAAGCGCGCGGCGGGGCGTCTCGGGCCAGGGGATGCCGTGCGCGTGCAGCACCGGGCGCAGGGTGGCCAGGCCTTCGTCGATGTGACCCGCCGCCAGCAGGTGCTCGGCCGCGCAGCGCCGGCGATCGAGCGCCTCGGCGGGCTGTGCGCCCGCCAGGTCTTCGAGGTAGGCGGACGCCGCCGCCATCGAGCGGCCTGCGCGCGCCAGCGCCTCCGCGCGCCGCGCGGACAGCGCGCGGGCTGCGGCCGTGCCCCGGGGCGTGTGCTCGAGGGCACCCTCCAGGAGCTGGGCGGCGCGGTCGGGATCGCCGCCCTCGGCGGCGCGCTCGGCGGCAGCGGTGAGGTGCGCGGCGGCGAGCGCGACGGCGCCGCCCTGCCGGAGGTGCGCGGCGGCGCGGCTGGGCTCGGCCTCGGGCCATGCGGCCAGGGCCTGCCCCAGGTCGAGGTGGATCTGCCGCGCCACCGCGGGCGGCGTGCGCGCCGCGATCCCTCGGCGCAGGTCCTCATCCCGCACGCGCAAGCGATCGCCGGCGCCGACGCCCGTGGCGCAGACGAGGCGGTCCGCGGTGAGCGCGGCCAGCGCCGCGTCGCCCACGGGCCCCGCGCCGGCGACCGCGAGGAGGACTCCCCGTTCGATCGGGCCCCCTGCGGCGACGATCTCGAGGAGCCTTCGCGCGTGCTCCGGCAGCGACGCGAGGCGCGCGGCGAGCGCCCCCTCGAGCGAGATCGGAGAGCCCACCGCCGCGACGTGGCGCGCCAGCTCCAGGATCACGAGCGGGTTGCCGCCGGCAGCCGCAGCGACGGCCGCGGCGGCGGCGCTCCGGTCGGCGTCCCCCGCCAGGGGGTCCGGTAGCGCCCGCAACGAGAGCTCGTGCGCCTCGTCCCCGGTGAGCGGCCCGAGCGCGAGCTCGCGGATCTCGACGGCGCCGGCCAGCGCCTCGAGCACCGGACCCGGCTCCGGAGTGTCGCTCTCGTACCCGAGGAGCAAGAGCACGCGCGGGGTGGCCGCTGGGTCACCGGGACGATCACCCAGGAGCGCCGCGAGCTGGCGCGCCCCCTCGCGATCTCCGAGGTGCGCGTCGTCTATCGACAGGACCACCGTCGCCGGCTCCGAGAGGCGCGCCAGGAGCTCGCGGAGGCAGGCGAACGCGGCCCTCTCGTCGGCTCCGCCGGGCGCGGGCGTCGCCGCGGCGGCCGGCAGCTCGGTGATCGCCGGGAGCTCCTCGAGCACGGGAAAGACGCAGGCGAGAGAGCGGGCGTCCTGCGGCAGCAGGGCCCGCGCCTCCGCGAGCGGCAGCGTCGCGAGGTGCGCCCAGAGGGCGTCGACGACGCCGTCGAGCATGCGGTGGGGGATGGTCTCGCGCTCGCCGCAGGCCCCGCGGAGGACGACGGCGCCGCGCGCGGAGAGCTCGTCGAGGAAGTGCGCGAGCAGGGTCGTCTTGCCGATCCCGGCAGCCCCGCGCGCGACCACCGCGATGGATCGGGCCGGCTCCACGGCGCCCAGCGCTTCGTGGAGGGCGTGGAGCTCGGCGCGACGGCCGATCATGCAAGCTTCGCCGCCGGCGGGCCTGGGGCTTCGCGTCGTCGCGCGCGCCACCCCGAGAACGTCGAGCACGGCGTCGGCGTCGGGGCGATCCTCGGGCTCGCGGCAGAGCAGCGCGGAGCAGAGGTCGGCCAGATCGGCCGGAAGGTCGGCCGCCAGGGTGGAGGGCAGCGGCGCATCCTGGTGACGCTTGTTGGTGAGCATCCGCAGGGTGCTGCCGGTGAAGGGGAGCTGTCCGGTGAGCGCCTCGAAGAGCATCACGCCGAAGCCGTACCAGTCGCTCGCCGCGGTCGCCGCTCTGCCGGCCGCCTGCTCGGGCGACATGTACGCCGGGGTGCCGCCGGCGCCGTCGTGAGGCGCGCCGGCGGGGTGGGCGCGATCGGCGACGAGGCCGAAATCGATGAGCACCACCCGGCCCTCCCGGGTGACCAGCACGTTGCCGGGGTTGAGGTCTCGGTGCAGCTTGCCGAGATCGTGCAGCGCCGCGATGGCCCCGGCGAGCTGGCGCAGCGCGGCGCGCAGCCGCCCCTCGTGGAAGCCGCGGCGCCGCGGGACCACCGCGCTCTCGTCCCGTGGGGGGACCACGACCCGCTCGCTGGGGGGCGCCTCCTCGTCGAAGGTCTCGCCGAGGTACTCCCAGGCGCCGAGCCGTCGCTCCCCGTCGCCCTGGGCGTGCTCGACGAAGCTCTGCCCGAGGACCAGCTCCATCGTGAAGAACCACTCGCCGGCCTCGGCCCCGAGCTCGTAGAGGGCGACCAGGTTGGGGTGCGCCACGCCGCAGAGGCTGCGAAACTCGTTCTTGAAGCGGGCGAGCCCGGCCCCGGTCATCCAGCGCAGCGTCTTCAGGGCCACGCGCTGCCCGTGCTCGACGTTCACCGCCTCGTAGACGACGCCCATCCCACCCGCCCCGACGCAGCGGATCACCTCGTAGCGGCCCAGCCGGAGGGGCTGGCCGTCGGCCTCGTAGAGGCGCCGCTGGAGCGAGGGAAGGACGCTGGGGCGAGGGGCGGGCGGCGAGCGGGGCCCGGGCGTGCTCTCTCCGCCCTCGGCCGCGCTCTGCTCCGCGGCGGACCGGAAGAGCTGGACCAGCGTCTCGCCGCGGCCGGTGGGCCAGAGGGGGAATTCCGGCGTGATCGGAGTCTTCTCCATGAAAAGGCCGGCGCGGTGAGGCGCGTCTGGCCAGGTCGGCTCCTGCGTCCGGTCGCCGAGCTACTTCTTGGGCTCGTCCTTCTTGGGCTCGTCCTTCTTGGGCTCGTCCTTCTTCGCGTCGACCTTGGGATCGACGGAAGCGGCGGCGGAGTCCTCGGCTTCGAGCTCCTTGAGGAGCTTCTGGGTCTCGGCGTCGTCCTCTTTGATGAGCTTGCCGGCGTCGAAGGTGAGCATGGGCAGGGCGCCGCCGCCGTTCATCACGGGGAGCTTGCCGTTCCACTTCTCCAGCGCGCGGTACTGCATCACCTGCGGCGACATCGAGCGGCGCAGCATGAGGTTGGCCCGGGCCTCGGCGCGCGCGGTGATCAGGCGGGCGTCCGCCTCGCCGCGGGCTCGCTCGCGGGCGGCGCTGGCCTGGCCCTCGGCCTGGGCGACGGCCTGCCTTGCCTCGGCCTCGACCTGAGCCACGCGATTTTGGGCCTGGATCGCCTGCTGCTTCTGCTCGAGCGCGCGGTTGATGGCGGTGGCGACGCTCTCCGGCAGGCGCAGCGCGCCGTTGACGGTGAGCTGGTCGACGATGAACCCGTCCTTGCCGAGCTGGTCCTGGAGGCGCTTGTTCACGTCGGCGACGACCTGGCCCTTGCCCGCGCCGTAGATCTCCTGGACCGGCATCTTGGAGGCGACCACGTTGAACGCCTCGCGCACGGCGTTGCGCACGTAGCCGCTGGCCAGGTCCTGCAGGTCGTTCTTGCGGAACTTGAGGTAGAGGTGCGGCGCCATCGTCGGCTCGATGTGGAACGAGAGGCCGATGTCGGCGTTGATGTTGGCGCCCTCCGCCGAGGAGAAGGTGATCGACTCGTCGTGGGGGTTGCCCTCGTGCGGGTCCTTGGTCCAGACGATGTTCTGCACGCTCGTCGGGAACATCACGATCTGCTCGCCCAGCGGGTTGTAGATCTGCCAGCCGGTGACCACCGGGATGTCGTCGACGCCGCGGGAGCTGCCCGCGTACTTGACGCGGATACCGACGTGGCCGGCGTCGACCCGCACCACGCAGGACGAGAACAGGAAGATTGCGCCGACGATGAGCGCGACCGCGAAAACGAGCCGGCCGATGAGGGATCTGCCGGCGTCGGACCCGCTGGAACGAATGGGAGACGCCATGCCCCGCTGTAGCACACCGCGCCGCGGGCGTCGGGCCATGGGCCCCCCCGGTCACACGCGCCCGCAGCGGGGGCGCATCTTCCTCAGTTTTCCGAGCCGAAGAGCCGGTGCGGGGCCGAGCCCGGGGATCCTGCCGGTGTGGCCGTGGGAGCCGGGCGTGGCCGCGCACTGGGGGGGGCGTCGCCATAGGGATCGTCGACGAACGCCTTGGGTTTGGCGACCGGTCGCACCGGCGCCACCGCCCGCGTGGGCCCGCCTGCCGAGCCCGCGGAGGCGGACGCCGCCGGTGCGCTGTCCGCGGGGGTATCGTCGGTGGTCGCCGTGCTGCCGCCGGCAGGCACCGCAATCTGCCCGTCCTTGCCCTGGCTGCCCCGGATCTGGAACACCGCCACGCCGCCCGCGATCGCGACCAGGACCAGGACGCCGACGATGATCCACGGCGCGCGCGAGGGCTCCTCGGCGAGGGCGGCGGCCGCCCCACGCCTCGCTACCAGAGGTGCCTCCGGCGGTGGCGCGACCATCGCGGAGGGGAGCAGGTCGCGGTTGAACCCGGCCATGTTCCCCGTGTTCCAGGGGCTCGCGGCGAGCCCGGGGTCGTCGGCGGGGGCTGCCGCTCCGAGAGCCGCGCCGCTCGCCGCGGGGCTCGGCGGAGGCTCGAGGGGCGCACCCATCTGGGGCGGAGCCACGACCGGAGCCCCCGGGTAGGGCGCAAACCCTGCCGCGGAGGGGTCGCCCGCTGGCGAAGCGGGCGCCATCGGCGGCACGGGCGCCATCGGCGCGGGTGCGACCGCGCCCATCACCTGAGGCGCGAACGAGCCCGGGGAGGTGCCCATCACCTGGGGCGCGAACGAGCCTGGGGAGGTGCCCATCACCTGGGGCGCGAACGACGCGGGCGGGCTGCCCATCACCTGCGGAGCGAACGGCGCGGGGTGACCGGAGGGCGCCGCGGTCGCACTCTGCGCGATCTGCACCCGGGGGCCGTCGATCATCGCCGGCTCGCGCGCTTGCAGGGGTGCGGTCGGCGGAACGTAGGTCTGGCCGCCGCCCTGAGGCGCGAAGGGATCCGGCTTGTCGTTGGGCGAGCTCACGGCGCGCCTTCGTGTGCGGACATCGTCATCTCCACGAGCGGCAGCCCCTCGCGAAGGTCGCGGGGACCGAGAAAGAACGGCGAGACTCTACCGCGGTTTCCCCCAGGCGCCGACCCCCTACTCGCCATCCCGGGACCATTTCGTCCTCGACGCGACGTTGCCCGACGTGGCCGCGCTCAGTCCGCCGTGATCTCCACGACGAGGCCGTCGCTCCACTGGTACTTAGCCTCCATCCGGGCGCTCACCGCGTGCACCAGGTCCTCCTCGCCGGCGCCGTCGACGATGCGCCCTCGTCCGGGGGCGGAGGCGGAGCCCTCCTCGTGCGCGTCACGTGAGCCGATGCTGAAGCGCACGCGCGCCTCCTTGCGGAGGTTCTGCACCCAGCCGGAGGCCTCTCGCCGCTCGGAGACCAGATAATACCGGCCCTCGTGCTCGACGAACCAGATCTCGATCTCGCGGGGCAGCCCGCTCTCACGCCCCGTCGTCGTCAGGTAGAAGAAGCGCTCGGCCACGAGGCGATCCTCCCCGCTCCCGTGCCTGCTGGCAAGGCGCTCGCCGCGGGGGCACACTGGCCTCCATGAAGCTCGTCCGCGCCGCCCTCGTGCTCCTCGTGGTCACCGCCCCCGCGTCGACCGCCCTCGCGGACCGGACCCCGACCTGCATCAAGTGGTGGGGGCAGACCGTGCAGACCGCGTCGGGCAACAACCACGTGGTCACCATCGAGAACAACTGCGAACGGTCCGCGTCCTGCACCGTCTCCACCGACGTGGCGCCGGACCCCATCCTGGCCAGCGTTCAGCCCAAGCAGCGGACGGAGCTGGTGACCTTCCGCGGGTCGCCGGCGTTCACGTTCAAGGCCCGGGTGGAGTGCAAGCTGGAGTGATCGCGAGCGCTCAGCCGCGCGTTTGCCGGGCGGCGAGGCGGATGCCGAGCGCGTCGTCGGCCCCCTGGGTGACGGCGACGAACGGGTCCTCGTCCACCAGCCGCGCCAGCTCCGCGACGCACGCGCTGAGGGCGGCCCCGTCGACGCCCTCCGCGCGCAGCTCCACCATCACGTGGCCGTCTCCACGGCTGAGGCGTCCACGGATCCCGTGCGGCCGGGGGGCAAGCGCGTTCCCCAGCGCGGCGAGGGCGGCGGCGACGACCGAGACCGCCACCATTCGCGGCGCGGTGGTCTGGAGGGAGGGGGAGATCTCCGCCCAGGAGACGCCGCCGACGAGCTTGGTGCGGTGATGGGCGAGCTGGGAGGCGACCGCGACGACCTCCTGCACGGGGACGGTCTTCCCTGCGCTGTCGCCGAGGACGGCGTCCAGGGCCTCCACCATGGCCACCAGGCGCACGCTCACGTCATCGATGTCCACGATGACTTCGCCGAGAGAGCTCGCCGCGTCGGCCGCGTTGGTCAGCGAGAGGAGCGCGGGCATCGCCGCGGTGACGCTCGCCGGGAGCTCGCGGACGAGGCGGGCGACCGGGGCCGCGTCGGCGGCGCCGATACGAGCGGAGTGAGCGTTCATCGTCAGCACGGCCAGCAGGTTGCGCAGCTCGCCGAAGGCCGGCCGCACCGCCTGCGCGACGAGGGCCCTGTTGGTGGATCGGGCGCGATGGGCGAGGTCGTCGAGCCGCTCGGTCACGCGGGCCGCGAGGGCGAGCAAGCTGGCGCGGTCCGCCTCCGAGAACGTCCTCGGCTCGGGGCCCATCACGCAGAGGGAGCCGACCACCCTGCCGTCCACCCGGACGGGCTCGCCGAGGTACGCCTCGACGCCGTAGCGCTCGACGAGCTCCTGCGGGACCCGATCGTCGGTGGACGCGTGGGTGACCTCGAAGCGGGCGCCGTCGCGGACGACGAACTGGCAAAACGAGGCGTCGCGGTCCGTCGCCCGCGCGAGGGCGAGATCGGGCGGCAAGCCCACATAGGCGCGAAAGAACTGGGTAGTCCGCAGCACGAACGTCACCAGCGCGATGGGCAACGACAGCTCGCGTGCCGCTGCCGTCACGAGCTCCTGCAACGTCGTGTCGAGCGTCCCCTCGAGCAGCGCGCCGGAGAGCACCTGGAAGCGCTCCTCGCGGCTCGCTCCGAGGGCGTCAATCCGTTGCATCGGGGCCAGGGTATCAAAGCGGTTACAGGCGCGCCACCTCCGCTGGCCGCAAGGGGCGCAACGGTCGCCCCGCTCCTCGACGTGGCATTCTGGTCCTCGTCGGGCGCGGGGCCGCAGTCGAGGCTCAGCCGCCGTCGCCGCCGTCTGTCCCGCCATCCGTCCCCGGAGGCCCGCCGCAGGCCGGGTAGGTCGGCGAGCAATAGCCGATGCCGAGCACGTGCGGGCAGTGCTTGACGGGGTCGAGCGCCGCCGAGGTGAGGTGGAAGAGGCGGCACTGGAGCGAGTTGTCGTTGGGCAGCGTGGTCGCGTTGGGGTCGACGGCGTAGAGCGGGCAGTCCGGGATGTCCGCGCAGGCGCTCACGCAGGCGGCCTCGGTCGCGAAGTCCGTCGGGCAGATCTGGACCGCGCTGTGGCAGAACGACGCGCAATTGGTGCCGCAGTAGCCGTCGCCACCGGGGCCGGCCGCGGCGCAGATCCCCTCGGCGCCGATGAGCCCGACCTGGCGGATGCGGCAGCCGAGGCTGTTGGGCCCGTCGTCCTCCAGGGTGCCCACGGGGAACGTGGCGCAGAGGGCGAGGCACGCGGCGGTGGACCCGTACTGGAGGTGGTCCTGGTCCGCGGTGCAGGCGGCGGCGATGGAGCTGCAGTAGGCGTCGCAGGTGAGATCGTCGGAGCCGCGGGTCTCGATCCCGAGCACCTCCCGGCAACCGAAGGGGACGGCCGCGAGCACGGCGACGAGGGCGACTCCGCACGCGAGGGTGTGGCGGATGCAGATCATCAGAACGTGCTCCCTGCGGTGAGCCCTGCGGCGGCAGGTCCGAAGAAAGGGGCGATCCATGCGTGCCCCGCCGCAGGCGCCGGTGCCCCGCGGGGCGCCGTGAAGAACGTCGCCACGCCGGCCGCGATCGCGGCGCCGCCGACGATGAACGCCGCCGTGCTGCCGTCGGCGAGCGTGCCCGCCTGCGTCGCCTGATCGACGCCGCCCTTGTTGCTGCAGGGCACCAGCGGGCACGCTGCCTTGGCGCTCGCATTGGTGGACGCGGCCAGCGCGCCGAGCGCCGCGCCGACCGCCAGCACCGCCACGCCGACGCTGCCCACGACCATGCCGGCGACGCGCTGGGTGTGGCCCGGGACCTCTGGCGGCGGCGCCGCGGGTGCGCGGTCGTCGACCGGCGCGCGAGCGTTCGGATCGTCTTCGAGGGGGGGCACCACGAGCGAGTCGGTGCCGGGGCCCGCGGGGATCTGGAGGTGGGTGGACCACGGCTTCTTCCCGGGCGCCGTGGCGGTGATGGTGGTGGCGCCCGGGTCGACCGGGAGGGGCACGTTGAAGGCGTCGGCGGGCACCTCCACGTCGTTGCGCCGCACCCGCAGGCCGGGGACCGGGCTCGTGATCTGGAGCGAGAGCCGGTGCAGCCTGGGCTCGAGCAGCGCGGCGCGCTCGCGCGCGACGGCCTCGCGGTCGCCTTGCCCGTTGGCCCTGGCGGTGGAGGCGGCCTCCCGGAAGGTCGCCCAGGCGCTGGCGATGCGGCCGACGTTCTCGTAGCAGTCGGCCAGGTAGAGGAGCGTGCCGATACCGGGATCGATGCGCTCGCTGGCCTCGAAGCGGGGGCAGGCGTCGGCGAACTTCTTGTCGAGGTAGAGGCGCTTGCCCTCGTCGAAGAGCGCCTCTGCCGCCGCCTTGTCGGTTGCGCCCGGAGGCGCTCCCTGAGCGCGCGCGGGACGCGGGGCGAGCGTCGTCGCTGCCACCACTGCGGCCGCTGCCAGGAGCGGCCCTAGCCTTGCCATCGTCCGCCGTCTCATCTGCGCGCGGAGCATACCCCGGTCCGCGCAGAGCGGGTGCCTCTCACTTGCGGTCGCCGAACGACGTGTGGTCGAGCGGGCGCACCGTCGTCGCCGGGGGTGGTGTCGCCGTCGTGGTCGCCATCGCGGTGGCCACCGTCGTCGGCGTCTGGGTGGCGAGGTGGCCGTGGAGAGCGCCCGAGGGAGTGGGGAAGGGCTTGGCGGCGCTCAGGGGGGACCCCCCATCGTGAACGGCCGCCGCGTCGCCGCTGCTCGGTGCCGGGGGCGTGGGGGTGACGCCCACCACGACCGGCGTGGCGGTGGTCTCCGCGGCGCTGGCCGTCGTCGAGGGCAGGGGAGGCGCCGAGGTGGGCGCGGTCGCGGGGGGGGCCGCGAGCGCCGTCGCGAGCTGGGCGACCTGCGGCGCGGGCGGGGCGCGCGTGAAGGCATAGACGCCGGCGCCCCCCGCCAGCACGCATGCCACCGCGACGGCGACCATGGGGACCGTGCGCTGCGGCGCGGGCGGGGCCCGGCGGTCGCCCGTGTCGGGGAGGCGCGAGCCCGTGGTGGCCACGGCGTTCTGGGTGCTCTGCTGCTCGGCGGTCTGCGGTGGGGGGCGCGGAGCGCCCGCGGGCGAGAGCCCGGCCTCGCTGACCATCGTGCCGGCGAAGGCGGCGGGGGAGTGGGCGCGCCAGGTGGGCATCCGCGGCATCATCGACGCCGACCCTTCCCGGCGCGCGAAGGCGGGCGCGATGCGTTCGTGGGTCTGGTCGTCCAGGGCGACCAGCATGCTGTCGTCGATGGCGATCCCGCCGGGGACGAGCGCGGTCAGCGCCGCGGCCATCTCGGCGGCGGAGGCGAAGCGCTCCTCCGGGTCGAGCCGCAGGGCGTGGTCGATCGCCGCCGCGACCTCGGGCGAGATCCACGGAGCGAACTCCTGCACCGGGGGAGGCAGGTCGCTGCAGAGCGCCAGGATCAGGTCCCCCAGCCCGGAGATCTCCTCGTACGGGGTGCGCCCGGCGACGGCCTGGAAGAGCACCACGCCGAGCGACCAGATGTCCGAGCGGTGATCGATGTTCTTCACCGAGCGGGCCTGCTCGGGCGACATGTAGAGGGGCGAGCCGAGCAGCGAGCCCGTCCGGGTCAGCCCCCCCGAGGTGCTCTCGCCGCCGATGTCGCTGGGATCCTTGCGGATCTTGGCCACGCCGAAGTCGAGCACCTTGACCGTCCGCGCCCCGCTGGACGCCCCCCTGGCGAGGAAGATGTTGGCCGGCTTGATGTCGCGGTGGACGATGTTGGCCTCGTGCGCCTTGGCGACGCCCAGGCAGGCCTGCGCGGTGATGCGCAGGGCCAGCTCGGGCGGGAGGGGGCCGAGCCGCTTGATGACGTGGTGCAGGTCCTCCCCGACGAGGTACTCGAGCACCATGTAGGGGCTGCCGGTCTCGGGGTCGGTGCCGGCGTCGAAGCAGCGGGCGATGTGGTCGGTGTCGATGGACCCCGCCGCCCGCGCCTCGCGCTCGAAGCGCTGCACCAGGGCCTTGCTGTCGTGGAGGTTGGCGTGGATGACCTTGACGGCCACCTTCTGCCCGGTGCGCAGATCGTCGGCGGCATAGACGGCGCCCATGCCGCCGGACCCGAGGAGGCGTTCGATCCGGTACCTGTCGTCGAGAGTCTTGCCGAGCAACCGCCGCCTCCGCCCGGATTCTAGGTGCGGCCCCGCGCGGGGGGCAAGCGACGGAGGCGAGATCCCGCGCTCAGTGCACCTGGCGCCGCCCCCTCCGCAGGAAGGCTGCCCGCGCCGCCGTCGCCGCGGCCGTCGGCGCGGTCTTGGCCGGCGGGGCGCACACCAGGCTGGTCAGGTCCTTCTGCCGCGCCGCGAGATCGCCGAAGGTCCGGGTCACGCCCGACACCGGATCAGGGACCTGGATGCCGGTGAGGAAGCCGGAGAGCTGCGACTGCTGCCCGGGGAAGCGCCCCGCGATCTGGAGGAAGGCGGTGCCCGTCTCCTGCCCGTGGCAGCCGTTGCAGGTGTTGAGCGAGAAGAGCTGCCGCGCGTCGTTGTCGACGATGCCGGGCCCGCTCCAGAAGGTGAACGGGTTGAGCGACGAGCCGCCGGCGAACCCCTGCCCCTCGAAGGTGGGGGGGACGGTGAAGATCTGGGTGAGGATCGCCGCCTGGTTCTGGTTCACGAAGTCGCCCACGGGCTGGGTCTGGTCCAGGGAGAGGTCCGGCGTCAGGGCCACGGTGCTCTCCTGGAGGAAGCCGCTGGTGGGCGAGAGGTGGAACTCGCGCAGCTCCCACTCGAAGGAGAGGGCGATCTCGTTGGTGCGGAGCTGCGCCAGCGAGCTGCCGTTGGGCTGGCCAGGCGTGGTGTTGCGGCCGGTGAACTTGCTGGTGAGGGCCTGCAGGCCGGCGTTGTACGCCTCCGACGGGAACGGGTTGGCGGAGAGCCCGTGCCAGGCGTTGGCCCAGCCGAGCACGTCCGCGTCGGTCGTGGCGGGGAGGTTGTACTCGACGATGAGGGTGAACTGCTGCGGGTTGCCGAACTGGTCGAGCACCCCGAACACGAACCGCCCCTCGCCCGCCTTGCCCTGGTCGAGGTTGCGCACGTCGAGGCGGTTGACGATGGCCGAGAGCCGGAGGGGTGCCTTGGTCAGGTCGAGCGCGCCGCTCGCGGTCTTCGGCCACGGATCGATGACGAGCTGCTGGATGGACGGGCGCGCCGCCACCGTGAAGCCGTTCACGGTCTGGTCGGTGAGCCAGGTGTTGACGAGCTGCTGCACCATCGCCGGCGCGTCCGCCGGGGTGGGGGCGAGGTTCTCCATCAGCGTGGCAAACGTCCACGCGCCCGTGCGCGGGTCGCTGGCGGGGCCGGTCCAGGCGGTGCGGAGGGGGTCCTCCACGATGCTCAGATCGGTGAGCATCAGCTCGCGTTCGACGAAGACGAAGCACCCCGTGGGGGCGACCAGATCGTAGGTGACCTGGCTCTGGACGGACGGCGCCTGGCTCTTGCCGCCGGCCTCCTGCACGGTGAACGGGATGGGGTAGAGCCCCGGCGCCGGCTCGCCGGCGTCGACCGTGAGCGGCACGGTCACCGTCGTGCCCGGAGCGACCGGGCTGGTGACCTGGCCGCCGGCCGTGAAGCCCGGCGGGGGCTGGGGCTCGACGAAGTAGAACGTGGGCGAACAGGCCGGCGTGTCGTTGTTGGTGATGGTCAGCGAGAAGTCGACCGAGCTGTCCGGCAGCGAGGGCGCGCTCACGGAAGGCGAGGCGACCACCGTCGGCGGCCGCGCCACGCAGGTCAGCGCGGCGATGTCGCTGGCGGCGACCGTGCCGGTGGCGATCCACACGTTGTCGATGGCGCCGGCGAAGTGCTGGTTGCCGCTGTTGTTGCCGATCTCGATCGGGCCGTTGGCGTCCTTGAGGGTGCCGGGGAAGTCGACCTGGCCGACCTGCTGCCCGTTCACGTAGAGCAGGACGAACTGCCCGTCGTAGGTGCCGGCGACGTGCGTCCAGCTCCCCGCCGTGATCGGCGCGCTCGAGGTGACCACGTGGTTGCCCGCGAGGGTGACCGAGAACTCGATGCTCCCGGCGTGAACGGCGAGCGCGAACGTGGTCTTGCCGCCGAACTGCTGCTCCACGACGGTGTGCGTCCCCGAGACGGCGGTCGGCTTGATCCAGGCCGCGACGGCGACGTGATCGGTGAACTCGAACGAGGTGCCGTCGGACACGGTGACCGAGTCCTTGTTGGCGTCGAAGTCCACGGCGAGCCCCTCGATGCCGGGCACGCACGCCGTGCTCGCCGTGCGGTTCGCGGTGTTGCCGAAGCCGGACGAGTCGAGGAGCACGGCCGACGACGCGACGCAGTCGTCGAACTGCCAGAAGCCCACCGGGAACGCCGGGCCGCTGCTCCCCCCGCCGTCCCCGGGGAACCCGCCGCCCGCGCCCACGCCCACGGTACTGACGGTGGTGACCCCCGTGGAGCCCGCGTTCCCACCCCCGGCGCCGCTCGCTATGGAGGAGGTTGTGCCCGTCGCTCCGCCGGCACCGCCCGCGCCCGCGCTGGTGCTCACCACGCTGGTGCCGCCACCGACGATCCCCGTGGCCGTGCTACTCGCGATCGTCGTGACCGCGGTCGTCGTCTTCGAGACGTCTGCCTGAGCCTGCGCCAGCGGCCCGTCGCTGCCAGGGGGCGTGAGGTCCCCGCACGCCGCAACGGCCACGGAGGACAGAAACAAGGACACCAGCGCCGGACGCCCCACGGGAGACGCACCGGCTACCAAGCCGCGCCAGGAGACACGCATTGTCGACCTCGTTGATGAGAAGGAGGAGGGGGAGACTAAGGAAGGAAGCGAAAGCCGTCGGAGGGGTGAGTGGCGCCACGACCCTCCGCCATTTGGGAAAGTGAAATCTTTCGCCCTGCCCCACCCCGGCGCCGCGTGTAAGCTCGGCGCCCTCCGCCCATGAGAAAGTACCTCTCCCTGGCCCTCGTCGCGCTCTGCGCCTGCGGCCCCGAGGCCGCCGAGATGCCCCCGCCCGTGCCGCCCCCGGCTCCCACCGCTGCCCCCGTCGCCTCCGTGCCCACCACGGCGCCGGTCACGCCTGTCGTCGTGACTCCGGCGCTCCCCTATCCACCGACCCGGCGCGACGACGTCAAGGACGTGCTCCACGGCGTCACCGTCGACGACCCGTATCGCTGGCTGGAGGACGGCAAGGCCCCCGAGGTGAAGGCCTGGATGAAGGCCCAGGACGAGCTCGCCCGCGGCGAGCTCAAGAAGCTCCCGGAGCGCGACGCCATCGCCGCCCGCCTCAAGGAGCTGTTCTACGTCGACACGCTGAGCGCCCCGCGCCACCGCGGCGACCGCTACTTCTACAGCCGCCGCCTGGCCACCAAGGAGAAGGCCATCGTCTACTGGAAGAAGGGCAAGACCGGCGCCGAGCAGGTGCTCTTCGATCCCAACGAGTGGTCCACCGACGGAAGCGTCACCCTGGGCGGCTGGCAGGTGTCGTGGGACGGCAAGCTCGTGGCCTACCAGGTCCACAAGAACAACTCGGACGAGGCCACCCTTCACGTGATGGACGTGGCCACCAAGAAGGTCTCGGACGTCGACGTCATCGAGGGCGGCAAGTACGCCTACGCCTCGTGGACGCCGAAGGGAGACGGCTTCTACTACACCTGGCTCACCACCGACCCCAAGGTGAAGGACGCCGAGCGCCCCGGCTTCGCCGAGGTCCGCTTCCACAAGCTCGGCGACGACCCGAAGCAGGACCGCACCGTCCGCGAGCGCACCGGGGACGCCGCCACCTTCCTCTCCGCCGGCCTCTCGAGCGACGGGCACTGGCTCGTCCTCACGGTCCAGCACGGGTGGGCCTCGGAGGACGTCTACTTCCTCGACGCGCGGGACAAGAAGGCCGAGTTCCGCCCCCTCGCCGTGGGGAAGAAGGCGCACTACGCGGTCGACGTCTACAAGGACCGCTTCTACGTCACCACCGACGAGGGCGCCCCCCACTCGCGCGTCTTCGTGATCGACCCGAAGAAGCCCGAGCGCGACGCCTGGAAGGAGATCGTCGCCGAGCGCGCCGACGCCATCCTCGACGGCGCGGGGGTGATCGGCGGGCGCCTCGCGCTCACCTACCTGAAGAGCGTCACCAGCCGCCTCGAGATCCACGACCTCGGCGGCAAGCTCCTCGAGGAGGTCGCGCTCCCCGGCCTCGGCACCATGGGCGGCCCGATCGGGCGCGACGACGAGGACGAGGCCTACTTCAGCTTCGAGTCCTTCACCAACCCCAACGAGGTGCGCTCCCTCTCGATGAAGACGGGCAAGACCGCGCCCTACAGCGCCGTCAAGGTGCCCGTCGATCCTGCGCCGTACACCGTGGAGCAGGTGTTCTACCCCTCCAAGGATGGCACCCGCGTCAGCATGTTCATCGTGCACCGAAAGGACCTGAAGAAGGACGGCCACTCCCGCGCGCTCCTCTGGGGCTACGGGGGCTTCCAGATCTCGGAGACCTCGCACTTCGCCGCGTCCATCTACCCGTGGCTGGAGCGCGGCGGCATCTACGCCGTGCCCAACCTCCGCGGCGGCGCCGAGTACGGCGAGGAGTGGCACCAGCACGGGATGCTGCTGGAGAAGCAGAACGTCTTCGACGACCTCGCCGGCGCGGCCGGGTACCTCGTCAAGGAGGGCTACACCCGCCCCGACCGCCTCGCGGTCTACGGCGGATCCAACGGCGGCCTGCTCACCGGTGCGGCCATCACCCAGCACCCCGAGCTCTTCTCGGCGGTGATCTGCGCCGTCCCGCTGCTGGACATGATCCGCTACCACAAGTCCGGAGGCGGAGGCACCTGGGTGCCCGAGTACGGCTCCGCCGAGAACCCCGACCAGTTCAAGGCGCTGCTGGCGTACTCGCCCTATCACAACGTCAAACCCGGGACGAAGTACCCCCCGCTCCTGCTGCTGTCCGCCGACAGCGACGATCGCGTCGACCCCATGCACGCCCGCAAGTTCGCGGCGGAGATGCAGGCGGCGAGCTCCGGTGGCGAGGTGCTCCTGCGCATCGAGAAGAACAGCGGCCACGGGGGCGCTGATCTGCTCAAGGCCGAGGTGGAGAAGGGGGCGGATCGCTACGCCTTCCTGCTGGCTCACACCGCCCACGACTGAGCTCGTTCATCCGCCCGCCGCGCGCCCCGGTGCTCTCCGCCGGGGGCGCGTGCGCGGTGCCTTCACGTGGGCGAGGACGCGCTGGTGGATGGCGTGGAGCGTCCCGTCGGATCGGGCGGCGCGGCAGGGCTCGGGGTACCCGGAGGGCTCGTCGCACGTCGCGAGGGAGGGGGCCCACCTGCTGGAGGAGAGGTCACGCCATGGAGAACATTGGGGTGCTAAGTCCCGGCGCAGCCAGTCCCGTAAGCGGGCTCCTGGGGCTTTGTCAGGCGCTCCGAGCGCCGAGATTCGGAATCACCAGCAGCCGCCGAAGCCGCCCCAGCCGAAGCCGCCGCAGCCGCCGAAGCCGCCCCAGCCGAAGCCGCCGCAGCCGCCGAAGCCGCCCCAGCCGCCGCAGCCGCCGAAGCCGCCCCAGCCGCCGCAGCCGCCGAAGCCGCCCCAGCCGAAGCCGCCGAAGCCACAGGCCTGCTCGGCCTCGCCGGTCTTCTCGGTCGCCTGGTTGTCGGCCCCGTTCGCCACCTCCTCCTGCCCGTCGGTGATCTCGTCGGTGTCGCCGGGATGCGCCACGCAGCCGGAGCTCGCAAGAGAGGTCGTCAGGGCGAGCGCGGCGAGCGTGGCGAGCATCTTCGAATTCATTGCATCATCTCCCTTGTCGATACTGTAGCGATGGCTGTCGTCGACCACGCGTCTCCGAGCGACATGCTCTTTGCCGCGTGGCCGCTCGGAGCCAAGCAGGCTTCGGGCCGACCCTCCGCGCCGCGCCGGACCAAGGACAGGTGTGACAACCGGGATGTCGCGTTCATCGCCTCTCGCGCGAAGAGCTCTTCGCGGCGCGCCGGGCGCGGAGAGCCGCCAAAGTGCTGGAGCCCTGGTGTGGGCCATGACGATCGCGACGCGGAGGGAGAGCGCGTGCGAGGACACCGTTCTTTGGAGATCGGGCGAGCATGATCTGCTCGACGCGTTCGCGCGAAACGCCGCGAGCGAACGCCATCACGCGCTCCGTTCCGCGCGCCTCGCGCGCTCCCCCGCCACGGACAGAGAGCCTCCCGTCGATCGTCCCGTGCGGTGGCGCGAGGCGCCTCTCCGCGACCGGGGCGATCGCCTCGGCGTGCCCGGGGCAGTCATCTCCGTGTCGCCGGGAGGCCACCGCTTGCCGCGCTCGCCGTCGGACCCAAGGGAGCCGCAACGATGGGTATGCGAAGGCGACAATGGCTGGGCCTCGGGCTCCTCGCGGTGCTCCTCGTCCTCGGCACGCACCTCGTGTGGCCGCGCGCAGGAGCTGGAGCCGACTCCGTCGTAGGCACGGTGACGCATGGCTGGGTGCAGCGGCAGGGGCCTCGTGGGCCGAGCGTCAGCGTCGACCTCTACGCGCCGCCTTCGGCGAGCGAGCGCGGCCCGCTGGTCGTTCTCCTGCAGGGGAACGAGCCCTCGCAGCCCGACGAGCGAATCGCCTTCGCTGCGGATGTCGGCAAGTCCCTGGTGCGAAACGGGGTCGCCGCCGCCGCCGTCTCGTTCGACGTTCACAAGGGCGATACGCTGCGCGCGTGCGCGGCGGACGTCGCCGGGGTCGTGCAAGAGGTGACCGGCGCGCGCAACCCGACGCGCCTGGTCCTCGTCGGTCGCGGCCTCGGCGCGTGGATGGCGTCTCTCCTCGCGCTCGATCGGCGGCTCCTCGAGGGGGCCGGCATGGATCCCAGGCGCGTCGATGGCGTCATCGTCGTGCGTGGCACCTACGACCTCGGCGAGGCGGCGCTCGACGGCCACTCCGACGCGGCGTTCTTCGCCGAATCGGTCGAAGATCGCAGGCAGTCCTCCCCCATCACCTACGCGCGGTCCGATTCGCCACCGTTCTTGATGCTGTCCGGCGGGGAGGACGACGCCGGCTGGGCGCGTCGCGCTCGCCCCTTCGCGCGCGCGCTCCAGAGCGCGGGCGCGCGCGACATCGACTGCTTCCTCGTCCCCAACCGCGATGCGCGCAGCATCTTGCACTGGAGCGGAAGGGGAAACGAGGTCGGCGATCTGGTGCTCACCTTCGTCGCCTCGGGCCCCGAGGAGCTCCCCGTCGACAACCCGTTCGGCGTGCTCCGCCGCTGGGGTGCACGGCCGCCGCTCGACCTGTCGGAGCTCCGCAAGGATCCCCGAGCCATCACCACCTACCCGGTGGACGCCGCGCTGCGGGAGACGGTGATGCCCCTCCTGGGCGAGGAGTGGTCCGAGCGCTCCCCCTGGCCCTGCAAGACCTACCAGGCCATCGATCTGCTCGGCTACCTGGCCCATCGGCCGAAGTCCGAGGTCGGCGAAGGGGACTGGCTGGTGGTCTCGAACCTTCGGGGCGAGCAGCTGTACTTCCCCCGCGAGGTGCTGAAGAAGACCCAGCCGGTCATCGTGGTCGGACTCGACGACGAGGACAACCTCTACCGTCTCTTCACCTTCTACCGGCTGAAGCGCGCCTACTCGTGGATCGAGAGCGACGAGCGAATGCCAGTGATGATCCGGCCGCTCGGCGCCTTCCTGCACTTCCGGACGCCGCCGCCCGCGGACCTGCGCAACCGGACGTACGCGGCATTCGGGCTCGATGGAGCGAGCTTTCGCTGGGTGAAGAGCGACCCGCTCGCGCCGGTGCGCGGGCTCTCCGGTGGGCTGCGCGAGGCGCTGACGGGCGAACAAGGGTGCCTCAAGTGCCACAGGTTCCGCGGCGTCGGCGCCCGGGCGCACCACGCGCTGGCGCTCGACGGCAAGCCGCACGGAGCGTTCGCGCTGCCCCTCGAGGACTATCCGGGCGACGTGTTGCGGCGCTTCCTGTTCGAGCAGGGCGCGGTGGCAAAGAGCTTCGGGGTCCTGCCGCTCCAGGTGGAGAAGACCGCCGCCGGGCAGCTCCTCGACCTGGTGAGCCACGAGAAGAACGAGAAGAGCGCGAAGAACGAGAAGAGGTAGCGGCCCCGCAACCTCAGGGCTCCACTCGTTCGTAGAGCGCCGCCGCCCACTCGGCGTGGGCGCGCGCCGAGGGGTGCAGACCGTCGCCGGCGAGCATCTTCTCCTCCGCCTGCTCGCGCATGAGCGGATACAGGTCCACGTAACGCGCGCCGGCGGCTCGTGCCTCGTTGCGCAGGATGGCGTTGAAGGCGACGATGGCCGCGTCGATCTGCCGCGAGTCGCCGAACGAAGCCGTGGCCGGAGAGAGCGACCACTCGGGCTGCGGAAGCGCCACGATCTGCTCCGGCGCGACGCCAGCTTCGATGATCGCTCGGAGGAGCACCCGCACGTGCGATCGGTAGACCTCCGCGCTCCAGCCACGTACGTAGTCGTTGGCGCCCACCGCGAGCGTCACCAGCGTGGGGTGGAACGGCGCCACCTCCGGGGTGCTCGACGGCGACGCGCGCGAAGCTTCGCGTCGTGAATCGACGAATCGTGCGGCCGGATGCGCGCGTCCTTGGCGGCGGGCCCCGGGGATTGCTACCGCCGCCGTCGATGACCCGCCACGCCGTCGACCACCCTCGTCTGCACGAAGCCGTGATCGAGAGCGGCGGCGCGCTCAGCCGCCTCCCGCGGTGAGGGCGAGCTTTCCGAAGTGGGTCGCACGCTGGAGGTGCTCGAGCGCCGATCGGGCCTCGTCGAAGCGGAAGGTGCGGTCGACGACCGGATGGACGCGGTGGAGGGAGAGCGCCCGGTTCATCGCCTCGAACATCGAGGTCGACCCCACGAAGATCCGTCGCACCCGCGCGTTGCGCTCGGCCATCGGGCCCAGGGGGAGCTCGCTCGAGGAGCCCGAGACGCCGCCGATCAGGTGGACCTGGCCCCCGTAACAGAGCGAGGCGAGCGCGCGGCCGAGCGTGTCCTTGCCGCCCACCTCGAGCACGTGATCGACGCCGCGCCCGGAGGTGAGCTCGCGGACGCGATCCTGCCACTCGGGGACGCTCCTGTAGTTGATGGTCTCGTCGGCGCCGAGCGCTCGCGCGCGGGCGAGCTTGTCGTCCTGGCTCGAGGTGATGATCACGCGCGCGCCGGCGAGCTTGGCGAGCTGCAAGCCGAAGATCGAGACGCCGCCCGTCCCTTCGAGGAGGACGGTCTGCCCCGGCCGCAGGGGATCCGTGCCCTCGAAGAGCGCGTTCCAGGCCGTGACCGCTGCGCAGGGGAGCGTCGCCGCCTCGACGTCGCTGAGGTGCTCCGGCGTTCGAACGACGCCGCCCTCGGGCAGGACGACGGCGTCCGCGAGCACGCCGTCCACCGGGCCGCCCAGCGCCGTCGCCGCCCGGGCCGGCGTCAGCGGGCCGTCGACCCAG
>Ga0302283_1001293_pt1 | contig 21130 bp, 16 predicted proteins | sample III_Fen_E1_4_FD_198770 | JGI IMG/M metagenome (GOLD analysis project Ga0302283, IMG submission 198770) | Peat permafrost microbial communities from Stordalen Mire near Abisko, Sweden - III_Fen_E1_4 | ecosystem: Environmental > Terrestrial > Soil > Wetlands > Permafrost | place: Sweden: Abisko... | reverse complement strand
CCCATCGATGGCGTCTGCCCCCCGAAGTTCCAAGCGGTCCGCGAGGCCTTCGCGGCCAATTTCGCCACCCATGGAGACGTCGGCGCCTCGGTGGCGATCACCATCGACGGCGCGCTGGTGGTCGATCTCTGGGGCGGCTTCAAGGACCCAGGGAGGACCACGCCCTGGGCGCGCGACACCATCGTCGGCGTCGCCTCGACCACCAAGACCATGACCGCCCTTTGCGCCCTGCTGCTGGCGGATCGGGGCGAGCTGGACCTGGACGCGCCGGTGGCCCGCTACTGGCCGCAGTTCGCCGCCGCGGGAAAGGAGGGCGTGCTGGTGCGCCACTGCCTCGGCCACACCGCCGGACTGCCAGGCTTCACCGCGCCGATGGTGTTCGCGGACTTCTATGACTGGGAGAAGGTCACCGGCCTGCTGGCCGCTCAGGCGCCCTGGTGGACGCCCGGGACGGCGTCGGCCTACCACGCGGTGACTCAAGGCTTCCTGGTCGGCGAGGTGATCCGGCGGATCACCGGCCAGTCGCTGGGAACCTTCTTCCGCCGCGAACTCGCCGAGCCCCTCGGCGGCGACTTTCTGATCGGCGTCGAGGCCAAGGACGACCACCGCATCGCCGGCACCATCCCCAACCCCGTGCCGGAGCCCGATCAGGGCGACATCACCACCATGTGGGGCCGCATCGCCCTCAACCCGCGCATCCCCGCCGACCGAGAGCCGGACGTCCGCTGGCTGCGTTCGGAGATCCCCGCCGCCAACGGCTATTCCAACGCCCGGGGTGTCGCGACGATCCAGTCGCTGCTGGCTTGCGGCGGCGAGGTGGGCGGCCGGCGTCTGATGTCGGAGGCGGGATGCCGGGCGGCGCTGCGGCAGCAGTCGGACTTCGTCGACCTCGGCTGGCTGTTCCCGGTTCGCTGGGCGATGGGCTATGCGCTCAACCTCGGCGGCCTCAGCTTCGGGCCGGACACCTGCTTCTGGGGCGGCAACGGCGGCTCGCTGATCGTGGTCGACTTCGGGCGGCGGATGACCTTCGCCTATACGATGAACCAGGCCGTCGGCGCGCCCTTCGGCGATCCGCGCAACGCCACTCTGGTGGCGGCGACCTACGCGGCGCTGAGCCAGGCATAACTGACCTTCGAATCGAGCCGATCGCGACGGCTCGCATTTTCGCTCATCCGCCGTCTCAGTGGATGGGCCGATCCCGCCCGGCGTCAGCATGGGTCCGGCTAAAGAGCGGGCAACGCGCTCGGAAAATCGATATTGATCAAATTAGCTCATTTCAGAGCACGAGCGCGTTGACCCCCGCGCACTTCCGTGCGACCTTTTGACACAACAAGAACGATACCGCGCATTCGTACGCGCCGGGGGGAAACGATGACCAAGCTCGCGCTGCGCCTTGCCGTGTCGGCCTCCGCCCTCGCCGCTTCACTCGCCGCCGCCTCGCTCGCGTGCGCCGACGACAGCGCGCCGGTGGCCACGGCGCCCGCCGATCAGAGCGTCGCGCCGGTGACGGTCACCGCGGAACGGCGGACGATCAATCTGCAAAGCGCTCAGCTGCAGGCGAACGGCATCGAAGGGCTGGACGACCTGCAGTTCCACACCCCGTCGCTGACGGTGACCGACTTCGGCCAGGGCAACCTGTTCAACATCCGCGGCATCGGCAAGGATCTGACCAACATCCAGACCCCGTCCGGGGTGGTCACCTACTGGGACGGGGTCGCGTCATTCCCCGGCTTCTTCCAGGACGCGCCCTACTACGACATCGCCAATGTCGAGATCCTGCGCGGGCCGCAGGGCGCCTTCGCCGGCCAGAACGCCACCGGCGGGGCGGTGTTCATCACCACCAACGACCCGCACCTCGGCTCATTCGACGGCGACGTCGAGGGACAATACGGCGCCTACAACGACGCTCTGGTCCGCGGCTACATGAACCTGCCGATCAACGACACCCTGGCCCTCCGCGTCGCCGTCAACGGCGAGCAGCGGGACAGTTTCTACCATGTGACCGGCCCCTGGACGACGCCGAACGGCGCGACGCCCGGCAGCCTGAAGGAAGGCAGTTTCCGCGTCGGCCTGCTCTGGCAGCCGACCGACGCCATCCGGGTGGTGGCCAAGGCCGACTACAACTACGTCGACCACGACGGCTATCCCGCCGACGCCTCGACCAATCCGCTCTCCAGCCTGTTCAACGTCACCAACAACGCCGACAACTACGCCGTCGACAAGTTCTACCGGCTGTCGCTGAACGCCAGCTACACCTTCGGCGACGGCGTCCTGCTCCGCTCGATCACGGCCTATCAGTTCGGCATCACCACCCAGGGCGTCGACCTCGACGGCTCGGACCTCGGCACGGAGACCTTCACCGACTACGGCCGCGAGCGGGTCGTCTCCGAGGAGCTGAACCTCGTCTCGCCGGACAAGGGCCCGCTGCGCTGGGTCGCCGGCCTCTATTACCAGAGCGACGTGGTCGACATTCCCGAAGGCGGCTTCGATATCGGCCTGCCCGCCGGCGGCTTCGACATTAACCTGATCTATCACACCCCGAAAACCACCGAGGCGGTGTTCGGCCAGGTGAGCTACGACATCACCAGCGCCCTGCAGGTGGAGCTCGGCGGTCGCTACACCTATTCGACCTTCGGCCTCGACGACCTCAACTACATCGACAACGATACGGCCCTGGGCGCAACGCAACACGTGAAGACCACTGACGGCGCGCCGACCGGCAAGCTCGCCCTCACCTACAAACTGGACGAGGCGAACACGCTCTACGCCTTCGTCGCCGAGGGCCACAAACAGAACGGCGTCAACACCAATCCCATGGGCGCCCAGACCGTCTCGGCCCCGTTCGGCCCGGAAGAGGCCACCGACTTCGAGGCCGGCTGGAAGCCCACCTTCTTCGACGGCCACATGCGGGTGCAGCTGGGCGGTTTCTACACGCTCTACCGGGACTTCCAGCTGCAGTTCCAGGCGCCCGGCGAGGCGCCCGGTTTCAGCCCGATCCGCAACGCCAGCGGCACCACGGTGATCTATGGCTTCGAAGGCGAGGCGCAGGCGGTGTTCGGCCAGCTCAGCTTCGACGTCGGCCTCTCCTACGATCACAGCCAGCTGGGCACGGTGGCGGCGGTCGACCCGGTGAGCGGGCTACCCACCAACCTCGGCGGACGGCCGTTGCCGCTGTCGCCGGAATGGACCTTCAACATCGGCGGCCAGTACGCCTTCGAGCTGCCCAACAACGCTACCCTGACGCCACGGATCGACTACGCCTACGCCGCCAGCCAGTGGGCGACGCCCTACGAAGACACCGGCGACCTGCTGCTGGCCCGCAACCTGGTCAACGCCGAGCTGGCCTACGCCCAGGACCGCTGGCGGATCACGCTCTACGGCACCAATGTCCTCAATCTGCACTATGTGCTGGCGACCAACGTCGGGCTTCGCTATGCGGGCGCGCCGGCCCAGTACGGAATTCGGGTCGAGCGCTCGTTCTGAGCCTAGCTTGCAGCCGCGCCTGACTTTTCAAGTCTCGCCATGGCCCTTGCTCGGGCGGCCTTGGCTTCGGCGGGCAGGCCCAGGGCGTCGCAGGCGCGGGCCAGCATCCGGTTAAGCGGCGCGCCGTCCGGGTCGAACGCCCGGCGCGCGTCCAGACACTGCTTTGCCTCACTCCAGCGCCCATCGGCGATCAGCGCGCCCAGCCAGATCTGCTCGAACAGGTCGCGCTGCGCATGGCTGCCGCCGATCCCGCCCAGGTGTGGCAGCGCCCGCCCGAGCTCGCGGATAGCGGCCGGTGCGTCGCCGGCGAGAGCGGCGGCGATGCCCTCGGCGGCCGGCAACGCCGCTTCGGTCCAGGCCGGCCGGGCGAACGCCGGCGCCGACGCCGCGCGCCTGCGGATCGCCGCCAGCAACGCCGGCGCCTCGGCCCGGCCGGCGCGGATCAGCGCGTAGAGGTACTGCAGGGTCAGGAAAGGCTGCTCGACGTCCAGGCCCCGCGCCGCGATCCGCTCGGCCACCTCGCCCCAGCGATCGCCGACGTCGATCCCGGCCAGCTCGGCCCGGGCCAGCAGCGAGACGGCGCCGACCTGGTCCTGCGAATAGTCCTGGTCGCCCGCCCAGCAGTGAGCGTCGAAGGCCCGCAGCACCGCCTGACCGCGTCCCTGGCTCAGGTAGAACAGGCACAGGTGCCACCAGTTGTGGGTGACCATGAATGAGTTGAGCCCGTCCCAGCCCTCGGTCGCCGCCTCCAGGAACCGCGCGCCTTCATCGATCCGGCCCTCGGTCAGCATCACATGCGCCAGAGCGTGCTGGGCCCAGGGCTCATGGCGCCGCATTTCCAGCGCCCGGCGGGCGGCCCGCTCGGCCTCAGCCAGCTGGTGGCGTTCCTCGTAACCGAAGGCGACCATGCCATGCATCTGCGGCACGTCCTCGGCCTCCGGCAGCGCCGCCAGCCCGATCCGCAGCATCCGCTCCGCGTCGCCGCCATTGAAGGCCAGGTACTGGACGAGCTTCACCATTGCCAGGTCGCGGGGCCAGTCGCCGACGATGGCCTCGCCGATCGCCATCGCCGCCGGGATGTCGCCGCCGATCCAGGCCGCCAAAAACGCCGCTGTCCGCCGCTCGCGCTCGTTCAGATCGGCGGCCCGCGCCCGGTCCAGGAACGGCCGCGCCCGCGTTGGACCTTCGGGGGACTCCAGCAACATGAAGAGCGTGCCGGCGTAGAGGTTGAGTAGGCCGTGGTCCGGCCGCGCGGCGGCGTCCTTGACGACATGGGCGGCGCGCGCCTCATAGCCGATGAAGCCCGCGATGAACGCGTCGACGGCGTCCCGCGCGCCGGCGTCGTTGTTGGAAACCGGATTGCCCAGGCAGTCGGCATCCAGCCGCGCGGTCATGGCCGGCCGACTCCTTCGACCTCGTCCCGGTGCGGACTCAGCACGACCGACCCGAGTCCCGGGAACACCCTTCCCACCTTGGTCAGCAGATAGTCTCGATAGGTCCCCGAGACCGCGTGCACGTTCGCCCCGTCCCAGCGCTCGCCGGCGACCTTGGGCGGGTGGGCGCCGGGCACGGGCGTCATCTGCGCGGTGAAGTCCGGGTCGTAGAAGAACGGAAACGACAGCCGCGGCCGGCCGCTGCGGTTGACCACCCGGTGCGGGGTCGAGACGAACCGCCCCCCGGTCAGGCGCTCGAGCATGTCGCCGATGTTGCAGATCAGCGCGCCGGGGATCGGCGGCGCGGTCCGCCAGCCGTCGCGGGCGCGCACTTCCAGCCCGCCGGCGTCGTCCTGGGCCAGCAGGGTCAGCAGCCCGTAGTCGGTGTGCTCGCCCACGCCCCACGCCTCCGGTGGCGTCGGCGGATAGGTGAAGATGCGGAACAGCTTGGTGGGCCGGCGCAGGTACTGGCGGGCGAAATACTGATCGTCGAGGCCCAGCGCCAGCGAGACCCCTTGCATCAGCGCCTCGGCGGCGGCCGACGCGCCGTCGAAGAACGCCTCCACCGCGGGCTTAAGCCCCGGCGCGGCGGCGGGCCAGAGATTGGCGCCATGCAGGGGCCAGCCGGCCACGACCCTGGGGTCGTCAGCGCCCAGCGCCTCGCCCAGGTAGAGCCCTTCTTTGTTATCGGGCCGCCCGGAGGTCAGCTCGCCGCCCAGCGGAAACCAGCCTCGCCAGGCGGCCCCGCCGCGCGCCATGGCGATGGTCTGCTTGTCCGCTGTCGGCAGGTCGAAGAACGCCCGCGCCTCGGTCTCCAGTCGCTTCAGCGTCTCGGGCGCAATGCCGTGCCCGACTACATAGAAGAACCCGTCGTCCTCGCAGGCCTCGGCGATCGCCGAGGCAACCGCCGCGCGGGCAGTCCGATCGCGGCCAAACAAGGCCGACATGTCGATGATCGGCAGGCTCATGCGAACGAGTTAGCGCGAATGGCCGGGCGTGGGTACCCGGCCGCCGCTACAGAAACACCAGCGCCCGGATCTCGATGCTCTCCCGCGGCAGGGCGTCGGCCGGCGTGGTCGGATCGTCGAACGCCGTGTGGGCGGTGAACCGGCCGGGGCTGGTGAGGTCGGAGTCGAAGCACTTGATCAACACCGCTTCGTCGCGCCGCAGCTTCGGGAAATAGAACCAGCGGTGGGCGGGGCTGTAGCTCAGCGCATAGGTCTCGCCGACCTTGTCGCGATAGATCAGGTCGCTGGCGATCAGGTCGTCCGCGGCGATGGTGCGGGCGTCGCAGAGCGCAAGCGGCGCGTCCTGCAGCGGGCCGGCGATCGGCCGCCAGACGTTGACCTCCAGGAAGCGGCGAGCGAGGCGCTGCTCCGCCTCCTCCGGGCTCAGGTGATCGCGCACACGGCGGATTCCGGAGGTGGCGGTGTAGTCGTTGTGCACCCGGCGCACCGGCTCACGCATGTTCGGGACGCCGGCGTTGAACTTCGGCACCGAGCGGATGGTGTGGTCGAAGATCACCACCTTGTCTGACCCGGTCTCGGCCTTCAGCAGCGCCTCGACCTCGGGATAGTAGACCGCCTTCAACTGTTCTTCGTCGTAGAAATCGGCCACGGCGGTTGGGTGCGGCCGCAGCACGAAGCCCTGCTCGTCGAGGGATAGTTGGTCCGCCAGCGGCCGGGCGTCGCGGACCGCCACGCCGGCCACGGCGTCGACCTGGCCATATCGCGGCGGCACGCCCGGGGGTGGCTCGAAGGTGTAGGAATAGGGCTTCTGGTCGGTGCGGACCAGATAGTTGAGGGTCGTGCGCACGCTCTGCAGCGTGTCGATCACCGTCGCGTCCATGGCCGATGGCCTCCGTGAACCACCAATTCCTACTTGATTAATAGGTAATCGGAATGGAGACCTTGGCAAGCCAGCGGCGGGGCGAAGATTTCAGGTCCGGGCCTTAGCTTTTCTCACCCGCCGCGCACATCCGGGCGCGGATCAGGGCGGCCTAGGCGCGACGGGCGTCAGCAGGCCGGTCGATCAGTTGTCCGCCCAGCCGGACCGCCAGGTCGGCGACCTGGTTGCGGATATCGGGTACGGCGACGATCTCCCAGAACGAGCCCTTGGTGATCGGACCGACCGCGAACAGCCGCGGGTTCGGGCTGCCGTCGGCCTGGATCGCCCGACCGTGCGCATCCACCTCCAGACCGATCCGCAAGGGATCGACCCGCGCCTCGCCGCGCTCGATCAGCCCGCGGATCAGTGGGCTGGCAACGCCGCTCGGGTCCCCCGCCGGGCCGGTGCAATTGATGATCCGACCGACCGTCAGGCTCTGCGCATGCTCGCCTCCCCGGGGACGCCAGGTGACCTTCGCGCCATCGCCGTCGGGCTCGACCTTGAGAATCCGGCCGGCGGCGACGGTCAGTCGCCACTCCCGCCGCATCGCCTCGATCCGCTCGGCCACCGCAGGGGCCATCCGGTGACGGTGGACATCCCACCAGGGGCGCAAGTGCCTCAAAAACCGCCGGCGCTCGGCCAGGCTGGCGCGCCGCCAGATCGCCTGGGTCGCCGGACGCAGGGCGTCGACCGCTTCGCGCCAGCCGACCGCCGCCGACTGGCGGCGCACGCGATGCAGCAGTTGCGAAAGAGACCCCTGCGGCACGCCGGCGCCGCTACTGGTGATCGGCGCGGCGCCGCCGTGCCGGCGCGGCGTCAGCCCCCGGCGCGAGATGGCGACGATCGGGCCCCGGTGACCGCGCGCCTCCAACGACGTGGCGACATCGACCATGGTCAGCCCCGTGCCGAGCAACAACACGCCGGCGGCGGGGTCCAGATTGTCCAAGGCGGCGGGCGCCCAGGGATCGGCTGCATAGAGGTCGGTAGCGAGGTTCTCGAATCCGATCCCCGGCAACGGTGCAGGCGCCGGATTGCCTACGGCCAGCACCGCCGCGTCGATGTCGAATACCTGGCCCATGGCCACGGTCAGCCGCAGTCGGCCGGCGATGCGTTCCAGGCTGACCGCTTCGTCAGGCACCAGCATCAGCCGCTGGGCGCCGTCCGACCCTTCGATCACGCGGCGGAGCATCGAGGTCAGGTAACGGCCGTAGGTCTCGCGGGTAATGAAGGCCGCCGGATCGACCGGGCCGCCGCCATGGCCCGCCAGCCAATCCAGCAGGTGCCGCGGCCGGCCTGGATAGGCCGACATGTTGCCCACCCGAACGTTGAGCAGATGTTCCGGATCGCGACCGCCGAAGGCCAGGCCCGGGCCGAAGCCCGGCGTCCGCTCGATCAGCAGGATGCGCAGGTCCGGCGGGCCGGTCTCCAGCAGGTGCAGCGCCAGCAGCGAGCCGCTGAACCCGGCGCCGATGATCGCGACCGAGCGGCGACCCGGTGTGCAGGTCGGCGCGGCCGCCGCGGGCGCGTCCCCGGAATCGTTGGTAAGGGACTCTGGAGACAGCGTCAGCACGTCAATTCATATCTCACGAATAGGCATTAAGGCCATCATGCAGGAAAAGGCCACTGCATCATGGCAAGATTTTTCCTACTGGACTCATATGTTTTGAAGGCTATCGCAGTTTTTCTGGCTTCTCCCGCGCGGCGGGTGCGGGCAGAGCGACCGCCGACATTTCAAGCCAGGAGCGCATCCATGCCGAAGCTCGGAACTCTTACCGTCAGCCGCCAGGGCTTCGGGGCGATGGGTCTCTCCAACACCTACGGCCAGGCTGACGACGCTGAATCGATCCGCACCCTCCATCGGGCGATCGACCTGGGGATCACTTTCTTCGACACGGCCACCGGCTACGGCGCCGGCCACAATGAGTCTCTGCTCGGCAGGGCTGTCGCCGACCGGCGCCAGGGCCTCGTCATCGCCAGCAAGTTCACTCACCGCCAGCAAGGCGCGGGCGCCGATGTGGCCCCGATCAAGCCGCGCGACGCGGTGGAAGCCAGCCTGAAGCGGCTCGGCCTCGACCATATCGATCTCTACTACCTGCACCGGGTCGATCCCGGCATTCCGATCGAGGAGTCGGTGGGCGAGCTCGGTCGGCTGCAGGACGAGGGCAAGATCGGCGGGGTCGGCGTTTCGGAGGCGACGGCGGATGGAATCCGCCGGGCGCACGCCGTGCATCCGTTGACCGCCCTGCAGAGCGAATATTCGCTGTGGACCCGGGACGTCGAAGTCGAGATCCTGCCCACCGTCCGCAGCCTGGGCATCGGCTTCGTCTCTTACAGCCCCCTCGGCCGCGGCTTCCTGGCCGGCGCCGAGGTCACCGACCCCAACGACCGGCGCCATCAGCACCCTCGGTTCCAGCCCGACGCCATCGCCGCCAACAGCCGCCGCCGCGAGGTCATCGAGCGGGTCGCCTCGCGCCTCGGCGTCAGCGTCGCCCAGGTCAGTCTGGCCTGGGTGCTGGCCAAGGACGTCGTCCCGATCCCCGGCACCCGGTTCGTCACGCACCTGGAAGCCAACTGGGCCGCCAACGCCCTGATCCTGACCCCGGAGGTCCAGGCCGAGCTGGAGTCGGTGTTCAAGCTCGGCTCCACTGTCGGCGCCCGCTACCCGGCCGAGGGGCTGAAGCTGGTGCCGCCGGAGCCGGTCGTCGTCGTTTGAATGCGTCAATCAGCGCCTGACCGCGGGAGACAAGCAGCATGACCGCCGCCCTGAGAGCCGTCCGCACGGACGGCGAGGAAGCCGCCGCCGATCCGCGAGACCTGGTGCGCGCCCGCTATCGCCGCGACGACGTCCCGGCGCCGGCCGCCTGGTCGCCGACCCTGGACGTGCTGCTGAACCACCGCTCCGTCCGCGCCTATCTGCCCGACGCCCTACCGGAGGGTACGGTGGAGACGCTCGTCGCCGCCGCCCAGTCGGCTGCGTCGTCGTCGAACCTGCAGATCTGGAGCGTGGTCGCGGTGGCGGACCCCGCCCGTAAGGCGCGGCTGGCCGTGCTGGCCGGCAACCAGAAGCACATCGTCGAAGCGCCGCTGCTGCTGGTCTGGCTGATCGACTTCGACCGGCTGACCCGACTGAGCCAAGTCGACGGCGTCCGCAGTGAGGCGCTCGACTACACCGAGACCTTCCTGCTGGGCGCGGTCGACACCTCCCTGGCCGCCCAGAGCGCGGTCACGGCGCTGGAATCCCTCGGCCTCGGCTCGGTCTATATCGGCGGCATCCGAAACCATCCGGCGGAGGTCGCCGCCGAGCTCGGCCTGCCGCCGCACGTCTTCGCGCTGTTCGGCCTGGTGGTCGGCCGACCCGATCCCGATAGGCCCGCAGCGGTTAAGCCACGCCTGCCGCAAGCTTCGGTGCTGTTCCGCGAACAATACCGTTGGACCGACGCCCAGGCGCAGGCGGCTGAGAGTTACAACCCGCTGATCCGCGCCTTCCAGCGCGAGCAGGGCATGGCGGAGAAGGACTGGACCCAGCAAGCGCGCGAACGCACCCGCGGCCCTTCGTCGATGGCCGGCCGTCACGTGCTGCGCGACGTGCTCGCCAGGCTCGGGTTCGAGCTGCGGTAGCGATCCAACCAATCTGGGAGGCAAGCATGCACGCCAATATCAAGCGTCCGCTGATCGCGATGATCGCGGCGGCCCTCATGATCGGCGCCGCCGGCGTCCGGGCCCAGGAAGTGCCGCCGGAGCAACGTCCCTATCAGGTCGAATGGGTCTACCGCATCCAGTACGGCCACCAGGACGAGTGGTGGGCGATCTTCCAGAAGTACCAGATCGCCATCCTCGATCGCGAAAAGCAGCTCGGCTACGTCACCGATTACATCGTCCAGCGCCCGGGGCTGCACACCACCGAGGACTCCCGTTGGGACTACCGGGTGATCATCACCTACGCCAACTGGGCCGGCTCGACCCATGAGGACGAGGTGACGCGGCAGCTGTTCCCTGACCGCACCGCCCTGAAGGCCGACGAACAGCACCGCTGGGAGCTGACCCTCAACCACTGGGATCTGCCGATCCACCAGATCGATCCGCACAAGGCGCCCGACTAGGCCGACCCCGACCCACCGCATTTCCAGGTAGCGCATGAGCCTCCCCTCCGAATTCCTCTGGTACATCCCCAACGAAGTGCGGCCGGGACACCGGGGCGACCCCGCGCTCGCCCCCAACAGCCTGGAGACGCTGACCAGCCACGCGACGGCGCTGGAGCAGCATGGGTGGCGCGGCGCGCTGATCGGCAGCGGCTGGGGCCGGCCGGACACCTTCACGGTCGCGGCGGCGCTGACCGCGCGGACCACCACCTTCGAGCCGCTGATCGCCATCCGCCCGGGCTACTGGCGGCCGGCGAACTTCGCCTCCGCCGCCGCCACCCTCGACGAGCTCACCGGCGGCCGGGTGCGGATCAACATCGTCTCGGGCCAGGACAACCTGGCGGCCTACGGCGACAGCGAGGGCGATCAGGCGCAGCGCTATGGCCGGACGCGGGAGTTCATGCGGCTGGTGCGCCGGCTGTGGACCGAAGAGGACGTCACCTTCGCCGGCGAGCATTTCCAGGTGACGGGGTCCACGGTCATGCCGCGGCTCACCGTCCGCGGCGAGCGCAAGCATCCCCGGCTCTATTTCGGCGGCGCCTCCGAGGCGGCCGAGCGGGTCTCGGCGACCGAGGCGGACGTGCAACTGTTCTGGGGCGAGCCCCGCGACGGAGTCGGCGAACGCATCGAGCGGCTGAAGGCGCTGAGCAAGAGCCTGGACCGCGACCTGCCGCCGCTGGAGTTCGGCCTCAGGATCACCACCCTGGTCCGCGACACCACCGAGGAGGCCTGGGCCGACGCCGAGGCCAAGGTCGCGGAAATGGCCAAGACCAGGGGCGAGCGCTGGCGCGACCACCGCCGGTCCTTCGTCGCCGTCGGACAGCAACGGCTGCTCGATCTGGCGGAACAGGGCGATGTGCTGGACGACAACCTCTACACCGCGCCCGGCAAGTTCGGCGGCGGCGGGGCCGGCACGACCTGGCTGGTCGGCTCGGCGGCGGATGTCGCCGCCTCGCTGCGCAAGTACGAGGCGCTGGGGATCACCCATTTCGTGCTCTCGGACACCCCCTACCTGAACGAGATCAAGCGGCAGGGCGATCAGCTGCTGCCGTTGCTGCGCGGCTGATCCCTGTCGGTCGCCGGGCCGGCCATCCTCAACCCTGCCGCCGTCGGCCGCGTTGGCGCGCTCGGCCCGGCGCGCAAGTCGCTTGACCCTTCGCCGATCCAGGACCCTGATCACCTGATCTCTGGGGGCGCGCATGCAGGTGATCGATCGCGACGAGGTCGCTCGGCGGCTGACCTATGAGGTCTGCATTCCGATCGTGCGCCAGGCGATGATCGCCTTTTCCAAGGGCGAGACGCGCCAGCTCCTGCGCTCAATCATCCCGCTGGGCCAGGGCCGGGCATTCGGGATCATGCCGGGCGCGATGGGCGAGACGGCGCCCTTCGGCGCGAAGCTGATCAGCGTCTATCCGGAGAACTTCGCCAAAGGCCGCCAGTCGCACCAGGGCGTCGTGGTGCTGTTCGACCCCGAGACGGGCGAGCCGGTCTGCGTCGTCCACGCCGGCGAGATCACCGCCATCCGCACCGCGGCCGCCAGCGCCGTGGCCACCGACGCCCTGGCCCGGCCGGACGCCGCGCGGCTGGCCATCCTCGGCTACGGCGAGCAGGCCGCCACCCACGCCCGGGCCATCGCCAAGGTGCGCCCACTGCGGTCGATCACCGTCTGGGGCCGCTCGCCCGAACGCGCCGCGGCGTTCAGCGCCCGGATGAGCGCCGAGCTGGGCTTGCCCGCGAGCGCCGCGGCCGACGCCGAGGCGGCGGTGGCCGAGGCCGACATCGTCTGCACCGTCACTGCCGCCCGCGAGCCGATCCTGATGGGCGCATGGGTACGGCCGGGAACCCACGTCAACCTGGTCGGCTCCAGCGTCGCCGGACCGGTGGAGGTCGACAACGACCTGGTGGTCCGCGCCCGCTACTTCGTCGACAGCCGCGAGGGTGTGTTGGCCCAAGGCGCGGAGTTCCTCAGCGCCAAGGCCGCCGGGCTGGTCGGCGACGACCACATCCTGGGGGAGCTCGGCCAGGTGCTGGCCGGCGACGTCCCCGGCCGGCTCACCGCTGACGACATCACCGTCTACAAGTCCCTCGGCCACGTGGTCCAAGACCTGGCCAGCGCCTGGGCGCTCTATGCCGGGCGCGAGAACGCCTGAGGCGCCACCGGTCAGCGGAACGCCAGGCCCTCGAACTCCCCGGAATTGCGCCAGCCGTCGATGTATTTGAAGAACGCCGTTGCGCCGGCCGGATAGCCGACGTTCAGTTTCGCCGCCGGCCCGGGGGTCTGTCCCTCGTTGTTGTAGTAGCCGGGGGTGCAGTCGGGCGCGCCCATCATCCGGCCCATACCGGTGAGCAGCAGCGCCACCCAGGCGTCCTGGGCCTCCTCAGTCACCTCGACCTCCTGGTGGCCGCCGTCCAGGGTCCGCTTGACCACGTGGGCGATGGTGCGGCCGGATTCAGTCAGGTTGTGCGGCACGTTGGAGATCAGGTTGGCGCCCTGGGTCGGCTGCACGAAGAAGGCGTTCGGGAAGCCGTGCACGTGGATGCCATGCTTGGACTTCATCCCCTCGGCCCACGCCTCGGACAGCTTCAGCCCGTCGCGGCCGGTGAGGTCGAAGCCAGCCCGACGCTTGTACTCTGTGCCGACCTCGAAGCCGGAGGCGTAGATGATGCAGTCGACCCCGTATTCCACGCCGGCGACCACAAAGCCCTTTTCGGTGATCCGCTCGACGCCCTTGCCGTCGGTGTCGATCAGCCGGACGCCCGGTTCGTTGAACGCCTGCAGGTACTCGTCATGGAAGCACGGCCGCTTGCACAGCTGCCGGTACCAGGCCTTCAGCTTTTCGGCGGTTTCCCGGTGCTGCACCACCGTCTCGGCCCGGGCGCGGATCTCTTCCATCTTCTCGAAGTCGCTGTCCTCGTAGGCGGCCAGCATCTTCAGCGGCACCCGGTCCTCGGGCGGCAGCTGCATGATCTTCGAGCGGATGCGGCGGGAGAGGTCGGTCCAGCCGTCCTGCACCCAGTCCTCGTCGGCCTGACCGCCGGCCTGGTTGGCGGTGAAATTCTCCAGCCATCGCTGCTGCCAGCCGGGCGTGGCGATGCCTTCGAACCAGTCCGGATCAATCGGCTGGTTGGCGCGCACGTCCACCGACGACGGCGTCCGCTGAACCACGTAAAGGCGCTGACAGGCGGTCGCCAGGTGCGGCACGGCCTGCACCGAGGTCGCGCCGGTGCCGATGATCGCCACGCGCTTGTCGCCGAGCTTGTCCAGGGGCGCGCCCTTCGGATCGCCGCCGGTGTAGGCGTAGTCCCAGCGGCTGGTGTGAAACGAGTGGCCCTTGAAGGTCTCGATGCCGGGAATCCCCGGCAGCTTGGGCACGTGCAGCGGCCCGGTGCCGAGCCCTATGAAACTGGCGGTGAATTTGTCGCCGCGATTGGTCGAGATCACCCAGCGTTTATTTGCTTCATCCCAGCTGAGGTCCTCGACCTCGGTGTGGAACAGCGCCTTGTCGTAGAGCCCGTATTTCTCGCCGATCCGCTGGCACTGGGCGAGGATTTCCGGGGCGTGGGCGTATTTCTCGGTCGGCCGGTGGCCGGTCTCTTCCAGCAGCGGCATGTAGATCATCGAGGCGGTGTCGCACTGGGCGCCCGGATAGCGGTTCCAGTACCAGGTGCCGCCGAAGTCGCCGCCCTTCTCGACGATGCGCACGTCGGTGATCCCAGCCTCCACCAGCCGCGCGCCGGTCACCAGGCCGGCAAAGCCGCCGCCGACGAAGGCGAAAGTGACGTGGTCGGTCAGCGGCTCGCGTTCGACCCGAGGGGTGTAGGGATCGTCGAGATAGTGGGCCAGCGTGCCGGCCACCCGCAGGTACTGGGCGTTGCCGTCGGCGCGCAGGCGCTTGTCGCGTTCGGCGACGTATTTCGCCAGCAGCGCCTGCTTGTCGATCGCCGGTTTCGTGGCCGGCTTGTCGTCAATCATCGTCATGGCAATGCCTCGGTCGGAAATCGGGTCAGAATGCGTGTGAAATTCACGCGGGCTCGGGAGCCTTATCGCGCTCGTCGAGCGGAATGGAGTCGTAGATGCTTGCCGGCGCGATGTTCAGCCGCCGGCGCGCGGCCTCCAGCGGCTCGCTCATCAGCGCGACGAAATCCTCGCCCGGCAGCCACTTGGCCGCCTTGCCGCGCCGGTAGCCCTGCCAGATCGCCGCCCGCTGCTTCGACCCGCGCCGGGTCTTCAGCGCCGCGCCCATGGCGATCAGCGCCCAGCCCAGGCTGCCGGTCTGCGCATAGCTGAACGCCACCAGGCAGGCTTCGCCGAGGCCGTCCCGGTGATAGCCGGACAGGATGTGCCAGATGTCGTGGCTGTCGCGGATGCGCCGGCCGAACCAGGCGTAGGGATGCGGCTGGTCGACCGGACCGCGCCGCTCGCGGCTGATATCGGCCAGCCCCTCGGCGGAGATGTTCTCGCTGCGGATGAAATGGCGATAGGCGGCGCCGACGGTGCCCGGCTCGAAGCTGTCCAGCCAGGCGTCGTCCATCAGCCGCGGCGCCAGCTCGACATGCTCATAGGCCAGCCGCCCGCCGTTCGGCGTCGCCAGCAGCCGCCGATAGTTCTTCAGGGTGGAGTCGCCGTTCAGCGCCCCCATGATCTCGAACACCTGGCCAGTGTCCTCCTTGTCGGTGAGCAGCCGGCGCAGCGCCCTAAGCGCGGTCAGCCACTGGCGCCGGGGCCGCGGCATCGGCGTATCGCCCTGCACCGGGCGAGCTTCAGTGGTCATCGTCTGGGTCATGGTCATGGCAGGGTCTCTTCTTCGGTCTCGGGTTCCGGCGCGACGGCCGGCAGCGATTGCAGTCCCTTGGTGGTGAGCAGGCCGGCGATCATGCCGCGGATGATCGGACCACAGGCGGCCAGGTCCAGCGGCTCGCCCCAGGCGGCCTGCAGCACCATGCCGTGGAACATGGCGACCAGGGTGCGGGCGACGGCCTCCGGGTTGACCTCCGGGCGCACCTGGCCGTTCGCCCGCCCGCGCTCGATCAGGCGCTCGATGGTGGCGATGATGGCGGTCAGGCCCTCGACGACGCTGTCGTGGATGCGCGGATTGCGCAGCGCCTCGGCCCAGCCTTGCACGCCGACCCGGCGGCCTTCCAGCCGGCCGGGATCGCCGAGGCCGCGGCCATGCAGTTCGATCAGCGCCAGCAGCCCGAGGACCGGGTCCTGCTCGCTCTGGGCCACCGCGGTCAGAAACGCCTCACGCTGGTGCCGGTCGTCTGCCAGGGCGACGACGATGTCGTCCTTGCCCGCGAAATAGAGATAGAGGCTGCCCTGGCTCACCCCGGACTCGCGGACGATGTCGGCGGTGGTGGTGTTGTGGAAGCCGTCCCGCGAGAAACACACCAGGGCCGCGTCCAGGATCTGCTGGCGGCGGCTCTCTCGCTGGGTTTCGGTGATCTTCGGCATGGTCCACAAATAAAAACTGACTGGTCAGTCATTATTAGCGAGCCGTCAGGCGATCGTCAAGCCGCCGTCGCCGCTCAGGCGTGGATGCGGAAGGTCGGCCACCAGGCGCTGATCGCCTCGCCGTCGAACACCGCGATGTCGCCGAACTGCAGAAAGACGCCCTCGCTCTCGGTGGGGCGCAGGAAGACGAAATCGTCCTGCGCCAACGCGACCTTGGCCGAGCCGGCCAGCATCGACCGACCACCATAGATGGCGCTGAACCGCAGGCCCGGCGGCGAGACCGGCCGCGCATCGCCGTAGCCGCCGTAGAGAAAGAAGCCCCGCCGGCTGTTGGGGTCGAGGGCGTGAAAGGCGTCGGTGAGGTGCTCGCGCCGGGGAAACACTGCCGGATCCATCACCTTCAGCACCGGCTGGGCGATGAAGGCCGCGGGACGGTGACCGCTTAAGGTCGGCAGATCGAAATGGGTCGGCATGACGAAGGCCGAGCCGATCGACACCTCGTTGGCGAAGGGATCGGCCAGGTGCAGGGCGTAGGTCGGGCTGCCGGCGGTGTTGAGCGTCATGCCGGCGAGGTCGCTGAAGCGCTCGCCGAGCAGCTTCACCGCCGCGCCGTAACGGGCCAGCACCTTGGCCATCTCGGCCTCCGGCGAGCGGGCGCCGGGGACCTGGGCGTCGTAGCCCATCAGGCCGCTGACCGTCAGCAGCGGTTCGGCTTGGACCAGATCGAGGGCCGCCCCTAGAGCCGCCAGATCAGCCAGCCCACCGCGATGCAGCCCGATGTCGATCTCCAGATTGACCTTCATCGGCGCGTCGTTGGCCCGGGCGATCTCGGCGTATTGCTGCAGCCGCTGGACGCTGTCGGCCAGCCACTGCGGCCGCGCCGCCGGGGCCGGGTCGTTGGCATGGCGGCGGACGAAGTCGGCCACCTGCGCCGCCGGCAGCGGCCGGCCGGTCAGCACGTCGGCCTCCGGACGAAACCCGACGACCTCGTCCAGCATCACCCCGCCGAACACCATCAGCCGGGTAGAGCCGGTCCCGCTGAGCACCGCGTTCAGCAGCCCCGGCGCCGGCAGCGACTTGCTGACCAACCGCAGCGCCAGCCTGGTCGGGGCCAGCGCCGCGCGCACGACGGCGATATTGGCCTCCAGCCGCGGCAGGTCGATCACCAGGGTCGGTTGGGCGACGCCGGCGCGCTTCAAGGCCGCCTGCAGGCCGGCGAAGTAGCCGTCATGCCCGCCGGCGCCGCGATCTTTCTCCTTCAGTCCGGGCAATACCTTCGAGGCCGCCGCCGCGACCCGCAGCAGCAGCGGGTTGCGCGGCAGCTGTCTCACCGCCCTGCCCCCGTCGGAACCAGGTCGATCACCTGCTCGGCCGCCGCCTCCACGGCCGCGCGGGAGAACAGCATCGGCACGTACTCTCCGTTCGCCCACAGTGGGAAAAGGTCGTCGTAATGCGGACTGGCCGGATCGCCCGACTGCCCCGGCGAATTGATCACCCGGCTGTTGTCCCAGGCGCCCACGTCCGCCACCATCCGGAACGACGCGCCGTTGTAGGAGGAGAAATCCTCCATCCGGAACGTCGCCGCGCTGACCGTGTAGGCCGAGCCGGGAATCGGCGTCGGCCCGTGGAGCATCCGGGCCTGAAGCGCCGGGTCCGCGAGCGCGGCCGCGGCCGGTTTGAAGTGCGCGTGGTGCAGCGCGCCCCACCGCCAGGCCGCCATGTCGGGCCCCATGCGCTCGGCGCACTCGTCCAGCGCCGACCTAAGGCTGGCCAGCGCCAGCGCGGCTCGGGCCGCCAGGGGGTCGTCACCCAGCGCCGCGTCCGGCGCCCGCAGATAGCTGGTCACCGCATAGGGCGAGCCGACGCCGATGATTTCGGCGGCGGCGGCGTTGGTGGTTTGGGCGATGACCTGCGGACCCAGGTGCTTGTTCATCCACACCTCGGCGATCGCCGCCGCGGCGCTGCCGGCGCCCTCACGTCCGTCCCACGCCTGCAGCAGCCGCAGCGCCTCGGCGACTTGGGGATCAGCCGACGTCAGCCCACGGAGGGTCTCGACCGCGCGAAGGGCGGTTAAGGAGACCACGTCGGTCTGCAGCGCCATCGAGTCCTCGAGGCTCACCGCCGGATTGCCGCCCAGCACCTGGTCGATCCGCCGCACCCGGCCGGGATCCGCCCATTCGTAGCCGATGTTCAGCCGCTCGGCCGGATAGTCCGCCGGCAAGTTCATCTCATTGGCCGTGGCGACCCAGCCGCGAGCCGGATTGTGCAGGCTGGGCAGCTCGTCCTGGGCCAGGAACGGTCCCCACTCGTAGCGGCCGTCGCCGGGCGCCGGGGTCAGGCCGTCCCAGTTGGCCCGCCGGGGAATCTTGCCGGCCGGAATCCAGCCGACGTCGCCGGCCACGTCGGCATAGACGAAGTTCATCGGGGCCGCCGCCCAATGCGCCAGCGCCGCCTTGAACTCAGTCCAGTCGCCGGCGGTCTGGTAGCGCGCCGCGCCGAAATAGGAGGATGAGCCCGGCTCCCACCAGACGCTGCGCAGGGCGAAGGCCCGGTTTCGCTCCGGATCGCTCTTCAGCACCGGCCCGTGGCGGGTGAAGGCCAGCTCCACCTGCCGCTCCGGCTCGCCCTTCACCGCCACCCGCTCGCGGACGACCCGCATCGCCTCCCAGCCGTCACCGTAGCGGTACTGCAGCGGGTCTTCCGGGTTCAGTTCGTAGACATGGAGGTCGGCCTGATCGACCATGAAGGTGGTGATGCCGAAGGCGATCCGCTCGTTGTGGCCGATGGTGATCCCCGGCAGGTGCAGCTCACCCGCCCCCATCACCTTCAGCCCCGGCGCATCGAGATGGACGAGGTAGCGGATCGACGGCGCACCCAGCACGCGGTGCGGATCGCTGGCCAGGATCGGCCGCCCGGTGGCGGTGCGCGACGGGGCGATAGCCCAGTTGTTGGAGCCCTGCGTCTCGGCCTCGGCGGCCAGTTCGGCCGGACGGCGCGCCTCGGCCACCGGCGCGAAGCTGACCTCCTTGGTGGCCAGGGTGTAGACCGCCATCACGTCGGCGGGGACGTCCGCCGGGTCGAAGCCCTCGGCCAGTCTCAAGGTGTGCTCCGGCTCCAGCTTGCGGCGCAGCCGGTCGGCCTCAATCCCGCCGGCGGCGATCACCCGGGCCCGGATCGCCTCGGCCTCGGCGTTGTTGCTGATCCCGTGGCTGCGGATGCGGACCAGATCGTCTGCCGCCCACAGCGAGGGTTGGCAACCTGTCAGGCCGAATTCCACCGGTGTTGGCGCCGCGCCGGAGCGCACCTGCCCGACATAGGCGTTGAGGCCGGCGACGAACGCCTCCGACCAACCCTTGGCGTCCGGCCCATAGGCCGCCCATTCGGCGTCCATGTCGCCGCGATAGAGAAACAGCCGGGTCGCGCGATCCTGCTCGACATAGGCCGGCCCGAACGCCTCCGACAGAAGGCCGAGCCCGCGCCGGCGCCACAGATCGAGCTGCCACAGCCGGTCCCGCGCGGCGTTCCAGCCCTGGGCGAAGAACACGTCGTGACGGCTCCGCGCGTAGATGTGCGGGATGCCCCAGCGATCGACGATAATCTCGACCGGCGCTTCCAGGCCCGCCGCCGCGACGGTTCGCCGGCCTGGCCCGTCGTCAGCCATGCCGGACCAGCGTCTGATCCCCGGCCATCGCCTCGCGATAGGGCGTCAGGTCCCAGTTCGGATAGCGGGCCTGGGCGCGCGCCAAGGTCACGTCCGTCCAGAACGGATCCCCCGGCCGTTGCACGCCGAAACAGGCCAGTTGCTCGGGCGTGGCATGGTCGAAGATCCGCGCCCAGGGCCTGGTGTGGTGGTACTGCCAGGCGTGGTAGCCGATGCTCTCATCGCCGGCCGCCTTGAAGCAGGACATCACCGCATACCGCCGCCCGCCCGGCTCGGTCAGGTTGGTGCCCCGGTGATAGACGTCGATGCTGTAGGGAAAGACGCTGCCGGCCGGCGCCGCCGTCGAGCGCTCGTAGGGCAGCAGCGCCGCCTGCAGCCGCGCCTGCGCCTGCGCATCCCCCGATAAGCTGTCCTCGGGCCGGGCGACCTTGGCGCTGTCCGGCCGGGTCACGTAATGGGCCGGACCGTGCGCCTCGCTGACGTCGGTGAAATAGCAAAGGATGGTCACCGAATTCAGGTGCGCATCCTCCGACGGCGCGGTCAGGGTGTGGTTGGAATAGTCGCAGTGAAAGGGCTGGTCGTAGTCGGCGTCGCCGGTGAACTTGGCCCACGCCTGGCACTGGTAGAGCTGCACATGGTCGGTCTCTAGAGCGGTCTTGGCGAACGCCACCAGCGCCGGATGCACACCGATCAGGTTCAGCGCCGGCGAACAGTCGAAGGGGACGGCGTCCAGGGTCTTGAACTGGGACGGGTTGAAGCGCCCGACTTCGCCGGCCTTCTTGCGGTTCAGCGCCTCGTCGGCGCCCTTGTCGCGGGCGAACACCGCCTCGAAATCCGCCCGCACCGCGGCGACCTCGTCGGCGGTGAAGAAATCCCGGATCAGCACCCCGCCATCGCGGCGCCAGGCGTCGATATGCTCGGGTCCAAAGCGATCATCCATCCCGTGTCCTCATCCGGCGCCCTGTCCGACGGTGCGCCATGGCGCCCATCAAGGCCGGATCGACGGCCTCGCGCAAGCCGCCGCAGGCGGCCCGTGTCGCATCCAGGATTGGCTTTTGCGGCCAGGACGCGCTCA
>Ga0302283_1001291_pt1 | contig 21138 bp, 13 predicted proteins | sample III_Fen_E1_4_FD_198770 | JGI IMG/M metagenome (GOLD analysis project Ga0302283, IMG submission 198770) | Peat permafrost microbial communities from Stordalen Mire near Abisko, Sweden - III_Fen_E1_4 | ecosystem: Environmental > Terrestrial > Soil > Wetlands > Permafrost | place: Sweden: Abisko... | reverse complement strand
AGGTCCTCGCGCAGCTCGAGCTCGCCGAGCTGTTCGACCGGCACCACCACGAGCACCGGGGCCAGCGGGACCTCGCGTGTCCGCAGGAAGCGGCACAGGGCGAAGGCGGCGGTCGGGTCCGAGCCGCTGCAGATGACGGCCCCCGACCAGCCGTCCTCGGGCTCGTCGGCGTCCACCGCGTCGGCCCGGTCGATCCCACACCAGGGGTAGCCCGCCCGCTCGAGCACGGCGGTCACGGCGGTGGGCGGTATCAGGGGAAAGCACAGCAGTGGTTCCATGGCGGTGCTCCCCCTCTCTACGGTCGTGAACTGGGCTGGTGCATGCGGTGTCTGCGTCCGGAGGACGAGATGGCTCGGGCGCTAGAGCAGCGGCAGGTACCGGTCCAGCTCGAACTGGGTCACGTGGGCCTTGTAGCCGGCCCACTCGGCCCGCTTGTTGCGGATGAACCATTCGAACACGTGGTCCCCCAAGGTCTCGAGGAGGAGCTCCGAGGACTCCATCAGGGTGAGCGCCTCGTGGAGGCTACCCGGTAGGTGGAGAATGCCCTTTGCGTCGAGTTCCTCGGGGCTGAGGGCGAACAGGTTGGCATCGGCCTCGGGCGGCAGCTCGTAGCCCCGCTCGATCCCACGGAGTCCGGCGGCCAGGATCACGGCGAAGGCCAGGTAGGGGTTGCAGGCGCTGTCGGGTGACCGGTACTCGATACGGGTGGACTCGGTCTTGCCCGGCTTCACGACCGGCACCCGGACGAGGGCCGACCGGTTGTTCCGGGCCCACGACACATGGATCGGGGCCTCGTAGCCGGACACCAGGCGCTTGTAGGAGTTGACCCACTGGTTGGTGATGGCGGTGATCTCGCCGGCGTGGCGCAACAGCCCGGCGATGAATCCCTCCGCCACCTCGGACAGTCCGCCGGGCCGGTCGAGGTCGACGAATGCGTTCTCGTCGCCGCGGAAGAGCGACATGTGGGTGTGCATGCCCGAGCCCTGCACGCCGGCCAGGGGCTTGGGCATGAAGCTGGCGAAGACACCCTGCTGGCGGGCCATCTCCTTGACCACCAGCCGGACCGTCATCACGGTGTCGGCCATGGTGAGGGCGTCGGTGTAGCGGAGGTCGATCTCGTGCTGGCTGGGGGAGTCCTCGTGCTGGGCGTGCTCGACCGGGATCCCCATCTCCTCCAGCGTGAGCACGGTGCGCTGGCGGATGTCGCTGGCCCGGTCGGCCACCGTCAGCTCGAAGTACGAGCCGGTGTCGAGGGTGACCGGGGGGTGGGCCGGGTCACTGTCGGCGAAGTAGAAGAATTCGATCTCGGGAGCCGCGTAGAACGTGAAGCCCTGCGTGTGCGCCCGCTCGAGGGTGCGCTTCAGCACGTGGCGCGGGTCACCTTGGAAGGGCGAACCGTCGAGGTCGACGATGTCGCAGAAGACCCGGGCCACCTGGGTGTCGCTGCCGGTGCCGTGGAAATCGCCCTGGCCGTGCCCCTGGCCGTGCCAGGGCAGCAGCTGGAAGGTGTGGGCGTCGGGCCGGGCGAGCACGTCGCTCTCCTGGACCCGGCTGAAGCCGTCGATGGCCGATCCGTCGAACGTCATGCCCTCGTCGAGGGCGTTCTCCAGCTCGGCCGGTGTGATCGAGAACGTCTTCGGCGTGCCGAGGACGTCCGTGAACCAGAGCTGGACGAAGCGGATGCCGCGCTCTTCCACGGTCCGGAGGACGTACTCCTCTTGACTCCTCATGGGGTCGTGCACCTCCGGGGACGCGGCGCGCTGAGTGGGATCACGGGGTTCGATGCACTCATTGTCGCAGAGGGTGGGTGGGTCAGTCGACGGCGGGCCGTCCGAGCGCACAGAGCCGGGCCCCGAGGGACCCGGCTCTGTGGACGTCCGAGCTGCCGGCGGGCCCGGTGGGCCCGCCCCGGGTCACTTCCCGGCTGCGTCTCCGCAGACGGTCTCGACCATGACGGCTGTGACCTCGTAGGGGTCCATGTTGGCGTTGGGGCGACGGTCCTCGAGCCAGCCCTTCTTGTCCACGGCCACCTTCCACGGGATGCGGATGGAGGCGCCACGGTCCGAGGTGCCGTAGCTGAACTTCGTGTAGTGGGCGGTCTCGTGGGCGCCGGTCAGGCGGCTCTCGATGCCGACGCCGTAGACGGCGATGTGCTCGTCGACCCGCTTCCCGATGGCCTCGCACCCGGCGATGATGGCGTCCCAGCCGCCGTCCTCGCGCATGGCCTTGGTGGAGAAGTTGGTGTGCGCCCCGGCCCCGTTCCAGTCACCCAGGATGGGCTTGGGCTCGAGCGTGGCGTAGACGCCGAAGTCCTCCGCGATGCGGAACAGCAGCCAACGGGCCACCCAGAGCTGGTCGGAGACGTCGAGGGGGGACAGCACGCCCACCTGGAACTCCCACTGGCCCATCATGACTTCGGCGTTGGTGCCTTCGATGCCGAGTCCGGCGTCGATGCAGGCCGCCGTGTGGAGCTCGACGATGTCACGACCGGGCATCTTGTCGCCGCCGACACCGCAGTAGTACGGGCCCTGGGGGGCGGGGTAGCCACTCACGGGCCAGCCCAGCGGGCGGCCGTCCTTCATGAACGTGTACTCCTGTTCGATGCCGAACATCGGCTCCTGGTCGGCGTACAGGTCGACCTGGGCGCGGAGCTTGGCCCGGGTGTTGGTCGGGTGGGGCGTGTAGTCGGTGAGCTCCACCTCGCACATCACGAGGATGTCGCCCGGACGACGCAGCGGGTCCGGGCACGTGAACACGGGCCGCAGCACGCAGTCCGAGTCGTGACCCAGGGCCTGGTTGGTGCTCGAACCGTCGAAGCCCCAGATGCCCGGCTCCTTCCCGTCCTCCACGATCCGCGTCTTGCTCCGCAGGAGCGGGGACGGCTCGGTCCCGTCGATCCAGATGTACTCAGCTTGATACGGCACATGCACTCCTCTATTGCTCGGTGATCTGCTGCTCGGGTGCCCTGTGACGGAACCGGCACCGGGCCCCGATGCGGGCTCCGGACGGGGCCTGCCTCCCCAGGGACGTGTACGACTATCGCAGGGAGGCGTTTCCCCGCCGTTACCCGATTGTGAACGGAGCGTTAACAGGCCGCACCGGTGCCGAACAGGGAAAACCCTGGATGCCCGCGGGGAGGAACGGGGACGGGACACACCGTGGCGACGGGTCCCGCGACGGTCGGCGTCACCCTGCGGCGCCCTCCCGGGCGACGGGTGGCCCCGGGGGGTCCCGATAGGCTGGGTCGATGCCCAGGATCCGGCTGGCTGCGTGCCAGATCAACACGGTGGTGGGCGACCTGGACGGCAACGTGGAGCGCATCCTGGCGGCGTTGGCCCGGGCCGAGGACGCCGGTGCCGACCTGGCCGTCTTCCCCGAACTGACGGTCACCGGCTATCCACCCGAGGACCTGCTCGGCCGTCCGGCGTTCGTGACCGACAACCTGGCCGCATTCGCCACCGTGGTGGCGGCGACGGGACCGTGTGCCGTCGCAGTGGGCTACGTCGACCGGGGCCCGGACGGATCGCTCCACAACGCGGCGGCCGTGTGCCGCAACGGCCGTGTCCTCGGTCGCTACGTCAAGCGGATGCTGCCCAACTACGGAGTCTTCGACGAGCAGCGCTGGTTCGTCCCCGGTTCGGGCCCGGCCGACCTCTACGAGGTGGCGGGTGTGACCATCGGACTGACCATCTGCGAGGACATGTGGTTCCCGGGTGGACCGATGGCCGACCAGTCGGCCGCCGGGGCCCGGCTGCTCGTGAACCTGAACGCCTCGCCCTACTCGCGGGGCCGGAGGGAGGAGCGCCTGGAGGTGCTCGCCGCACGGGTCGACGAGACGGGTTGCGCCGTGGTCTACGTGAACCAGGTCGGAGGACAGGACGAACTGGTCTTCGACGGGGCGTCGGTGGTGGTCGACGACGCCGGTGACGTGGTGGCCTCGGCCCACCAGTTCGTGGAGGAGGTCCTGATCTGCGATCTCGAGATCGCCGCCTCGTCCGGCGCCGGACGGCCACCCGTGTCGGTGACGTCCGCCACCCGGGCTCCCGGGGGACCGCCACGGCACCCGGTGGCCGAGGTGCTCGACCCGGTGGCCGAGGTCTACGAGGCACTGGTGCTCGGGACCCGTGACTACCTGGGTAAGAACGGCTTCACCGACGCGGTCATCGGTCTGTCGGGCGGGATCGACTCGTCCCTGGTGGCGGCGGTGGCCGTCGATGCCGTGGGCAGCGACCACGTCCACGGGGTGGCCATGCCGTCGCGCTATTCGAGCGAGGGGTCGGTGTCCGACGCCGACGCCCTGGCCGGCAACCTGGGCATCGATCTGGCCAGCGCTCCCATCGAGGCGGCCCACCGCGCCCTGGCCGACACCCTCGCCCCGCTGCTCGGCACCGTGCCCGTCGGCCTCACCGACGAGAACCTGCAGAGCCGGATCCGCGGTGTGCTGCTGATGGCACTGTCCAACGCCCACGGGTGGATCGTGCTGACCACCGGCAACAAGAGCGAGATGGCGACCGGGTACTCCACCCTCTACGGCGACTCGGCCGGTGGCTTCGCGGTGATCAAGGACGTGTCCAAGACCCTGGTCTACGAGCTGTGCCGATTCTGTAACGCCCGGGCCGGGTCCGAGGTGATCCCCGAGGCGGTGCTGACCAAGGCGCCGTCCGCCGAGCTGCGCCCCGATCAGCGCGACGACGAGTCGTTGCCGCCCTACGAGGTCCTGGACCCGGTGATGGCCGGCTACGTGGAGGGCGACCGGTCGGCCGACGACCTGGTCGCCGAGGGGTTCGACCCCGCTGCCGTGGCCCGCGTGGTGGGTCTCGTCGACCGGGCGGAGTACAAGCGCCGTCAGATGCCGCCCGGGGTCCGGATCTCGGGCAAGGCGTTCGGCAAGGATCGTCGGATGCCGATCACCAACCACTACCGCTCCGTGGCGGCGGGGTCGCCTCCCGCACCCGGGCCGGACGTCGCCGCTCCGGGTGCGGCCGCCACGAAGGACGGGACGGCGACCGTTGCCTGAGTCCGGAACCGGTCCCCTCTCCGTGCCCGCGGCCGAGTCATCGCTCCCGTGGGACGTGACCGCGGCGCTGGTGGGTGAGTACCGCTGGATCGAGACCACGCTCTTCGCCATGCTCGGGGCCTGGGTGACCGAGATGCCCGTGGCCGGCGTCCAGGTGCACCTCGATGCCCAGAGCCTGCGCCACGCCTGGCACGCCGAACTGTTCGCCGACCGCCTGCCGGTCCGGGTCGGCGTCGATCCCGACGCACTGACCCGACCGTCGGCGGCCCCGGCGGCCCTGTTCGCCGCGCTCGACGGCATCGAGGTGCCGGCGGAGGGACCCGGGTCGACCTGGCCTCCGGCCGACCGGGTGCGGGCCCCACGCCCGGGGGCCCTGCCCCGACTGGCCGGTCTCTACCGCGTCGTGCTGCCCCGCCTGGTCACCTCCTACACGCGGCACCTGCGAGTGGTGGCGCCGGTGGCGGACGCCCCGCTGGCCCGGGCGTTGCGACTGGTCCTGCGGGACGGGGTGGAGGACTGGATGGCCGGGGAACGGCTCGTCCAGCGGCTGGTCACCCGTCCCCATGACGTGGCGGCCATCTACGAGTTCCAGCAGCACCTCGAGTCGGTGGCGGTGGCCGCCGGCGCCCACTCCGGGCTCGTCGAGCTGCCGACCTGGGTGTCTTCCGACTGACCTGTCGCGGGCGGGCGTCGCCGGGCCCGGTCCGGGTGGCGACCGGGGCGGCGCTCGGGGGGCTTGACGCGTCCGGTAAACTTGCCTCTGCAGCGATCGTTGCGCCCGAATTCGCTCGCCCACCGCCGTAGCGCCGCACCCGCGGGGCCCGGAACGATGGGTGGAGCGTCCCCCACGCAGGTGGGAAACCGAAGGACCTGGTGACGTTGGCAAAGGAGCGGCTCGAGCGAGACGACGAGGACCTTGTCCGGCTGTATCTGACCGACATCGGTCAGTACCCGCTGCTCACCAAGGACGACGAGGTACGCCTGGCCCAGGCCATCGAGGCGGGACGGGAGGCGGACGCCCAGATGCAGGCGTCGCCCAAGGGACTCACCCCGGCCAAGAAGCGCGAGATGCGCCGCACCGTGCTCCAGGGCGAGTCGGCCCAGCAGACCTTCGTGCAGTCCAACCTCCGACTGGTCGTCTCCATCGCCAAGAAGTACCAGGCGTCGGGTCTGCCGCTCCTCGACCTGATCCAGGAGGGCAACCTCGGCCTGATGCACGCCGTCGAGAAGTTCGACTGGCGCAAGGGCTTCAAGTTCTCGACGTACGCCACCTGGTGGATCCGCCAGGCCATCACCCGGGGCATCGCCAACACGGGCCGGACCATCCGGCTCCCGGTACACGCCGGTGACACCCTGGCGCGGGTGCAGAAGGCCCAGGCCCGCCTGGAGCTCAAGTACGGCCGACCGGCCACACTGGCCGAGCTCGGCGCCGAGGTCGAGATGCCCGAGGACAAGCTGGTGGAGGCGCTCCGCTTCCGAGCCGAGCCCCTGTCTCTGTCCGAGCCCCTCCGCGAGGACGGCGATGCCGAGCTCGGTGACGTGGTCGAGGACCGCTCCGCCGAGTCCCCCTTCGAGGTGGCCGCCGTCTCGCTCCTGCCCGAGGAGATCGGCCGCCTGCTCTCCCCGCTCGACGAGCGGGAACGGGAGATCCTGCGACTGCGCTTCGGCCTCGACCGCGGCGAGCCCCGCACGCTCGAGGAGGTCGGGGAGCACTTCAACCTGACCCGAGAGCGGATCCGCCAGATCGAGGCGAGGGCCATGTCGAAGTTGCGCCACCCGTCGTCGGACACCGGCGCACGCGACCTGCTCACCGTCTGACCCGTCGGCCGGGCCCCGGTGTGTGCGCCGGGCGCCCCCGAGGTCCTCGGGACGCCGGTCCCGGCGAGTGGATAGGATGGATCCCATGAAGAAGCTCGTGATCCTCATCGTCATCATCGCCCTCGGTGCCGTGGCCGCCCAGCGGCTGCGCTCCGCCTGAGCGGACGCCACTCCAGCCCCTCGAGCCGGGGAAGCCGATCGCCTGGCGCGATCGGCTGCTTCGTTCCACCCTGTAGTCGGCCAGTGCCATGGAGCGCGCCCGTGTGCCGCCCCGGTTCCTCCGGTGGTCAGACAGGAGTGTGCACCCGGCGCGTGAGGCGCCAGGCCAGCAGTGCTCCGGCCGTGGCCGCCGCCGTCACGCCGGCCGCGGCGGCGGTCGTCGACAGACTGGGCACGCTGACACGGTCGCGCAGACGCACCGGCTTGGTGAACTGCATGACCTCCCACTCGCGTTCCCTGGCCACCTTGGCCAGGACCCGGTCGGGGTTGACGGCGACCGGGTGGCCGACCGCCTCGAGCATGGGGAGGTCGGTGTAGGAGTCCGAGTACGCCGAGGACTCGGCCAGATCGAGCCCCTTCTCCTCGGCCAGGGCCCGCATGGCCTCGGCCTTGAAGGGTCCGTAGGCGTAGAACTCCATCTCGCCGGCGTAGCGGCCCTCGTCGTCCACGACGGCCCGGGTGGCGATGCACCCGTCCACACCGAGGTGCTCGGCCAGGGGCTCGACGATCTCCTCGGGTGACGCCGACACCAGGTAGACCTTGTGACCGGCGGCCCGGTGGGCCTCGATCAGGTCGAGGGCCTCGGCGTAGATGATGGGCTCGACCGTCTCCTCGAGTGCCTCGCGCACGATCTCGCGGATCTGGTCGCGGTCCCACCCCTTGGTCAGGGCCAGCATCGACTCGCGCACCCGCGCCAGCTTCTGCTCGCTCGCGCCGAGGTGGAGGTAGATGATCTGGGACACCACCGACCGGGCGATGAGCCGGCGGTTGATGAGACCCCCCTTGTAGAAGGGGCGCCCGAACGCGGCGATGGACGCCTTGGCGATGACGGTCTTGTCGAGATCGAAGAATGCGGCCTGCATCGGGGTCAGGGCCCTACCAGCAGGCGCTGTACCTCGTCCTCGGCGTCGGCGGTGATGAGGACGAGCACCTCGTCACCTGCGGCCAGTCGGGTATCACCCCGGGGCACGAGCAGGTGGTCGTTGCGCACGACGGCCACGATGGTGGCGTCACGGGGGACGCCGAGATCGGCGACGGAGACGCCGTCGGCCGGCGAATCGTCGGCCAGGGTGACCTCCACCAGGTGGGCGTTGCCTCCCTCGAAGCGCAGCAGGCGTACGAGGCTGCCCACCGATACCGCCTCCTCGACCAGTGCGGTCAGGAGCTGGGGAGTGGAGACCGAGACGTCGACGCCCCACGTCTCGGTGAACAGCCACTGGTTCTTCGGGTGGTTCACCCGGGCCACGACCCGGGGGACGGCGAACTCCTGCTTGGCCAGCAGGGACACCACCAGATTGTCCTCGTCGTCGCCGGTGGCCGCCACCACCACGTCGACGGTGGCGAGTCCGGCGGCATCGAGTGAGGCGACCTCGCAGGCGTCGGCCACGATCCAGGTGACGGCGAGGTCGTGGCGCTGGCGGGCCACGACGTCCGGGTCCTGTTCGATGAGGAGGACCTCGTGTCCGGCGGCGTGGAGATCGCCGGCGATGGCCGTCCCCACGCTGCCGGCTCCGGCGATGGCGACCTTCATGCCGGACCTGCGGCCGCGGCGGCGGTCCCGACGAGCCGGGCCTGGAACTTCTGCAGGGCCTCGGTGGTGGCCATGAGATGGAGGATGTCGCCGTCCTGGCCGACGAGGTCGGTGAAGTCGAGCCGGAGCACGCCCGCCCGGGTGACGGACACCAGGGTGACCTCGCCGGGCACCGACAGGTCGGCCAGCCGCTTGCCCGCCCACCGTTCGGGCAGGCGACGTTCGACGAGGGCCATCGAGCCGGTCGGATCGGACCACTCGGTCTCGATCCCGGTGGGGAGCAGCTGGTGGCGGACCTGGTCGATGGTCCAGGACACGGTGGCCACCGTGGCGATACCCAGTCGCAGGTAGATCTGGGCCCGGCGGGGGTCGTAGATGCGGGCCACCACGTTGGCGATGCCGTAGGTCTCCCGGGCGATGCGCGCCGTGAGGATGTTGGAGTTGTCGCCGCTGGTCACGGCGGCCAGGGCCGAGGCCTCGGGCGCCCGGGCTTCGTCGAGGTCGTCACGGTCGAAGCCGGAGCCGATGATGGTCACCCCCGGCCAGTCGACCGGCAGCCGCCGGAAGGACTTGGGATTGCGGTCGATGATGGCCACGGAATGACCCTGATCGGTGAGTTCGACCCCGAGACCGGAACCGACCCGACCGCATCCGACGATGATGATGTGCACGGGCACCATGCAACACGCATCGTCACTCCGGCACAACTCATTGAGGAACGGAGCGTGTCATTGAGGAACCGAGCGTGCCGACGGGCGACCAGGCGTGCCGATGCCGTCCCGGGCCCGGGGCGCGCATGACCGAACCCGGGGTCAGGCATGCTCTAATGAGGGAATGGATCCCGAGGCGAGCTCCGACGGTGCATCCGTCGCGGCCGCCGCCCTCGGGCCGTCCGAGGCCCCGCGTCGGCCGATCGCCCAGCCGCACCGGCCCACGGCCTCCCAGGTGGTCCGGGTCGACCTGCCCGAGACCCTCCGCTACCGGTTGAAGAACGCCCTGCTCGGGCCGCCGCTGGTCAACGAGAAGCTGGGCGACGAGCGACTGGGACGGCCGTCGGCCCTCGGCGTCCTGGCCCCCGACTGCATCTCGTCGTCGGCGTACGGCTCCGAAGAGATGCTCAACCAGCTCATCCCCTTCGTGGGGCTGGCCGCCTTCAGCCTGGTCGTGCCCATCACCATGGCCATCCTCGGGGTGCTCTTCTTCGTCACCTTGTCGTACCTCGACGTCATCAAGCTCTACACCCAGGCCGGTGGGGCCTACGTGGTGGCCCGGGAGAACTTCGGCCCGAAGATCGCCCAGATCGCCGCGGTCGCGCTGCTGATCGACTACACGGTCACCGTCGCCGTCCAGACGGCCGCCGGCACCGACGGCCTGGTCAGCGCGTTCCCCCGGCTGACGCCGTACGTCGTACCGATCACCGTCGGCGTCATCCTGCTCCTCCTCTACGGCAACCTCCGGGGCATCCGGGAAGCGGGCAAGGTGTTCGCCTTCCCGACCTACTTCTTCATCTCCAGCCTCGCCTTCGTCGTGGTCGCCGGCTACATCAAGGAGGCGATGGGCCAGCTCCACCCCCAGACCATCGCCGCCCACTGCGTGGCCACGGCGACGACCAGCTGTCCGTTGGTGCAGACCCACGCCGCCACCGGTCCGTCCTGGTTGTACGGCGCCACCTTCATCATCATCCTGCGCTCGTTCGCCAACGGCGGCTCGTCGTTGACCGGACTCGAGGCCATCTCCAACGGCGTGGCCACCTTCCGCGAGCCCGCCTCCCGACACGCCCGCCAGACACTGGTGGTGATGAGCTCGGTACTCGCCTTCCTGGTGCTCGGTGTCACCCTCCTCGCCCACTGGACCCACGCCACCCCGTACTCAGGGGGCACACCGACCGTGGTCTCCCAGGAGGTCCGGCTCGTCTTCGGTCACGGACCCTTCGGCAACATCGCGTTCTACGTGGTCCAGGCGGCGACCGTCCTCATCCTGTACACCGGGGGGAACACCAGCTTCAACGGCTTCCCCTTCCTCGCCAGCTACGTCGCCGAGGACAAGTACCTGCCGAAACAGCTGACCCGACGGGGGCACCGGCTGGCCTTCTCCAACGGGATCATCGTCCTCACCGTGGTGGCACTGATCCTGATCCTGGTCACCGGGGCCGACCTCTCGGCCCTGGTGGCGCTGTACGCCATCGGGGTCTTCACCGGCTTCACCATGGCCGGACTCGGCATGGTGAAGCACTGGCTCGACGCGAAATCGTCGGGCAAGTGGCGCCGCCACGTGTTCATCAACGGGCTGTCCGCCGGGCTGTCGGCCATCGTCGTGCTCATCTTCGCCACGGTGAAGTTCAAGGAGGGCGCCTGGGTGGTCGTCCTCGTGGGCCCCGCCATGTTCTACGGGCTGATCCGCCTCCACCGGCAGTACATGGAGGAGGACGTCCAGCTCGAGGAGGGTGCGGCCGAGGCGGCCGAGGCCCCCGTACTCACCCGCCACGTGGTGGTCGTGCTCGTCGACCGGCTGGACATGGCCACGGCGCGGGCGCTCCAGTACGCGCGCACCCTGCACCCGGACGAACTCCGGGCCATCCACTTCGCGCTGGACCCCATCGCCTCCGCGCAGCTCGAGGACGAGTGGCGTCGTATCGGACTGTCCGACTTCCCGCTCGACATCCAGGAGTGCGAGGACCGCCGTCTCACGCGGGCCGCACTGGAGCTGGCGGCCGAGACGGTCGCCGACCGCAAGACCGAGCTGACCATCCTCCTGCCGCGTCGGATCTACACCTCGGCGTGGCAGCGGGTGCTGCACGACAACACGGCCGAGACCATCGCCACCGCCGTCGGGCACCTCGAGCACGTCAACGCCACGGTCGTGCCCTACCAGCTGTCGGGGGGCTGGTGGTCGAACCGCCGCCAGTGGCGGCGCGGGACCGACGAGACCAAGCCCACCGCCCACGGGCAGCGGGCGGCGGACAAGGCGGCGGACCGCGAACGGGTGGCCCGGGCCCTGTCCCATCGCGAGGCCTTCGGTGAGCGCGCCCGGGGGACGGTACCGATCGGCGACGTGCAGTGGCGCCAGCGTGTCCGGGTGGCCGGACGGGTGCGCTCGGTCCGGGTCCAGCCCCGGGCCGGGACGTCGAACCTCGAGTGCCTGCTGGCCGACGACAGCGGGATGCTGCTCCTGGTGTTCCAGGGCCGTCGGCGTATCCCGGGCATCCAGCCCGGAGCCAAGCTGGTCGTCGAGGGCATGGTCGGCGACTGGGCGCGGCGCCAGGCCATCCTCAACCCCGACTACGAACTGATCGCCGGCCCCGAGGCCACGCTCGAGCCGTCCTGAGCCGCTGCCGGTCGGACGGATTCTTGCCCCTGACCCCGGTCGTGACTATGTTCTCCCCGATTGCCGGCAACCGCGCGTCCACGGACGGGCACCGGCACTCGGCCATCCGGCCGTGGCACTGCGAGGGGGGACCTCGTCCCGCGATCTCCGCGGTGCGGCGCGGCTTGGCGGCGGCAACGCGAGGGTTCTAACCGAGCAGTACACCGAAGGGAGCACCACCGATGACGCACCTCCTGGCTGAAGGGGGTTACCAGGTCTTCACGTTGGGCAGCAACGAGAAGACGTGGCTGTACTTCGCAATCGTCTGTGCCCTGGCTGCCATCGGCGTGGCCCTGTTCCTCGTACGCGGCGTGCTGGCCGCCGATCAGGGGACGGCGTCGATGCAGGACATCGCCAAGGCCATCCAGGAAGGTGCCGAGGCGTTCCTGTCCCGACAGTTCAAGACCATCGGGATCATCATCGTCCCGCTGGCCGTGCTGATCTTCTTCACGGCGACGACGGTCACCCACACGGTCACCCACGTGGGCTTCGTCGGCGGCACGCTGGTGGTCGTCCGCCACACGGTGGTCGACCTGTCCCGCACCCAGGCCGGCATCTACCGGGTCATCTGCTTCCTGGCCGGTGCCCTGTGCTCGGGTCTGACCGGCTTCATCGGGATGAGCCTGGCGGTCCGGGGCAACGTCCGCACCGCCGCCGCCGCCCGTGAGGGCAAGATGGCCCCGGCGCTCAAGGTCGCCTACCGCACCGGCGCCATCACCGGCCTGCTCTGCGTGGGTCTCGGCCTGCTGGGCGCCACCATCATCGTGCTGATCTTCCAGAACACGGCCACCGCCGTGCTCATCGGCTTCGGGTTCGGCGCCTCCCTCCTCGCCCTGTTCATGCGGGTCGGTGGCGGCATCTTCACCAAGGCGGCCGACGTCGGCGCCGACCTGGTGGGCAAGGTCGAGGCCGGCATCCCCGAGGACGACCCCCGCAACGCCGCCACCATCGCCGACAACGTGGGCGACAACGTGGGCGACTGCGCCGGTATGGCCGCCGACCTCTTCGAGTCCTACGTGATCACCATCATCGCCGCCATCATCCTGGGCGTGACGGCGTTCTCGTCGATCCACCGCAGCGGCGACGCGGCCAAGACGGTGATCTTCCCGATCGCCATCCCGGCCATCGGCATCCTGGCCACCATCGTCGGGGTCTTCGTGGTGCGGGCCACCAAGAACGACAAGAACGCCATGGCCCCGATCAACCGGGGCGTGTGGACGGCGGCCATCCTGACCATCGGTGGCACGGCCATCGTGGCCGGGGCCTACCTCCACTACTGGAAGGCCTTCTACGCCGTGCTGACCGGCGTCGTCCTCATGCTCGTGGCCAGCCAGATCACCGAGCACTTCACCTCCACCGAACGCGGCCCGGTCCGAGAGGTCGCCGAGACCGCCCGGACCGGTCCGGCCACGCTCACGTTGTCGGGTCTCGCCCTCGGTCTCGAGTCGTCGGTGTGGGCCATCATGGCCATCGTCCTGGCCATCGCCGTGTCGATCGGTCTCGGCGGGGGCAACATCGAGCTCACGCTCTACCTCGTGGCCCTCACCGGTATCGGCCTGCTGTCGACGGCCGGCATGATCGTCTCCGAGGACAGCTTCGGTCCGGTGTCGGACAACGCCGCCGGCGTGGCCGAGATGTCGGGTGAGTTCACCGGCGAGGCCGAGCGGGTCATGGTCAGCCTCGACGCCGTGGGCAACACGACCAAGGCCGTCACCAAGGGTGTGGCCATCGGCTCGGCCGTCATCGCCTCGGTCGCCCTGTTCGCCTCCTTCATCGAGACGATCGGCCAGCAGCTGAAGCTCCCCCAGGTCGGCAACGCGCTGTTCAACCTGCCGGCGACGTCGATCAACGTGTCGCACCCGACCACGTTCATCGGCATCCTCATCGGTGGCTCGATCGCCTTCATCTTCTCGGCGCTGGCCATCCGGGCCGTCGGCCGCTCGGCCGGCACGGTGGTGGTCGAGGTGCGCCGTCAGTTCCGCGAGCACCCGGGGATCATGGACTACACCGAGAAGCCGGAGTACGGGAAGGTCATCGCCATCTGCACCTCGGCGAGCCAGCGCGAGTTGGCGACCCCCGCCCTGCTGGCCGTCCTGACCCCGGTCATCGTGGGCTTCGGCATCAACTACTTCGCCCTCGGGGCGTTCCTGGTCGGCGCCATCCTCACCGGTCAGCTCATGGCCAACTTCCTGTCCAACTCCGGTGGGGCGTGGGACAACGCCAAGAAGTACATCGAGGACGGGCACGAGGGCGGCAAGGGCTCGGAGGCCCACAAGGCCGCCGTCATCGGCGACACCATCGGTGACCCGTTCAAGGACACCGCCGGTCCGGCGCTCAACCCGCTCATCAAGGTCATGAACCTGGTGTCGCTCCTCATCCTGCCGGGCGTCATCTCACTCTCGCACCACACGGCGGCCCGTCTGTCGATCGCCGGTGTGTCGCTCGTGGTCCTGCTCATCTCGATCGCCTTCTCGAAGCGCAAGACCGAGAGCATGGACGACGGCGTGGCCACCCCCGAGGCGGTGGCCGCCGTCGCCTCGTGACCGGCTGACGGCCCGCGACGGGTTACCCTGCAGCACGCCCGGATCGGCCTCCGGGACAGTTCACCGAGAAGTTCTCCACCGGGGCCGAAGGGCCCCGGTGGCGCGTCGGCGCCCTTGACAAGGGATCATCCGACCGTTCACCCTTGCCCACAGCGATGCCACCCACCGACCTGACAGAGACGACCCCCGACGCCGGGAACGACGCCGCCCCCACCTCCCGCGCCGCCGGGAGGGGCAGCCGCAAGCTGGTGATCGTGGAGTCACCCGCCAAGGCCAAGACCATCGGTGGCCTGCTGGGTCCGGAGTACGTGGTCGAGTCCTCCATCGGGCACATCCGCGACCTGGCCACCCGCAAGGACCTGCCGGCGGCCTTCAAGCACGAGTCGTGGGCCGACCTGGCTGTCGACGTCGACAACGGCTTCAAGCCCGTGTACATCGTGTCGCCGGAGAAGAAGTCCCAGGTGACCAAGTTGAAGAAACTGGCCCGCGAGGCCGGTGAGGTCTACCTGGCGACGGACGAGGACCGCGAGGGCGAGTCGATCGCCTGGCACCTGAGCCAGGTGCTCGGCCTGCCCGAGGACACCCCTCGGATGGTCTTCCACGAGATCACCCCCCAGGCCATCCAACGGGCCGTGGACGAGTGCCGCACCATCGACCACCATCTGGTCGAGGCCCAGGAGGCCCGTCGCATCTTCGACCGGATCTACGGCTTCAAGCTGTCCGATGTGATGCGCCGCAAGACCAACGGCCGGTCGGCCGGCCGGGTCCAGAGTGTGGCCACCCGCATGGTGGTCGACCGGGAGCGCGAGCGGATGGCGTTCCGCTCGGCCGACTGGTGGGGGATCGACGCCACCGTCACCGCGGAGGGCGAGGCGGCGCGTGCCGCCGAGTCCGACGTGCCCCGCAGCTTCGCCGCCTCGCTGGTGGCGGTCGACGGAACTCCACTCGCCGGAGGGAAGGACTTCGACCAGACCGGCCGCCTGACCGACCCGGACAAGGTCGTGGTGCTGGACGAGGCCCAGGCCCGGGCCCTGGCCGCCGGGCTCGACGGTGGCTCCCTCGTGGTGTCCTCCATGACCCACAAGCCCTACCGGCGCTCGCCCCGGGCCCCGTTCATCACCTCCACCCTCCAGCAGGAGGCCGGCCGCAAACTCCGCTTCAGCTCCAAGCGCACCATGTCCGTGGCCCAGTCGCTCTACGAGGAGGGCTGGATCACCTACATGCGGACCGACTCGACCACGCTGTCGGACCAGGCCCTGGCCGCCGCCCGGGCCCAGGCCACGAGCATGTACGGCGCGGCCTACGTGCCGTCCGCTCCCCGCCACTACAGCAAGAAGGTCAAGAACGCCCAGGAGGCCCACGAGGCCATCCGCCCGGCGGGGGAAACCTTCCGGACCCCGGACGAGGCCGCCCGGTCGCTGTCCGGCGACGAGTTCCGGCTCTACGACCTGATCTGGAAGCGCACGGTCGCCTCGCAGATGGCCGACGCCACCGGGACCAGCGCCCAGGTGCGGCTGACCGGCACCGCGGCCGTCGACGGTTCGGCCCGCACGGTCGAGTTCGGTGCGTCGGGCACGGTCATCGAGTTCCCCGGTTTCCAGCGGGCCTACGTCGAGGGTGAGGACGACCCCGAGGCCGAGCTGGCCGACCGCGAGGTCCATCTGCCCCCCATGGCCGAAGGGGACCCGGCGTCGCTGACGGCCATCGATCCCGGCGGCCACACCACCCAGCCCCCGGCCCGCTACACCGAAGCGTCGTTGGTGAAGGCGATGGAGGAGATCGGCGTGGGACGCCCGTCCACCTACGCCAGCATCGTCTCGACCATCCTCGACCGCGGCTACGTGTGGAAGAAGGGGTCGGCCATGGTGCCGTCGCTGACCGCCTTCGGTGTCGTCGGCCTGCTCGAACAGCACTTCACCGACCTGGTCGACTACGGCCTGACCGCCTCCATGGAGGACGACCTCGACGAGATCGCCGGTGGCGACCAGGACATGGTGCGCTGGCTGGGCGAGTTCTACTTCGGCCCGGACGGCCACGGCGGCCTGCGCGATCAGCTGGCCAGCAACCTCGACGCCATCGACGCCGCCGCCGTCAACGCCGTCCCGCTCGGTACCGCGGCCGACGGCCAGGAGATCGTGGCCCGGTCGGGCAAGTACGGCCCCTACCTGAAGAAGGGCGACGAGACGGTCTCGATCCCCGACGACCTCGCGCCCGACGAGCTGACGGTCGAGAAGGCCGAGGAGCTGCTGGCCGCCCCCTCCTCGGACCGCGTGCTGGGCATCGACCCCGAGAGCGGTCTCGAGGTCCAGGTCAAGGCCGGCCGGTTCGGCCCCTACGTGCAGGTGGGTGAGCTGGTGGACGGAGGTCCGAAGCCGCGTACCTCCTCGCTGTTCGCCACGATGTCCCCGACGACCCTGACCTTCGAGCAGGCGCTCGAGCTGCTGCGCATCCCCCGGGTGGTGGGTACCGATCCCGCCGACGGTGTCGAGATCGTGGCCTTCAACGGGAAGTTCGGGCCGTACCTCAAGAAGGGGACAGATTCGCGCAGCCTGGTGACCGAGGAACAGCTCCTCACCGTCACCGTCGACGAGGCCCTGGCCCTGTTCGCCCAACCCAAGACCCGGGGTCGCAACGCCAAGGGACCGCTGCGCGAGATGGGGCCGGATCCGGACACCGGGCTGGCCATGGTCGTCAAGGACGGTCGTTTCGGGCCCTACGTGACCGACGGCACCACCAACGCCTCGCTGCGGCGGGGGGACGACGTCGAGTCACTGACCGTCGAGCGGGCCGCCGAACTGCTGGCCGAGCGTCGGGCCGCCGGTCCGGCCAAGAAGAAGGCGGCCAAGAAGAAGGCACCGGCCAAGAAGAAGGCGGCCGCCAAGAAGGCACCGGCCAAGAAGGCGCCGGCCAAGAAGACGGCGGCCAAGAAGGCGGCAGCCAGCAAGCAGGCCGCCGCTCCGGTGGTGTCGGCGCCGACCACCACCGAGGGGTGACCACGACCCGGGGCCGACTCGTCGCCCTGGAGGGGATCGACGGCTGCGGGAAGTCCACCCAGGCACGGCTGCTGGTCGACCGCCTGGCCGCCGAGTCCGCCACCGAGCCGGTCCTCACCTTCGAGCCCGGTGCCACCGCGCTCGGACGGTCCCTGCGTGGCCTGCTCCTCGACCGTGACGGCGACCCGGTGGGCCCGAGGGCCGAAGCCCTGCTGATGGCCGCCGACCGGGCGCAACACGTGACCGATGTCATCCTGCCGGCTCTCGAGTCCGGCCGCTGGGTGGTGACCGACCGGTTCTCGGCCTCGACCCTGGCCTACCAGGGCTTCGGCCGGGGGCTCGATCCCGCGTCCCTCGACCAGCTGGTCGACTGGGCCACGGACGGCCTACGGCCCGACCTCACCGTCCTGTTCGACCTGCCGGTGGCGGTGGCCGCGGGGCGTCGTCACGCGGAGGGGGACGACCGGATGGAGGCCGAGGGGCTGGCCTTCCAACAGCGGGTGGCCGAGGGGTTCCTGGCCCTGGCGGCGCTCGGTACCGAGCCGTGGGTGGTGGTGGACGCCACGGGGTCGGCGGAGGTCGTGGCGGCCGAGGTCTGGGACGCGGTGACGGGGTTGGCCGGACCCGGCGGCCTGTCGTGACGGCCGACCTGCCCGACGGGGCCGCCACCGGCGGGCAGGTGGCCACGTCGGGCGCGCACGTACTCCGGCCGGATCCGTCACTGTTCGCCGAGGTGGTGGGTCAGGAACGCGCGGTCGCCCGGCTCGAGTCGGCCGCCCGTCACCCGGTCCACGCCTATCTGTTCCACGGGCCACCCGGGTCGGGCAAGCGGGCGGCGGCGCGGGGACTGGCCGCGGCCCTGCTGTGTCCCGACGGAGGCTGTGGGCACTGCAATTCGTGTCGCCGGGCTCTGGCCGGTACCCATCCGGACCTGGTCGCCATCGAACGTTCCGGCGCCTCGCTGACGGTCGACGACGCCCGGGACATCACCGTCCGGGCCCAGAAACGACCGGTCGAGTCCGCGCGCCAGGTGCTCGTGGTGCCCGATGTCCATCTGGCGTTGGCGGCGGCCCCCGCCCTGCTCAAGACGGTGGAGGAGCCACCACCGTCGACGGTGTTCCTCCTCCTGGCCGATGCCCTGTCACCGGGCCTCGCCACCATCGTGAGCCGCTGTGTCCAGGTGCCGTTCGCCGCCGTGGCCCCCGCCGCCCTGGAGGACTGGTTGGTGGGACGCGGGGTCGACGGGGCCGTGGCCGCATCGGTGGCGGCCGCATCGGGGGGGAACCTCGACCGGGCCCGGCTGCTGGCCGACGACCCGGGGTTCAACCAGCGCCGCGAACGGTGGCGCTCGGTGCCGTCCCACCTGGACGGAACCGGGGCCGCCGCGGTGACGGTGGCCGACGGCCTCCTGGGCATGGCCGAGGGGGCGCTCGCCCCCTTGCGCGACGAGCACGCCCGGGAGATGGCCACCCTGGAGGAGCAGGCCGAGGCCACCGGGTCGCGCGGCGTGCCCGGACGCAAGGCGGTGGAGGACCGGCACAAGCGTGAGGAGCGGCGCTGGCGGACCGACGACCTGCGGATGGGGCTGGCCGCCCTGTCCGATGCCTACCGGGACCGGATGGTCGCCGTCGTGTCCGCGGCCGTCCCCGCGGGCTCGCCGGGGGCCGGCACCGAGCGCCGACAGGCCGCCGCCCACGTCGAAGCGGTCGGCCGGGCGTCGGCGGCCCTGTCCCGCAACGTCCGCGAGGACCTGTTGCTCGAGGCGCTGATGGTCGAGCTGTCCGGCATGGTCGAGTGAGGGTCGTGCGCTGCGTCGGATAGTTTGTTGACTTCGCCTGGGTAGCTCAGTCGGTAGAGCAACGCACTCGTAATGCGTAGGTCAGGAGTTCGATTCTCCTCCCAGGCTCCAGCGTGGCCGGTATCCGCAGGCAGGACTCGGTCCGCACCCGCACCGAGCGGCGTCACCGCCGAGATGCGCCGCCGCCGCTGCTGTGAAATGCTGAACCACCGTTCGATCTCCGGACGCAGTACGCCGCAGTGCGGCTCCGGTCCGGTGATCGACATACGTCAGCGCCGTCGAGAGGGAGCAGCCTGTGGGTCGTCGTCGAAGTGCCGTCGTAGTTGCCGTCATCCTGGTCATGACCGGGGCCCTCTCGATGGCCGCGTCGGTGGCCCCCGACGCCGGGGCCTCCGGTGCCCGGGTGGCGCTCGCCGAGTCGCAGTCCCCGGCCGCGACGCGCACGCCGAAGGTGGGCGCCGTCCCGGCTTCCAGCCCGATCGCCTTCACCCTGGTCCTCGCCCCCCGGTCCGCCGCCACCGCCACCCGGCTGGCCAAGCAGGTCTCGACTCCCGGCAACCCGGCCTACCGCCACTTCCTGACCGCAGCGCAGTGGGAGGCCCGGTTCTCACCGACCGCCGCCCAGGTGGCATCCGTCACGGCGTGGGCGACGCAGCAGGGTCTCCAGGTCGGCTCGGTGTCGGCCGACCACCTCGACATCGCCGTCAGTGGCACGGCCACCCAGGTCGAGCACGCGTTCGCGACATCGCTCTCGCTCCACAAGGTCCAGGGCCGGACGCTCCGCCTGGCCGACACCCAGCTCTCCGTGCCGGCGGCACTGTCGGGCGTGCTCGTCGGTGCCAGCGGGGTGAGCCAGTCGGTCGCCACCCCGGACGACACCACGGACGGCGCCACGGACACGACGACGGGGACCACCGACGCGGCACAGCCGCCCGGCTACCGCACGCCGGAGCCGTGTGGCTCGTACTTCGGCCAGCAGTCCGACAGCGTCCAGCCGCCCTACGGGAACGGCTATCCGTCGCCGGCCCCGTACGCGGTCTGCGGTTACACACCGCCGCAGCTGCGCTCCGCCTACGGGCTGCCCGACAGCCAGCCCGGTGGAGCCGACGGGACCGGGGTGACGGTCGCCGTCATCGATGCCTACGTATCGCCGACGCTGGGCGCCGATGCAGCCCAGTATGCGGCAGCCAACGATCCGGGCCACCCCTATGCGGCCGGCCAGTTCAGCGAGCTGCTGGCCAAGAAGTTCGACCAGAAGAAGCTGTGCCAGGCCACCGGCTGGTACGGCGAGCAGACCCTCGACGTCGAGGCGGTCCACGCCACCGCCCCGGGGGCCAAGATCCTCTACGTGGGGGCGTCGGACTGCGTCAACGGTCTCTACACCAGCCTCCAGCAGGTGGTCGACGGCGGGCTCGCCCAGGTGGTCACGGACTCCTGGGGTGACGACGGCGGTGACCTGTTCGACGACGCCGCCACCCGGAGCTCGGTGGACACCATCCTCACCATGGCGGCCACCACCGGCATCAGCGTCCTGTTCTCGAGCGGCGACAACGGCGACGAGTTCTCCACCCTCGGCCTGACCAGCGCCGACTACCCGCCCTCGAGCCCGTGGGTGACCGCCGTGGGCGGCACGTCCCTCGAGGTGGGCGCCACCGGCCAGCGCACCTACGAGACCGGATGGTCGACGGACCGGAGCCAGGAGTGCACGACGGTGCTCCTCGGCGTGCCGGGCTGCAGCACCGCCACGATCGGTACCTGGCTCCCGTTGACCCAGGACGGCGGCTCCGGCGGCGGCACCAGCTACCAGTACACCCAGCCGACGTGGCAGGCGGGCGTAGTGCCGACGGATCTGGCCA
>Ga0302283_1001286_pt1 | contig 21162 bp, 19 predicted proteins | sample III_Fen_E1_4_FD_198770 | JGI IMG/M metagenome (GOLD analysis project Ga0302283, IMG submission 198770) | Peat permafrost microbial communities from Stordalen Mire near Abisko, Sweden - III_Fen_E1_4 | ecosystem: Environmental > Terrestrial > Soil > Wetlands > Permafrost | place: Sweden: Abisko... | reverse complement strand
GGAGTCAATCTGCTGGTCGCCGAGGCGGGGCCGCTGAAATCCGCCGCCCGGCGCGCGCCCTCGGTGATCTGCCTCGGCGAATACGGCGACTCAGCCCCGCAGGCACTGGTTCTGGCCGGCCTGGCCGATCTGGCGCTGATCCAGCCGTTGCGCCGCCGCGAACTGGCCGCGGCCTTGGCCCAGCTCGCCTCCGGCGCGCCGCTGACCGAGGCGCTCACCGCCGAGGCCCGCGCCGACGCCGCCGCCCTGCCCAGTTTTCACGGCCGCCGGATCCTGGTGGCCGACGACAGCGCGGTCAATCGCGAGGTGGCCATGGAGGCGCTGTCGCGCCTGGGCGTCGCCGCGGACCTGGTCGCCGACGGCCGCGCGGCGGTGCGGGCGGTGGCGAGTGGCCCCGTTGACCTGATCCTGATGGACGGCGAGATGCCCGAGCTGGACGGTTACGCCGCCGCCGCCGAGATCCGCGCTCTCGAAGCCGAAGGCGGCAAGCCGCGCGTGCCGATCCTGGCGCTGACCGCCCACGTTCTCGGCGGCCCGGCCGACCGCTGGCGCGAGGCGGGCATGGACGGGGTGATCCCCAAGCCGTTCACCCTGGCGTCCCTCGCCGCCGGCATCGCCCAGTTCCTGCCGCCGAGCCAAGGCGCCCCGGCCGCAGCGCCGACGGCTCTCCCGGCGGTTCGCCCGGCCAAGCCGCTCACCGCCACGCTGGGCCCGTCCGCCGCCGCCGATCTGCTCGACCCGCAGGTCACCGGCGAACTCGCCCGCCTGGCCGCCTCGGGCAAGGGCGATTTCGTCGAGCGGGTGCGCAAGCTCTATCGCGAGAATGCGCCGGCGGCGGTCAAGGCGGTGATCGAGGCCTCTACCAACCGTGACTGCGAGGCCACCGCCCGCGCCGCCCACGCCCTGAAGTCGATGAGCCTGAACATGGGCGCGCGCCTGGTGGCCGAGTCCGCCTCGCGGATCGAGGTGCAGGCCCGCGACCTGAAGCTGGTCAACGTCGACCAGGCGCAGATCCTTCACCGCCAGTTGCTGGCCACCCTCGATGTGCTCGAGGGCTATCCGCCCGACGCGCCGGGGGCGGCGATCCTCGAGACGGCGGCGCCCGAGGAAGAGGCGCTGATCGCCGATCTCGTCCTGGCCCTCGACCGCGACGAGCTGACCCTGGTCTACCAGCCGCAGTTCGACCAGAAGGGCGAGGAGGTTACCGGCGTCGAGACCCTGGTGCGCTGGAACCACTCGACCCGCGGCTTCGTCTCGCCGGCGTTGTTCATCCCCATCGCCGAACGTCGCGGCGTGATCGGCCGGGTGACCCAGTGGGTGCTGGCCCGGGCGATGACCGAAACCCGCGACCTGGGCGATCTGGTGATCAGCTTCAACGCCTCGGCGGTGGAGTTCGCCGACCCGGGTTTCGTCGACGAGTTGGCGGTGCTGATCGCCCGCCACCGCTTCGACCCCCGGCGGCTGGAGATTGAGGTCACCGAGACCGCGGTGCTGGCCGAGGAGGACGAGGTCCGCCGCAACATGGCCCGGCTGCATGAGCTGGGACTGAAGATCGCCCTCGACGATTTCGGAGTCGGCTATTCGTCCCTCAGCCACCTCAGGCTGTTCCCGTTCGACAAGCTGAAGATCGACCGCGCCTTCGTCACCGGCTGCGCCGAGAACGTCCAGTCGGCGACCTTGGTGCACGCGGTGGTGTCGATCGGCCGGGCGCTGGGCATGAAGGTGGTCGCCGAAGGGGTGGAGACCGAGGAGCAGCGCAAGTTCCTGAAAGTCGCCGGCGTCCATGCCATGCAGGGCTATCTGTTCGCCAAGCCCGAGCCGATCGAGGCCTTGAGAGCACGCTTGGCGGCGGCCGCCGAGCCGCAGGCGCTGACCGCGTAGGTCGCTCGGCTAGATGGGCGGTTCCGGCGCGCCGTCCTCGACGCTCTTGGCGTAGGCCAGCGCCGCGGCCTCCACGTCGAAGCCGCCGTTCAGCTTGGCGTCGGAGCAACGGACGAACCAGGCCAGGTCGCCATCGCTGTCGATCTCCTCGACCACCGCGTGAGGCCCTTGGTGCACAATCCGTCGCTTGGTCATTCCCAAGTCTCCCTGAGGCTCGCCCGCAGCATTGAGCCCGCAATGACGGGATGACAACGGTCGGACCGCTGCAGCGGTTTCAGGCCGCGACGTATAGCTTGAGCGGTTGACCTCCGCCTCGGTTGGCGCCGCAGTGTGTGCGTCGGCTCGCCAGCCCGACTCGGACGTCTCCGGGATCGGCGCGGCGGGCGAAGGGAGAGCCGGTTGAGCGTTCCAGAGGGAATATATCGGCGCGAGCGCGTCCGCGCAGGCAAGGTTCCTATCTCAACCAAGATCTTCCAGGCGGTCGGCGCCTTGCCCGACGCCCTGAAGGGTTTTGCCTTCGGCACCTTCCTGCTGCTGTTCTACAATCAGATCCTGCACGTAAATGTATTCAAGGCGTCAGTGGCCGTCGCGCTCGGCCTGATCATCGACGCCGCCATGGACCCGCTGATCGGATCGTTCTCCGACCATCTGAAGACCCGGCTTGGGCGGCGACATCTGCTGATGTACCTCTCGGCGGTTCCCCTCGCGGTCGGCCTTTACCTCGCCTTCTCGCCGCCCGCGGGGCTGACGGAAAACCTGCTGCTGGTCTGGCTATTCTGCAGTGTGGTGATCACCAATATCTCGATGAGCGTGTTCGCGGTGCCCTGGACGGCCCTCTACGCCGAGTTCTCGGATGACTATGCAGAGCGCACCACCATCGTCACCTACCGCTACGCCGTCGGTTGGTTCGGCTCGATCGCCTTCGTCCTGTGCACCTGGCACTTCATCTTCGCCAGCACGCCGCAGTACAATCCAGGCCAGCTAAATCCGCACGCCTACGCCGTCTTTGGGCCGATCCTGGCGGCGGTGATCCTGGCTGCGGTGCTGATCACCACCCAGCTCACCCGGCGAGAGATTCCCTATCTGTTGCAGCCGGTGAAGGAGACACCCCGGTTCAGTTTCCTGAGGGTGTGGCGCGATGTCTCCAGCACCTTCGTCAACCGCGACTTTCTGATCCTCTTCCTGGGCGCCCTGATCACCGCCGGCATCTCCGGCACCACCGATGCTCTTGGCGCCTACGTGAACCTCTACTTCTGGGGCCTGGGGCCGGAACAGTTGCAGTGGTTCACCGCCAGCATCCTGGGCGCCGTGTTCGGCTTCGCGACCCTGGGCCTGATCGGACGGGCGTTCGACAAGAAGGCGGTGCTGCTGGGCTCCTTCTTGCTGCTGTTGGTCGACGGCGTAGGCGTCATCGCGCTGCGCCTCCTGCACATCATGCCACCCAACGGCTCTGTCTCCCTGCTGGTCATCCTGGTGGTCAACGATATCGTCCGAACCTGGCTGGGCACCCTGCTCGGGATCATGTTCGTCTCCATGCTGGCCGACACGATCGACGTGCAGGAACTCAACACCGGCATGCGCCAGGAGGGCGTGTTCGCCGCGGCCCTGGCGTTCTCCGGCAAGGCTACCTCCGGCATCGGCGCGATCATCGCCGGCTTTCTGCTGCAACAGGTCGTGGGCCTGCCGACCCACGCCGATCCTCATCACCTCGATCCCCAGATCGTCACGCGCCTGGGCCTCGTCGCCGGTGTGCTGGTCCCGCTGTTGTTCTTGTTCCCGTTCGCGCTGGCCTCGCGCTACAGCATCACCAAGTCCAAGCACATGTTGACCCGCGAGGAACTCGACCGTCGCCGCGCCGGCGCCCACGCGGCATCGCCGGACGCGGCGCACCTGGATTTGGAACTCGCCATCGTGCCGCCCACGGCCACGCACATCTGATCCTCATTCAGCCGGGAGCGGCGTCGGCCGGTAGCCCGGCGTGCGGGCGTCGCGCGACATGTCCGGCGACGGCTCGGCGGCGTAAGCCGGCAGCATGCGTCCCAGCAACCCATCCCGGCGCCCGATCAGGTGGAAGGCGACCGCACCCAGGTGCAGGCCGATCAGAATGTAGATCGCCCACTGCCCCGCCCCATGCAGGCCGGCGAACAGGTCCGACAGTCCCTTGTTCTTGGGCAGCAGCTCCGGCGTCTGCACCAGGTTGAACAGCTTCGTGGCGTGACCGCCATAGCCGCTGGTCAGGAAGCCGGTGACCGGCATCCAGATCAGGGCGAAGAAGAACACCCAGTAGATCGCGTGGGCGATCCGCCACAACGTGACCAGCAGCACGATGACGCCCAGGGTCTTGTGCCAGTTGAACAGCGCCATGGAAAACGCCGTGCCCTCCTTGGCGTTGGTCATCACCCAGGCCAGCGGCAGGATGGCCAGCATGCACAGCACCGTCACCCAGTGCAGCGCCTGGTTCGTCCGGGAATAGCGCGCCTGCATCCTCTTGCCTCGCGTTTACGTCCCTGGTGAGAACGCGCCGCGGACGTGGCTCGTTGCCGATGGGATTTCAGAGCGTCGGCGATGGCCGGTAGTTCAGCTCGATGTTCACGCCGTTGAGGTCGCGAATGTTGATCTGGCGGATTGGAGTGTTGGGAATGTCGACGGCCTGGTAGCGCACGCCGGCATCCTTCAGGCGCTGCAGGATGGCGTCTTAGTCGTCGATGCGGAAGGCGAAGTGGTCCAGGGCCGCCTCGCGGGACGGACCCTTCGGCTCGGCCAACTCCACCAGATGCACGACCGCTCCGTCGCCGGCGTAGAGCCAGGCGCCGCCGACAGGAAAGTCAGGCCGCCAGCCATCGGTCAGCCCGAGCACGCCGCAAAAGAAGGCCTTGGTCTCCTCAAGCCGGTGTGTGCCGATGTTGATGTGGTCGATGCCCCGGATGGCCATGGCCGGCTCCTTGTTAGGACGCGGCGGCCCGCGACCGTGGGCCTCCTTCATAGCCCGAAGGCGGCGTGGCTTGCCAGTGGAACGCGCCGCCTTCGCCCGGGTTATCGCTTGGAACCCGAAGCGTAAGGAGGGCGATCACATGTCCGACAAGAAGCCAGATGCGACCAGCCAGGGCGACGGCCTGCAGGGCGAGGGCAACTACGCCGCCGCCCGCCGTTTCGACGAGGCCGAGCGCTCGTTCGTGAAGAAGGGCCCAGTCGATAAGAAGGCCCGGGAAGCCGCTGACGCGCTGGAGGGGCCCGAACGCGAGGCGCTGGAGGCTGCCCGGCGCTCGACCGCCGCGGGCGATATCCACGCGAAGGCCGCCAAACCGGGCGCCGGCGGCGCCTAGCTCCCCTTCGCCAGCGCCTCCCGGCGTTCCTCAAGCTCCAGCCAGTCCTCCTCGGCCCGGGCCAGTTCGGCGCGGGCGGCTGTGAGGCGGTGCATCACAGCGTCGAAGGTCTTGCGGTCGCGGGCGTAGAGGCCGGAGTCTTCCAGGCGCGATTCCAGGGTGACGATCTCGTCGGAGAGCCGTGGCATCGCCTTGTCCAGCTCCTCCAGTTTCCGCTGATCCTTGTAGGTCAGCTTCACCGGCGTGGAAGGCGTTGACGGCGCGGCGGCGGGACGCGGGGCCGGCTTTGGCGCGACGGCGGGGGCGCGGACGGTATCGAAGAAGCCGGGGTTCTGGGCCGTGAAGTCGCTCCAGCCGCCGGGGGTCTCGACGATATGGCCGGCGCCGTCGAGGGCGATGGTCGAGGTAGCCAGCCGGTCGATGAAGTCGCGGTCGTGGCTGACGAGGATCAGCGTGCCGTCATAGTCGGCCAGCACCTCCTCCAGGAGGTCGAGGGTGTCCATGTCCAGGTCGTTGGTCGGCTCGTCCAGCACCAGCAGATTGGCGGTCTGGGCCAGCGCCCGGGCCAGCAGCAGCCGGTTGCGCTCGCCGCCGGAGAGGCTCGACACCGGCTGGCGCAGCTGGCTGTCCTGGAACAGGAAATCCCGGGCGTAGGCGGCGATGTGCCGGGGCTTGCCGCGGACCATCACCTGGTCGCCGCCGGAGGGCGCCAGGGCGTCCCAGAGGCTCATCGCCTCGGTGAGGTCGGCCCGGGCCTGGTCGACGTAGGCGACCTGCAGGCCGGTCCCCAGCTTCACCGAGCCGGCATCCGGTTCGATCTCGCCCAGCAGCAATTTCACCAGGGTGGTCTTGCCGGCCCCATTCGGTCCCACCACCGCCAGCCGGTCGCCGCGCTGGATGCGGGTGGAGAAGTCTTTGATCAGGGTGCGTCCGCCATAGGTCTTGCTGAGGCCGCGGGCCTCGACCACCCGCCGGCCGGACGCGGCGCCCGCGTCGACGGCCAGCGCCAGCGGTCCGCGCTGGTCGCGCAGCAGCTCGGCCTTCTGCTTGCGCATCGCCGCCAGCTCCCGGGCGCGGCCCTCGTTGCGGGTGCGCTGGGCGGTGATCGAGCGATAGAACCAGTAGGTCTCGCGCTCGATGGCTTTCTCCAGCCGGCGCAGGGACTCGGCCTGGTCGGCGGCGATCTTTGCCGACCAGGCGTCGAAGGCGGCGAAGCCCCGGTCCAGCCGCCAGATCCGCCGGTCTTCCAGCCAGAAACACCGCTGGGTGACCCGCTCCAGGAACGCCCGGTCGTGGCTGACCACCAACACGGTGGCGCGGCTGGCCGCCAGCATCGCCTCCAGCGTCTCGATGGCGAAGATGTCCAGGTGATTGGTCGGTTCGTCGAGCAAGAGCACATCCGGCTTCTCGGCGAAGGCCCGGGCCAGCGCCGCGCGCCGTCCTTCGCCGCCGGAGAGGCCGAAGGTCGACCGGGCGGGATCGAGGCCGAACGCCTGCAGCGCGCTCTCCGCCTCGTGCGCCGCCGCGCCGCCATCCATGGTCCAGGCCAGCAGGCTCTCGCCGGCGATGGTCGGCTCCTGCGCCACCAGGCTGATCCGCGCCGCCGGGGTCACCGAACGTTCGCCGCCGTCCGCCTCGGTCAGGCCGAGCAGCACCCTCAATAGGGTCGACTTGCCGGCCCCGTTGCGACCGACCAGGCATGCGCGCACCCCCGGCTCCAACGCCAGGTCGACGCCGTCGAACAGCATCCGCGGCCCGTCGGCCAGGCGCACATCCTTCAGGGCGATGATCGGGGCGCGGGGACTCAAGGGCGAAGTCGTAAGCGGAGGCGGGACATGGGCGGTCTCTTACCTCAAGCAAACGACCGGCGGCTAACCCTTCCCCCGTGCTTACGGGGGAAAGCGGCGAGCCGCGCGGAGCGCGCTTCGCCGATCGGGGTGCGAGTCGCGCCAGATAGGGGAGTTCTTGCGGGGAGCCCCCATTGTCGCTCGCCCACGAAGCTCCTTCGCCCCGGTGACGCGCCGGCCGTGGCGGGGCATAGTCGGATCGACAGGAGAGAACCATGACCTACGCCCCCGCGACTCGCGCCTTCTACGACGCCGACAGCCACATCATGGAGCTGCCTGACTTCCTGAAGGCCTATGCCGATCCGGCGCTCCGCGAGGCGATCCCGGAGGTGAGCTACTCGGCCTCCATTGTCACGGACGAAGAGGTGGCGGTGATCGTCGGCCAGGGCGGCCGGCACAGTCCCGAGCACGTCGCCGCCCAGATCGCCCTCGGCGACAAACTGATCGAGTCTTCGAAGGAGATTCAGGCCTTGGGCGCGTTCAACAGCGCCGACCGGACCACGGCGCTCGATCTGCTCGGCTTCAAGAGGCAGCTGGTGTTCGCCACTCACTCCGTCGCCATGCCGTTCTCGGCCAGCTCCAAGCTCGACCCGCTGCTGCGCTACGGCGCGGCGCGGGCCCACAACCGGCATATGGCCGATTTCTGCGTCCGCGACGACCGGCTGCTGGGGGTCGCGGTCGTGCCGCTCGACGATCCGGCGCTGGCCATGGCCGAGCTGGATTTCGTGCTGGCGCAGCCGGGCCTGAAGGCGGTCTGGATACCCCATCGGCCTTGCGGCGACCGTTCGCCCGGCCACGTCGATCTCGACCCGTTCTGGGCGCGGTTGGCGGAGAGTGGGACGCCGTTCCTGCTGCACGTCGGCGGCGCGCCGCTGCAGCTGGCCAAGGCCTGGATGAACAATGGCCGGGCGCCCACCAAGGACTGGCTGGGCGGCGGCGAGAACCTGCGCACCAAAGACATCGCCCTGCTGCACGAGGGTCCGGAAGCCTTCCTGACCATGCTGGTCCTCGACGGGGTGCTGGAACGGCATCCGGGCCTGCGCGGCGCATGCGTCGAACTGGGCGCCGGCTGGGTTCCCGAACTGCTCCGACGGCTCGACTGGGTGGTCAAGCACTGGAGCCGCAACGACGCCAATCTGCAGGGGCTCAGCCGCGTGCCCTCGCGCCAGATCACCGACCAGCTGGCCTTCACCCCGTTCGTGTTCGAGGCGGTCGGCGATCTGATCGACCAGTCGAACCCGGACCTCTACCTGTTCTCCAGCGATTATCCGCACATCGAGGGCGGCCGCAATCCGATCGGCCGCTTCGAGACCGCCCTGGGCGACCGGAGCGAGGCGGTGCGCGACAAGTTCTACGCCGAGAATTTCCTGCGGATTTTTCCGAAGGCGCGCGTGGACGTCCCGGCGCGGGAGACGGCGAGCGCCTAACGCTTGGTGGGCCGCGTCACGTTTCGGGTTGGCGGACCGCGTAGGGACCGAGGCGGGCGCCGAAGTCTCGCCGCGGAGCTGGACCGTCCCGCCGAAATTCCGATCGGGCGCTGGTTGTCCGCCCGCTCTGGTCTTCGCGCTCGTCCAGCATCAGCCGGGTCAGCATCGGCTGCTCTGATACCGGGGCGATGTCCCGCGTCGCCATCAGTTCGGCCACAAAGCTGTCGCGCCAGACCTTGACGTTGAATAGCTTGACGCCGTCCATCAGGCTCTCCCAGCGGCGGATGCGTTCCGGAAGGTCCATCGACAGCGCCTGGGCCAGGGCCTCGGACAGCTCCTCGCGGCTGAACGGATTGACGATCAGGGCGTCGGTCATTTGCCGCGCCGCGCCGGCGAACCGCGACAGGATCAACACGCCGGGGTCGTCGGGATTCTGGGCGGCGACATATTCCTTGGCCACCAGGTTCATGCCGTCTCGGGTGGGGGTGACCAGGCCGACCTTGGCGGCACGATAGAGCCCGGCCAGTTCGGCGCGGCCGAAGGTGCGGTTCAGGTACTGGATCGGGGCCCAGTCCATGTCCGACCAGGCGGCATTGATCCGCCCACTGAGGGCCTCGATGCGCGCGCCGAGGTCCTGATAGGCCTCGACGTCTTCCCGCGAGGTCGGGGCGACCTGCAGATAGAGCACCTGCCGGGCCATCTCCGGATGGTCGATCAGGAATTGCTCGATCCCGCGCAGCCGCTCCTCCAGGCCCTTGGAATAGTCCAGCCGCTCCACGCCCAGGATCAGCGAGCGGAACACGCTGTGCGCGGCCATCCGGTCGTAGGCGCGGTGGGCGGCCGCCGAGCGCGACAGCTCCTGGAACTCGTCGACGTCGAGACCGATCGGAAAGGCCTTGGCGCTCAGCGTGCGGCCAAAGGCTTCCAGCCGCCCGTCTGGCGTCCAGGCGCCGCCGGCCTCGCCCAACACGTAGGATTCGAACGCCCACAGCCATTCGTCTGTCTGCAGACCGACCAGGTCGTAGGAGAACAGCGAGGCGACCAGTTCCCGGTGACGAGGCAAGGTGGTGAGCAATTGCGGCGCCGGCCAGGGAATGTGCAGGAAGAAGCCGATCGGGTTATCGATCCCCAGCCGGCGCAGTTCGCGGCCGAGCGGGATCAGGTGGTAGTCGTGCACCCAGATGAGGTCCCCGGGTTCGATCAGCGGCGCCAGGCTCTCGGCGAAGCGGCGATTGACCCGCTCATAGCCCTCGCCGAAGGAGCGGTCGTAGTGGGTCAGGTCGATGCGGTAGTGGAACAGCGGCCAGAGTGCGCCGTTGGCGTAGCCGTTGTAGTATTCCTGGTAGTCCGCCGCCTCCAGGTCGATGGTGGCGACGGTGACGTCATCGACGGTGCGCTGCTTCACCTCGCCGGTGAAGGTCTCGGTGGTCTCGCCGCTCCAGCCGAACCAGAATCCCGAATATTCACGCAAGGCCGCCGCCAGCGCCACCGCCAGGCCTCCGGCCGCGCCTTCGCTCCGGGCTTCCGGCGGCGACACGCGGTTGGAGACCACGATCAGGCGACTCATCGGACGGAACTCCAGGGGCGGCTGAGCAGCACGGCGCAGTTGATCAATCCCACAAGCGAGTAGGTCTGCGGATAGTTCCCCCAGAGCGTCCCGTCCTCCAGCGCCACGTCCTCGGAGAGCAGGCCCGCATGCGTGCGCCGCTTCAGCATCTCCTCGAACAGCGCCCGGGCCTCGTCGGCGCGGCCGTCGTAGTAGAGCGCCTCGATGTACCAGAAGGTGCAGAAGTTGAACGCTGTCTCCGGTGCGCCGAAGTCGTCGGGGCGGTCGTAACGCAGCAGGTTGGAGCCGCGCCGCAGATGTTTCTCCACCGCCGCCAGCGTGGCCTTATGCCGGGGGTCGTCGGGCTTCAAGAAGCGCACGTCGATCATCTGCAGCAGGCTGGCGTCCACCGCATCGCCCTCGAAGGCGGCGGCGAAATAGCCGACGTCCTCGTTCCAGGCCCGCGCTTCGATCACCTTGCGGATGGTGTCGGCCCGCTCGTTCCAGAATTTCGCCCGGACCTGCCGTCCCAGCTTCTCGGCCGCGTTGCCCAGCCGGTCACAGGCGGCCCAGCACATCACCGCCGAATAGGTATGCACCTCGGCCCGGGTGCGCAGCTCCCAGATGCCGGCGTCGGTCTTGTCGTAGAGCTGAAAGGCGCGCTCACCGAGTCGCTCCAGCGCCTCGAAGTCGTCCAGGGTCGCCGGTCGCAACAGCCGCTCGTCGAAGAACGCCTGAACGTTGGACAGCACGATCTGTCCGTATACGTCGTGCTGGATATGCTCGTGCGCCTGATTGCCGGCCCGCACCGGTCCCATGCTCTGGTAGCCGGGCAGGCTGGTGATGATCCGCTCGGTCAGGATCGGCTCGAAGCCGACCCCGAACACCGGCTGGATGTGGCCGCCGTCGGCCTTGTCGACGATGTTGCGCAGGTAGCCGAGGTAGCGCTCCAGGATGTCGGCGGCGCCCAACCGGTTGAGCGCCTGGACCACGTAATAGGCGTCGCGCAGCCAGCAGTAGCGATAGTCCCAGTTTCGGCCGCTGCCGGGCGCTTCCGGAATCGAGGTGGTCAAGGCCGCGACGATCGCGCCGGTCTCCTCGTAGACGCACAGCTTCAAGGTGATCGCCGCGCGGATCACCGCCTCCTGCCACTCCAGCGGCACGGCCAGAGTGCGCACCCAGTGCATCCAGTAGGCGGTGGTGTCGGCCAGCATGGCCTCGGTCGATGAGCGCACGTCGCCGCTGAACGGCTCGTCGGGCCCAAGGAACAGGGCGATCGACTCCTCCAGGCGGAAGGTGCGCTCGTCGAGGATATGCGAGACCGACATGTTGGTGGTCAGGCGCAGGGTGACGTCGTGGCCGATGTAGCGGATGTGGTTGGAGCCATTGGTCCGCGGGCAGGGTTCGGCCCCCCAGTCGGTGGTCGGGCGCATGCGGATGGTGATGTGCGGCGCGCCGACCACCGGCCGGATCAGCCGGATGAAGGCGGTAGGCCGATAGCCGCGGCCGTGCATGGGAAAGCGCGGTGCGAAATCGAGGATCTCCACCACCTGGCCGGCGGCGTCGGTGATTTCAGTACGCAGGACGGCGGTGTTGCGCAGGTACGCCTGCCGAGTCTGGGCCGCGCCTTCGACATCCACCGACCAGAAACCGGTGGCCTGGCGCTGGTCCGGCTCGTCGGCGCTGAGCAGGTTGCAGAAGAACGGATCGGAATCCACGCGGGGCGCGCAGCACCAGACGAACCGGCCCTGCCGATCGATCAAGGCGCTGATGGCGCAGTTGCCGATCGGGGCCAGGTCGAGATTTCGCGTCACGCTTCGGGTCCCAGGGAGTGTCTCAGCCATGCCAGCGCCGCCTCGACGTCGGTGAGGGCGTAGGCGGCGGCGGTGGGCCGCCGGGCGCCCACCACAACGCCATAGCCGGCCAGATGAGCGGCGGCCAGGAAGCCATCCTCGTCAGTGAGGTCATCGCCGAGGAAGATCGGCCGGGCGCCGGCGAAGGGCGGCTCGGCCATGAAAGCGGCGGTGGCGTCAGCCTTGGTCGGACCGGGCGCGCGCAGCTCCACCACCATCCGTCCCTTCTGGACCTCCAGCCCGTAGCGCTCGGCGAGCCGGGCCGCCGCCGCCTCGCAGGCGTCCTTGGCCTCGGGCGCGGCGCGGTAGTGAAGGGCGATCGCCGGACCCTTGTCCTCGACCAGCAGGGCGGGATTGGAGGCGCCGAGGTTCAGGAACGCTTCGCGCGCCGGCTCAGGCAGGCTGTCTTCGGCGACGATCACCCGGCCGTCCGCGGTCCGCCGCACCAGGCCGTGCACGGCGGCCAGGGCCGGCACGCGGCCCTCAAGCACCCGGTCGAGGTCCTCAAGGCTGCGGCCGCTGATCACCGCGAACCGGCCGCCGAGCGCCGCCGACAGCCGGTCGAGCAGCGAAGCCCGCCGGTCGTCCGGACCCACGTCCTGCGGCCGCGCCCGGATCGGCGCCAGTGTGCCGTCGAGATCGGCGAACAGGGCGCAGCGGGCGAACTCCAGCGGGGGCGGTTCCGCGAGCGCGCCCTTGGCGGCGGTGGCGAGGGCCGTCGATGTCATGCTTGATCCTTCCCCCGACCCCCGCCGCATAACGCCTGAGCCGCCGATTCGATCCAGCTCAACTGTCGAGCACGACAGAAATCGAGCGGTCGGATTTCGGCCCGGGATTGACCGCCACCGCGCCGTCCATGCGTTGGAAACGCAGGTCGACCCGGGCGCCGGCGACCTCGATGCCCTCGATGGTCAGCCGCTCGACTCCGGCCGGCAGCGTCGGGCGCACCAGTCGCACTTGCCGTCTGCCGGCGTCGATGGAGAGACCGAGGCAGGCCTGCAGCATCATGAACACCGACCCGGCCGACCAGGCCTGCGGCATGCAGGCCACCGGATAGGCGATCGGTGGCTCGCCCGCGTCCTTGGCGAAGCCGCAGAACAGCTCCGGCATGCGCATCTCGAAGTGGGTGGCGGCCTCGAACAGATCGCCCAGCAGCTTGGCCGCGCCCTGGCGCTCGCCGTAGCGGGCCATGCCGGCGACGCACAGCGCGGTGTCGTGCGGCCAGATCGAGCCGTTGTGGTAGCTCATCGGATTGAACCGGGCCGTCCCGATCGGCAGCGTGCGCACGCCCCAGCCACTGTCGAACTCCGCCGACAGCAGGCCGCGGGTGACGCTGGCGGCCCGCGCCGGGTCCGGCAGGCCGACGAACAGCAGGTGGCCGGCGTTACTGGTCCGGGGACGGCAGAGCTGGCCCTCGCCGTCGATGGCGACGCCGTAGAAGCCCGCCTCGTCCATCCAGAATCGCTCTTCCACCTGCCGGCGCATGGCCTCGGCCTTTTCCGCCCAGACCTCGGCGCCCGGCCGGCCGAGCCGTTCCAGGATGGTCGCCATCGCCTGGAAGGCGGCGAAGGCGTAGCCCTGCACCTCCACCAGCGCCACCGGCCCATGCGGAAAGGCGCCGTCGGCGTGGAAGACGCTGTCCTCGCTGTCCTTCCAGCCCTGGTTGGAAAGGCCGCTCTGCTGGCCGCGGGCGTAGTCGATAAAGCCGTCCTGGTTGGAATCGCCATAGGTCTCGATCCAGCCGACGGCTGCCCGCAGGGCCGGCCACAGCCCCTCGATCAGCGCCAAGTCGCCGGTTCGCTCCAGGTAGGCGCCGGCCAGGGCCACGAACAGCGGCGTGGTGTCGACCCCGCCATAGTAGAGCCCGAACGGAATCTCGTGCGTCGCCGCCATCTCGCCGCGCCGGGTCTCGTGCATGATCTTGCCCGGCTGGGAGTCGCGGAAGGTCGAGACCTCGGTCGCCTGGCGGCCGGCGAGGTAGATGAGCACGCCCCGGGCCAGGGCCGGATCCAGCCACAGCATCTGCCAGGCGGTGATGATCCCGTCGCGGCCGAACGGGGTCGAGAACCAGGGGATGCCGGCATAGGGATAGGGGCCGGTGGGAAGGTCGGTGACCAGCACCGCGACGTCGGCCCGGGACTTGTCCAGCCAGGCGCCGAAGCGGCTGTCCGAGGTGGTCACCTGGCCGCCGCGACCGGCGTGCGCCCGAACCTTGTCCCGGGCCCCGGCCAAAGCCCGCAGATAGCGTTCCCGGCAGGGCGGCTCATGCTCGACCTCGCCGACCTCCAGAAAAAGGTCGACGTGCTCGCCCGGGCGCAGGGAGAACATGAAGTCGGCGCGCGTCTCGGTCATCCGCCAGGGTGGCTCGGAGAAGCTGAGCGCGCTGGTTCGGCGCACCTCGTCGAGCCCCTGGTAGGCGAAATGCACCGTCCGCCCGTCGGCCTCCACCGGCGCGAGCTCGCCGCGCGCCTTGCGCTTCATCCCGCGCACCTCGAACAGGTCGCGGAAGTCGGCTTCGTACTCGAAGGCCAGCGGCAGCATGACCTCGTCGAGGCCGTAGTTAGCGCAGCGGACCTGCTCGAACATCTGGCTGGCGAACAGCAGCCGTCGGCGCTCCACATGGATCACGCCCCGGCGCGTCGCCCGTCCGCCGACCGGGGGTAGCCCCAGGTTCGAGCCGTGGAAGGTGAAAACCACACTGTCGTGCGACAGCCCGCTGGATAGCTGCGACGGTCGTCGCTCGCCGACCAGGAAGCGGAAGTGCGAGAGCACCCGAATGTCGTCGCGGAACAACCCGTCCGCGCCGCCGCGGATGTCGCCGCGGGAATCGGCGACCAGGAAGGCGGCGTCGGACTTGATCGCCAGGAACTGGACCGCGCTGCCCGACGCCACGCCCTCGTCGGACGCCAGGGCTGGGGCGGCAAGGTCATCCATGGGGGGCGTCAGGCGATCTGGGCGAACACTCGCGGCTTTTCGTCCTCCGCCGCCTGCTTGGCAAGCTCCGGAACCAGGTCGGCCGCGTAGGGCGCCTTGGCCAACCGGTCGGCGTAGAGATCGAGGTAGCTCCGGGCCATGGCGATCGACGAGAACCGTCGGTCGAAGCGCCGCCGAATCTCCCGCCGGTCCAGCCCGACCGCCGCGCGCACCGCCGCCACCGCCTCATCCTCGCTGCGGACGATATAGCCGGTGACCCCGTCCTCCACCACTTCCGGGGTCGAGCCGCAATCGAAGGCGACCACCGGCGTGCCGCAGGCCATCGCCTCGATCATCACCAGGCCGAAGGGCTCGGGCCAGTCGATTGGGAACAGCAGCGCCTCGGCCCCGCCGAGGAAGGCGGATTTCTGCGCATCGCCGATCTCGCCGACGAATTCGATCAGCGGATTGTCGAGCATCGGCTCGATCACTTCGCGGAAATAGGCCGCGTCGGCGGCATCGACCTTGGCGGCGATCTTCAGCGGCATGCCGAGGCGGGTGGCGATGCGGATCGCCCGGTCCGGGCGCTTTTCCGGCGAGATGCTGCCGAGAAAGGCCAGATAGCCCTGGGACTCGGCGCTGAACCGGTAAAGCGCGTCCGGCATGCCGTGGTAGACGGTGCCGGCCCAGTTAGCGAAGGGCAGGGCGGCGCGTTGGGAATCCGAGATCGAGACCAGCGGGTACTTCGGCCAGCTGCGATAGACCTCCGGCAGATCCTTCAGGTCCAGTCGCCCGTGCAGGGTGGTCAGCGTCCGCGCCGCCATGTCCTCGAAAAACGGGAAGTGCACCATGTCGACGTGGAAGTGCAGCATGTCGAAGCGATGTCGCTGGGCTCGCACCTGCGACAGCATCGAGAGATGGGCGGCCAGGTCGGACTTCAGCGGCGCGGGATCCAGCCGGATCGCCTGATCGCGGACCACCACCAGTTCGGCCTTGGTTTCGGCCTCGGCGCTGGAGAACAGCGTCACCTCGTGCCCGAGTTCCACCAGGGCGTCGCACAGATGCGCCACCACACGCTCCGTGCCGCCATACAGACGCGGCGGCACAGCCTCATAAAGAGGGGCGATCTGAGCAATTTTCATGACAATACCTCCAAACGCACCCCCGCGGGCGCAACTGGCCTCGGATGGAGAGGCGCGCGGGGCGCGTTTGGTTCCCGAGCTATACTAAGGTTTTATGTTGCGGTGCGGTCATGACCATTCCGCAGGCGCCGTCAGGTTTTCGGGTGCGGGCCGATCAGCATCCGCGACGGGGCCTTGGCCAGCACCACGTCCCGGGCGCCGGCGCTGGCGGACGGGGTGAAATAAGGCATCGGGCCCACGACCTTGTTCATGGTGATCGGCAAAGGCGCGGCCCGGCCGCCGGCGAACAGCGTCTGTCCGCCGCCGGAGCCGGGAAAGTAGACGGTGTCGAACTTCGGTATGGCGAAGCTCATCGCCCCGGCAATGGAGGCGGCCGCGGCGTTGGCCTGGATCAGCGAGAGGTTGAGGTCGGCCGGATCGACGTGGGTGGCGGCCGGCGCGGTCGGCCGCAGTTCGGGGCCGAGCTTCACGTCGCCGGCGGCTTCGTCCCATTCCAGGGTGCAGTTTCCGTGCAGCTCGGCCAGGGTCGGCAGGCGGACCACCTGCGCGTCCCGGTCCAGCATCAGCGGCGTGCGCTGGCCACCGGGCGTCACGATGGTGGCCCGGAAATCCGGCGCCGGCTTGGCGCCTCGCCTGGCCACGAAGGCGAGGTAGAAGCGGCTGCGCTTGGCGGCCGGATAGGCCAGGATGGCGCCGAGGAAGGGAAAGGCCTTGTCGAGGCTGACGGATTTCATCGCGCCCGCCCAGGCCAGGCCCGGAACGCCGGTCGCCGCCAGCATCAGGCCGCCGATCAGGTCTCTGCGACGCAAGGCAAGTCTCCTTCAGGTCGCCCACCCAGGCCCAAGGTTCTAGAATGTGGCGGCCGACCGCGCCAGCCCTGACGCAACAGCGGCGCGACGGGCGCGCCGATCGTATAGGGAGTCGCCGAGTGCGAAGAGGACCCGAGGAGCGCATGCGTATCGACGAAATTCTGCGGCTAGCGCCGGTGATGCCGGTGATCACCATCGAGGATGCGGCCAAGGCCGTGCCGCTGGCGCGGGCCCTGGTGGCCGGCGGCCTGAGGGTGATCGAGGTGACCTTGAGGACCGCCGGCGCACTGGAAGCGATCGCCGCCATCGCCAAGGAGGTTCCCGAGTGCGTGCTGGGCGTCGGCACCGTGCTCAGCGAACGCGACCTGCACGCCGCCGCCCGCGCCGGGGCGACCTTCGCGGTCTCGCCCGGGGCGACTCCGGCGCTGCTGGACGCCGCCAGCCCAGGTCCGCTGCCGTTGCTGCCGGCGATCGCCACCGCCAGCGAGCTGATGGCGGCGATGGAGCGTGGTTTCTCCGCGTTCAAGTTCTTTCCGGCCGCCTACGTCGGCGGGACGGCGGCGCTGAGCGCTCTGGCCGGCCCGTTTCCGGCCGCCCGGTTCTGTCCCACCGGCGGCATCGACGTCGCCAGCGCGCCGGCCTGGCTGGCGCTGTCGAACGTGCTCTGCGTCGGCGGTTCCTGGGTGACGCCGAAGGACGCCCTGGCCGCCGGCGACTTCGAACGTATCGAGCGCCTGGCCAAGGAGGCGGCGGCGCTCGGCAAGTCCTAGTAGGGGAACCTCGGGATCGGGATCGCCTCGATCGGAACCCCGGGTCCGGGCGGCAGCCGCCATTCGCCGTGGTAGTTGAAATCGAGGGTCTGGCAGAGCCGCGACTGGCGGGCCTTCGGACCCGCTTTCGGATCGTCGCCCAGCACCTGAACGCGCAGATCCTCGTTTGCCGCCACCGGACCGAAGGCCAACCAGGCGCGGCTGGAACCTGGGCAGAAGGCGCGGATCAGATCCTGCCCCTCCTCGGTCGGCTCGACCTCGTAAAGGTCGCGCTCATGGGCCCGGTCGCCGATCAGCGCCGAGAGCCCGCCGTGGCCCAGCACGCCCTCGTCGGCAGGCTTCAGGTCGGCGCTGGCCCGGCCCTCGGTCGAGCGGACCCGAAGGACAGTGACGAAGACCAGCCGCTGCTTGAACTCGAAGGTCAGCGGCCCGGCGACCCGGCGGGTGATGTCGTTGGCCGGGTCGTAGGAGAACACCCGTACGGCCGCCTGGGCCGAGCCGGCGACACCGGCGAACAGCAGCGCGGCGAGGAGGAGGATGCGGGACAAGGCTCTACCTCGTCGCCAGGAGGTTGAGATCGCCGTCGAAGCTGACCAGCCGCCAGACCCCGGCCTCGTCGGCAACGGTCAGAACGCAGGGGCCGTCATGCTTACGGGGGGCGCAGACGCGGCCGTCGGGGAGCGCCTTAAGGGCGGCGGCGATGACCAGCTGCGAGGGGATCGGCGTGTCGGGGCTGTAGCCATAGTATTCCGCCACCGCCAGGAACACCTTCGGCCGCAGCAGCGTCTCGCCCGCCAGCCGCGCCAGCGGCGCCGCCAGCAGCCGGCCCAGGCCTTGCACCGCGCCCGACTGGCTGGATTGGTCCGCCGCAGCCTCGATACGGCCGCGCAGCTCGCGTTCCAGCGCCCCGCGGTCGACCCGCGCGTCGAAGGCGGCGTGGTCGTCGTCGCGGATGGCGATCAGCAGGGCGTGGACGTCGCCCGCCGCCTCGACCCGCTCCGTGGTCGCGCAACTGGCGACAGCAACGCAGGCGAACATCGCCGCGGCAAGTCGGAGGAGGCGCCGGCCCAGGATCATGGGGCGCCTTTTGCCCCGGCCTTGTGACGACCTCAAGGCCGCTTGAGTGGGCTCAGGCGCCGGTGCGCTGCTTGAAGAAGGCGATCACCCGCTGCTCGGCCTTCTTGGTCGGGCCGTCGGGGTCGTCGTCGTTGAGGTGCATGGTCAGCACCGAGTGGGCCGCCATCCGGGGGTCGGGCTTGGCGTCCTTGGCCGCGATCTCGATGGCCTCGAAGCGCTCGCCAAACTCGCGCTTGTAGGTATCGAAGCGCGCGTCGGGCACGGTGGGATCGCCAAAGAACCGCAGGCCGATCATCGACAGGTCCTCGTTGGCGAAGCGCTGCTTGGCGCAGGCGATCTCGGCGGCCGAGACACCCAGCGAGGCCCGGCGCGCCGCGCCCAGGGGCAGCGGCAGAGAGGGTTGCGACAGCGCCGGGGCCACCACCGACGGCTCGGTCATCATCGCCAGCGCGAAGCCGCCGGTGAAGCACATGCCCACCGCGCCGACGCCGGCCCCGCCGCATTCCGCGTGCGCCTGCCGGGCCAGGGCCCGCAGCCAGTCGACGATCGGGCTCGAGCGGTCGGTGGCCCAGACGTTGAACTCGCGGCTGATGCAGATCGCCTTGGCCATCGAGCCCAGGGCGTAACCCATCGTCACTTCGCGTCCGGGTTCGCCGAACAGGCTGGGGCAGAACACGGTCATGCCGGCGGCGGCGACCCGCGAGGCGAAGCGCAGCACCAGCGGGTGCAGGCCGGGAATTTCATGGATGACGATCACCGCCGGCCCGGTTCCGCGCCGATAGACCGGCCGGGTCCAGCGCCCGTCGGGATCGGTGAACTCGAAACGCTGGAATGCGTCCAGGCTGTCGTCGTCGGCCATGTGTCCCCCCCGATCCAGACTGGTTAAAGCACCTCCGGCCGGCCAGTTCGAGGCGCGATGTCCGCCGCCTGGCGCTGGAAGGTCAAAAAGTCGCCTTGATTGCGAAATGGCGCCGTTGGAGCGGGCGCCTAGGCTCCAAGGGAACCGGCGACGGCCTTTGGGCGTATCCAGGATGCGCTCCGGGACGATGCTGGGGCGCGCAGGAGAGTCGGGCCAGGGAGAGCCGCAGATGCAACCTCGAAGACCAGCCGTGGCGCGTCGCGCCGGACATCTCGCCGATCGCCTGTTTCTTGGCGGCTGCATCGGCGCCTATCTGCTTCTGGTCGCCTCGGTGCTGACCGCCCTGAAGATCTACCCCGGCTAGCACCGGACGGTTCAGGTGATGTGGTGAACGCTGACCGGGTCGCTGGCCGGAAAGCTCTCCTCGACGCCTTCGTCCAGCAAGGCTTCCTGCCGGTCCTCGCTGACCGCTTCCTTATCCGCCAGTTGATCTGGCATCTCGGACTTCCCTAGCCGCGTGGCCGGCTGGGAATGCGGTGCGTCGGGGTGGCGGTCTTCCGGCCGAGGCGCGGCGTGCGGCGCCGAGTCGGCCGTCGCGCCGCTGCTCCCATGGGTGAAGTGGCGCGGCTCGACGGCGCGGCGGGACGGTCTCGGCATGGCCATGATGGCGCTCCTGCAACAATGCACTCCTGGAGCTAACGGGGCTTCTGCGGCGAGGTTCCGCCGCCCGGCGCGCGATCGCGGCGGCGCCGCGCCGTTACGGCCCTACGACGACAACCGGCGAGGCTTGCGCCCCGCCGGTTGCAGCCGTCAGTGCATGCCCCCGCCCGCCGACTGGCGCAGCCGGGGATCGAAGGCTAGTGGCGGAGCTTGATCACCAGGCCGGACGGGCCGAGCGACAGCTTCAGCCCCGAAGAGCTCGACTGGGCGCGGATTTCGACGCCGTTGCCGTTGGTCATGTCGAGGATGCCGGCGCCCCCGGAGCCCGCCGTCGCCGAAGCGTCGACCGCCGCATAGGTGCCTTCGATGTCTTCGGCGTGATGCAGGTGGAAGACGTCGCCCGACAGGTCGAAGCTGTTGACGCCGATGGCGCCGACGGAGAGGCCGCTGACCTGCAGCCGATAGGTATGGCCGTGGAAGTGCAGCTTGCCGTCGCCGCCGCCTCCGCCGACGATGAAGGCCACCGACGAACCATGCAAGGTGATGGTGGCGTCGGGTTCCGCATGAGCGAATGCCGGCGCGCTGAGCGCGGCGACGGCGAGAACGGCGGCGGCGGCGCGAGCGCCAGCAAACCTGAACATGATTATGAATCTCCAGCAGTGTCCCTGGAGCACAACTAAGCTAGGCCACAATGGGTTGCAACGCGTCAGCGACCCTTGTTCGCCGACGACCGGAGTCAGCCGCCCGTCACCGACACGGTCGAGCCGGCGCCATAGGCGGCCAGGAAGATGTCCACGCCCTCGGCGACGATCGCCCGGGCATCCGGAGATGACGGCGATCTGTCGACGCCCCACATGCGGCGGCTGTGCAGGTCGGAGAGGAACAGGTCCTTCAGCCGTCGCGCCGCGCCGATCGGATCGCAGGTTCTTAGGTGACCCTGACGCATCAGCCCGGACAGGTATTCGCCGAGGCGCAGTTCGCCCTTGTGCGGCCCGGTCTCGAAAAAGATCCAGCCGAGTTCCGGGAACCGCCCGGCCTCCGCGACCACCAGCCGG
>Ga0302283_1001285_pt1 | contig 21171 bp, 22 predicted proteins | sample III_Fen_E1_4_FD_198770 | JGI IMG/M metagenome (GOLD analysis project Ga0302283, IMG submission 198770) | Peat permafrost microbial communities from Stordalen Mire near Abisko, Sweden - III_Fen_E1_4 | ecosystem: Environmental > Terrestrial > Soil > Wetlands > Permafrost | place: Sweden: Abisko... | reverse complement strand
CCCTCACCGAAGTCCCTGTCGGCGCCCGTGCGCTCCCCCCACCCGACTTCGCCGACCTCACCTCGCTCCTCACCCAGGTCGCCGGCTCCCTCTTCGCGGACCTCGACGCCAAGGCCAGCTTCTGGCAGCGCGCCCGCCTCGCCTACCCGCCAAAGCCCTCGCCCGCACACTCCGAATCCACCGCCCGCACCCCTGGCACCGAACCCTCCATCCCATCCGACATCCAGCCCATGCTGGACTCCTTCCACCTCGCCTACACCAACTTGCAGGAGATCTGGTCGCTCGTCCTGCCGCCCAACTCGCTGCTCGGCCTCAAGAAGCTCTCGCTACTGTCCGCAGCCAGCTTCCGCATGCCCGACTCTCTCTGGACCCGCATCGTCTACGACTTCATCCTGGCCTATCGCTTGCGGACCATCAACCGAGGCCACCTGCTCGGCGCGCTCACGCCTCTCTACCTTGCCTGGGTTGCATCTCACTTAGTACTGACCAGCGACGCCAATCCAGATTCCGTCGCACCGGAGGACCACATCCAAACGCTGGCTGCCGCATTCGAGGCCGACAAGCCCTACCTCGTCTCCCGCTGGCGCTGGCCGGACCGCTTCAACCCGTAACCTGGAGGTCATCATGCTTATTCCTTGGAGGTCGTCATTCTGACTAGCAGAGTCAGGATCCCAGTCGTTGCCTTTCCCTCGAACCTAGAACCTCGAACCCCAGGAGTTCTTCATGGGTCAACAAATCGCAACCGCACTCCGTGATTCCATGCACCGCGTGCTGGTCAAACTGGCCAGCTTCCTCCCCGGCCTGCTCGCCCTGCTCGTCGCGGTCGGGGTCCTCACCGTAGTCGGGATTCTGCTTGCCAGCCTACTGCGCCGCATTCTCACCGCCGCCAAATTCGACGAGCGCTTTGCCCGCAGCCAGACCACCAATGTCTCCGACTGGTCGCCCGAGCACTCGCCCACCGCGCTCGTCGCCCGCACCGCCTTCTGGGCCTGCGTCGTCCTCGGCTTCATCATCGGCATCTCCGCATTCGACGCCTCCTACGCGGGCAACGCGCAGCTGGCGCCCATCCTCATCCCCTACCTCACTCACTCGGTCGGCGCGGTCCTCATCCTGCTCGCCGGTACCGTCATCGCCCGCTTCCTCGCCCGCTCCGTCCTCATCGGTGCGGTCAATCTGCAATTGCAGTACGCGCGCTTCCTCTCGCTCGGCATCAAGTGGCTCGTCCTCGTCCTCACCGCGGCCATGGTTCTCGACCACCTCGAAATCGGCGGCATCGTCGTCGAACTCGCCTTCGGAATCCTCTTCGGCGGTATCGTCCTCACCCTCGCGCTCGCCATCGGCCTCGGCTCCCGCGACCTGGTCAGCCGCTCCCTCGAGAGAACCACCGACCGCCCCCCGCGTGAACCCGAATCCGAAGCCGCCCTCGACGACACCATCCCCACCGTCCGCCCCCGGCCCACGGGAACCCTCCGTCACTTCTAAGAACAGTTGCAGGTTTCCAGTTGCGAGTTGTCAGTTGCCGCCGTCTTGCCTTTGCTTTCAACTAACAACCTTCGACCTGCAACTGGCAACTATCCCTAGAAGCCCTGTCCGTACTCCGCCACAATTGCCCCGGCCTCCGGGTCCGTATTCCCCGGTTTCGGCAGAATCCACGGTGCCGCGAACCCATACAACGCGACGCCCGCAAAGCATACCAGCGGCACCAAATACCCCAACGCCATGCTGCCCGTAAGGTCTGCAATCTTACCCAGCAGGATCGGAAACACCGCTCCTCCCACAATCGCCATCACCAGCATCGACCCTGCCAGCTTGGTATTCTCGCCCAGCCCCTTCAGCCCCAGCGCAAAGATCGTCGGGAACATGATCGACAGGAAGAAGCTCGACGCCACAATCGCATACGCGCCGCCCCATCCCGGTCGAGTTACGGCCACCGCCATCATAAGCACGTTCGCCACGCCATAAATTCCCAGCAGCTTGCTCGGCGACACATACTTCATCACCGGGTTCGACACGAACCGCCCTACCAGCATCGCCGCCAGCGAGTAGATGATATAGTTCGCCGCAGTCTTCTCCGTCACCGTCGTGTATTGCTTCATGTAAAAGATCAGGTTGCTCCACACGCAGATCTGCGCGCCCACATTCAGCACGTTCGCTCCCACGGCAAACCAAAGTTGTCGATAGTGCAGCAGCGCCGCAAAACTCCCATGCCCCTCGGAGTCGCCTTCATGCTCGCTCGCCATCTTCGGAAAATGCATGCGCGACAGCACCAAGGCAAACAGCAGCACCGCCGAACCCAGCGCGATGTATGTTGGAACCACCCGCATGATCTCCCCATGCAGATAGGCCGTGTAAGTCCCCGCCGCCTTCATCTGCATCACCTGCGCCGCCGTCAGCTCCACGCCCGAGAAGATGAACATCTTCCCGACAAACACTCCCAGAATCGTTCCCGGCGGATTGAACGCCTGCGCAAAATTCAGCCTCCGCTCGCTTGTCGGTGCTGGCCCAAACTGCGCCATAAACGGGTTTGCTGCCGTCTCCAGAATCGACGCACCACATCCCACCGCAAACAGCGCCACCAGAAACGGCACATACTTCCCACTCACTGCCGCCGGCCAGAACAGCACCATCCCCGCACCAAACAGGCACAGCCCGCTCACCATGCCCACCTTGTAACCCCACTTCCGCATCACCAGCGCCGCCGGGATCGCCATGCAGAAGTAGCCGGTAAAGTTTGCCGTCGACACCAGTTGCGCATTCAACCGCGACAGCTCAAACGACTTCCGGAACTGCTGCACCAGAATGTCCGTCAGGTTGTTCGACATGCCCCACAGAAAAAACAGCACCGTAACCAGCACAAACAGTGCCATCTGCCCCACTGGGAACACCGGCACGCCCTTGGCGCTCTCACCGCTGCTCCCCGTCGACGTCGAAACCTGCATCTCCACACTCCAGTCGCTTATTGCGCAGCAAAAGCCTGATTTTTCCGTCCCGATCATACCAGTCGAAACCTGCTTCTCGATACCCTGCGCCCCCGCCACTGACCCCCGGTACAGGGTAGACTGACAGAAGCGGAATTTTTCCGCCGCAAGGGAGTCCGTTCTTCATGCCGATTTCGTTTCGCCGACCTGTTTTTGCTGGATCAACCCTGCTCGCCCCGGCACTTCTGGTGTGCCTCTTCACTCTCCCGGCAGCCCAGGCATTCGGACAGGAAGCTACTCCGCCCACCGCCCTCCAAAAGCAGCTCGCAAAGTTCGACCTCGGCGTCGTTGCGATCGGCGAGATCAGCACCTCGGACTCCGGCATCGAACAGCGCGACGCCCACGTCGTCAGCGGTACGTCCACCAGCAGCACCCTGCTCAACATCAAGCCGAGTTCTACCGTCGGCGAACTCGCCACAGTGCGCTACACCCTCAAGCCTTACCTCGGCTTCGAATTCAACTTCGGCAACCTCCGCTACACCCAGGACTACACCTTCACCACCACCACGACGACACCCGGCGGACCCACTACCACCACCAACCCGACCTTCCTCGTTGGTGGCATCCAGTCCGGCGTCCGCGAACTCACCCTCGGCTACGTTGCCCACCTGCCCTTCCACCCCCTCGGCATCACCCCCTATGTCGGCGCCGGCGGCGGCACCATCAAATTCACCCCCACTCCCCACGGTGGCCAAGGCCTGCCCTACCAATATCGCGCCGCCTACTACTATCAGGCTGGCCTCGAAGATAACTTCCCCAACTCGCCTTTCGGCGTGCGCCTCGGCTTCCGCCAGCTCATCTACCTCGCGCCCGACTTCCTCCAGAACTATCTCACCATCACCCGCCGCACCCGCACCTCCGAACCCACCATCGGCTTCTTCGTCCGCTTCTAATGGCATCACGGATCTCGGCGAGCTTTTCTCCAGGCCTCTAAAGTTCCCGCCCTATCTCGAAGCCTGCCCTTGCGTCGAAGAACATCTCTTCCGTAGCGCTATTGTGCACGATCCTCCAGGAAGTCGCGGAAAGGGATAGGGCCTCGATCGGAGGGCGCATTCAAGACTTCGCTCTCGGATGCTACGACGCGTCGGGTGGCTGCCGGTTCGGCGATGACGACCGTCTTCGCGTTGAGGAACTCGCGCATCCCGGCAGCCGAAAGTTCGCGGCCGTAGCCCGAACGCTTGACGCCGCCGAAGGGCAGGCGCGGATCGCTGGCTACCTGTGTATTGAAGAAGACGGCGCCGCATTGAAGCCCTATGGCAAAGCGCCGCTGCTCGCCTTCGCTGTGCGTCCATACCGAAGCTCCCAGGCCGAACTGCGTGTCGTTCGCCACCGCAATGGCTTCGTCAACATCATGCACGCGGAACAGCATCGCAACCGGTCCGAAAATCTCCTCGCGATAGACCGCGGCGGTTTGGGGAACGCCGGCAATCACGGTGGGCTCGTAGTAATTGCCCTTGCCGAGCATGCGCTCGCCGCCGGTGAGTACACGACCGCCGGCCTCGATTGCGGCCTGCACCTGTGCGTGGACCTCCTCGACCTGCGCGACCGTGGCGAGCGGGCCGATCTCGGTGTTTTCGCGAGCAGGGTCGCCAATCGTCATCGCATCCATCCCCGCGACGAAGCGGGTTTCGAAGTCGTCATATATCTCGTCGGCAATCAGGAAGCGCTTGGCCGCGATGCACGACTGGCCGCTGTTGACGCAGCGCGCACGTACCGCCGTATCGACAGCAAGATCGAGGTCGGCAGAGGGCATTACGATGAAGGGATCGCTGCCCCCGAGTTCGAGGACCGACTTCTTGATGAGCCATCCAGCCTGCGCGGCGACGGCGCGCCCGGCGGTTTCGCTCCCGGTAACGGTGACGGCAGCCACGCGCTCGTCGGCGAGCACCATTTCAACCTGGCTGGCCTCGATCAAGAGCGTCTGGAAGGTGCCGCGGGGGAAGCCGGCTCGGCGCACCAGTTCCTCAATCGTGAGTGCGCACTGGGGCACGTTGGAGGCATGCTTGAGCAGTCCCACGTTGCCAGCCATCAACGCGGGAGCGAGAAAGCGGAAGACCTGCCAGAAGGGGAAGTTCCACGGCATGATAGCGAGCACGATGCCGAGTGGGTCCCAGCGAACGTAGGCCTCATTCGCTCCAATATCGACCGGCTCGGGCGCGAGGATGCGGTCGGCGTGATCGGCGTAGTAGTGACAGACGCTGGCGCATTTGACGACTTCTGCGCGCGCTGGGACAACCGGCTTTCCCATCTCCTCGGTGATGAGCGCGGCAAGTTCGTCGGTCTCCGTCTCCAGCAGGTTCGCCAGCTTACGCATGCACAGCGCACGGTGGCCGAGCGGGACCTTTGCGTACTCTACGAATGCTGCCTCGGCGAGAGCGATTTTTTCGAGCAGCGCCTCACTGGTGAGCGGAGTGAAGCTGCGCAGCAAAACGCCGTTCGCGGGATTGATGGATTGGATCGGCATGAAACTCTACTCAAAGGCAAGCTTACCAAGAGCAGAGGCCAGCACACGTGCGCCGCGCGAAATGTCGGCCGGCGCAGCGTATTCGTCGGGCCGGTGGCTGACGCCGCCACGGCACGGGATGAAGATCATGGCGATGGGCGCGATGCACGCCATAAAGGACGAGTCGTGGTATGCACGGCTGACCATGTGCTTGGCGTTGATGCCGCAGGCACGGCATATTTCGTCGAGGACTTCGACGATGTGAGGCGAAGAGATGGCCGGCGGATCGGCGTTGACCAGCGACTCGGTGACGCGGACTCCGCGGCGCTCGCGAATTGCTTCCACATCGCGGCGAACGCCTTCCATCACGCTCTCGCGGCGCACCGGATCGGTGTCGCGGACGTCGACCTGCAAGGTGACACGGCTGGGCACACTGTTCACGGCGCCGGGATAGACGTCGCAGATACCGACGGTGGCGACGGTGTCGATGACGCCGGTGGCAAGCGCATGCCTCTCGATCGAGAGGATGATTTCAGAGGCGGCACACAGCGCGTCGCGGCGGTCGGGCATCAGGAGCGCGCCAGCATGGCCGCCGATACCTTCGATGGTGAAGGTGTAACCCGAAGGCGCGGCGATGGCGGTAACGATGCCGAGGGGCAGCCCCTCACGCTCGAGGAGGGGGCCCTGTTCAATGTGCAGTTCGACCCACGCATGATAGTGGTTCTTGGGCAGACGCACACTGGCGAGTGGCCCCATGAAACCTGCTGCGGCGCGAACCTGGGCCAGCGTCTCTTCTTCCGAGCCGCGCTGTGCGCCGTGAAGGGCGTCGGCGTGCTCGGGCGAGAGTGTGCCGGAGATGAGGCGGCTACCTACACAGCCGATGCCGAATCGTGTTGGCTCTTCGGAGGTGAGGAGAACTAATTCGACAGACCGCCGCGGGCGCAGGCCTGTCCGCTTCAGGGCGCGGATGGCTTCGAGACCGCCGAGCACGCCAACCGTGCCGTCGTACATGCCGGCGTGGGGGATGGCGTCGATATGCGAGCCTGTGGCAACGGCTGGGAGATCGGGCTCGGTGCCGACCCAGCGGAAGAAGGTGTTGCCCACAGCATCTTCGCGAATGGCGAGGCCCTCGGATTCGGCCAGACCCTTGAGCCATGCGCGGGCGCGGAGGTCGTCGGGGGTGAAGACGATGCGAGTAACGGGAGTGCCTTCAGCGGAGGGCTCGATAGAGGTGAAGGTGGCGAGCGTGTTGAGTTCGTCGAGCAGGCGGGTCCCGTCGATCTCAACTTCGGTGGACTCAATGGGAGTCGAACGGGTTCCTGTTTGAGTTTGCATGCTTGCCTCCTGCGCCTCCGGATGTTTTGCGCGCCGCAATCTTAACCCAGCGGATGGCGGTTCCAGTCCTTATAGATTAGATACTTCGCGGGCTGTTTGCCGAGCGCGCCGAACCATTGCGGGCAGAAGGGCGCCATCCAAATGAAGTCGCCCGCGGTAACCGGGTACCAGGCGTCGCCCAGGCGATAGATGCCGCCGCCTTCGAGCATTAGGAGGCCGTGCTCCATCACATGGATTTCCACCATGCTGAGCGCCGCGCCAGGCTGGTAGGTCATGGTGTTAACGGCGAAGTCGAATGCGGGCTGATCGGGCAGCAGGCTGCGTACCTGGAGATCGGGATCTCCCATCAGCGCGGTGGAGGCGGCGACGGCTTCGCTGCCGACGAGAAGGGCGGGCGCGGCAACTTCGGCGAGCGGCTGGTAGTTCTTTTCGATGACGGCGAGACGCGTTGATTGCGGCGCGGTGAACGTATGAGGCAGCCCGGCTGGAACGTAGGCATAGCCGCCGGGCGCGAGCGAAGAGAAGCTCGTGTCGGTGGCGAGGTCGACGCCGCCGGCGAGTACGTACACGAAGCGCTGCGCGGTTGTGGCGCCAAGCGTTCCGCCGGGATCGAGCTCCGCGGTGTATTGGGTGAAGGCCGCGCCGGCGGCGGCCGAGACGTGAACGATGGCCGCGCCGCTCTGCATTCCCGGAAGTGAGGTACGGACAAAAGTGTCGGGCGTCAGTAGGAGATGGTCGCGCCGGTTCGCGCTGCGTGTGTGGCCGAGGTCATGCATCGAGGTCTTCCTGCTTTCGTCGCAACGCGCGTCCGCCGATTCGTTCGAGCATTGCTTTATCATCGCGCAAGGTGCGCAGGAACTCCACCCCGGTTGCGAGGGCGGCTTCGACGTCGCCGGGCAGGACAGTCTCGTCAGGATGGTGACTGAGTCCGCCGGGGCTGCGCAGGAAGAGGATTGCGGCGGGTATTCGGCGCGCGATGATCATGGCGTCGTGGCCGGCGCCGCTGGTAATGTATCGGGGTTCATTACCTGTGGCGCGGCTGGCTGCCGCGCGGAGCAGGGACGACAGATCGGAGCACATGGGAACCGCGGCCTGATCGATCGATGTTGTGAAGGTGACCGTGGCGCCACGCGTTATCGCAGCGGCCTGGGCGTAGTCGATAAAGTGATCGACGGCGGCGCGGCGTAGATCATCCTCGGGGTGACGTACATCAAGCGTAGCCACAAACCTGCCCGCGATGACGTTGCCGGCGCGTGAACTGGACTCCACCTTACCGACTGTGGCGACCAGGCCAGCGCAGGTGTTTGCGTATCGCTCGACCTCGACCACCCACTGCGCGGCGGCGGCCAGCGCATCGTGCCGTAACGCGCCCATGGGGGTAGTGCCCGCGTGATTTGCCTGTCCGGTAAAGATGAATTCCATGCGTGTCTGTCCGGCGATGGCGTCGACAATACCAAGCGCCTGCCCATCGTCTTCCAGCACTGGCCCCTGCTCGATGTGGAATTCGAGGTAGCCGAAGGCAGAGTCGTCCAGCACAGCCTCCGGCAATTCGGCGGGTTCGAGGCCAAACTGGCGAATCGCGTCGGCAACCGTAACGCCGCCGGCATCGGTTCGCGAAAGTATGGCCGCGCCGAGTTCGCCAATGACCGCAAGACTACCGAGGAATGGCTTGGCGAAGCGCACACCTTCCTCCTCGGAGAAACCGATTACTTCGATTGCGAACGGTAATGTCTTGCTCGCGGACGCGGCCAAGCGCGCACCCTTGACCATCTCCTCCACCAAGGCAACGCCGAGGACCACGCCAAGAATGCCGTCAAACGCTCCCGCATTCGCGACCGTATCCAGATGCGAGCCGATCACGAGTCGCGGGGCATCGGGGTCAGTTGCCGGCAGTACTCCACGAAGATTGCCGGCGGCGTCCTCGTACATGCTCATTCCCGCAGCCCGCATCCAGCCTCCCACCAGCGCGTGGACGCGGTGCATGGCTGGCGCAAGAAATGTCCGCGTCGTCTCGCCCGGAACCTCGGTCACGAGTGCCAGGTCGCGGCAGCGAGCGATGACACGTTGCGCCCGCTCTGTCGCCGCCGCGGTGGCCCCGGTTTGATTGTCGAATGCGCTCAAGCCTTGCGCCTCACCCGTGCCTCGATGTGGCCGGCGGGCTCGTCGGTCGGCACAAAGATCTCGTTTGGATTGTCCTGTCCGAAGCGTTCCAAGTCAATCAGCAGGCAGTGTTTGTTCGGCATAACAAGGTCGATCTGGTCGGCCTCGGCAACGCGCTCAAGCGCGCGCTTACCCATCGCGTACAACGTCTCCTGCACCGACTTGCTCTTATGGTCCGCAAAGGTCTTCAGCATCGCCTCGCGCAGCGCCACGCGCATTGCATCGAATCCAAGAGTGTCGACGGAATAACGCCATTCTGCGGTGAGTGCAGTGCAGAAGAGCCGGTCACTGGTTTCCTTGAGCGTGGTCAGTTCGTCCTTGATGTAGCCTTCGAAGCCTGAATCCGTGGTCTTCATGACGACGAGGTTCTTGAGACCTGACACAATGCTGAAGCCGCCCGTTCGCGCGCGAGAAACCGCGGTAGTCTGCACCTCGCCAGATCCGCGCATAAAGGCGGTGGGATGCGACTTGCCATCGACCGTCATCCGCTTCCACATGGTGCCTTCGACGGCGACCGAGACCGAGGTGACCTGCGGATTGCGGCCGAGGAGAAAGTCGACCAGTTCCTTCGCAAAATCCTCCATGGCGATAGCCGAGGACTTGCGCGCCACCGAGTAGACCGTGTTCTTCATGGTGTCCGTCGGCAGAATTTTGCTGTTGTCGCCGTCGTAGTGCGCCGTGTCGAAGTCGCCCGTAAGCAACACCTGCACCGTCCACTCGCGCAGTTCTGTTCCCTTGGGGCTGCGCGTCACCTTCATCAGGCGAACGCGCGATTTTCCGTAGCGATTTTCGGCGAGCTCAATCATTCGTTCCTCATATAGGCCAGTTCAACTTCCCCGGTAGGTTGTGTAACCATTTGCGGTGAGTAATAGCGGTATGTGGTAATGCTGCAATGGATCGGCAATGGTGAAGACGATTTCGACGTAGGGATAGAGCGACGAGTGGTGGAGGCCGCGGAAGTATGCACCGACGCCGAAGTGAAGCTTGTAATCAGTGGCGACCAGTTGATGATCGCCAAGCAGAGTCTTGCAGCGACCGTCCTGGTCGGTGAAGGCTGAGCCAATCTGGTGCCAGGAGCGGTCCGCTGCGTCGCCGCGAAACTCTGAGAGCGTGATGGGGACGTTGGCGGCGGGACGGCCGAGATTGGTGTCGAGGATATGTGTCGAAATGCCCATAGAATTCAGTCCGTTCCCAACCAGCGGCGAAGTCGGAGCTGCGTAATCTGACGCTGCTGTTCGGCCGCTTCGAGCAACTCGGCGGCGATCGTGTTCTGCATGCGCGCGTTCAGGATTGCGAGAATCTCTGCTGCGCTCTTGCCTGATGCGCACACAATAAAGATGCGGCCGAATCTCTCTTCATACTGACGGTTTCCTTCGGCGAGGGCAAGCTTCACAGCGTCCTCTGGCGACATTGCGGCGCGCTGTTCCTCGGTGGACCAGGCGAGCGACTCCGCCGTGGCTGCGCGCGCATGTTGCTGGCCGATGCGGGGATGTGAGTCGAAAGCCTCGCGCCAGTCTGGCTCGGGAAGCACGCCCCATACTTGGTCGGACGCCGCGAACAGGTCCGGCCCCCCGGCGAATGGCCTGCGGGCAGCCAAAGCCTCCGCCCACGCGCGCGAGCCGCAGCAGGGCAGGACCTCTCGCGCCGCGGACTCGGCATCAAGCGTATTCCAGCGGGCGAGAACAGGATTGGGCGAAGGCGGCGTCATGATCGTTCAGAGTGTCTAGCATAGCCTGAGTTCACGGCCACGCGGAGGGGAAGTGAACTGGCCGTTTGCGTAGACGGGTGCGCCGCGCAGGTACGTCGCCTCGACTACTCCGCGAACGGTCTCGCCCAGGTAGGGGGAAGTGGCGTGGCGATAGTGCAGCCGCTCGGGAGCGACGGCAAACTCAGCCTCCGGATCGAACACTACGAAGTTGGCCTCGCGTCCGGCCTGGAGCGCTCCCGCACGTGCGCTCAGACCTGCGAGGGCAGCGGGCGCAGCGGACATCCAGCGCGCAATATCGTCCAGCGTAAAATCGCGATGCGACGCATCGGTCCACACCACGGGCAGCGCCACGGAAAGGCTCGCGATGCCCCCCCAGGCTAGGTCGAAGCGGCCATCGCCCGCGTGCTTCATCTCGGGTGGGCACGGCGAGTGGTCGGTAACAACCATGTCGATGATGCCTGCGCGCAGGCCTTGCCACAGCGCCGCGCAATTCCCGCGTCCACGGATGGGCGGTGCGCACTTGAACAAAGTGGCTCCGTCGGCGATCCCCTCCGCGGCGAAGTGGAGATAGTGGGGACAGGTTTCGACGGTGACGGGCAGGCCTTCGGCGCGGGCAGCTTCAAGTTCGCGCAGCGCTTGGGCCGTAGAGAGGTGCACGATGTGCAGGCGGAAGGAATATTGCCGGCAGAGCTGGATCATCAGGCGGATGGCCTCAAGCTCAGCCTCGTCGGGGCGCGAGGCGAGATAGGTGGCATAGCTGCGCCAGTCGGCGTTGCGGAGACTCGCTGTCGCCGCGTCGATCGGCTCGGCGAGTTCGGCGTGAACCAGCAGCGGGAGTTTGGATTCGGCGATGGCGGGCAGGGCGCGCTCCAACTGCTCGCGGTCGATCATGGTGAAGCCGTCGCAGCCGGGGTAGATGAGGAAGCATTTGAAGCCGGGTACCCCCGCGCGAGCGAGCGGCAGCAGATGGGTTTGATTGTCGGCGACGGCACCGCCCCAGGCTGCCCAATCGACCATGCACTGGCTGGCCGCGGCGGCGCGCTTCATTTCGAGAGCGGCAACGGTGGTGGTCTCAGGCAAGCAGTTCAGCGGCATGTCGACCAGCGTAGTGTAGCCGCCGGCGGCTGCCGCGCGTGTGGCCGTAGCAAATCCCTCCCACTCGGTCCGGCCGGGCTCGTTGATGTGGACGTGGCTATCGACCAGGCCGGGCAACAGCGCGCGATCACCGAAGTCGACCACATCCGTGTCCGCGGGCAGGTCGCCAATGTTGCATACGGCCCGAATCACCCCGACTGGTCCATCTTCGAGCAACAGGGCCGCGCGGCGCGTGCCCATCGGGGTGACTACCCGGCTTGCGGTAAATGCCTGTGCCATAATCGCTATTATCCGCCATCGAAAACGCAGGTATAAGGGTTAAGTGTTCGCCGCGGAGTTGGTTAATGGGCGCGGGGAAACGGAGGCCGACCATCGAAGGCAACCCCAACTTTATGCGGCGGGCAATTGCCCTGGCCACCGAAAACGTAGTCTCCGGCGCCGGAGGGCCGTTTGGCGCGGTGGTGGTGCGTGACGGAGAGATCATCGCAACCGGCGTGAACCAGGTGACCTCGAGCAACGATCCTACGGCCCACGCCGAGGTGGTTGCCATCCGCGCGGCCTGCAAGGTGCTGAGCAGCTTCCAGCTTCATGGATGCACCGTCTACACCAGCTGCGAGCCTTGCCCAATGTGTCTTTCGGCGATTTACTGGGCGCGCTGCGACGCCATCTTTTTTGGCAGTTCCGCCGCCGATGCCGCGGCTGCTGGCTTTGACGATTCTTTCCTCTATGCAGAGGTGGCGCGTCCGCTCGACCAGCGGAAGATTCCGACAACGCGGCTGCTGGGCGCTGAGGCGATGGAGAGCTTCAACGCGTGGCGAGCGCAAGCGCATAAGATCGAATACTGATATGGCAACTAAGAAAAAGACCTCAAGCCTGAAGAGCGTAGCCGTCAAGAAGACCGAAAGTGTTTCCGCAGCGCCGGTGAAGATCGCGCTGCTGGGCTTCGGTACCGTTGGCAGTTCCGTGGCGCGCGTGCTCGCTGAATCGAAGTTCCCCGGCATTGAGCTGACACACATCTTCAACCGCGGCGTTGAGCGCAAGCGTGCCTCTGACGCGGCGAAGTGCGTCGCCGGGTCGGTGGTGTGGACGGAGAACTTCGCCGACATTCTGAACTCGCGCGTCGACATTGTCGTCGAGTTGACGGGTGGCCTGGATCCCGCTGAGAGTTGGCTGCGCAAGTGTTTCGCCGCAGGCAAGTCGGTGGTAACGGCGAACAAACAGCTCATTGCTTATCGCGGGTCGGCGCTGGCGCGCCTGGCGGCCAAGCACGGCGTGCAGCTTGTGCATGGAGCGGCCGTTGCGGGTGGCGTTCCCGTAATTTCCGGAATTCTGCAAGGTCTTTCGGGTGACCAGATCACGCGCATCAGCGGCATCGTGAATGGCACATGCAACTTTATCCTGAGCCGCATGGAAACCGGCGCCAGCTACGCTGCGGTGCTGGCTGATGCGCAAGGGTTGGGCTATGCCGAGGCGGACCCCTCCGCGGATTTGGATGGCTTCGATGCGCGCGCCAAGCTGTGCATCCTGTCGCGAGTCGCAATGCACGCTGAACTCGATCCGGACCAGGTCGCGACGCAGACGATTTCGACGGTCGAGGCGGTGGATTTTGCCTACGCGAAGGCCTTGAACTGCACCATTCGGCAGGTGTCTCGAGCGCAGCTTGATGGCAGGCTAATGCATGCGCGGGTTGCCCCCATGCTGGTGCCGATGGCGTCGCCGATTGCATGGTCGCATGGCACACAGAACATGGTGGTGACGACGGGCAGGTTCGGCGGCGATGTCGTGTTCTCCGGGCATGGCGCGGGCGGCGAGCCTACGGCAGTCGCAGTGGTATCGGATATTCTGGCTGTCGCGCAACGTTCTGTTGCTGTTCAGCTACCCGTCCGACGGCGGCAGGTAACAAGCGAGTTTCTGGCGCCGCAGTATCTGCGGTTCGTCGTGGATGACAAGCCGGGAATCGTTGCGGGCATTGCCGGCGCACTCGCAAAGGTCGGCGCAAACATCGATTCACTACTGCAGCATCCGGGGTATCCGAAGCACCGGCTGCCGTTTGTGGTGACAACGGAGCCGTGTTTGACATCGACGATTGAGAAGGCCGTCGCACTGATGGCGAAGATGGGATGCATGCTGGTGCGGCCCCTGTGCCTGCAGATTCTCACCATCGACGACAAGGTGGAATAAGTGACAACAGTCGATGTATTTTGATCCTGTGTTTCGTCACGGGGATCGTTCTGATGATCTGCGGCTGCATTGCTGCCAATATCGCAACACAGCAGATGCGTCGTGTTCTCAACGAAAATCGAGCGCCGGAAGATCAACTCCGACGGCAAGATGCGTCTCAAGAAGTTGCCCAAGATGTGATTGATATGTATCGTGCGGCCTATCCTGATGACCACTCTATCGCATGCTTATCCTCGGTTATTCCGTCTTTGGGATTGGCGCAGTGTCGGGTGTGAGCAGCGCTCTAGTGCTGCGCGTTTCTTAAGCAAGTCCGTGTGACAGCCAGCCATATCAGACGCAGAATGGGCGCACCACATGGGCGCGCCCATTCATTCGTAAAAATCTTTCTAGTACTTCGGCATGGTGGGGTCGATTTTGTCAGCCCACGCCAGGATGCCCCCGGCCAGGTTCTCGACGTTCTTGAAGCCCGCATTCTTCAGGATCACCGCGGCCTTCTGGCTGCGCGCACCGGATCTGCAATGCACGATAACCTCGCGGTCCTTCTGAGCAGCAAGTTCGCCCACCCGTTTTTCTAGCTCACCAACGGGAATCAGCGGAGCGTCGAGATTGGCGATAGGAACCTCATGCGGCTCGCGCACATCCAGCAGGAAGAAATCTTCCTTCGCATCGATCTTCTTTTTCAGCGCCTGGACAGTAATTTGAGGGATGCCGTCGACCATCGGAGCGTCGCCGACGGCCTTATCGCGCGCGACTTCAAGCGGTCCTACCGCCGCAGGCTTTTCGATTCCGCAGAACTGATCGTAATCGATGAGTTCCTTGATCTCGTGTGTGCCGCAGGCCGGGCAGTTGGGATTCTTGCGCAGCTTCAGCGTCCGGAAGTTCATTCCGAGCGCGTCGATGAGCAGAAGGCGTCCAGCAAGCGAGTCGCCGATGCCGAGAATCAGCTTGATCACCTCGGTGGCCTGAATGACGCCGACCAACCCCGGCAGGATGCCGAGCACGCCACCCTCCGCGCATGAGGGCACCAGGCCCGGCGGCGGCGGTTCGGGATAGAGGCAGCGGTAGCACGGGCCTTCCTCGGTCGCGAACACACTGGCCTGGCCTTCGAAGCGGAAGATGGAACCATAGGCGTTGGGCTTGCCGAGCAGAACGCAGGCGTCATTAACCAGATAACGCGTCTGGAAATTGTCGGTGCCGTCGGCGATAATGTCGTAGTCCTTGAAGATTTCAAGCGCGTTGGCGCTGGTCAGCATGGTGTTGTGCTTTGCCACATTCATGAAGGGATTGAGGCCCTTCAGCATCAACTCGGCCGAGTCGACCTTGAGCATACCCACGGTCGCGGTGGAATGAATGATCTGCCGCTGTAAGTTGCTCGCATCGACGGTATCGAAATCAACCAGTCCGAGCGTGCCCACGCCCGCCGCCGCGAGATAGAGTGCGAGCGGCGCACCGAGCCCGCCGGTGCCGACGCACAGGACCTTCGCCGCCTTAAGCTTCTGCTGTCCTTCCAGGCCAACCTCCGGAAGGATCAGGTGGCGCGAGTACCGCGAAATCTCTTCGTTGGACAGCTTGGGGAGCTCGGTTTTCGGTAAAGTTGCAGTTGCCATTTCATTGTCCTTCGCCCGCAATGCGGGCATACAACCCACTTCGGTTACAAAATAATCCGGCACGGTCGATTCTAGTTACAAGCTGCGAAGCGCGTCCGCCCGGAGGCCTAGTTGCCGCCAGCGATGGACGGGATAATCGTCAGTTCGTCGCTCTCTTCGGTCGCAGTAGCTTCTTTCGCGGGCAGGTAGCGAATGTCGTCGTCGTTGAGGTAGATGTTGACGAACGAGCGCAGCTTGCCATCGCCGGTATAGAGGTTCTGGCGCAAGTCGGGATACGCGCCAGTCAACTGTTCCAAAGCTTCGCCAACCGTCGCCCCGGGGACGCTGACAGTCGGTTGTCCGCCAGTATAGGCGCGCAACGGTGTGGGGATGTGGATCTTCATGCCTGATCTCTCTTTCTGGTTCTGAATTCAGTCCCGCTTCATATCTATTTCGATTGGTTCGTCGTGGAACTGCTTATCTTCTTCGCCCGTGCCAGTCAGCAAGAATGAATTCGTGATGACGGCCTTGCCCTTGTCGACACGGGTAATGACGTACGAGCAACCAACCCAGTGCGCCTCGTCAAAGTCCGTCTTCGACCATTGCGCCGGACAGTCCGGGTGCGAGTGGTAGAAGCCCACAATGTCCAGACCCAGGCCTCGCGCCTGCCGCTGGATTTTGATCAGTTCCTCGGGCGCAATGTTGTAGCGATCGTGGGCGCGGTCGGTCCGGGTATTGCCCGCACGCACAATCTGGCGCACATCATTTCCCTCCGGCGTTGCAGTACCCAGCATGGCCCCGCAGCACTCATGTGGATAGGTCTCCTCGCCGTGCGCGCGCAGAGCCTCGTAATCGGAATGGCTGAGCTTCAGCATCCAGGTCATCCCTCCTGCCAGAATCGTTCGCTGAGGTACTTGTCTGCCGAATCGGACAGCACGGTGACGATCACAGCCTCGCGCCCGGCCTGGGCTTCCTGCTCCGCGATCCGCAGCGAAGTGGCCACTGCACCAGCCGCAGACACGCCCACCAGCAGTCCGTCGAGCCGGCCAAGTTCCCTGGCCATGTCATAGGCGAGTTCGGTTTCCATGAAGATGTTGGCGTCGGCAAGCGTGGGGTCGTAGATCGGCGGCACAATCGCAGTGGCCATGTATTTCAGCCCTTCGAATCCGTTGAACGGAGAGTCGGGCTGCATGGAGATGCACTTGATCTTGGGGTTCAGTTCCTTCAGACGGCGCGTGGTGCCCATAAAGGTTCCGCTGGTTCCCAGTCCCGCGACGAAGTGCGTCACTTGCCCTTCTGTCTGCTTCCAGATCTCGTTGGCGGTGGTGCGGTAGTGGGCCTTCCAGTTCTGCTCGTTGCCATACTGATCGGCGTACATGTAGCGGTCGGGCTCGGCGGCAGCCAGGGCGCGCGCCTTGCGGATGGCGCCGTCAGAGCCGTCGGCCGGATCAGTCCAAATGACGTTGGCACCATAGGCCGCGAGGATGTTTTTACGCTCCTCAGAGACATTGGAGGGGACGCAGAGGGTAACCGGAAAACCGAGCGCGGAGCCGAGCATCGCATAGGCAATGCCGGTGTTACCGCTGGTGGCGTCCAGCAGCCCACGGCCACCAGCGCGCTGGTTGAACTTCAGCAGCCCGCGCTTCTCCGCATCCAGCACGATAGACGCAGCCGCTCGATCCTTGATGGAGCCGCCGGGGTTGACCCACTCAACCTTGCCCAGAATCTGGACACCGGGAAGATGCGCCGTCAGTCGTTCCAGGCTGAGCAGCGGGGTGTTGCCGATGCGTTCGAGCAGACTCACACCAAGCGACCGGGTCGTGGCAATCATCGAAGAAATCCCTTCATCCGTTTGCTGCGCGTTCATCCGTGTGCGGGCCGCTAGCCCCATTTTGTTTCGGCTGGGCAGCCTGCCTCCTGAGCAATAGCGTTTGAAGGTGGCCACCGGATGTGCGACAGTTAAAACGAGTCTAACGTATTCAAACTATGGCAAAGAAGACCCCGCCACGAAACTTTACCGACGCGCTGGCGACGCTCGCCGGCAGCCAATTTGATGTATCCGCAGCCAAAGACGGTTCAGGGAACGGCGGTAAAGCCTTCCAGGTCCGCAAATACGGCGTTGCGGCCGAGATTGCCGCCGCTCCGGACGGGACCACGATGGTGCTGGCCCGCCCCGGATGGCTGCTAGGCGGTCAAATTGCCCGCCTGGTCGACAAGGGCTACCAGAAGTTCCTGAAAACGCCCAAGATGGAGATCCCCGCGTCCGCAGATCATTTGCACGCCATCCACGAGTTCAGCGAGGAACTGAACCAGGCCGCCGGAGCAACCAGCCTGTACAACGAATCGCTAGGGACAACGAGCGACCGCTATGTCTATGACCGGGTCAAGGGGCGGGAATAAGGTCCCTGCCGACTGTCACTGTGGGGTGACATGGTTGGGTACAGCCATGTTAGTGCTTTTGATATTGGCCCGTGCCGATACTTCGGAGGCGAACCGAAAAGGATCGACGTGGAAACGATCGAAATAGATCGGCGGTTGGTTGGCACCGTACACAAGATATTCACCGATACCATTCCGATCGATGGAGGACACATCCTTCCATGGGATGAAGACCTTACGTTTCCGCCAAACGGATCGTTTTATCCCTTCCGGGGGTGATCAGAATTGTCGTCGGCCAACCAAAGGCAATCCCTGAGGCAATACAAAACAGCGCCGGATTCTCCCATAACTGGGATTCACGCCACGTCGCCAAAAGGACGTTAAATGCTCCGAGACAGCCAAGCAAAATAATGATGCGATAGGGCAACGCGGCCTGAAATATCAATTCGTTGCCTTTGACCCGAACCTTTGAGCCAGTAGCAACAAGGCGAATCAGCGCTATTGCTCCGAATATGAGTGGCATCAGCCAATAATGTGAAGTACTGACTCCCATGCTTTTCCTCGGATTGTCTCACTTACCCCGCTCGCGTTGGAGTTCCCGGTAGGCTTCGCTCTTGCCTATGTTACGGGCGCGGGCGACTTGCTTGAGGGCGTCTTTTTCGGCGAGGCCTTGGGACTTCATTAGCTCGCGAACCTCGGCGGCGATACTCTTGGGCTTACCTTCCTGCGCGGCTTCGGCGGCGGAGGGCGCGAAGAGCAGGACGATCTCCCCGCGGACAGTGGCGCGATCAGCAAGCGTCTTGCGCACTTCAGAGACTGCTCCGCGCAGAAATTCCTCATGCAGCTTGGTTAGTTCGCGGGCGACCACCACATGCTGCGTAACACCAAAGATCGCCTCGACATCCGCAAGCGTTGCGAGGATGCGGTGCGGCGCTTCGTAGAAGATCACCGTGCCGCTGGCCTGACTCTTCCGCAACGCTTCGAGCGCAGTCCGCCGCTGGCCTTCCTTCGCGGGCAGGAATCCGTGGAACGCAAAAGACTCGCCCGCCCCACCCTCTCCAGCCGCCGCGTTACCAACTAATCCGCTGGCAATCAGAGCACTGATGGCCGCGTTCGCGCCAGGCACGGGAAACACCGGAACCCCAGCAGCGATGGCCGCCGCCGCGATCTGGCCGCCAGGATCGGCGATGCCGGGTGTACCCGCGTCGCTAACCACGGCAATGCGTGCACCCGCCTTGAGCGCCGCGGCAAGCTCAACCGCGCGCCCGGCCTCGTTATGCATGTGATAGCTAACAGTCGGCGTGCGAATGTCGAAATGGTTCAGCAGCTTCTGCGTTTGGCGAGTGTCCTCGCATGCAATCTTGTCCACCGACCGCAGCACGCGCAGCGCACGCAGGGTAATGTCCTCGAGGTTGCCAATGGGTGTAGCCACGAGGTAAAGGCCAGGTGCCAGCGGGCGCTGCTTTCCAGCCGCAAAATCGCGAAGCACCTCGTCGTTGCGATTCGGCTCCGCGGAGTCGTCAGGAATCACATCCTCGTCACTCTTGCGTTCCTGATCCGTGTTCATCCGCGTTTATCCGTGGTCGGTCTTTGGGTTCGTCGGCGGTGACTAGGCTTCTTCGACGCGCTTCATGCGCCGGCTCTGGTTCAGCAGGCCCATCGACTGCGAAAGGTTTTGCGGGGTGACGATGCCCACGATGCGCTCACCATCCATGACGGGAACGAGTTGCGCACCCTCTTCGCCCATGATGCGGCGCAGGGTCTTGACCAGCGAGTCATCCGGCAGTGCAGTCTGGAAGCTCTTGGTCATCACGCCCTGGACGTAGCTGTTGCCATTGGTCGCCAACGCCTCCAGGATGTTCTGCCGCGAGACGGCGCCGACGAGGTTGCCGCCGCGCACCACCGGAAAGACATCCTGCAGCGTATGAACCGCGCGTTGCACCGCGTCTTCCAGTGTGTCCGAGGCAGAGAGCGTGCTGAACTGGGTAAGCATCACGTCGCGCATGCGGACGGTGTCCACGTCGCTCTGGACCAGCAGGCCCTGATTCTCCATATGCGCGCCGATCAGCACAAACGCGCCCAGCAGGACGAGCCACACATTGCTAAGCAGAAGCCCGCCGACCACCAGTGCAATGGCGATCCACTGCCCTAGTCCGCCGCCGATTCCAAAGCCCAGGCTTGCGCCCAGCTTCGCACCCGCACTTGCGGGCTGGCGGCGGTCCTTGCCGCCCGGCGCCCCGTCTACGGCGCTGCCACGAAAGACGCGTCCACCATCCAGCGGAAGCGCGGGCAGAAGGTTAATCGCACCCAGCAGCAGATTCAGCCATACTGCGGAGCGCAGCAGGTACGCCGGCGTGACCCAAGGCCTCTGCATCAGACTGACCCCGGGCGCCGACGAAAGCACAATGGCGCCGACCAGAAGGCCGAAGCCGATGCTGGCAACGGGGCCGATCACGGCCATGCGCCGCTGCATTCCAGGCTCGGACGCGCGTTCGGTAGCGTCGAGCGTCGCATACGTCATCAGGCCGCCGGTGGGCAGCAACAGAATTCCACGCAGGTCAAGGCCGTACCAAGCCGACGCCAGCGCACGCGCCACCTCACGCACGGCCACCGCGAACAGCAGCAGGAACCAGAGCGCCAACACACGTCCCGTGCCCGCACCCGCGACCGAGCCGGCGGCAATCGCCACGGCGAGCAGGAGCAGGAAGAACGCGTGAATGCGTACGTCCACTCCGAAAAACCGGCCCAGGGGGAAACTCCATCCGCGCATCGCTCCATTGTATGCGCTCGCCGTTCAATACTGTCCTGCCGGACGGGCACCCTGCACGGGCAGCGGTCACTTGGCGACTTGTGCCGAGCGTCGCGTGGTCCTCTCGTTGGTCGTAACCAAATTCCGTGCCGACCAACGGGAGGACCGCGCAAAGCAGTTGTAAGGCGTGTGAACGCCCGCCCCACGCGCAGTGGGGACCGTCCGGCAGGACAAGCACTTCGATAATTCATAGAGCAATGCGCTTCACCTGCATCAATCCGTGGCTCTCACTTGTCTGCGTTCCAGCGATAATGGTCGGATGCGTGTAATTGCCGGAACCCATCGGTCGCGGCAACTTGTCGCGCCAAAAGGAACAGGAACCAGGCCCACCAGCGACCGCCTGCGCGAGACGCTGTTCAATATTCTGGCGCCGCGCATCCCCGGATCCCGTTTCGCCGACCTTTACGCCGGAACGGGTGCGGTAGGCATCGAGGCGATCAGCCGCGGCGCAACGCGGGTCTGGTTTGCGGAGAAGGAAGAGCCAGCCCTGGCAGCCA
>Ga0302283_1001268_pt1 | contig 21249 bp, 22 predicted proteins | sample III_Fen_E1_4_FD_198770 | JGI IMG/M metagenome (GOLD analysis project Ga0302283, IMG submission 198770) | Peat permafrost microbial communities from Stordalen Mire near Abisko, Sweden - III_Fen_E1_4 | ecosystem: Environmental > Terrestrial > Soil > Wetlands > Permafrost | place: Sweden: Abisko... | reverse complement strand
TGAAGCTTTCGCCCAAACCTGGCGCGCCGGGCAATGTGCTGGACCCTTTGCTGAGCCCGACCCCCGCCACCATCGACCAGGTGCAGGCTGAGCTCTCCCGCGCCCTGACCGCGGCCCCGGCCTGCCCGGCGCTCCACGAGCAGGCGGCCTTCACCCTGGGCGTGCTGGGCCTGTTCGACCAGAGCGTGGCCTTCGAGGACCACCGGGCGCTGCTCTGCCGGATGACCGCCCACCTGGCCCTGGCCCAGGGGCTGCGCAGCGGTCTCCCGAGCCCCGAAGGGCGCCTGGCCCAGGCGGCCCTCCTGATCCTGGAGGGGCGCAAAGCCCAGGCCCTGGCGGGCCTGGACGGAACCCTGCCGGCCCCCTGGCGAACCACCCTTGCCCTGTTCGCCGCCGAGGACTGGCGGCCGGTGCCGGACGCCGGCAAAGCCTCCCTGGCCGAAGCCCTGGCCGCCTTCAAGGACCGCAGCCGCCATCTGGGCGCAGACCGTGGTGCGGACTGGCTCCTGGCGGCCCGGCGGACGGATCTGCCCATGGGCTACGTGGCCCGGGTGACCATGGCCGGCAACGACTACTCGGTGAGCCATGGCCACCAGCTGACCGGTACGGCCCTGGAAGCCGACCTGGCCGACCTCAAGGTCCTGCTGGCCGCCCATGGGAAGCCCGGAGCTGGACCGGACGCCATCTCGGCCCTGGCCGCCTCGCCGTCCCGGTGCTGGAATCCCGCCTCCGGCAGCCTCGAGGTGATCGGCTGGGGCCTCTGGGCCCAGCGTACCCAGGCCATCCTTCTGTGCGACATGATGCAGACCATCAGCTTCCTGGACGCCCACTATGGCGAACAGGCCTCCACCAAGGCCTACCTGGACTGGATCGAAACCTGGTTCGCCGGCCTGGAGCAGTTCCCGGTGCTCCAGAAGCGCTACGCCAACCTGCGGCCGTCCGTATACAACCAAGCCATGGCCAAGGCGGTCCGGCTGTGCCGGGAACACCCGGAGCGTCTCTCCGACTGCAGCCTGATCTGCCTGCACCACCCCCCGGAGGGGCGCCCCGTCCCTCCGGGCCTGCCGCGCTACCAGGACTGGCTGGAGCTTCCGACGCCGGTCGGCACCGCCTACAACTGGACCGCCCGCACCTGGGAGATGGATGAGGTCGCCCGCCTGGCCCCGGAGGACATGGCCCGCTACCTGCAGATGGACCCGGGCAACGCCTCCCTGGTGGCGAGCTACCTGGCCTGCCGCTACCCCGACCAGCAGTACCGCCGGGAGGGGGTGGAAGCCGCCTGCGCCGGGATCAAGGCCTTCGACCGGACCGGCTACCTGTCCTGGCTGCCGGTGACCTATCCGGAACACGCCCCGGACGCGCTGCCCATCCTGCGGGAACTGGCCGACCAGGATCCGGGCTGGCTGGGCCGCCTGGCGAAGGAACGGGTCCTCGCCAACCGTCCCCAGGAGGCCTCAGTGGCCTACCTGGAGTTGTACGACCGGGAACCGGATCAGGTCCGTGTCGCCAACGCCATGATCTGGGAAGTGCTCTACCTGTACCGCCTGGGCGAGACGGGGCAGGCGGAGCGCATCGCCGCCCACTGCGCCCAGGCCTGGGCCAGGCGCAAGGCGGAGCTCTTCCCCCGGGGGATGCGCCGCTTCGATCCCGCCCAGGAGCCGGCCCCGGCCGCCCGGGGCGCCCAGTTCACCACCGTCACCGCCTTCATGGCCCGGATGGGTCTGACCCAGGACGGGGTGATCGTCGCCCTGGACGGCTACCGGGTGGAAAACCTCCAGCAGTACTACCTGGTGCGGGCCTTGCGCTGGCAGGACGACCTGACCCTGGTGGTCTGCCGGGGGGGGAAGTACCAGACCATCCACGCCGACCCCCACCACCGCCGTTTCGGGGTGGACATGAAGGACTATGCCTTATGAAAATCGCATATCGCCCCGCCCTCCTGGCGCTGGTCCTGGCCGCCGCCCTGCCCTTCGCCGCCCTGGGGGCAGACCGGGGCGAACTCTCCGCGCAGCTGGCCACCGCCACCGAGCAGGTGAAGGCCATCGTCAACCAGCCGGTGGCCAGCTATCCCGCCGATGCCAGCAGCCAGCCCGCCCTGTTCCACCCCGGCTGGTTCCATGACGGGGCCAACACTCCGGACTTCGCCCACGTGGACGTGCGGGCCAGCCAGGAATGCGGCAACTACGCCCACTGGGACTGGGTCACCTCCGACCTGAATCCCGGCCTGATGTTCCGTGGCGCGGACCTGGAGTTCAACGCCAACACCAAGCTGTTCTACACCGATCGGACCCTGCCCAAGAAGAAGCTCACCGAAGACGAGATGGTGGCGATCAACGGGCTCTACCGGACCATCGGCGATTGCCTGGCCCAGCTGCGCGGCCTCCCGGAAGCAGGCCCCGCGCCAGGCACCCCGGGCGGTGTGCCCCAGGAACTGGCCGCTGCGGTCCAGCCTCGGAGCGCGTCGGCAGCGGGCGCCGCGGAGCCGGAGCGCTCCCCATGGCTAAGCTCGCGCATCGGGGTCGCCCTGGCCTCCGCGCTGGTGCTGGTGCTGGTGCTGGCGCTGGTGCTGGTCCGGGTCCGGCGGCGGGCGGCGGGATGACCGGCGACTTGCAAGGGCTGTGGTTCGCCACGCTTCAGTCCGAGGCCGAATCTGGGCGAAAAGGGGACATTCCCGCCTGAGCCCCGTCAAGGGGTGCAGCAAGGGCGGCCAGGGGCTTCGAAACCCTGCGGGAATACCCTCAACTTGACCGCATGGACCAGGCTTCGGGGCCGGGCCTGAAATCAAACATCTCAGTAACAATACTTAAAGAAGGGCATGAATCGTGCTCCAGGACCTGTGGCCGTGAACCCTGGATCCTGGCCACACCCAAAACAATTCCGCACATGAATGGTTTCAAGCCCCATCCTTCGCGCCAGGTGCCTGCCAGGATCGGCTGGCAACCGGATCAGGCCCCCTGGGCCGGAGTCCCGTGGTCAGGTCCGGGAGGCCCGGCCGGTCCTTTATGCCGTCCTCGAGGATCCACCGATGCGTTCCATCCGGTTTTCTCCGTTCGTCTTCGGCGCCCTGGCCCTGGTCATGCTCCTGGCCTGCCAACCGGCGGGACCGACCGAAGTGAAGCGGCAGATGGCCCGAAGGACCGCTGAGCTGGATCGGCTTGCCACGCAGGCTGGTACTGCAGGCCTCCCGCCTGTCCGCATATTGTTCCCGGTGGGCGGCCATGATGGGGACCCACCGGCCGGCACTCGGCGACCTTTCAGCGCACTGAGAGCGTCCCTGGAAGCGCGGATCCGGATGGCCCGGCCGCGGCGTCACCCGCCCCGCCTGGGGACGGCGTGGCAGCGCTCCGGCATGGGGCGGGATCCCGGCCAGGATGGGGTCGCTGGGGAGGGTGGAGCCATCGAGGGAAACGTGGCCGCCGCCATCCCGTCCTGGGACGAGCAGGGTCTTGGCCCAAACCTCTTTCTGACCAGGGGGTTGCCGATGGGCGAAAACAGCGAAGCCGGTCCCCGGGAACCAGCCGAAGCCGGCGGATCTGCCCGCCCGTTCATGACGCTGCCCGACCCCCATGACTGATGCCGCCGAAGGGGGCTGGGTCGGGCTGGGCCTTTTCGACGCTGAAATTCACGCCCGATTGGCCCTCGTAATGGGTTCGCGGTCGGTTTCTTGATATGGTGATCGAAGATAATAACGACTGGGAGACACCCATGACTGATGCTTCCGCCGGTAGTAAAACCGTTTTAATAATTGACGATGACCGGATAAACTCGCTTATTTTAAGGCGAGTCCTCGAGCCCGAAGGCTATTCGATTATCGTGGCAAACGATGGCGAAACGGCTCTGGACCTATTCGCGCAAGGGCAGCGTTGCGCCGCCGTGATTCTCGACCGCAGGATGCCCGGGATGGATGGGATTGAAGTGCTCCAGCACATGAAGAAAATCCCCACAGTCTGTGAAATTCCGGTCGTCATGGCAACAGACATGAACAGCAGCTATGAAATCTGGGAGGGCGTAAAAAACGGAGCCTTCTACTATCTGTCCAAGCCCCTGGACATGGGGCTGTTGCTCCAGATCGTCGCCGCTGCGGTCGGTGAAGGTGCCACCAGGAAGAGGCTCTGGACACAGCTCGAGTCCACCTGCTCAGCCATTGGTCTGATCGATCGTGGCCTTTTTCGCTACCAGACCATGCAGCAGTGTGAGCATCTCGCCGGGCTGCTGGCCAATTCCTGCCCAAACCCCAAAAGGGTCTCGATTGGCCTGTACGAATTGATGCTAAATGCACTTGAACATGGAAATCTCGGAATCACATACAACGACAAGACCGCTCTGGTCGACTCGAAGACCTGGGAGATGGAGGTCAGAAGGCGTGAAGTCCTTCCTGAAAATCAGGGGAAATTTGTTGCAGTCACGCTGGCCAGGACCCCTCGGAAAATCCGTTTCAGGATCCAGGACAGGGGCGATGGCTTTCCATGGAAGAACTACCTGGAGGCAACCCAGGACCGCGTCTTCGACAATCATGGCAGGGGCATCCTGCTGGCAAAATGGGAAGCTTTTGACCGTATAACGTACCAAGGAAACGGGAATTGTGTTGTGGCGGAAGTCCTCATCCAGTGAGGGTGGAAATGGGAATCCGGGTGGCTATCGGGCCTCGTAATCGGATTGCGCTACCCTGACCCGTTCCCAGTTCGCCTTCGCCCAATCGACCAGTCCCTGGGTCGGGGCCAGAAGGCTCCTGCCGAGGTCTGTCAGCTGGTACTCGACCCTGGGCGGCACTTCGCTTACCTCGGTGTCAGCTACTGATCTCAAAGTGCCTTCTTTCGCATTCCAGGATTTCAATATACCTTTATGTTCCGTAGCGTAGGCCCCTTCCTGAAGCCATGGAGCACCCCGTATGCCGATCTCGAAATACGCTGCCTATGAGGCCGCCAGGCCCTACTTCGAACTGGTGCGGGGCGCTGTGGGCGACCGCGTCGATGGCGAGCATTTCTTCGACAGTGTCGCTGACGACGTGGTCTACGAAGTGCTCTACGAGTTCCCCGGCTGGCCCCGCCGGGTCCAGGGGCGCGCCGAGCTGATGAACCAGTTCCGGGGCTATGGCAACAGCATCGAACTGCAATCTGCCGACACGCTGATGACCCACATCGCCGACCACGGCCAGATCGTCGTCATGGAATATGAAGTCCATGGGACCATCCTCGCGACCGGCGTGGCCTACCACAACCGGTTCTGCTCCATCCTCAGGATCGAGAACCGGAAAATCGTCCACTGGAGAGACTACATGGATTCTCTCGCGGCCTGGAACGCCTTGACGGCGCGCGGTCGCTAGCACGTCAGCATCCCGGACGGAACAGGAGCCAATGACATGAAACAGATCCTCATGGTTGAAGTGAGCCCGAGGGGGAAGGACTCGGCAAGCCGATCGGTCGCCGATTCACTTGCCGCCCGGCTCTCCGAACGCTATCCATCGGCCCGGCTGGTCCGCCGCGATCTGGCGGCCGAACCGCTGCCCCATCTGGACGCGATCACGCTCCGGGCCATTTCGGCCGGGGACCCGGCCGAGGCGGCGTCGTTGCGGGAGTCGGCCCACCGGTCGGATCAGCTGATCGACGAGTTGCTGGAGGCCGATCTGCTGGTGATCGCCACGCCGATGTGGAATTTCGGCATTCCCTCCGCCCTCAAAGCCTGGATCGACCTGGTGGTGCGGCCGGGCAGGACCTTCCAGTATGCCGATGGCGGCGTCCTTGGCCTGGCGAAGGACAAGCAGGCCATCCTGGTCCTGGCCTCGGGCGGGGTTTTTACCGAAGGGCCATGGCGCTCATGGGATTTTGTTGAGCCCTACCTGCGGCAGATCCTGGGTTTCATCGGCATCGTGGATGTGCGGACGGTTCGCGTGGAGGGGATGAACGTCTCCCTGCTGGCCGCCGATGCCGTGCCCAAGGCGAACAGGGCCGTGGCGGCGCTGGCCCTGTAGCACCTAGCTGGCCAGGGTGAAGATCCCGCCCAGGGCCGTGCTGTTGTTCACCCCGGAAACCTGGAGGTAGAAGCTGTTGGCGACCAGGCCCGAAGCCGCATCGGCCCAGAACGCGAGCCCCGAATAGGTGTTCCCGTTGGCGCTGGAGGTGAGGTTGACCTGGTAGAGGTTCTTGCCGGAACTCAGCTGGGTGAGGGTGCCGGTGTAGTCGCCGGTCACATTGCCGCTGGTGTCCAGCGTGACGGAGATCGCGGTCCCGGTCGTGGTCTGGGAGGAGGTGTAGGAGCCCGCCAAGGCGGACAGGACCGGCGGGCGCAGGTAGAGGCTGTTGTAGGTGAAGGCGAAGGTGCCGCTGTCGCCGGTCGCGAGCGCGTAGCTGCCGCTGACCGAGGCCCCCGATGTGACCAGAACGCTGCTGAGGGTGAGGACGGTGGTGCCGGCGGAGGTATAGAAGGTGCCGCTGCCGGTGCTGATCTGCGCCAAAGCCACGCCATTGTTCGAGGCCACATAGCGGACCTGCCCCGCCGGGGTGATGGCGGCGTAGGCCGTGAGGGTGCCCGCGGAAGTGGAAACCAGGAAGCCCGTGTAGATACCTTCGGCGTCAGCCTTGGAATTGCCGCCGCCCAGCTGGGCGCTCGGCGAGCTCCCGCCCCCCCCGCAGCCCAGGGCCAGGACCAGGGCGACGGCAGGCAGCAGGAGGGCCTTCCAGCCCCAGGGAGCGGGGGAATCCCCCTGTCGGCGGGCGCGATCGGGATCGGGGAAATGGGCTGGGCTTGGGAGCATGGCCCATATTGGTGCCGCGCCCGGAACGTTGGCAAGGGGTCCTGGGCAAAAATGACGATCATTTGATCGTCCCGCCTGCTGGTCTCACGGCCTCGGCCGCGGTCGGGCCTTTCCGGACGCCGCTCTGAATCGGGCCACCGGGACCTACAGGTCCTCCAGCACCGCCCCCAGAAGCCGCCAGAACGCCGCGGTGGAACTGATGCTGAGCCGTTCGTTCGGGGTGTGGATGTCCCACATGTCCGGGCCGAAGGACACCATTTCCAGGTCGGGATGGCCCAGGCCGAGGATGCCGCACTCCAGGCCGCCGTGGGTGGCCCGGTAGGTCATGGGCTGGCCGAACAGCGCCTCGTGCACCGCGCTCACCCGGCGCGCCAGGGGGGAGTCCAGGTCGGGCTGCCAGCCCGGGTAGCCTTCGCCGCGGTGGTGCTGGAACCCGGCCAGGGCGCACAGGGCGGCCACCTGATCCGCCGCCGCGGCCTTGTCCGCGGCCAGGGAGCTGCGGTGGCTCATGAGCACCTCCACCTCCCCTGGCCGGGTGTGCACCCGGGCCAGATTGTTGGAGGTCTGCACCAGGCCGGGCAGCACCGGGCTGAGCGCCACCACCCCGTGCGCCACGTTGAGCAGGAAGGCCACCACGTCCCGCGCGTCCCGCGCCGCCAGCACGGTCCGGCCGGCCTCCCGGTCCGGTTCCAGGGCCAGGGCCACCCCGGGGTCGAAGCTGCCCAGGGAGGCGCGCAGCTGTTCCTGCAGGGCCTCCAGGGCGGTCCGCAGTTCCGCCTCCCGGGAGGGATCCAGGAACACCCGGGCCGAAGCCTCCCGGGGAATGACGTTGCGTTTATCGCCGCCAGCCAGGTCGGCCAGTTCCAGCCCGAAGGCCGGGGTCAGGGCGTCCAGGGTCTGGGCCAGGATGCGAATGGCGTTGCCCCGCCCCTGGTTGATGTCGCCGCCGGAATGGCCGCCCTTGAGTCCGGACACCTGGATCCGGAAGGCGGCGAGGCCGGCCCCGGCGGGACCGGTCGCCACCGCGCGCCGGGAGGTGGTGTCCAGGCCGCCCGAGCAGCCGATGGTGACGAATCCAGCCCGGCCGCTGTCCAGGTTGAGCAGGTACCGGGCCCGCAGGCTCCCCGGCCGCAGGCGCCGGGCCCCGGCCAGGCCGACCTCCTCGCCGGTGGTGATGAGCACTTCCAGAGGGCCGTGCCGGAGTTCGCGGGCAGCCAGGACGGCCAGGGCCGCGGCGACGCCGATGCCGTCATCGGCGCCCAGGGTGGTGCCCCTGGCCCGGAGCAGGTCCCCGTCCCGCACCACGGCGATGGGATCGGTGAGGAACCGGTGGGCGGTGCCCGGGTCCTGCTCCCACACCATGTCCACGTGGGCCTGCAGGGCCACGGCGGCGGCCGCTTCCCGCCCGGCCGCCGCCGGTTTGCGGATCAGCACGTTGCCAGCCTCGTCCTGGCTGGCTTCGCAGTCCAGGGAGCGGGCCTGGGCCAGCACCCACTGGACCGCCGCCGCCTCGCGGCCGGAACCGCGGGGGATGGCCGACAGCTCCAGGAAGTATTTCCAGATGTCCAGTGGCTCCAAGGTCTGCAGCAAATCATCCATGGCTTGCGCTCCGGCCGCCGCCGGCACGGGGCGGCTGGAGCCAGTGTAGACCCAACGGCCGGGGTCTTGCGGCGGGCCCTCGGCCCCTCATCCGGGCTTCTGGCCGCTGGTATCCGGGCACTTGCTGTGACGGCTTATGAAGCCCACCAGATTGACCACGTTCCGGAAATCCTCCGGGGTGGCCGGATCGACGTCGGTCGATGCGATATGGAATTCCCGCCTCAGGGCGATGCCCAGCTCGAGCGCATCGATGGAATCCAGGCCCAGGCCTTCGGTAAACAGGGGCTGCTCGTCGCCAATGTCGTCGGGAGCAAGGTCCTCCAGTCCCAGGGTGGCGATAATGAATGCTTTTATTGCATGGGGGGTAATGAGCATCGGGCCTCTCCATTCCGGTGTTCTCTAGGGGGCGGAAGCACCGGACAGACGAAGAAGGAGGTTATGGCCGATCTTGTCTTTCCAGTTGAATGCGTTGCATAGCACGACCACGGCCATTCCCCTCGACAGGTTGATGCCTATGTAGGCGTTGTATCCAGCGGTCATGCCTTGTTTGTACAGGATCCTGGTGTGATCGTCGCGGAATTCCGCGACCGACCAGCCCGCAGCGGAGGTTGCCAGATCGGGTGGGTATCCGGAGGCTTCGGTCGTTCCGGCGCTGGCGGAGCCGAGCGGTGGAGCCTCCGTGGCAAGCAGGTGCTTGGCATAAAGCAACAGATCGCTCGCCGTCGAGTAGGCCCCACCGGAAGGCGACATGATCTCTCCCATGTCCCAGGGCGCCAGGGCGGTATTCCGTTTCATGAAATAGGGCTGGTCACCCACATGGCCAGCGGCCAGTCGACCCTGCTGTTCCTTGGATAATACGAATGTCGTATCTGTCATGTGGAGCGGTGAAAACAAGTTATCAGTCACCAAGTCCTGGAAGGGCTGCTCTGTTTTTGCTTCGATCAGGTAGGCCAGCAGGCCATAGCCGAGGTTCGAGTACACGAATGGATGCGGGTCGGGCTTGGCCTTGTAGGATTTCAGGTAGGCACGAAGCCAAGCCTTGTCCATGTATCCATAGATATTGTGTCCCGTGAACTCGTAGTCGATCAGGTACAGGAACTGGCGAAGGGTGACCGGTTCTCTCGGCAGTCCGGAGGTGTGCGTCACCAGTTCCAGGAGGGTGATCCTGCCGGCATCCTGGCTCAGCGTCATGTCCGGGGGCAGCACCTCCCGGAGCGTATCCGAATAGTTCATCTCGCCCGCTTGAACGAGCAGCTTCAGCAGGGATGCCGTGAACAGTTTGGAAATGGATCCGACCTGGAAGAGGGTATTGCGGTCTGGCACCTGGGGGCGGCCCTTGTCCCTGGTTCGGCCATACCCGTAATCCTGGATGGAGCCATCGGGAAGCAGGACTCCGATCTCGACGCAGGTGGCCTCCTTGCTCGTGATCAGGGGCTCGGCCAGCTCGTCGGCTTCCGTCCGGATGGCGGAGGGTTCCAGGCGCAGACGGCCCACCGAAGGCTTGGGGTCATAGATGACGGGCGATGAAAGGGGGCCGCAGGACAGGCAGAAGAGACCCAGCAGCGCCAACGCCAAGTGGCATGCCCATCTGAACGGCTTGCCTCCTCGGTGGCCATGGGGCATGGGGACCTTCCTGTTGGGCCAGCCTGGACTGCGCTGCGCAAGGGGCGCCTGGCCACGGGGGCGTCCGCTCCGGTCGCTTCCTTCAGCCTGGGCCAGGGGAGACCGGATGGCTGCTCCCGTGCCCGGACGGCATCCAGGCAACCAGCGATCAGGCCGTTGGCAGCATGTGCCTGATGGATTCGGAAAGCGCATTTTTCGAGAATGGTTTGTACAGGAACGCATCGGCCTCCACGGGTGGCATCTGTCCGGCAAATCCGCTCATCAGAATGATCTTGGCCGCTGGATGGTTCGATTTGATGGACCTGGTGGCTGTCACGCCGTCCATGACCGGCATCATGATGTCCATGATCACCAGATCGATCTCATCGTGCTGGAGCTTGTAGATGGTCGTCGCTTCGAGCCCATCCTGGGCCTGAATGACATCGTGTCCCATATTGGCCAATATGGCCGACAGGGAGCATCGCACCATCTCGTCATCATCGACCAGCAGCATCTTGCACATGGCTCTCCCTGTTGTGACTGGCGCACTTCCCTGACAATCCGTCGGCAGGGCGTTTCGCGCTGGCGACGTGTCTGACCCAAACCACGGGTCAGCCTTCCAAAGCAAACCTTGTGCCTAATCCAAGTACCATTAAATGCGCACCTTGATTGCGCCATGGGCGGGTCCGCCGGCCAACATGCGCTCATTTTGAACGCGTAAGCAGGCCTTTTTGATGCAACCCGGCCCGGGACGCGGCCGTCATCCGAAGGGAGAGGCTTACCCCCCACCCGCGGAAGCAGGGGCGACCGGGCGGTAGCAGGCAATGGCCTCGATTTTGCGTTTCCTTTTCATGGAGGGTGCGATGTTCCAATCCGTTTTCCTGTTCGGATGTTTGGCCTGCACAATGACCAGCCTGGGGGCCCAGGACGCTCCCAAGCCCACGGTCAAGCAGGACCTCAAGACGGCCGGCAAGAATGTCGGCCATGCCTCCCGGAAGGTGGGCCACAAGGTCAAGCGCGGCGCCACGGATGTGGGCCACGGGTTCAAGAACGGGGGCAAGGATGTGGGCCATGGCGTCAAGCAGGCCGTGGATCCGCAATAAGGTCTGGAAGGGCCCGGCCCGGGTGGCCTGAGCCCCCCGCAGGTCTCGATGGGTTCCGGTTGGGGCCGGCGGAGGCTGGGCCTGCTTTCCTCCCCCACGCTGCTGCCTGGGTGTTGGATGATGGGAGGATGGCGTGCAAAGCGTGCGTCTGAGCAAGGGCCGATCCCACCCATGGCACTCCCCCCCCATCCCCCCCCGACCTCCCTGCGGGGGCACCCTCCCCAGGATCGCGCCTGAAGGGCAGGGGCAGGTTCCGTCGCCTCGGGGCCTGGACCCTGCTCCGGGCCTGCCGGGCCAGGAGCCGCACCCTGGAACGCCAGAACGATCAGCAGTCGCTGATCCTGCGCATCAACAACCTGCTGGCCGGCCAGCTGGAACCCGAGCGGCTGTTCGAGGCCATGTCCAGGGCCCTGTGGCAGGAGATCCGGCACGATTTCATGAGCCTGAGCCTCCTGGAGCCGGGCGGGGAGTTCGAGCGGTCCCACTTCCTGCATACCCCCGACGGGTTGGAAACCCCGAGGGATTCGCTGCGGGGCCCCCTGGCGGCCATGCCTTCGGGCCAGACGCTGCGCACGGGCCAGGTGGACCTGCTGGGACCCGAACGCTTCCAGGCCATCGACCCTGCCGTGAAGGCCCGGTTGGAGCAGGCAGGCATCCAGTCCATGTGCTGCGTCCCCCTGTCCTCCCGGGGGGAGGTGCTGGGCTGCCTGAGCTTCGGCAGCCGGCAGGTGGCTCATTGCAGCCCAGAGGAAGTCGGCCTGCTGTGCCGCCTGGGGGCCCAGGTGGCCGTCGCGGTGGACAATGCCCAGGCCTACCGGAAGATCGAGCTGCTCCGGGACAAGCTGGCCGAGGAAAAGCTGTTCCTGGAAGAGGAGGTCCGGCGCGACTTCGCCACCAGCGAGATCATCGGCAGCAGCCCGGCCTGGATGCGGGTGTTCAACCAGATCGAGACCGTGGCCCCATCCGATGCCACCGTCCTGCTGCTGGGCGAAACGGGAACCGGCAAGGAACTGCTGGCCCGGGCCGGGCAATATCCGGGAACTGCAGAATCTCGTGGAGCGCTCGGTGATCCTCAGCCAGGGCAAGGATCTGCGGGTCCCGCTCAGCGATCTCCAGGTTCCGCTGGAAGCGGAAACCGACGACGCGACCGCGACCCTCGAAGCGATGGAACGCCGGGAGATCCAGCGTGCGCTCGGGGCATGCCATGGGCTCATCGGCGGGCCGGATGGCGCGGCGGCGCGGCTCGGCCTCAAGCGCACCACCCTGGATTCCCGGATCAAGAAACTGGGCATCGTCCGCAGCTGAACCGGCGACGACATGGCGTCACCGCGACGATATGTCGTCGCATGGCGTCGTCACAGCGCCTTCCATCAATGTGCTGGGGGCCTTCTTCCCGGACTGGATGGTCTGCATCCTGGGGGCGATCGTGCTGACGGTGCTCGTGCACCAGGCCCTGCTCGCCATCGGGCTGATCCAACGGCCCGGGCGCCTGGCCTGGCTCCTGGTCTATCCGGCGCTGGGCTGCATTTTCGCCATGGCCAGTTGGCCGGCGTTTTTCCAGAACTAACCAAGAGAGAGCCAACATGCCCACGATTTCCGAACAAGGCCGCGGCTGGGGCCGCGCGAGCGCAATCCTGCTGGTGGCGGCCGCCATTGGGCTGGGGACCTTCTTGATCTGGCGGGTCGACTCGGCGCCGCGCACGGATGTTGCCTCCGCCTATGCCGATACCATCAGCGTCACCCCCGAGGTGAGCGGGCGGATCATCGATCTGGTGGCCAAGGACAATCAGCCCGTCAGGAAGGGAGATGTCCTGTTCCGGATCGATCCGCGGCCCTTCGAGGACACCCTGAGCAAGGCCCAGGCCACCCTGGCCGCCCTCGACCTGGAGATCCAGCTGACCCAGCGCACGGTCAACGCCCTGCTGGCCAATGCCAGGACGCAAAGCAACACCCTGATCGCCTAATACAACCAGGCGGTGGTGGACAGCGTGCGCCAGGTCGCCCAGTCCGGCCTTGAGCTGGAAGACCTGCGCTGGGCGGCGGCTACCGGGCCACCGTGGACCGCCCCGGCCCGGCCCCGGATCCCCACGCAGCCGCTGCTCCTCGGGCTCAGACGGCATCCCAAAGCATCCGGATCGGCACGGCGTACAGGCCATCCCCGAAGCCGACACAGGCCTCGCCATCGTAGAGCACCACCCCGGATCGGAAGCGGGGGCCGGCAAATCGGCGGCGAAGAGGCGATGCAACCATGTCGGCGGATTGCAACCCTGGTGTTCGGCAGGGCGCTATACCCGGAGCAGCGTCCATCCAAGATCTCCTGATCCCGTTCCCTCCCGCATTCCCCGCCGGCGGCCCGTCCGGCGCTGCCGAAAAAGGTGCCCGATGGCTTGAATGTTTAATATTAATTCATATGTTTAGGATGACAGGCGGCGTTCCGGCGTCCGTTTGCAAGGGGACAGGGGCATCGCCTGGGAGGTTGCCATGCAGCATGAGCGGACCGAGGGGCTTCCAGGGCCTGGCCCCGGGTGGGCCTGGCTGGCCGGGGCGCTGGCGCTCACGCTGGCGTGCAGCGTGGACGGGGGCGGAGGGCCGGCTTCCGCCACGTCCGCCGCGGGCGGCCTCGGGTCGACCTCGGGCGGCACGCTGACCTTGTCGGGCACGCTGCCGACTTCCTCGTCCGCCTCCGGTGCGTCGGTGGCCGCCCTGGACCGGGTCCGCCCCGGGCCCTCGGATGTTTCGGCCGCGAGCACCGTGCTGGCGTTCGCGGCCGACGGGACCACCTGGACCGCCCCCGTGGTCGGGGGCGCCTTCTCGGTGGCCGTGGACCCGGGGGCGGCCGTGGGCGTGGTGTTCGCGGGCTCCGCCGGGCAGTTCCTGGGCTACCTGGAGCCGGGCAACGGCATCAGCAGCCTGCCCCTGACCGATGTGGCGAGCGGCGTGACCCGCATCGATCTGGGCTCCCTCACCGCCATTGGCCCGGCCCTGACGCCGGCCAATCCCCCCCTGGGCACCGCACTGCCGCTCACGGTCGCGGAGCAGAGCGTCTATGTGCAGTTCAGCGGCCTGTTCGCCGGGGTCGTGCAGAATCCCGACGTGGACGGCAACGGGGTCATCGATCTGTTGGAAGGCAAGTACTACCATCCCTACCTGACCTGCTGGGTGGACGGCGGCTCTTTCCACGGCGCGCTCAGGCCGACCGTGGACGGCACCATCGGCATCCAGGCCTTCAACCTCACGCTGGTCGCCAACGGCACCAGCGACGCGGCTTCGGCCACGGTCACCGGGCCCGCGGGGTCCGGCATCGCCGGCCAGGCCTGCACCATCACCACGGCCAGTGCCGACAACACCACCAGCTACAGTCTCTATCCGGACCCCGGCAGTTCCCTCAGCGCGGTGCCGGTGGCGGGGAGCTACGTGTTCAGCACCGGCGGGGGCGCGACCCTCGCCATCACGGTGCCGGACCAGAGCGATGCCAGCAGCGCTATCGTCATCGCCGTGCCCACGGTGGCCCTCAATGCGGACAACACCATCAACAGCATCAGCTGGGTCTGCCAGACCAGGAGCGGCGCCCCGATCGCCACGCCATCCGCGCTCATCCGTTCCTTCGATCTGGAGATCGACCACCCGATCGGCACCGCGGTCTACAGCGCCAACAACCTGGCCGCCTCGGAGTCCAGCCAGACCCTCGCCGGCGTCGGCATTCCCTGGGACAGCACGGTGGGGATCCACCTGGCCTACACGGACCTATTCCAGAACCGCTACGTGATCGCGTTCACCAATGACTGAACGGTGGCCGGACCGGGCAGGGGCCCGCCTACCGTCCGGCCGCTGCGTCGGCTACCAGTCCAGGTTCAGGGCCGCCGTCAGGAACTTCATCAGGGGCGCCTGCTGCCGGCAGAGCTCGGCGTAGGTCCGCACGAACGCCGGGGCGCAGACCTGCGCTTCGGTGAGCGGGATGAGCGTGTAGTAGTCCTTGAGCCGGAGCGCGTCGGCCAGCGGGTGCTGGGGATCAAAGCCACGGGGCACCCGGGCGAGGGTGTCGCCCTGGACCTGGATTCCCTTGCCCTTCAGGGCCGTCCAGGTCCGGGGATGGACCAGCATATGCTCGCGCACCCGCTGCAGGGTGTCCCGGTCCGGGTGCCACAGTCCGGCCCCGGCGAAACAGCCGCCCGGTTCCAGGTGCAGGTAGTAGGCCGGCGAGTGTACGTCCCTGGGGCAGGCTCCGTGGCGGAACTGAGCGCCGACGTTGGTCTTGTAGGGGCTCTTGTCGGGACTGAAGCGGGTGTCGCGGTGGATCCGGAACATGCTGCCGCCGGAGCGCGCCGGGTCCGCCACGAACCTGCGGCTGATCCCGGCCAGGGGATCGGCCAAAGCCAGGATGAAGGCCTGCATGGGGATCCGCACTTCGTCCTCGAAGCGCTGCTGGTTGGCCTGGAACCACGCGGTGCTATTGTTCGCCGCCAGCTCGCGCAGGAAGCGGAAGCAGGCCGGATGGAAGGTGCAGTCAGCCATGGGGTTGCTGGGGGTCATGGGCGCGCTCCGGGGTTCGGGTTCCATTCTAGCCTTGTCCGGATAGCCCCTTGCCCGTCGGGTCTCCGGGCCCCACCCTTGGGGCCCAACCCTTCCTGGGGGCCGCCGTGACCCAGCCGAATCCAGCCATCCGCACCCCATGCCACGGTGCCCGCGCCTTCCCGGTCCTGGTCCTGGTCCCGGCCCTGGGCTGTGCCTGGTTCGGTCCCCGGCCCGCCCAGGTGACCCTCAAGTTCGTGGTGTTCGATCACGACAACGCCTTCGCCGCCACGGTCTATGCCCAGGAAGTGCATACCGGCGCCACCCGGAGCTTCGCCTACGGGCCGCACACGCCGTACATGACCGTGAGCGTGCAGCCGCCGGGCACCTACGTGTTCTACGCCCGGCTGGTGGAGGCGCCGGACGACTACCACTACGGCTTCACCGGCTTCCAGGCCGCGGCCTACGGGCACATGACCCGGGCCGGAACCCGGGACGCGACCCAGAACCTGGTCGCCCTGGACCTGAAGCCGGGGGGCCACTACAGGGTCTTCATCAGCGACAACTGGGCGGTGCTGCCGGAGCCCGGCCGGCCGGTGACCGTGGCCTGGCATCGGGATCCGCAACTGGAAAATCGGCCGCTGCCTTGACCGGTCCGGGGGGTCACCCCCGGCGGATTCCCGACCATCCGACTCGGAGATCCGCACTCGTTTTTCAGCATCCCAACGAAGGACCGACGTTCCTGGCAACCCGGGGCCGGTCCGGGCCGGTTTCCGCAGGGGATGCGGATTCCGGCCGCCGGTTCCCCGTGGGGCGGACCCGGCGGCGGCCGGGGGAACGCATTCGGCGCCGGACGGGGCGATGGTAGGCTGGACGCACGCCGTGACCCAGCTGATGGGTCCGGGGTCCTGCGCCGCGCTGCCTGCCAGAGGCCCCCTGCGGTTTCCATAGGCCAGATCCATGACAACCCTTGCCTCCAGCGATGAACGTGCCCTCAATCTGCGGATCCTGCCGGCTGTGGGCTTCACCTTCGTGGCCTACTTCTGCATCGGCGTGCCGCTGGCCACCCTGCCGGCATACCTGCACCTGCACCTGGGGCTCGGCACCGGGGTCGCCGGACTGCTCATCAGCCTCCAGTACATCGCCACCTTCGCCAGCCGTCCCCGGGCCGGGTTCCTGTCGGACACCATCGGGCCGCGGCAGACCGTGCGCTATGGCCTGCTGGCCTGCGCCGCCAGCGGGGCCCTGCTGGGGCTGGCGGGCCTGGTCCGGCATTCGCTGGCGTTGAGTCTCGGGATCCTGGTGCTCAGTCGTCTGGCCCTGGGCACCGGCGAAAGCCTCAGCTCCACCGGTTCCACCCTGTGGGGCATTGGCCGAGTTGGCGGCCAGCACACGGCGCGGGTGATCTCCTGGAACGGCGTGGCCACGTACGGCGCGCTGGCCGTGGGCGCGCCCCTGGGTGTGCTGGCCGCGGCCCGCTGGGGCTTCCCGGCCGTGGGCGCCATCATCTTCGTCATCTGCCTGGCCAGCTTCGTCGCGGCCTCGCGCATGCGGCCCACCTCGCGCATGAAGGGCGAACGCCCGCCCACCGGGCACATCCTGCTGGGGGTGGCTCCCTTCGGGCTGGCCCTGGCCCTGGCCGGGACCGGCTTCGGCGTGATCGCCACCTTCATCACCCTGTACTTCGCCCACCGGGGCTGGCAGGGCGCCGCGTTGTCGCTGACCATCTACGGGTTCAGCTTCGTGGGGGTGCGCCTCCTGTTCGCCCGGCTCATCAATCGTCTGGGGGGCTTCCCGGTGGCCATCGCCTCCTGCGCCATCGAAGGGGTGGGCCTGCTGCTGCTCGCCCTGGGCCACAGCCAGGGCCTGGCCTACCTGGCCTGCGGCCTCACCGGGATGGGCTTCTCGCTCATCTTCCCGGCCCTGGGGGTCGAGGCCGCCCGGGCCTTCCCGTCCTCGGTGCGGGGTTCGGTGCTTGGGCTGTACAGCGCGTTCGCGGACCTGTCCCTGTTCCTGGCCGGCCCCTTGGCCGGCGTGATCATCGGCGGCTTCGGCTACCCGGTCGTCTTCCTGTGCACGGCTGGCGCCGTCGCCCTGGCCCTGGCCACCACCGTGTGGCTGGTGGCGCGGCGCGCCTGAACCGGTTTTGTCATACCTGATTATCGGCCAGCCTCAGCCTGAAAGGTCGTTGTCGAAAAGCAACTTTAATATGACTGATGAAATCTTGGTGGTTTTTGACCGATGATCTGCCGGGACGAGGCGTATCGGCACATGCGGGAACCAATCCTTCACCAGGACGGCCCAGTTCCACGTCGACGGCTGGCATAGCCTGCGACCCTACCTCATCGGGATCCAGATCGGCATGCCGGAGATCGCCAAGCAGACGGCTGGCATGCGCGTCCAGGCGGTTCCCAGCGCTCGCCAGCTATTCCTGATGATGGATTTGGGCCGGACTGACATCGTCATCTTGCCGCGCTATTTCGGCCTCATGACGCTGCGCGGACTGGGGACGGGGTCCGTGCGGATCCTCCCTGGTACTCTGGCCCGCCTGGGCCTCTACCACTACCTGTTCCGCTCGGATCCAAGGATCCCAGGCATTACGGCCGCCCTGGGGGCGATGGAACGGAGCGGACGGATCGCGGCGATCGACCATCACCAGGCCGCCCCTGCGCGGCTGAAATGACCGGCGAGCGCATGACGGGGTGGCCAGGGCCATCCCGTCCGTCCGGTCATTCCCGGCCGCTGGGCTGGCCTTCCTTGAGCAGCGCGGACAGGGCCTTGAATCCGGCGTGGTCCTTGCTGCGGGCCCACTCGAACCCCACCGATTCGTGGTTGGTGAGGCTGGCGCCGGCGGCGGTCATGCGGGTCAGGGCGTGCGCCAGGTACTCCTCGCCCCGGCCGCTGACCGCTTCCCAGCACAGCTGCACTTCGTGTCCCGAGGCCAGCAGCCCCAGGGCGGTCTGCAGCACGCAGATGTGCGCTTCGACGCCCGCCAGGACGATCTGCCGTTGTTCCGGCGCCAGGCCGGGCCGGGCCTGCTGCAGCAGGGGTTCGAAGCCCGGATCGCCGCAGCATCCGAACGAGGTCTTGGCCAGGTAGAAGGTGGGCGTGGTGAGGCCGTCGAAGAGCGCGCGCAGGCCGGGCTCGGTGGGGCCGATGCCCCTGGGATACTGCTCGGTGAGCACCACCGGCACCGAAAACAGGTCGGCCAGGCGCATGAGGCGGCGGCTCGCCTCCAGGACCAGGGCCGGGCGGTGCACCAGCGGGAGCAGTCGGGCCTGGAGGTCGACCAGCACCAGGATGCTTCGGTTCGCGTCAAGAAGGGCCATGGGATTCTCCTGGAGCGAGTTTCCCATGGTTGCCGGGGCCTGCCCCCCTGGCCTTTTTCAATATTCGGGAGGGCCAGGGCCGGGCTCCGGTTATGGCTTCATTCGAAATGCGCGGGGAACCGGGCTTCCCTTGACGGCGGCCGCGGCTCGGGAGAATAGTCGTAGTCGATGTCCCACTTGCCTGCTCCGTCCAGCCTGTTGATTAGCCCCCCTGCGGGGGCCCTCTAGCCTGCAGCGCCACATCGCGCACGGCCGCCACCCGCCCCGCCACCTTCCGGTCGCGGGGCTTTTTTTATGGGAGTTCCCCATGTCCAATCTGCCCAGTCCGGAGGCCGCGGCCGTATTCGAAGCCAGCCTCATCGCCCCCGTCTATGATGTGGCGGTGGAGTCACCGCTGGAGCCGGCCCAGCTGCTGTCCACCGCCCTGGGCCACCGGGTCTGGTTCAAGCGCGAAGACCTGCAGCCGGTGTTCTCCTTCAAGCTGCGCGGCGCCTATACCATGATGGCCCGGCTGGACCCGGAGGCCCTGGCCCGGGGCGTGGTGGCGGCCTCGGCCGGGAACCACGCCCAGGGCGTGGCTCTGGCCGCCGGCAAGCTCGGCTGCCGGGCGGTGATCGTCATGCCGGTCACCACCCCGTCCATCAAGGTGGAGGCCGTGCGGCGCCTGGGTGGGGAGGTGCGGCTGCACGGCGACACCTTCGACGACGCCGCGGCCTACGCCCGGGAGGTGGTGGCCGCCGAGGGCCTCACCGCCATCCCGCCGTACGACCATCCCCAGGTGATCGCCGGCCAGGGCACCGTGGGCCTGGAACTGCTGCGCCAGCGCCCCCGGGGCCTGGACGCGGTGTTCGTGCCGGTGGGCGGTGGCGGCCTGCTGGCCGGGGTGGCCACCTGTCTCAAGCGGCTGCAGCCGGCGATCCGGGTGATCGGCGTGGAACCGGCGGATTCGGATTCCATGACCCGCAGCCTCGCGGCGGGGCATCCGGTGCAGCTGGAGCACGCCGGGGCCTTCGCCGACGGGGTGGCGGTGCGCCAGGTGGGTGATCTGCCGTTCCGGCTGTGCCGGGACACGGTGGACGAGATGGTGGTGGTGAGCACCGACGAGATCTGCGCGGCCATCAAGGACGTGTTCGCCGAGAACCGCACGGTGCTGGAGCCCTCCGGGGCCCTGTCGGTGGCCGGGCTGCGCCGCTGGGGGGCGGGCCGGAGCGGGCTGGACCTGGCGGCCGTCCTGTCCGGGGCCAACCTCAATTTCGACCGGCTGCGCTTCGTGGCCGAGCGGGCCGGCTCCGGGGAGCACCGGGAGGCCCTGTTCGCCGTGACCATCCCGGAGCGCCCGGGCAGCTTCCGGGCCTTTTGCGAGCTGCTGGGCGCCCGGGCCATCACCGAGTTCAACTACCGCTATTCGGACCCCAAGGTGGCGCGGATCTTCGTGGGGATCCAGGTGGCCGACCGGGGCGAGCGGGAGGCGCTCATGGCCCTGTTCCGGGAGCACGGTCTGGGGGCGGTGGACCTGAGCGACAACGAGATGGCCAAGCTGCACCTGCGGCACCTGGCCTGGGGCTTCACCCCGGATCCGGAGCTGGAGCGGGTCTACCGGTTCGAGTTCCCGGAACGGCCGGGGGCGCTGCTGCGCTTCCTCACCCGCATGAGCCGCGGGTGGAACATCACGCTGTTCCACTACCGCAACCACGGCGCCGATCTGGGCCGGGTGCTGGCCGGGATGGAGGTGCCTCCGGAGGACGCGGGGGCCTTCGCCGCCTTCCTGGACGATCTGGGCTACGCCTGCACCGACGAGAAGGACAACCCGGCGTACCGGATGCTGCTGGGGTAGGGGCCAAGGCATCGCCCACATGCTGATGGCGCTCCTGTCGTCCCTGGCTCTGGAGGCAGGGGCGGGGCGGGTTTGACCCCCATCTCTTCCGTCGGAACGGTTCTCGGCATCGCATTCATGTCGGCAAACATGACAGCTATGGCCAGAATCAGGGTCCAGCGCCGTGCAATCCAACTGTCATCCTGCATTTCCCCGGTCATCGGTGTTCAGCCCCGTTCCCTAAGCCCTGGCATCAGCCTTGGCGCAAGTTTTCGGGACGTAGTGGGAGTCGAGCCCCATGGGGCCTTGGCCGGGAGCCGGATGGACTGGCCTCCAGAACCCTGCGGTACGGCGAGCCGGGGCTGAGTTTGAACGGGGATGAACGCCGATTTCCGGGGAAAAGCAGGATCAAGAAAGCCCGATCATTGGCTCCGCCGGGTTTGCCGAAAGCACCTAGTACTACTGTGTTAAAAAAATATGGATAAATTCGCAATTTAGCCTATCCTTTTAGCTAAGGGGGTGGGCCTATGGCAATCGACCAGG
>Ga0302283_1001258_pt1 | contig 21381 bp, 20 predicted proteins | sample III_Fen_E1_4_FD_198770 | JGI IMG/M metagenome (GOLD analysis project Ga0302283, IMG submission 198770) | Peat permafrost microbial communities from Stordalen Mire near Abisko, Sweden - III_Fen_E1_4 | ecosystem: Environmental > Terrestrial > Soil > Wetlands > Permafrost | place: Sweden: Abisko... | reverse complement strand
TATCGGCGGTGCCTTCATCGGAGCGGGGCTGTACTTCGGTCTACGTGCTCGCGCGCCGGAGCCGGTGATCGCGTCGGCTCCGCTCGTTGCGCCCACGACCACCGTGGCGTCAGCGACGGCGGTGGCCGCAGAGAACCCTGGGCGAGCGGCGCCGACGATCGACGTGGCGACGGCGCGCGCCGAGGTCGTGCGGCAGCTCGAAGCCGTGCGTGCGTCGTTGCGTGACCAGTGCTGGGCGCCTTCGCTCGCGCGCAACCCGAATCCCGATCACGGGTCGTTCACGTTCCAGTACACGTTCGACGCGAGCGGCCAGCAGGTCGCGCGCGGGATCTCGGCCGATCAGGGGAGGACACGGGCCGACGCTGCGTTCTGCCTGACGGGCAAGACACCGAACGTGACGATCACGCCGCAGGGGGCGAGCGTGCGCATGACGCTCTCGCTCGCGTTTCCCTAGCTTCCGATCAGACGATCGATGCCCACTCCTCGGGCACGCGCCACGGCACGCGCGGCCAGGCGATCGCACGGGCGCGAAACGCCTCGAGCGCTTCTCCGCTCGATCGGGGCGCGTCGTCCGGCGTGAGCCCGAGCCCGCCGGCGAGCTTCCCGACGATGGTGCGCGCGTTGATCCCCGCCTCGCGAAGCGCGCGCACCGAGGCGCCGCCGGTGCGCTTGGCGAGGCGTGAACCGTCGCTCGCGACGACGAGCGACAAGTGCACGTAGCGTGGGGGCTCTCCAAAGAGCAGGCGCGCGAGAAGGACCTGCCGCGGCGTGGACGACGCGAGGTCGGCTCCACGAACGACATCGGTGATTCGCATCGCGAGATCATCCACGACGACCGCCAGCTGGTACGCGAAGACGCCGTCTCCCCTCCGGAGAACGAAGTCGCCGCACTCGCGCGACACGTCCTGCTCGATGACGCCCAGCGCGCCGTCCTCGACGCGCTCGTGCGCCCCCTCGGGAACGCGCAGACGAATCGCCGGGTCGCGCTTCATCACGCGCGCCGGATCGCGATCGCGACACGTGCCCGGGTAGACCGTCTCTTCGCCAGGGTGAGGCGCGCTGGCGGCGCGTGCGATCTCGGCGCGCGAGCAGTCGCACGGATAGGTGAGCCCGCGCGTTGCGAGCTTCGCGAGCGCCGCTTCGTAGATGGCTCCGCGCGCCGACTGCGCGTACGGGGCGTAGGGCGCCTTCGCGCGCGGCGTGTCCGGCCCCTCGTCCCAGTCGAGCCCGAGCCACCGGAGATCGCTCTCGATGCGCTCGGCGCTCCCGCGCACCACGCGCGGCGGGTCGAGGTCCTCCACGCGGACCACGAACGCCCCCCCCTCGCGCCTCGCGAGAGCCCACGACGCGAGCGCCGTCCAGGCACCCCCCAGGTGCAGATCCCCAGTGGGCGACGGGGCAAAGCGCGTGCGGACCATGCTCGCCTTCCGTGATAGCGCGGCTTCTCCTGCGGCTTCCACGTTCTCGGGTTACCCTCCCCGACCACAGGCGTCCCGGACTCAGGGATCGCCGGACTTGAACAGGGGAGATCCGACGATGAACTACAACCCGTACGCCGCACCGCAGGCACCGCCGCCGCAACAGCCCAACGCGCAGGGGGGCATGCCGCAGCCGTGGGAGATCGGCGAAGTGCTGACCCAGGCCTGGACCGCGTTCAAGGCGAACTGGGTCGTGTACGTGGTCGCGTTCCTGGTGGCGACCATCCTGTCGGCGGGACCCGCGCAGTCGCCGCGGCTGATGGTCTCCATGGGGGCGCTGGAGCCGAACTCGCTCGCCTTCTTCGGCACGAGCGGCGGCACGTCGCTCATCGGCATCCTCATCGGTGCGTTCTTCCGCACCGGGCTCGTTCGCATCAACCTCGCGGCCGCGCGCGGGCAGACGCCCGTGATGGCCGACCTGTTCAGCGGCGGACCGCTCTTTCTGCGGATGTTCGGGCTCCAGCTCCTGATGATGGTCGCCTACGGCACGGGCTGCGCCGTGTTCGTCGTCGGCATGGTCTTCGTGATGCTGATGTTCTGCCTGTCGGACTACTACCTCGTGGACGCCAACATGGGGGTCATCGACTCCATGCGCGCGAGCTACGAGGCGACCAAGGGGCAGTGGGGGAGCCTGTTCATCTTCGGCCTCGTCGCCTTCGGGCTCGCGGCGGCGGGCGTCGTCGCGTGCTGCGTCGGCGTCATCCCGGCCGGCGCGGTCATCTCCATCGCGATGGCGATCATCTACACGCGCATGAGCGGTCGTGGAGCCGTGGCGGCCGCGCCGCAGTACCCCCAGCAGCCTCCGCCCGGCGGATACGCACCCCCGGGTGCCGGCTACGGTCCTCCCGGTGGTGGTTACGGCGGCCCTCCTCCGGGCGGCGGCGGCTATCCTCCCCCCGGTGGCGGCGGCTACGGCCCTCCTCCGGGCGGTGGCGGCGGCTACGGTCCTCCTCCGGGCGGTGGTGGCGGCGGCTATCCTCCTCCCGGTGGCGGCGCGCCTCCGGGCGGCGGCTACGGGCCGCCGCGCTGATCAGCTGAACTTCGGCGGACGCTTCTCGACGAACGCCGTGAAGGCCTCGGCCAGATCGGGAGACTGAAGGAACGCCGCATTCCAGACGGCGACGTGGCGCAGGCCCTCCGCGACGGAGAGGCCTGCGCAGTCGTTCATCACCTGTTTGATCCCCTGCACGACGACCGGCGAGTTCTCGGCGATCTCGCGCGCCATGGCCCGCGCCGCGGTGAGGAGCGCTTCGTCGCTGTCGAAGACGTCGCTCACGAGGCCCATGCGGAGCGCGCGGGGCGCGTCGATGTTCTTCCCGGTGAACGCGAGCTCGCGCGTGGCCCCCTGGCCGATGATCGCGGGCAAGCGCTGGAGGCTCCCCAGATCGGCGACCATCGCCACCTTCACCTCGCGGACGCTGAAGCGCGCGGTCGAGGACGCGAGGCGGACGTCACAGGCGGCGATGAGATCGACGCCGCCACCGATGCACCACCCCGCGACGGCCGCGATGACGGGCTTGCGGCAGGCGGCGACCGCGTTGAAGGCGCGCTGAAGCTCGACGACGAGATCGAGCAGCTTCTGACGCTCGGGCGCCATCTGCGTCGCGGCGACGTGCGGACCGACCGTCCCCATCATGCCGACGAGGTCGAGGCCGTAGCTGAAGTGGGCCCCTTCGCCGCGAACGACGACGGCGCGCACGCTGGGGTCACGATCGAGCGCTTCGAACACGACGGGCATCTCGCGCCAGAAGTCGGGTCCCATCGCGTTCCCTTTGCCGGGCCCCTGGAGGACGACCTCGGCGATCGCGTTCTCGATCGTGACGCGCAGAGAGGTGAGGTTGGAAGGCACGCTCATTTGATCTCCTTGGCAAGCCCGAGCAGCCATACGAGGAGCGCCTTCTGCACGTGCAGCCGGTTCTCCGCCTGATCCCAGACGCGCGAGCGCGGGCCCTCGATCGTCTCGTCGTCGATCTCTTCGCCGCGGTGCGCGGGGAGGCAGTGGAGCACGATCGCGCTGGGCGTCGCCGCTTCGAGGAGCCACTTGTCGACCGTCCACCCCGCGAACGCCTCCTGCCGGTGAGCGTTCTCCGCCTCCTGGCCCATGCTCGTCCAGACGTCGGTGTTCACGACGTCTGCTCCGGCCACGGCGCCGCGCGGGTCGTGGTGAAGCGTGACGTGCGTGCCGGCGCGCGCGAGCTCGTCCGCGGGCGGTAGGTACTCGGCGGGCGCCGCGAGCGCGAGCTGGAAGCCGAAGATGCGCGCCGCCTCGACCCACGAGCGCGCCATGTTGCTCGAGCCGTCGCCGACGAACGCGATCTTCATCTGCGTGATCGGGCGCCGGTCGCCCGTCCTGGCGAACGACTCCTCGATGGTGAAGACGTCGCAGAGCACCTGCACGGGGTGACCGTCGTCGCTGAGCGCGTTGATGACCGGCACCTTCGCCGTCGCCATCTGGGCGAGCCGCGACGGGGCCGACGTGCGGTAGGCGATGGCGTCGCAGTAGCCGGCGAGCACGCGCGCCGTGTCGCGGATCGGTTCGCCGCGCCCGAGCTGCGATCCTTCCAGCCCCAGCACGACCGGATACCCGCCGAGCTGCGCGACGCCGACCTCGAACGAGACGCGCGTCCGGGTGCTCGCCTTCTCGAGCACGATGGCGACCGAGCGCCCGGCGAGGAGCGACGTCCGCTTGCCGGGGGTGAGCTCGTGCTCGTCCTTGAGGACGCGCGCCAGCGCGAGGACTTCGCGCGCCTCGGCGAAGGTGAGGTCGGACAGGCTGAGGAAATCGCGTTTGGTCATGGCGTGGCTCGTGGGTCAGGGCGTGAGCGGCTCTGTGGCAATGGCGCGGGCGAGCGTCCGGAGGGTCGGCACGGCGCTGGCTCGCGCGTGCAGCTCGGTGGCACGAGCGCGCGCGCTCGCGAGCTGCGCGGCGACGGCGCGGGGGCCGGTACCGCCGGCGCTCTCTTTGGCAGCGACGGCGCGGATGGGGTCGAGCGCGGCGAGCGCGTCCGCCGTGAGCGCGGGGTGGACGCTCCTGGCGCGGAGCTCCCCCAGCGAAGCCAGCGAGACCCCCTCGTCGCGCGCGATCGCGACCAGCGCGCCGACCGCCTTGTACGCCTCGCGGAACGGGACGCCCGCGCGGACGAGCGCTTCGGCGAGATCGGTCGCCTGCGTGGAGCCGTCGGCGAGCCCCGCGGCGCACCGTTCGGGGACGAAGTGAACGTGGGGGAGCGCCTGGCGCAGGACGTTGGTGTCGCCGCAGACGCGCGGGACGACGCCGAGGATGGCGCGGCGATCGTGCTGCTGGTCGCGGTTGTAACCGCTGGGGAGCCCCTTCATGAGCGTGAGCAGGGACGTCACGTCGCCGATCGCACCGGCCGCGCTCCCGCGCAGGAGCTCGAAGACGTCGGGGTTCTTCTTCTGCGGCATCATGGACGAGCCGGCGGCGATGCTGCCGTCGAGCTTCACGAACCCGAACTCGCTCGTCGAGAAGTCGATGACGTCGGCCGCGATGCGCGAGAGCGCGAGCGAGGCGCGCGCGCCCGACCAGACCCAGTCGAGGGCGAAGTCGCGGTCGCCCACCGTGTCGAGCGCGTTCGCGGTGAGCCGCGGGAAGCCGAGGAGACGCGCGACGAGGGCGCGGTCGATCGGGAGCGAGGTCCCCGAGCAGGCCCCGGAGCCGAGGGGGGCCACGTTCGTACGCGCGAGCGCGAACTCGATCGCCTCGGACGCGCGGAGCACCCCTTCGACCCAGGCGCCGATGAAGAACGCACCGCTGATGGGCTGGGCGCGCTGGCGATGCGTATACGCAGGGAGGACGAGGTCCTTCTCCTTCTCGGCGCGGTCCACGAGCTCGAGCGCCAGCTCCGCCACCGTCGTGAGCGTCATCGCCGCGGCGCCGCGCACGTAGAGACGGAGGTCGAGCGCGACCTGATCGTTGCGCGACCGAGCCGTGTGCAGGCGCCCCGCCACGGCGCCGAGACGCCGCGTCAGCGCCGCCTCGACCGCCATGTGAACGTCTTCCTCGGCGTTGTCGTCGAGACCGAGCGCGTCGTGCACCGAGCCGTCGAGCAGAGCGAGGAGCGCGTCTCGAATCATCTGCGCGTCGGCGACCGGCACGAGCCCGGTGCGCGCGAGCATCGTCACGTGCGCGGCGCTCCCGACGACGTCCTCGGCGAAGAAGCGGAGGTCGTCGTGGAGCGAGGTCGACCAGGCCAGGATGCCGGGGAGCATCGCTCCGCCCGTCGCGCCGGTGCGCGCGATGCTCGCCGACGTTTCAGGAACGTTTCGTTCGTCGTTTCCGCTCATCTCGCCGTCGTCTTTACCGCGTTTTGGCGCTATGCGGATCGGCATGAGCAGGATCCATCGTTCGCTCCCCCTCGCGGGCACGCGCATCGGCATCGCGTACTCGGGCGGCCTCGACACGCGCACCGCCGTCGCCTGGCTGACGCGTCACGGCCTCGAAGTGCACGCCTACACGGCGGACCTGGGGCAGCCCGACGAGAAGGACGTGAACGCCATCCCGCCGAGCGCGATCGAGCACGGCGCCAAGGGCGCGCGCGTCGTCGATTGCCGCGAGGCGATGGTGCAGGAGGGGATCGTCGCGCTCCAGTGCGGCGCGTTCCACCTGTCGACCGGCGGGCGGAAGTACTTCAACACGACGCCGCTCGGGCGCGCGGTCACCACGACCGCGATCGTGCGCGCGATGAAGAGCGACGCGGTGTCGGTGTTCAGCGACGGCTCGACCCACAAGGGGAACGACATCCAGCGCTTCTATCGGTACGGCGTTCTGGTGAACCCCGAGCTGCGCATCTACAAGCCGTGGCTCGACACGAAGTTCGTGACCGAGCTCGGCGGGCGCAAGGAGATGTCCGAGTACCTCGCGTCGATCGGCCTGCCGTACCGCATGGGGACGGAGAAGGCGTACAGCACCGACGCCAACGTGCTCGGCGCCACGCACGAGGCGAAGGACCTCGAGCGGCTCGACGTGTCGATGAAGATCGTCGAGCCCATCATGGGGGTCGCGTTCTGGAAGAAGGAGGTCGCGATCGAGCCGGAGACGGTGACCGTGCGCTTCGAGCACGGCGTGCCGACGGCGATCGACGGGAAGACGTTCGGCTCGCTCTTCGAGCTCTTCGGCCACGCCAACGCGCTCGGCGGGCGTCACGGCCTCGGGATGAGCGATCAGATCGAGAACCGCGTCATCGACGCGAAGAGCCGCGGCGTCTACGAGGCGCCGGCCATGGCGCTCCTCCACGTGGCGTACGAGCGTCTGCTCTCGTCGATCCACAACGAGGCGACGATCGACCTCTACCTCACGCTCGGCCGGAAGCTGGGGCGGCTCCTCTACGAGGGGAAGTGGTTCGATCCGGAGGCGGTCGTGATCAAGGAAGGGCTCACGCGCGGCGTCGGATCGCTCGTGTCGGGCGAGGTGACGCTCGAGCTCCGTCGCGGCGACGACTACACGATCGTGAAGACCGACGCGGTGTGCTCGGCGTACGCGCCGGACAAGCTCTCGATGGAGAAGACGGCGAGCGCGTTCACGCCCGAGGACCGGATCGGCGCGCTGGAGATCCAGGGGATTTCGGTGATCGACAACCGGGCGCTGCTCCAGGAGCGGGCGAAGCACGGCGTGCACGAGCCGGAGCAGATTCGGGTGGAGGAGATCGTCGGAAAAGGCTGACGCGGCGCCGCCAGTCCGCTGGGGCTCGCCCTATGCCTTGGGGAGCCGGTCGAGTCTCTTGGGGAACCGTCCCCATGCCTTGGGGAGCCCGTCGAGTCTCTTGGGGAGCCGCCGCGATCGAACGATCGCGGGCTTCGCTTTTATTCGCGCTTCACGAGCGTCCCGACGCCGCGATCGGTGAACAGCTCGGCGACCAGCGAGTGCGGCGTGCGTCCGTCGATAATGTGGACGCTCTGCACCCCGCCGGCGATCGCGCGCAGGATGCTCTTGGCCTTCGCGACCATCCCGCCGCGCACGACGCCGCTGGCGATCTTCGCCTCCAGCTCGCGCGCGCCGATCTCGCTGATCAGCTCGTCGTTCTCCATGATGCCCGGCACGTCGGTCAGGTAGATGAGCTTCTCGGCGCGGAGCGCGATCGCGATCTCGGCGGCGGCAGCGTCGGCGTTGATGTTGTAGCCCTCGCCGTCCTCGCCGAGGCCCACCGGCGAGACGACCGGCACGTACCCCTTGGCGAGGAGCACTTCGAGCAGCTCCTGATTGACGTGCGTGACCTCGCCCACCATGCCGAGATCGCGCCCGCCGTCGCCGAGGAGCTTGCGGGCGCGGAGGAGCCCGGCGTCCTTGCCCGAGAGCCCCACGGCGTGCGCGCTGCGCTGGTTCAACAGGGAGACGAGCTCCGTGTTGATCTTGCCGGTGAGCACCATCTCGACGACCTTCACGTCCTCGGCGTCGGTGATGCGAACGCCGGACACGAACTCGCTCCGCTTGCCGCCGAGCTTCTCCAGCGTGTGCGTGATCTCGGGGCCGCCGCCGTGCACGACGATGGGCGCCAGGCCCGCGCTCTTCAGGAGGTTCACGTCGTTCGCGAAGCTCGCCTTCAGCGAGTCCTTCACCATCGCCGCGCCGCCGTACTTCACGACCGCGCGCGTGCCGTTGAAGCGCGCGATGTACGAGAGCGCCTCGACGAGGAGCGCCCGCTTGAAGCTCGGCGTGTAGTTGGTGAGGCGGTCGTCCTTGGCGACGATCCCCTCCGGCGAGGCCGCGGTGAGCGACGTGTAGTCGGCGTTGATCTTCACGTAGTCGTACGAGAGGTCGCACCCCCACGCGGTGGCCGTGAAGTCGCCGTCGCGCAGCGTCACGTCGATCGCGACCTGCGGCGCGCGCATCTTCGCGCGGAGCGCGAGCGGATCGCTCTTCGTCGGCGCCCCCTGGTCGAAGACGGTGACGCCCTGAAGAACGACCGTCGCGCGCAGCGGGTCGACCGGGTAGTCGCGAGCGCCGGCGCGCGCGCCGATCGCGGCGAGCACGCGCCCCCAGTTCGGATCGGCGCCGAAGATGGCGGCCTTCACCAGGCTCGAGCCGGCGACGGCGCGCGCCAGATCACGCGCCGCCTCGGCGCTCGGCGCGCCGCGCACCACGACCTCGACGAGCTTCGTCGCTCCCTCGCCGTCCTCGGCGATGGCGCGCGCCAGGTCGATGCACAGCGCGGTCAACGCCCCCTCGAACTCCGGCCAGCTGCGGTGCTTCTCGTCAAGGAGCGGCGCGTGCGACATGCCGTTGGCCATCAGGAAGACGGCGTCGTTCGTGCTCATGTCGTCGTCGACGGTGAGGTTGTTGAAGCTGGCGCGCACGGCGCGACGGAGCCCCGCCTGCAGCGCAGCGGGATCGACGCGGGCGTCGGTCGTCAGGAACGCGAGCATCGTGGCCATCTCGGGCGCGATCATCCCGGAGCCCTTGCAGAAGGCCGCGAGCGTGACCTCGACCCCTTCGACGGTGATCACCCGGTGCGCGAGCTTCATGCGCGTGTCGGTCGTGAGGATCGCCTCGGCCGCGACGTCGATCGCCGCCGAGCGAGCGCCGGCGAGCGCCTTGCACCCGGCGATCATCTTTCCGATCGGGAGCCGCACACCGATGACGCCCGTCGACGCGCTCAGCACCTGCGACGCGTCCACGCCGAGCGCGTCGGCCATCGCGCGGTGCACTTCCTTCACGTCAGCCTCGCCGTCGGGCCCGGTGAGCGCGTTGGCGTTGCCGCTGTTGATCACGATGGCGCGGATGTCCTTCGCGGGAAGACGCGCCTCGGCGTCGCGCACAGGGGCCGCCTTCGCGCGGTTCACGGTGAAACACCCCGCGGTCACACACGGCGCTTCGCTCCACACGAGCGCCATGTCTTTCCGCATCGTCTTGATGCCGGCGTTGATCCCGGCGTACGCGAACCCCAGCGGCGTCTTCATGGAATGGTGCGCTGAAGCTGCGCCAACCCGGCCGTTTCGTCGAGAGTGAACAGCAGGTTCAGGTTCTGGATGGCCTGGCCGGCCGCGCCCTTCAGCAGGTTGTCGATCGACGCGAGGATGACCACGACGTCACCGTTCGACACGACACCGACACGCGCCCGATTCGTCCCCACCACGGCGCCGAGCGTCACCTTCTCGGGCGCGACGACATCGACGAACGTGGACGCGGCATAGGCGTCCGTGAGCCCGTTGACGAGCGTCTGCACGGTGACTCCCTGGCGCGGACGGGCGTAGCAGGTCGCCAGGATTCCGCGCCGAACCGGCAAGAGATGCGCGGTGAACGTGAGCGCGATGTCGGCGTCCGCGCGGTGGGCGCCCCGGGCGAGGTGCCGCGCGATCTCGGGCGTGTGCTGGTGCGACAGGAGCTTGTAGGCGCGCACATCCTCGTCGACCTCGGCGAACGAGAACTCCTCTTTCGCCTGCCGACCTGCCCCCGTGACGCCCGACTTCGCGTCGACGATGATGCCGCGCGGCTCGACGAGGCCTGCCCGGACGAGCGGCGTGACGGCGAGGAGCGCCGCGGTCGGGTAGCAGCCGGGGTTGGCGACGAGCGCGGACCCGTCCTTGGCGCGCGACGGAGGGCCGAAGAGCTCGGGGAGGCCGTAGTGCGCGCGGCCGAGGAGCGCGGCGCTGGGGTGCGTGAAGCCGTACCAGACCGCGTAGTCGTGCTCGTTCGCGAGGCGAAACGCGCCGGAGAGATCGACGACCACCTTCGCCGCGTCGATCATGGCCGGCGCGAGCCGCGCGCTGACCTCGGCGGGCGTGGCGAGCACGATCGCATCGACGTCGAGCGCGAGCTTCGCCGCGTCGGCGTTCGGCGCGTAGGTGAGATCGGTCGGCGTACCCAGACGCGCCGCGACCGACTCCCCCTGCGCCGCGTCGGAGGTGCAGAAGGCGAGATCGAACGACGGATGCGCCGCCAGGAGCCGCGCCGCGAGCGCGCCGGAGTACCCCGTGGCGCCTACGACGCCGACTCGAGGACGGGACCGGGTCACCGTACGTCGATCACTTCGCCCCGACCGGGTGCGCGGACGCAGCGGGAGGCGCGGCAGAAGCCGAAGCGGAGGGGGCCGGAGCCGCGCTCCCGTCACCCGAGGCGGCGCCGTCGGCCGGGACCGTCACCACCCAGGTTCCAAGGAGGAAGAAGAGGACGCACCCGACGATGGTGAGCCAGGTCGGCGTTTGCGGCTCAGGGGGAGCGGGGGGCGAGTGAGGGTGTGCGGCGCTCATGACGATTGGGCCGGATTCAGACCGTCGAACGCGGTTGGTGTCAAGGCGAGAACGTGGCGGTACGCCGCCGACTGCCAACGCGCGTCCACAGTCGAGGTGATCCGCGCGCCCGCGCGACGGGCGGGCTCGAGCGGGTGCGAGGTGTGGGCAGAGGGCGATCCGCGGTTGCGCTGCGCCAGCCCGGGGCGCGGGCGGACGAAGCGCGGGAAGATCCCGACGAGGGGTCCCCTCGCGGCAAGTCTCTTGCAGCGCTGCGCGCTACAATGCCGCTCGTGCGCACCGCCGTCTGCCTCACCGCCCTCTCTCTCGCCGTGCTCGCGTCCCCGCCGGCGCGCGCCGCCGGCCCTGGAGGGAGCCTCACGCCGCTGCCGACGCTCGATGACGACGGCAACCCGGTGCTCACCAACCGCGTTCCGGAGGCCGAGACGACGGCCCCTGACGGCACCCCAGCGGGGAGCACCGCCCCGTCCGCGCTGGACCGGGTGCGGCGCGGTGTCGTGCTGATCGAGCGCGACGGACGGCTGCTCGGCTTCGGTACCGTGCTCGCGGGCGACGGGCGCATCCTCACGTCGCTCTCCGCGTTGGCGGTCGACCCCCAGCATCCGAGCGAGGTCGATGTGCGCTACGCCGACGGGGCGGTCGTGCACGCCCGCGTCGGCCACCGCGACCCGACGTGGGATCTCGCGCTGCTCGTGCCGCGCACGATCCACTGGAAGGATGGGCTCTCGGCGAGCAAGACCGATCCCTCCAGCATCGACCTCCGCGCCCCCATCCCGCCCCGCATGGGCGCGCGACCGATCGCGCTCCCCGTTCACTACAAGGGGCGCACGGACGCCATCTCCCGCCAGGGCGAATCGCTCGTCGATGCGCTCGACGTCGAGGTGCACAACACGCTCCCCATGGCGGGCGCACCGATCCTCGACGCGCAGGCGGGCGTCGTGGGCGTGCTGGTGCGCGCGTGCAAGCTGGCGATGGGCTCGCGGGAAGACGCAGCGAAGACCGGCACGATCGGCTGCGCACCCACGCTCGTCGGCGCGCCCGTGAACAAGGTGCTGTCGTTCCTTTCGAAGACGCCTGCCGACGCCGTGCCGCCGACGCCGTGGCTCGGCATCGCCGGTGAGCCGGACGAGACGGGCTCGGTCCACGGCGTGCGCGTGATGGCCGTCGCGCCGCAGAGCCCTGCGCAGAAGTCGGGGCTCCGCGCGGCGAGCGGCGACGGAGGCGCGGACCGCATCGTCGCGGTCGACAGCGAACCGGTGGACACGCCGGAGAAGCTGGCCGAAGCGATCGGCAAGCACGCCATCGGCGATACCGTGAAGCTGCTGGTGCTCGGCGCGCGCGCCAACGGCGCCGACCCGAAGCACCCGAGCACCGCAAGCGAAGCGCCTCCGGCGTTCCGCGAGGTCTCCGTCGTCCTGCGCGCGGCGCCCTGACCTTCGCCTGACCGGCAGTTCGCGCCGTATCCGGACCTCGTAGACACGCGCGCCTTCTGCGCGCGACAATGCCTTCATGCGCGTTCCGTCGATAGCGTTCGCCGTGGCGTCGCTGACGTGGTTCGCCGTCGCGTGTTCCTTCACGTCGAGCGGGGCCGGAGGGCCAGGCGCGGAGCCGGTCGCAGCGACGACTCCGACGAACGGTCACTCGAGCGACCCCTCGGAGGTCGACTGCAACGGGGCCTCGACCTCCGGCACGCAGTTCTGCTCGGTCACGTCCCAGCAGGGGTGCTGCGCCAGCGGCTCCGGGCCGGGCTCCTGCAATTCGGACTCGCAGCCGTCGTCGTGCAACGGCGCGAACCAGTGGTTCTTCCAGTGCGACGAAGCGGCCGACTGCGCGCAGGGGCAGGTCTGCTGCCTGACGGGGAGCACGTTCGCGTGCGCCACGTCGTGCTCGGGCGGGCTCGCCGCGCAGTCGTGCCGATTGAACTCCGAGTGCGGCCAAGACGGCGGCTCGTGCGTCGTCCAGACGTGCAACGGGGGGATCTTCGCCGAGCTCTGCGCGGTCGGAAACGGCTGCACGGCGGCGCCGTGACACGTGGCTGCTAGCGTTCCACCCATGCGCCCCCTTCGCATCGTCGCGTCGATCGCGCTCGTTCTGGCGGGCGCGGTGCCTGCGCTCGTCGCGGCGTGCAGCGGCGGGTCGAACGACAGCCTCGGCGGGATCGGGCCCCACGACGGCCAGGACGGCAGCATCGGATCAGGGAGCGAAGATGCGCGGCTCGGGCTCGTCGTCGACGTCGGCGTCGACACGGGCCCCCCGCTGAACTCGGTCGACGCCGCTGACCGCCCCGAGGGGGGAACGAAGGTGACCCCCGGGGTCATCCTCTGTCCCAACGTGGGAACGTGCAACGCGTTCGCCGGGCAGCAGTGCTGCCTCGGCGACGACGGTGGCGCTTGCCTCTCGACGAGCCGAACGTGCGCGCCCGGGGGTTCGTTCACGTGCAACGAGTCCGCGGACTGCATCGTCGGGACGGTCTGCTGCGGTATCTACGCCTACGATGAGGCCGGTGCCGGCCCGTACCTCAGCTCGACGTGCGCGGCGTCGTGCACGACCTCGCACGTCCAGCTGTGCCGGACCAACGGCGAGTGCGGAGACGCGGGCCCGTGCGTGATCGAGCCGTGCTCCGACGGCCTCGTCCACGAGTTCTGCGGCGGGTTCAACCCTACTCTGCCGGACGGGGGCGCTTTCTTCGAAGATGGCGGAGACGACGGTGGGGCCCAGCCCCAGGACGACGGCGGAGACGAAGGGGGGGCTGCATTCACCTGCACGCCGCCGGTAAATGAAGAGTGACAGGGAAGCGGTTGACACGGCGCCTCCTGGCTTGCCACGATCGAGGTCTATCTGAATGGGCGGACCGCTCCGAATCGAAGTCGCCGGCGAGACCAACGTCGGCATGAAACGAACGCACAACGAGGACAATTTCTCGATCCTCGAAGAGAGCGGTCTGTACATCGTCGCCGATGGAATGGGCGGCCACGCGTCCGGCGAGGTCGCGGCGAAGATGGCCGTCGACTCGCTGAAGGAGTTCTTCGCCGCCACGGCGAACGACCCCGAGCGCACGTGGCCCTACAAGATGGACCGCAGTAAGGGTTACGAGGAAAACCGGCTCATCACCGGCATCAAGCTCGCCAACCTGCGCATCTACGAGAGCGCGCAGCGTGATCCGCGGCAGCGCGGGATGGGGACGACGATCGTGACGATGTTCGCGGTCGAAGACGGCGTGTACATCGCGCACGTCGGCGACTCGCGGATCTACCGCGTGCGCGACGGGAAGATCGAGCAGCTGACCGAGGACCACTCGCTGCTGAACGACTACATCAAGATGAAGCGCCTCACGCCCGAGGAGATCGCGAACTTCCCGCACAAGAACGTCATCGTGCGCGCGCTCGGCATGAAGGACACGGTGAAGGTCGATACGCGGTTCGAGCAGCCGCGCGCGGGGGACCTGTACCTCTTGTGCTCCGACGGCCTCTCCGGCCCCGTGACCGACGAAGAGATTCTGCAGAACTGCACGCAGCACAGCGCCGACTTGAAGACGGCAGCGACGAAGATGATCGAGCGGGCGAACGCGAATGGCGGACCCGACAACATTACGGTCGTGCTGGCCCGCTGGGTTCAGTAGCGGCGCGAGGCTCGCGTAGATTCCTCGTCGCTTCGCTCCTCGGAATGACGGAGCAGGGGGGCGTCCTTCCGGGCGCCTGACGGGGGCGTCCTTCCGGGCGCCTGACGGGGGCGTCCTTCCGGGCGCCTGACGGGGGCGTCCTTCCGACCACCCCGTGACCGTCATTCCGAGCGGAGCGAGGAATCCAACGCGCTCGCCACGCGTTGAATTTGCCATCGCGCGCCCTCACGTCACAATGGTTGCGCGGACTCGTGGGCCCTGGAAACTCGCCCTCGTGACCCTACCTACGCGTCGTACTTGCCGTAACCGCCACCGATGACTTCTCCACATTCGCCACGCTGGTCCGGTCTCGCCTCTTCGCCGCTCGCCCACGAAGCTTTCCGCGCGATCTGGATCGCCGCGATCTTCTCGAACGTCGGCACGTTCGTGCAGGACGTGGGCGAAAGCTGGCTGATGATGTCGCTGACGACGAACGCGCTGCTCGTCGCGATGCTGACGACGTCGTTCACCGTGCCGTCGTTGCTCCTGATGATGCCGGCGGGCGTGCTGGCCGATCACGCCGACCGGCGACGGATCCTGCTCGTCGCGCAGACGATCCAGATGAGCTGCTCGCTGCTGCTCGCCGTATCGACGTGGGCGGGTTGGACGACGCCGGCGGTGCTTCTGATCGCGAGCGCCGGGATGGGCATCGGCTCGGCGCTGTCGTCCCCGTCGTGGAACTCGATCCTGCCGGAGCTCGTGCCGCGCGCGCTGACGGCGGACGCGGTGACGCTGAACTCGGCGGCGTTCAACATCGCGCGCGCGGTGGGGCCGGCGCTGGGGGGGCTCGTGCTCGCGTCGCGCGGGCCGGGGATGGCGTTCTTCCTCAATGCGCTCAGCTTCCTGGCCGTCATCGAGGTGCTCCGACGCCAGGACGGCTTCAAGCACGCCGCGGCGCGCGCGCTCGCCATCGCGAAGAAGCGTCGTCGCGAGCCGCTCGCGCGCGCGCTGTTCGCCGCCGTGCACACCGTCAGAACCAACAAGAGCCTCCAGGCGCCGTACGTCGCCGTCGCCGTGTTCGGGTTCGCCGTGGCGAGCGTTCCGGCGCTGCTCCCCGTGTACGCGAAGGTCGTCATCGGGACCAACGCGCGCGGCTACGGGCTGATGCTCGGCGCGATCGGCGTCGGCGCGGTCGTCGGCGCGGTGCTGCTGCAGCGGTTCCGGCAGACGCTCCACGCGCGCCCTCTCATCGCCGGCGCGATGGCGATGTACGGCCTCCCCGTGCTGATCATGAGTCAGACGCGCTCGCTTACGCTCGCCGTGCTCTTGCTGCTCCCTGCGGGCGTCGGGTGGATCGCGTCCTTCTCGTCGCTCAACGCGCTCGTACAACTCTCGGCCCCGGCCCACGTGAAGTCGCGCGTGCTGGCGCTCTATCAGGTGGCGTTCCTCGCGGCGTGGTCGCTCGGCTCTACGCTGGGCGGCATGCTGGCGAACTACATGGGAGCGGGCAGGACGATCTCGTTCGCGGCCTGCGGATGCCTCCTCGCGGCCGTCTGGAGCTCGCGCCTGGGGCTCCCGTCGTGGGATGCGCAGCCGATGAGCGATCCGCTCGTGACGCCGCTCCCGGCGAGCGTGCGATGACGGGCGACGCGACGACCGACGCGCTGATCGCCGGCTTCGAGGCGCGCACGCTGGAGAAGGCGAACTGGACGCACGCGGCGCACGTGACGACGGCGCTCGCGTACGTGCGCGCGCTCGGGCGCGATGAAGCTCTGCGGCGCATACGCACGAACATCCGCGCGTACAACGCCGCGGTCGGCGGGCCGGCGAACGCCTACCACGAGACGATCACGCGGGCGTGGATCACGGTCGTCGCGCGGTTCCTCGCGGCGCGCGAGCCCGACATGCCGTTCGGCTCGAAGCGCTGCTCGCGCGGTGCGGGAACAAGGACTACCTGCTGATGCACTACTCGCGCGAGCTCTTGTTCTCGAACCTGGCGCGCGCAGAGTGGGTGCCGCCGGATCTCGTGCCGCTGGAGTGAGCGAAACGAGGCCGCTCACGTCCAGGCGGGGGCATCGGTGCCGAGCGGTCCCGGCGCGCGCGCCCATCCAGACGCCGTCCCGGCAATCCGGCCGGGGCAGCGCACGACGCCGAGCGGGCCCCAGGCCGTCGCGAGCTCGGTGAGCCAGGGAGACGCGGCGTCTGCCGTGAAGTCCTCGCCCGCGGGATCGCCGTCGTCGCCGAGATCCACGAGCCAGCGCGCGGTGCGCGCCAGCGACGCGCGGATCTCCGACGTCTCGCCGCGCTCGACGGCGTGCGTGAGCGCCCGACAGACGGCCGCGGCGACGAGGTAGCCCGTGCCGTGGTCGAGCGCCTGCGCCGGGAGCGGTGCGGGGTGCGTCGTCGCCAGCGCCACCTTTCCGCGCGCGGCGGTCCCGCAGCTCATCTGAACGAGGCTGTCGAATCCGCGCCGCTGACTCCAGGCCCCCGTGTGTCCGTACGCATCGTGCGACGCGAGGATGAGCGCCGGGTTGAGGGCGCGCAGCGCGGCGGTCGAGTAGCCGAGGCGCCGGAGAGCGTCGGGACGAAAGCCGCTGACCAGCACGTGCGCTTCCTCTACGAGCCGCTCGAAGGCGGCGCGACCCGCGGGCGAACGGAGGTCGAGGAACGCGCGCCGCTTCCCCACCGTCGTATCGCCGAGCAGCGAGCCGACCTCGTCGAAGCCTGGGGGATCGATCCGCATCACGTCCGCGCCGTACCAGGCGAGCACGCGCGTGCAGACCGGACCCGCGATGACGCGCGTGAGATCGAGGACACGCACGCCGGCGAGCGGCGCCTGGGCGACGGGGAGGCGCAGAGGTCCCCCCGCGACCCGCGCGACGTGCACCAGCGGCTCGCCCGCGACGGCCGCCCCCTGCGGGTGCGCGCTCCACTCCTCCGTCGTCCGCATGACCGCGGCGCACCCTCCGCTCTCCACGACGGCGGCTTCGAGCGCGTCGGCACACCACCCACGGACCGCTTCGGTGACGGCGGCGCGATCGGCGGCGGTTCCGAGCACACGAAGCACGGCGTCGCGATGCCAGGCGTAGTTGGTGTGCAAGCGGATCCAGCGATCGCGCGCTTCGTAGTCGCCGGCGATGGGATCCCACGCCGGCGGGAGCGCCCAGCCTACCGGGCGGAGGTAGCGCTCGCTCCGGAAGGCCGCGGCGACGTGACGACGATCGACCGCGACCCCCGGCATCGGCCCGCCCGAACGCGCGGCGTGCAGCTCGGCGACGGCGAGCGTGGTCGCCGCGACGAGCGCGGCGGCCCCTTCGTTCACGGCGTAGACGGAAGGGAGCCCCGCGCTCAGCCCTTCGAACGTCACGGCAAGGAGGCGGTCCGGCGCGCCGCCCAGCGCGGCCCAGAGGTGAGCGAGAAAGCTCCGGTCGCGCGGGCCCGCCATGACGAAACGGTAGGGACGGGCCCCGTCGCTCGTCAATCCACCGCGTCGCGCGCGCGTTCCCGCCTACGGCTCACTTGCTCACGCCGAGCGGGCCGAGCGCGAAATACGCGATGCCGACGATGATGAGCATGATCACGGCGACGAGCGCGTAGTTCACGCGCGAGCTCGAGGTGCTCCAGCCGTCGGCAAAGAAGCGGCCGCGGGAGCGGGTGCGGATGCGTCGCTGCACGCCGCGGAGCAGCTCGCGCGGGGGGACGGCGGCAGGGGCCTTCACGTCGAGCGAGCGCTTGAGGAGCGCGCGCATCGCGTCGTCGTCGTGCGAGTCGCCGAGGTCGTCGCCGTCGGTGGGCGCAGTCGGGACGTTCGGCTCGTTCGGATCGTGGGGCAAGGTCATCCGATCTTCTCCCCGAGCTCGCGCTCGACGATTTCGCGCAGCATGGCGCGCGCGCGGTGGATGCGGCTCTTCACGGTGCCCGGCGGCAGCCCCGTGATCTCGCCGATCTCCTCGTAGCTCAGCTCTTCGACGTCGCGCAGCACGAGGCACTCGCGGAACTCGGGCTCGAGCTGCAGGATCGCCCGCTGCACGATCTGCTCGACCTGCTTGCCCCCCAACGCCTCGTCCGGCCGCGCCACGTGCGAGACGTTCGCGTGCGAAGCGTCGCCGAGCGGCGTGCGTTCGGCGATCGCCTCGAGCTCGTCTTGCTCGCCGGTGTGCCGGACGCGCAGGTACTTCGAGCGGTTCTTACAGAGGTTCACCGCGATCCGGTACACCCACGTCGAGAGCTTCGAATCGCCGCGGAAGGTGCCGATGGCCTTGAAGACCTGCACGAACACTTCCTGCGCCAGGTCCTCCGCCTCGGCGCGGTCCCCGAGCATCCGCAAGACGAGCGCGAACACCCGCCGTTCGTACGCGCGCACGAGCTCGTTGAACGCGCGTTCGTCACGCGCGACGAGGCGCTCGATGAGCCGTAGCTCGATGGCGTCGGGGGGAGCCACGTCGGGCCATGGTGCCAGCGACTCCTTGCGCCACGCAAAGGCCTCGTCGATGATTCGTCGCTTGCGTGGCCGGCGCTGCACCGCGAGGATGGGACACGCGCGCCGCGCCGGAGTTCCGGAAAGCGGGGCGGCGCTTGCGTTTTCCCTGGGGTTTTGTAGAAGTTCGGGGCTTCGCTCCGGCGTCGTCTAATGGCAGGACAGCGGATTTTGATTCCGCTTATCGTGGTTCGAATCCACGCGCTGGAACTGATTGCCGCCGCGTTCACCGCCGCGTAACGCGGCGGCAGCAATGGCGATCTCGGGGATCGCCTCGTCGAGATCGGCCCAATCGCCGAGGTCGAGCTCGTGAACGGACCGCGCGGCGCGCCGGTAGTTCATCAGCTGGCCGCTCGTCGTGTGGCCCGTCCGATCGGTTACCCACGTCTCGCTACGCCCATTCGCGAGGGCCACGGTGACGAAGGAACCACGCAAGTCGTGCGCACGGAGTTGAAGCCGGTGCGCGTTGTGCTCGAACAACTCGGGGCGGTCGATGCCAGCCGCCTTCAGATCCTCGCGCAGTAAGCCGGCGAGCTGCGTCTCGTTTGCCTGCGCGCCGTCCTCATCGACGAAGACGAGCTCGCCCGCCATCTCCGCATCTTCGCGCCCACCACGCCGCAACTCCCTCCACGCGCGAAGGGCCGATGCCACCGCATAGTTCAGGGTCCAGAAGCGCGGATCGTCCGTCTTGTTCACATCGAGACGCACGACGCCCCGCACGAGGTCGAGATGGCGCCAGCGCAGCGAGAGAGCTTCCGATGGCCCGCGCGTGCCCTCGCGCGCGATGAAGCCCCAAAGCAGACGACGCCACACCGGCACCTGTTCGGCCTTGCACGCCATGAGCGTCGCGTCCTCGCTCGGGTAAACGAAGCTGCGCGCCTTCTTGTCGCTCGGCCGCGGTAGCCAGCCCTTGGGGATCGGAGTCGCTGCGATGTGCCGACCCGGGTACACCGCGAGCTTGAGGACGCGCCCGATCAGTTGGGCGTAGTGACGACGCGACGACGGCGAGAGGGGAGCGAGCGTCTGCGGTTCGCGCTTCGCGAGGCGTGCGGCCTCGCGCTCGCCTTCTTTGCGACGCTCCTCGAGCCCCGCCATCGCACGATCTGCATCGTCGAGCGTGAAGCGGGCGAGCGGAACGGCGCCTATCAGTGGGGCAACGAGCGCGAGTCGTTCGACGTCATCGCCACTCGTCCGCTTCTTTCGGACGTGATCCGGGTAGAGGCGATGCAGGTCACCCTTCGTCCACTGCTCCGCGAACTTCGCGAAGGTGATCGGCCCCCCTTCCCTCGCGAGGATCGGCTCCCGCTTGACGACGCCCGCCTCGATGCCGGCCACGGCCTTCTCGAGCGCCGCCATCTTCTCGTCGTCAGCGGTCGCCGCGCTCTTCACGAGGTTCTCGACGAAGTCGCCGTGATCGACGACACGCAAGCGAGCGACGAGCGCCTGTGTGGCGTTCGCGCGCGCCAGCGCGTCGGGGAGCGACGTGCACCACGGGAGCAGCTTCGCGTCGCGCTTCTGCGGTCCCGTGGTCACGCGCATGTAGAACTTGCCGCGCGACTCGTACGCGCCGCCACGAGAGTCGCGCAGCTTCGTCATCGGCTCAGCCCGTTGGTACCGACCGTTGCCCCGAGGCCAGGGAACGAAGCCGCGTCGAGGAAGCCGCGCTCGACGTCGACGCCGACGACGACGCCTTCGTGGAAGACGGCTCGCAGGAGGCGCCGCATGCGTGCGTCGGCATTCGCCATCGCGCGCTCGAAGGCGGTCGCCGGCTTGGTGGAAGTAGTGGCGTTGTGCTTGCCGTTCGTTGAACGACGATTCAGGCTCTTCATGTTCGGACCCCTCAATGGTTCGGACCATGAGCCCCGGAAGGTTGGCGCCTTCGCGGGGCTCGACTTCTTTTCTGGTAGAGCGATCCGAAGGGCGGTGCAACAACGCGCCATGACACGTAGCGACTGTACGCACGCGTATACGCGTGAAACTACGCGTCTAATTCGACGTGACGATTTCTGAATATCAGTGCATGCGTAGATCCGAAACCGACGCGCTCACGCGCGCGATGCGCTTCGGAGCCGTTCCCATAGCGCGCCGCACAGCCTCCCGACTCGCGGCAGGAACGCCGTGCGACGGCGTGCGCCGCGCAGATCGATGAGAACTTCCGCCCCCGCCGGCGTGATGCGCCCGTCCTTCACGGCTTCGAGCACCGCAAGCGAATCGGGCGAGAGCACGCACGGCATGCAGAGCCGCGCGCCGACTTCGCGCGGCGTATGGAGCTTCCGATCGCTCGTGCCGCACACCGCGCAGACGCGCAGCACGACGATCGAGGGCGTGCGGTAGGCGCTCATGCCCGATCAGCATGACCGACGAAGAGCGCGTGCGCGAGATCAGTTCACCGCGAGCGAGATCGGCGTGCCTGCGACGATGAGCGCCTCGTCCGGCGTGCTGACGGATACGACCGCGTCCGACTGAATTGCAGTCACGAAGGCCGAAGCCATCGCCACACCTTGAGCCGCAGCTAGAGAGGTAAGGGCGCGCGCAGCGTCGGCAACGACTGCGTTCGTCAGCAGATCTCGCGAGTCCGGCCCGAGGTTGGCGTAGTAGGCGATCCAGCCGTTCTGACAGGCTTG
>Ga0302283_1001226_pt1 | contig 21637 bp, 16 predicted proteins | sample III_Fen_E1_4_FD_198770 | JGI IMG/M metagenome (GOLD analysis project Ga0302283, IMG submission 198770) | Peat permafrost microbial communities from Stordalen Mire near Abisko, Sweden - III_Fen_E1_4 | ecosystem: Environmental > Terrestrial > Soil > Wetlands > Permafrost | place: Sweden: Abisko... | reverse complement strand
CGCCGCTGCGGTGCGGCATGCGGCAATGGCGGATGGCGCAAGAGCTTATCCGCCCTACCTGAACGTTCGTGTCCATCGCGAAGCGGTCAGCGACAAGCGGCTCACGCAGCCGCGGCGGCGATCCGTGCCAGCGCTTCGTCCCGGCCGAGCGCGGCCAGCGTGGCGTCGATACCGGGGCTGACCGTGCTGCCGGTTAGCGCGGCCCGCAGCGGCTGGGCGACCTGGCCCAGCTTGCGGCCACCGGCGGTCGCGAACGCCCGCAATGCGGCGTCCAGCTCCGGGACGGAAAAATCCGTCGCTGCCAGATGGGCGCCGAGGTCGCGCAGCATCAGCCTGGCCTCCGGCGTCAGCAGCGCCGCCGCTTTCGGGTCCATCGGCAGCGGCAGCGGATGCGCCAGGAAAGCGGCAGAATCAGCGAGTTCGACGGTGGTTTTCGCCCGCTCCTTCAGTCCCGGCATCAGCGTCCGGATGCGCGCGGCGGCGATGCTGCCCAGCGCCAGCCCGGGCCGGTGGGCGAGGCGCGCCAGCACCTCGTGCGTCAGCCGCTCGTCGTCCGCCTGGCGCAGATAGACGCCGTTCAGGTGCGTCAGCTTGGCGTAATCCATCCGGCTCGCGGCGCGGCCGACGCCGTCGATGTCGAACAGCCGGATCGCCTCCTCGCGGCTGATGATCTCCGAATCCCCGTGCCCCCAGCCGAGGCGTAGCAGGTAGTTGCACAACGCCTCGGGCAGGAAACCCTGCTCGCGGAACTCCAGCACCGAGACGGCGCCGTGGCGCTTCGACAGCTTCGCCCCGTCGGCGCCGTGGATCAGCGGGATATGGGCGAAATGTGGCGCTGCCCACCCCATCGCCTGGTAGATCTGCACCTGGCGGAAGGTGTTGGTCAGGTGGTCGTCGCCGCGAATGACGTGGGTGATCGCCATGTCGTGGTCGTCGACCACCACCGCGTGCAGATAGGTCGGCGTGCCGTCGCTGCGCAGGATGATCATGTCGTCCAGCTCGGCGTTGGCGACGCGCACCGGTCCTTGCACGAGGTCGTCCACGACGGTCTCGCCGTCACGGGGCGCCTTCAGCCGGATCGCCGGGGGAATGCCGGCGGGCGCGTCGGCCGGGTCGCGGTCGCGCCAGCGTCCGTCATAGCGCGGCGGCCGGCCCTCGGCGCGCGCCTGCTCGCGCATCAGGTCGAGCTCTTCCTTGGTGCAGTAGCAGGGGTAGGCGTGGCCAGCGGCCAGCAATTGCTGTGCGACCTCGACGTGGCGCGCGGACCGGGTGGACTGGAACACCGGCGGCTGGTCGGGCGTCAGCCCCAGCCAGGCGAGGCCATAGAGGATCACCTGCGTTGCCTGCGCGGTGCTGCGCTCGCGGTCGGTATCCTCGATGCGCAGCAGGAATTCGCCGCCGTGGTGGCGGCTGAACAGCTCGTTGAACAGCGCGGTGCGGGCGCCGCCGATATGCAGAAGCCCGGTCGGGCTGGGGGCGAAACGGGTGCGAACGGTCATGGTGATCACCTAGCATGCGCGTTCACCGGATGTAGAGCCGGCGGCCCCATGCTTCCCGCATGCATCCCATGCTGGCCGGAATGCTGGCCGCGTTGCTGGCCCCGTTGCTGGCCCCCTGGGCGTCGCGCTTGCGGGTCGCCCCGGCGGCCTGGCGCCGGGTTTCCAGCTCGTCGGTGCTCAGGGCCACCCAACGCGCGTCCGGCTTTTTTTTGCGCCTGTGCGGCCGCTTGGTCCCGCGCTGGGCCGGCACCCGGCTGGCCGCCTGCTCTCAAACCGTCCGGGCAATCCCGACGGCCGTCGGCTCGCGCACCGGATGGCCCATTCGACTGGCCGCCGGGTTTCATGCCGCTTATGCCGCCCGGCTGGAACGGCTGATCGAAGCCGAGAGCGGCCGGTTCGTGCTCTGGCTGCCGGTGTTCATGGGCGCGGGCGTGCTGACCTACTTCTCGCTGCGGGTGGAGCCGCCGCTCTGGGCCGGTGCGGCAGCCGCCGCGCCGGCGTCGCTGGCCGCTGGACTGGCGTGGCGCTGGCGGCCGGCGCGCGCCCTCCTACTGTGCCTGGCAGCCGCTGCCGTCGGGTTCTCAGCCAGCCAGTTCGCCATGGCGCGCGCCCCGCCGATGGACACCCTGCCGCGGACCGCCACAGTGCTGACCGGCATCGTGCGCGGCGTCGAGGCTCTGCCGGAGGGACGCCGGCTCACCCTGGAGGACGTGCGGCTCGACGGCGCGGACCACCCGCTGTCGCGTCATCTGCACGTGCGGCTGCGCGCCAACGACGCGACGGAATTGGGGGCTGGCGACACCATCCGCGTGCGGGCGCTGGTCCGCCCGCCCGCACCGCCCGCCTACCCGGGCGGCTGGGACCTGCAGCGGGACGCGTTCTTCGCCGGGCTCGGCGGCGGCGGCTATGCGCTTGGCACGGCCGAGCGGCTGGCCCGGACCGCGCCGGGCGGGGTGCACCGCATCGTGCAGGCGCTACGCGAGGCAATCGCCCGGCAAGTCGCGGCCGCGGTGCCGGGTGCGGCCGGCACGGTCTGCATCACCCTGCTGACCGGCGAGTCGCGCGGCATCCCCGAGGGGGAGCACGACGCGTTCCGCGCCTCCGGCCTTGCCCACCTGCTGGCTGTGGCGGGGCTGCATATCGGCATCGTCATGGGCTGGACCATGCTGTTGGCGCGAACCGGCTTCGCGGCGTCGGAGCACGCCAGCCTGTTCTGGCCGACCAAGCGGCTGGCGGCGGTCGCCGCGCTGGCGGCCGGCGGAGGCTACATGGTGCTGACCGGCATGCACGTGCCGATCGTGCGCAGCTTCGCCATGGCCTGCCTGGTCACGGTGGCGGTGCTGGCCGGACGGCAGGCGGTCTCGCTGCGCGGCCTGGCGCTGGCCGCCACGGTGCTGATCCTGCTGGAGCCGCAGGAGGTGCCCGGCGTCTCGTTCCAGATGAGTTTTTCCGCCGTGCTGGCGCTGATCTCCGGCTACGAGTTGCTGCGTCCATGGCTGCGGGCGCTGGACGGCTCGGCCTGGTACCGGCGGCTGGCCGTGCACGTCGCCTGTCTGGCGCTGACGAGCGCGCTCGCGGGCACGTTCTCGATGCCGTACGGCGCTTATCATTTCGGCCGCATCCAGGTCTATTTCGTCATTTCGAACATGGCCGCGGTGCCGCTGACCGCGCTGTGGGTGATGCCCGCAGGGCTGGTCGGGCTGTTGCTGATGCCGTTCGGCCTGGACTGGCTTGCGTTCGTCCCGATGGGCTGGGGCGCCGAGGCGATCCTGTGGGTGGCCCGCACCGCCACCGCCTTGCCGGCCTCGACGCTGGACGTGCCGCATATGCCGGCCTGGGGATTGGGAGCGGTGTCGCTTGGCATCGCCTGGCTTGGCCTATGGCGCAGCCGGATTCGTCTGGCCGGTCTGGTAGCGATCTCGGTGGGGGTGCTGTCTCCCGCGTGGGATCGGCCGCCCGATCTGCTGGTCTCGGCTGACGCACGCCTGATCGCGGTGCGTACGCCGGCCGGCGTGTTCATGCAAAGCACCGGGGGCTCCCAGCGGTTCACGCGCGATTCGTGGCTGCAATACTGGGGCGGCGGCGCGGCGCTGCCGATGCCCGGGTCAGGCGAGGCGGCGGATGGGGCCGTGGCATGCGCGCGCGACGCCTGCCTGCTCCGTCCGCGCCCCGGCGTTCCGGCGGCGCTGCTGGCGCGCGGTGGGGTGGGCGAGTGGTGCCGAAGCGTTGGGATCGTCGTGTCCGCCGAGCCGGCACGCGGCCTGTGTCCGCGTCCCTGGCCGGCGCTGGTCGACCGGTTCACCGTCTGGCGCCAGGGCGCCGCGGCGATCTGGCTGCAGCCGCATGGCCGGGCGCGGGTGCTGACCGACCGGGAGGCCCGCGGCACGCGCCCCTGGGTTCCGCCGCCGCCCGAACCCCGCAGCAAGGCCGCGCCGGCGGGACTGCCGCCCGCGGCGCGCGATGGCCCGGGTGGGGGGTAGGGCGTGGCGCGAAGCCGCGCGACCGGCGGGCGTCTCGCGGTTGGGGTCGTTAACCATGTGGGCCTATGTGGCGGGTTGCTCGCCAAATGAGGCCATCCGTGCCGACCATTCTCCGCGTCTTCGGCTTCCGCTTCTTCTTTTACAGCCGGGAGCCGGGCGAGCCGCCGCACGTTCACATTGCGGACGGGAGCAAAGCCGCCAAATATTGGTTGGACCCGGTCGAACTGGCCGGCTACGACGGGTTCCGAGGCCACGAGTTAAGCCAGCTGCGGGCGCTGGTGATTGAGCACCGAGACACGCTCCGGAGGAGTTGGGATGAGTATCACGGTCGCCAAGCCGGTCCGCGTTGACCCAGATCCGACGGCGGTCGCGGTGGAAGTGTCCGATGCATCGATGCGAATTGCGCTGTCGGACGGCCGCGAGCTATCCGTGCCGCTGGCCCTGTTCCCGCGCCTGAGAGACGCGACCCCGGAACAGCGGCGGAACTGGGAACCGATCGGCTGCGGGCACGGCGTGCACTGGCCGGACGTGGACGAGGATATCTCGGTCCGGGCCCTGATGGGCCGGCCGACGTAGCGCCGGAAAGGCCGCATCCTCGGGGAGCCTTCGTCGTTTCGCCGCTGGGTGATGTGGGACGGCGTACCACCGGGGCTGGTTAGTGATTCGTTGAGCCGCGGGCGCCATCTTGGCTGTGTGGACCTGGGCGTTATGCCCGTCGTCCCGTGCGGCGCTCGGGTGGTCGTGGAACAAGCAGACAAGCCGGGGCTCGCCCATGGCGGTGCCTGACCGACAGCATTATTCGCCTGGCGATCAGGGTGCATCGCCGGCTTGGCCCCGGTCTGCTCGAATCCGTCTACGAGGAATGCCTGTGCTGGGAACTGAAACGCGCGAAGCTGGCGTTCGCCCGGCGAGTGGCGATTGCGCGCACCTGGCGTGCGGCTACCGTGCCGACATCATCGTCGCCGACTCGGTCATCCTGGAGATCAAGTCGCTGGAACACACCCTGCCATTGCATGAGGCCCAGATGCTGACCTATCTGCGACTCAGCCACGGCCGGCGGCGCAAGTGACTGCCTGTACGCGTTGGGGAGACCCTTGGCGCTCGAAGCCTTGGGGTGGGCTGCTATTGCGGCGAATCGGGATTGGTGCCCAATATCAGATCCCGGCTGGACGATGGAGCCCTGCATTATGCCACCTGTCCAGTCCTTTTAGTGGCGTGGCACGGGGTGGCCGCGTGCCTTGTGTACGCTAAATGCCAAGGAACTTCTCGCTGGCCTAACCGTATGAAAGCCAGCACCAGGATATGCTTTTAAACCCAAAATATCGCCTTGAGCTTTTACCCAGCGAAGCTTGCTGACTTTAGCTACACAATCCATCGGAGACGGCTCCGACTGGATGAAGAGGCAGTTCCAGGAAACCCGAAACCTCCCAGATGACTGCCTCGGTCCCTCCTCCGGCGGTGAAAGACACCGCTACGAGGTGTCTTTCACGCCAAAGGCGGGGTTCGAAGAGGTGCGGGTCAGGGCTTGGATTGACCAGTGGCTGACAAAGGAAGTGCTCCATAACGCCCTTCTGTCGCGGGTACGGCAGCCGCACTTGGTCGAACACGCCGAAATGCCAGAGAAGAGCTTCGTCCGCCAGGTAGGTTTCGTAATTGCCAGGCAAGGTGACGTTCGTGAGGTGATCTGGCTTAGTGCCTATGGCCTCCAGGTGTTGGGGCATTTCGGATTCCTGTGTGAGTTCGCCGTGCGGGTCCCTCAGGGCTCAACAATCTCCGACAAACATAGGCTGGAGCTAAGCTTAACACACAAAAATGGGCGGGCAAACGAAGATTTTTATCTTGATCAGAACAAAAAGATAGAGACTTTCATTAAACGTTATTTTTCCTCGATTTCATCGCTTTCCTTACATGACGGGACGCGTGTCGATATAGAACCGAGACTTTCGGTTATTCCGTCATTTACGCTAGCACGACGGACCTATGTTTTCGGAGATGGTCGCGAGGGTAGAAATCAGTTTTTTGGGTTACGTGACTTCGGTCCTTTCCAGCCGGCTGATTTGAGAAGCCTGTTGGTATTCGTCTTTGCTGGGCCTGACCGGGAACGCTCCCAACATCTGTTCCGGGCATTGAGAGGTGACATTTACTCGACATTCCGGGGCATGGAGCCTATATTCCGGGCAGCTATCAGCCGGGAGAATGTTTCGGGATTTGAGGTCCAGGGATTTACGCATCACGATCTTGAACAGACATGCGCAACCTTGAAAGCGCAGTAACCTAAAGACCGGATTGTCCCAGTCGTACTGGTGCCGATGACGCGACATACCTCAGAAAAAGAAACTGAAAAGTATTACACTGCAAAACACGCGTTCATTAGCACGAAAACCGGCATTCGACAATCGAGATGGGGCCTGCGGTGGGGCAAGAGGTTTGGTAACGGCAGCTTACGTGCCGGAAGCCGGGGACATCGTGTGGCTGCAGTTCGATCCGCAGGCCGGGCATGAGCGGGCGGGCCATCGTCCCGCTGTCGTGCTCAGCCCGGCCGGCTACAACGGCCGCGCTGGCATGATCATCTGTTGTCCAATGACGACGCGGGTCAAAGGCTACCCTTTCGAAGTAGCGATCGCCGACCAGCCGCCCAGCGTCGTGCTGGCGGACCGAGTGAAAAGCCAGGATTGGCGGGCGCGCCAGGCGACGCGCAAAGGACGGGTCACTCCAGCCGAGCTGGCCGAAGTCCGGGCCAAGCTAAGAGCCTTGATCGGATAAGGGCGCGGCGCCGGTCACACAGCGGGACCGGGGAACGCTCGCCGCTCCTACTCCGCCGACTCCGGGACCAGGACTGAGGCGTCCGCAGGGGCAAGGTCGGCGTCCGTCAGCACCCGCCAAATGCCCCCGGCGAGCACCTCGCTCGGGCGGAAGCGCGATTTGTAGGCCATCTTGCGGCTCTCGGGCACCCAATAGCCCAGGTAGACATAGGGCATGCCGAGCGACCTGGCGCGCTCGATCAGCCACAGGATCGTGTAGGTGCCGAGGCTGCGCTTCTCCAGCCGCGGGGCGAAGAAGCTGTACACCGCCGACAGCCCATCCCCGAGCCGGTCGACCAGGCAGGTGCCGACCATGCGGTCATCCGGATCGCGGAATTCCACGATGAAGGTGTCGATCGGCGTGTCCTCCACCATGGCCCGGTAGTCGTAGAAGCTCATGGTGGCCATGTCGCCGTCGCCATGGCGGTCGTGCTGGTAGCGCTGGAACAACTGGAACTGCTCAGCGGTGGCCCGCGCCGCGACCTCATATCCCTCGGTCTGTGCGTTCGTACGCGCGATGCGGCGTAGCGTCCGGTCGGGCTGGAACGCCGCCACCGGAATCCGGATCGGCACGCAGGCCTGGCAGGATGGGCAGACCGGCGCATAGGCAATATTGTGGCTGCGGCGGAACCCGGCGCGCGACAGCCTGTCGTGAAGTGCGTCCGCATCCGGCCCGGTGATTTCGGTCACGACTTTCCGCTCCGTCCGGCCCGCCACGTAGGGGCAGGGCAGCGGCGCGGTCGTGTAGAAGAACTGAGGGCGGCGCGGCGGCTTGTAGCTCATCGCATGGCTGATCCGTCAGGCATGTTCCAGTAGGCCGGCGGCGGGGTCAATGCGGCGACCCGCACCGCCACCAGCCCGCTCGCCAAATCGTGCAGTGTGCGCCTGCGAATTGTGACCAGAGCGATCAACAGCAGCAGCCCGGTGGTGGCGAGCGTCACGTAGTACACCAGTGTGGATACCAGGGCCTGGAGGAACTCGGGCCGGCCCAGATCATCATTGCGGCGCACTCCCAGGCCCATCATGGACTGTCCCGGCGTGGCCGCCATCGGCGAAGCCAGGAACAGCAGATTGTAGCAGAACGGCACCACCGGCAGGATGCCGAGCAGCGGCATGCCCAGCCCCAGCGTCAGCACGCCGAACAGTGCCAGCACCGACCACAGCAGCGTGCACAGGATCGCAATCAGAACGATATCGATCACCCAGGCAACGCAACGGCGCGGCAGCACGCCCTGCGTCAGTATCTGGTCTTCTTCGAACGGCGTGGCCGAATAGTTCATGGTGCGAGCCGTATGGTTGCGGTAATCCGCCCCGGGGCGGGGCCGAGCGTGATCATAGCCCCATCCCGCCACCGTTGCAGAAAATCCCTGCTATGCCGGCTGAACAGGCTGCCGGACTGGCCGGGCGCCACGACGAACAGGCTGCGGTCGAGATCGGCCAGATCGTACACGCCCCGATACTCGGCACCGATCACGGACTGGAAACCCGGGCCGGTGCCGCCGCGGTTCAGCGTGGTGTCGTCGCCGGGTGAGGCGATCGACGGCGTGCCCAACCGGGCGAGCGGCGGTGGCGCCGCGCGCAGCAATGGGTGGGCGAACGCGGTGTGGTGCGCGTCGCCCCAGCGCCACGCGCCTGGGTCGGGTCCGAACCGCGCCGAGAGATCCTGCACCGCGTCCTCCAACGACTGGCGCAGCATGTGGGTGCAGTCGCCGCCGCACCAATGGGCGCCGTCGGGCGAGAGCACGAATGCGACGAACTCGGGCAGCGGGCCGCCATCCGCAAGCGGGATGCCGGCCGCGCGCAACACCGCTTCGTAGAACCGGCCGGTCCAGGCGTTGAAGATCAAGGGCTGCGGCCGTTCCATGACCATCGCGCCGTCCCAGTCCCGCAGCAGAGCCTGCGCCGTCGCCGCGGCGCCCGTTGCCCCCGGGACGCCGGTGAGCGTGGGCAGGATCTGGCGGGCGAACACGCTCCGCACGTCAAGTTGGATGCTGGCGAAGTCCGCGGCGGTGTGCTTGTCCGATTGGGCCAGACGCTCGTGGATGCGCCGCGCCCGCCAGTCGCCGAACGCGTCGCGGCCCATGAACACCGGAAAACCCTTGGGCGCGACGGGCTCGTTGGCGTTCACCAGCCGCCCGCTGGCCGGCGCGACGTAATGCGGCAACTGGTCGCCGCGGGCGAACCCGGTCCAGTCATGCGACCCGTCGCCCGGCACCGGCGCGGCCCCGTCCCCGGCGGCGCGGATCGGCACGCGTCCCGTCACGTACAGCGCGATGCGCTCGCGATCGGCGACCATCAGATTCTGCACCGGCGAGGAAATCTGCTCGGCGGCGGCTTTCGCCTCATCGATGGTCTGCGCCCGGTTCAGCGCGAACAGGCCAGTGGCCGCCGTGTCGTGGGGCGCGAGGTTGGCCATGGCGACGGCCAGGATTGGGCCATCGCCCGGGTGCAGGTCGCTGATCACCGGGCCGTGGCGGGTCTCGCGCACGGTCAGGACGTCATCGGGCTGGCCGCGCACCTTGATCCGCTCCTCGCGGGTGATGAACCGCTGCGGGCCGTTCGGCGCCGCATACAGTCCCTCGCCGGCCGGGGTCTCGATGAAGATGTCCTGGACGTCGGCGCCGTTGGTGGTGAAGGTCCAGGCGATGTGACCGTTATGGCCGAAGACCATGGCGGGAACGCCTGGCGCGGTTGCGCCGGCCAGCGTGCCCTCCGGCGTGTCGATGCGGGCAAGATACCAGATCGCCGGGAAACCGAACGCCAGATGCGGATCGCCGGCGAGCAGGGGGGCGCCGGTCGCCGTGTGCCGACCGTCCACCGCCCATTCGTTGGATGCGGTGGCGGGCAGGGTGAACGCGGCCGGGAAGCGCGGCAAGGCGTCGATCAGCTCGCGAACGGCATCGGCGAAACGGGGCGGCGGCGGTTCGCCCGCTTCGGGATGGCCGTCCATCTGCGCCGGCCACAACTCCATGATCATACGCGGCGGAACCTTGCCCGCGAGGGCGAGCCGCGACAGTTCCGTGCGCCAGTTGGCGGACAGCCACAGTCCCATGGTCTTGCCCCAGAGCAGGCTGTCCGCCGGGTCCCATGGCTCGGGCGCGCCGAACAGCAGGAACTCGGGCGCGGCGAACCGGCCGCGTTCCGCGATCCAGGTGTTCACGCCGGCGGCGTAGGCTTCCAGCATGGCGCGGGTGTCCGGGGGCAGGCCCGGATAGTCCTCCATTGCGCGGTGGCGCAGCCCCAGCGTGCGCATGGTGCGGTCGAGCGGGAGCGTCGCCGGTCCGGCCAGCTCCGACAGGCGGCCGGAGGCGTTGCGGCGCATCAGGTCCATCTGGAACAGGCGGTCGCTTGCGTGGACATAGCCGAGCGCGGCGGCGGCATCGCGCAGCGAGGCGGCGCGGATGCGCGGTATGCCGTCCGGGTCGAAGGTGATCTCGACCGGCGCGGAGAGCCCCTGGATGCGCGCGCTCCGGTTGGTTCCCGGCAGGGTGAACCAAAGAATACCGGCGACGACGGCGGCTGCCAGCAAAACCAGGCCGCCTAGGGCGGCGGCTAGCCAGGCAACGGCACGGAGGAGCGGTTGGATCATCCGCAAGATATAAGCGGGCGGGGAAGTTCGGCACGAATAACGTTACCGATCGTGATGGCCGAACGGCCGCCCTCATCCCGCCGCCCTGGTCCTGGCGGCGAGCACCATTTCGATGCGGTCCACGAGCTGGGCGATGCTGACCGGCTTGCGCAGGAGGGAGAAGGCGCCGGGTAGCGCACCGCTGACCGCAAGGTGGGCGGCCTCGCCGGCATAGCCGGTCAGCAGTACCGCGGGCAGGCCGGGACGCCGCACATGAGCCTCGCGGATTACCGCAAGCCCGCCCATGCCGGGCATGAACAGATCGGAGATCAGCGCGTCCACGGCCTCCTCCGCCTCCAGCAGCGCCAGGGCCTCGGCGCCGTTGCTGGCGGCCAGCACGGCGAACCCGGCCGCCTCAAGGGAGGCCACGAGCATCTCGCGCACCGTGTCCTCGTCTTCCACCACAAGCACACGGGCGCGCGCCAGACCGCCGGCGGCCGCAAGACCGGGCCGCACCCGCACCGCCTCCGTAAGCATGTCGGCAACCGGCAGCCAGAGCGTGACGGTGGTGCCCCGCCCGGGCGCGCTCTCGATCGCCAGCGTGCCGCCACTCTGCTCGGCGAAACCCTTGGCCATCGAGAGCCCAAGGCCGGTGCCCTTGTCCTGCGACTTGGTGGTGAAGAACGGCTCCAGCGCATGGTCCAGCGTCGTGCGGTCCATGCCGGTCCCGGTGTCCGTGACCGCCAGGCGAACATATTCGCCGGGCTGAAGACCCGCCGGGTGACCCGGCGCTGCAGGGACTTCCTCCGCTGCGGCGGCCAGGGTGAGCGTGCCGCCGCCGGGCATGGCGTCGCGGGCGTTGGTGGCGAGGTTCACCAGCACGGTCTCCAATTGGCCCCTATCGGCCATGACGGCGGGGAGCTGGGACCCGGTCTCGACGCGCACTGTGATGGGACTGCCGAGCGTTTGCGCCAGGACGTCGCGCAGGCCGTCCAGCAGCCCGGCGGGGTCGATCCGCTCCGCCCGGAGGTCGCCGCGCCGGGCGAAGGCAAGCAGCCGGCGGGTGATGGCGGCGCCGCGCTCGGCCGCGGCGATCAACGTCCGCGCGAAGTTCTTGACGTTGGCCGGGTCCGCCGCGCGGTGTTCGATCAGAGCGGCGCCGCTCTGCACGGCCTGGAGGATGTTGTTGAAGTCGTGCGCGATGCCGCCCGCCAGTTGCCCGAGCGCCTGCATCCGCTGCGCATGGGCGGCGCGCGCCTGCGCGTCCTCTCGCGCCGCCACTTCCTCGCGCACCTTTTCCTCGAGGTACCGGTTCAGTTCGGCCAGCTCCGCCTCGGCCCGGCGTTGCGCTGTCACGTCCGTCAACGCCGTCAGGATCTCGTGCGGGCGACCGTCCCGATCGCGACGGAGCACGGCGCGGGTTGCGATTGTCAGCTCGCGCCCGTCCCGGGTCACATGCAGGACGTCACCGGTCCATTCGCCGTTGCGCTCCAGACCTGCCCTGATCCCAGGGAGCGGCGTCAAGAAAGTGGTCCGCAGCAGGTCGCTCACCACCTGCCCAATGGCCTCCGAAGCTGTCCAGCCGTACAGGCGCTCGCACCCCTTGGACCAGAAGCGGATGAGGCCCGTCTGGAAGTTCGTCGTCGTGAACGTGCCGAGGTTGAGCGTCTCCAGCAGGTCGCGCAGACGCGCCTCGCTCTCGGCCACAGCGGCTTCGGCCTCGCGCTGCTCCGTGACATCGGTGTGCACGCCCACCCACTCACGGACCGTGCCATCTTCATCCAGCACCGGGATGGCGCGAATCGCAAAGCGCCGCCAGGTGCCGTCATGCCGCCGCACCCGGTGCTCGAAGACGAACGGCCTGCGTTCGGCCACCGCCGCGTTCCAGGCGTCGATGGTCGGCCGGGCATCGTCCGGATGCAGCGCCTTCGCCCAGCCGTAGCCTTGGTAGTCCTCCTGGCTCTGGCCGGTCAGCGCCGCCCAGCCCGGCTGCTCGCCCGCCATCTCGCCTTTGGCGTTGTTGGTCCACAGGATGCCGCTGACCGCCTGCACGGCGGCGCGGAACCTTGCCTCGCTTTCGCGCAGCGCCGCCTCGGTGCGCTTGCGCTCTGTCACCACCTCGGAGAACAGCAACGCGCCGCCCGGCCTGCCGTCACCCCGGTACCACGGAGTCATCTCCCAGCGCACCCTGTCGCAGCGTCCGTCTTCCCGCTGGAACGGGTCGTCATCGGCTGACAGAGTCTCGCCGGCGAGCACGCGGCGGTGGATCGCGCGCATATGGTCCGGGAAGGTGGGAAAAACCCCGTAGTGGCTGCGGCCCAGCAGCGCCTCCGGCTCGAAGGACGTCAGGGCATAGTCTTCAGTGAAGCGCCGGCTCACGGCGAGGTAACGCATGTCCGCATCGAACATCGCGATGGCGGCCGGGGCGCGGTCGATGAACAGGGCCAGCCGCGCCTCGCTCGCGTGCAGTGCGCCGAGCATCCGCCGCTCCCGCACCAGGGACCATGCCAGCCTTCCCAGCAGGGCGGACGCCAACAGGGCGACGAAGCCGTATATAAGCGCGGACCGGCGCCACGGCGCCAAAACCACGTCCTTGTCGACGCTACTCGTGACCACCACGCCCCAGTCCGGCAAGCTTTGCCAGGCGGTCACGCGCAGCGCGCCGTCGATCGCCGACGCATGCGCCGCGCCTCCGTCCGGTGCCGTCTGCCAAACCGCGGCGATACGCCGCTCGGCTGCCGGATCGGGAGCGGGCACGAGCGGCTGCCACGACCGTGCGATCGTGGCACCGTCTTCCCGGAACAGGGCAATGCGTTGCGTTGGCAGGTTGCCGATCACCGTCTGCCAGTAGTGCACCAGTTCGGTCAGACTCACCGAGGCCAGGACGACGCCGTTGAACGCCCCATTTTTCCTGCGCGCCTTCGCGACGGTGAAGAGGGGAATCGAATTGGCGATACCGATGATGGCGCGGTCCACGTAGTAGCGGCCCGGCGGCGTTTCCCGTGCCCCGCTAAAATAGTCCCGGAAGCTGCGGTTGCGGGCGTCCATCCGCGCCGGATCGTTCGCCATGCACAGGAAGCCGTCCGCATTGATGATCCAGAGCGCTTCTGTTTGCGGAGATTGCGCAGCGAGGCGGATGAGGTCCTGCGCCTGGGTATCCAGCGCCGGACAGTCGCGCTCTCCCGCCTCGTGGTCCACGAGATCGAGGGCAAACGCCTGGGCTTCCAGGAGCCTGAGCGTGTGCTCGCCGAGAGCCTGCGTGACACGCCGCTCATCGGCCAGCGCCACTGCGAGGGCGTTAGCCCGCATCTCGGATGCCAGCCAGCCCCAGAGCACAACAGGAACCAGCATCACCGCGGCAACGACGGCGACAAACCAAAATTGCGAACGCCAAAAGCTTGAAAGAAAATCTGCCTTGGTCGTCGTCACGCCGGGACGGTCTTCGGACTGCGAAAGTTGCCGAGAGTCCATATCGCGACCCTCTATCCTTGACCGTGCGTCATCTGGCGGGGCGCGGCATCAGTTGGCCTCTGTCGAATGCACTGCGCAAGCGGAGCAAAGCCTGCTCCGGGGGGCTCAGCTCCCGCAGCCAGCGCCTGGTCGCGATCGCCAGCACGGGATCATCGGTGATGAGTGTATCGGCGCCATCGAGGATTGCGGCAATCATGGCATCCTCGGCATCAACGCCCCAGACCTCAACACCGCGCCCCGCAGCGGTCAGTCTGCGTACCAGTCCGGGCGTGGCGAGGCGCCGGGCGATCGCATAGAAATCGACATCCAGGGCCGTCAGGTTGCCGATGCCGGTGGCGAGGATGAAGCCCACCGGCATCGTCGGGTCGATCTGGCGCACCTGCCGCAGAATGGCGGTGTCGAGCGAGGACACGACGGTCCGGTCCGCGACGCCCGCCGCCTTCAGAACCGCCACGGCGCGACCTGCCAGATCGACGCCGTGGCCGTTGTCCTTCAGCTCGACATTCAGCCCGATCCGGCCCTTGGCCGCCGCCGCGAAGGCCCGCAGCGTCGGGATGTGTTCGTCGCGGAAGCGCGGATCGAACCATGATCCGGCGTCAAGATCGCGGATCTCGTCGTAGCGGACCTGCCAGATGGAGCGCGCCACGCCGGTGACGCGCCGCAGGTCGGTGTCGTGCAACACCACGACCTCGCCGTCCATGGTTTCCTGCGCATCGATCTCCACCGAGTCGGCGCCGTCGCGGATCGCCTGCTCCAGCGCGGCGAGGGTGTTTTCCGGTGCGCGCAGCGAGCCGGCGCGATGCGCGGTCACCATCACCGGCTGGTCCGCGGTGAACTGCCCGATGGCCCAGGCCGCCTGCGCGATCGCCGTCACCGGCACCGCGACGCACAGCGCCGCCACCGCACCGCGCCTGGCCCAACCGTGTGACGGCGGCGGCATCACGTCCTGGCGTTCGGCTGCGCCACCGTAACGCGCGTAGAAGCGCGTCGCCAGGATCGCCAGCGCGGCACGGGACAGGCAGGAGACCACAGCGACCGTCGCGGCATTGACGACCGCAAGCACGATGACGGCGCGGTTCAATGCCGGAAGGGAACGCTGGGGGGACAGCGCGAAATCGCTCAGGCCCACGAGCGCGGCGGCCGCCAGCGCCGAGACGGCGACCGTTGCGATGGCCCAGGCCAGCAGCATCAGCGAGAGCGAGCGCTTCCGGCCCCGGGTCGCCCGGGCCGAGAGCCTGAGCGCCTCGATGGCCGACACCGGCTGCAGAACGCAGATCGGGACGCTCAGCCACCAGCGCAGCGTCAGCCATACTGCAGCCAGCGCCGCGCAGCACCCTGCCAGCGCGACGACAGCCGCCACGAGCCTAAACTCGGGCGGCCTGACCGTAATGTAGAAATAGATGTCGGCGTCGGACAGCCACACCGCCTTCGCTGCCAGCGCGACGCCAAGGACGGGCGCTACCAGCAGTACGATCGCGAGAAACACGATCGCCGACAGCCCCAGCAGATCCGGCCCTCTGCGCAGGAGCAGGTTCCAGACCGACACAAGGTTCGGCTGCCTGCCGTTAAATCCCTCCCAGGCGATCAGGCTGACGCCGCCGAACTCGATCGCGAACAGAAGAATGGCGACGACGGCGGCGGTCACGGCGGTCAACGCGCCGGCCGGTGAGAGAAAGAAGCCGATCAGCGCCACATTGCCTGTGAACGGGTCGCCGCTGAGGGCGACCATCGCCTGCAACAGGGCAACCAGAAGCGGATCGAGCACCAGTATCAAGGCCAGCGCGATGCCGGCCTCGAACACCAGCAGCGGCCAGAGGAGCCGGCCGAGGACAGACGGGCGGGGGGCCGACGGCGTCATCTGGTACGGCGTCATCTGGTACTGGCGGCCGACCGTGGCGACCCGTCAAGATGGGCGTGGCACGGATCGGCGGTTTCATCTGATACGGGCGGCCGACCGTGCTGACCGGTCAAGGTGGGGACTGGCGGGGCGGGCAGTTTCATCGGGTGCGGCGGCTGACCGTGCTGGGTAAGGGGTAGGACGGATAAGCGGAGCGCCATCCGCCATTACGGTGTGGCTTGCGGCATTGGTGGACGGCGCTTCGCTGATCCACCCTACATGAGCCACGGCTTCCCGACTTAATCGGGCCAGCCGGGGGGAAAAAGCTTCGCGCTCCTTCGGCCTGCCGGGGACGCCATCGCCCTAATGCGACAACAGCACGGGCACCGTCATTTCGGCAAGCAGCGTCCGGGTTACCCCGCCGAACACCGTCTCGCGCACCCGCGAATGGCCGTAGGCGCCGGCGACGATCAGGTCGGCTGAGATGTCCGCCGCGTAAGACAGCAAGGCCTCGCCGTCGGAGATGTCCTTGGCCACGGTGTGCGCCGCCTCGGCCTGGACGCCGTGGCGGGCCAGGTGCAGGGCGATGTCGGCGGCCGGCACGCCGCCGTGCCCGCCAATCCCGCGCTTCGGGTTGATCGCCAGGATCGTCACGTGCTCGGCCACCTGCAGCAGCGGCAGCGCGTCGGCGACGGCCCGCGCCGCCTCGCGGCTCGCGTTCCAGGCGACCAGCACGCGCTTGCCGACGACCGGGAACGCGCCGGCATAGGGCACGGTCAGCACCGGCCGGCCGCTGCCCAGCACAGCGGTGATCGGGATCGAGCCGTCCGAGCCATCCTGCACGCCCTTCGGGTTTGGCTGGCCGACCACCGCGACGTCGGCGTAGCGCGCATGCAGCGCGAGCGTTGCCGGCCCCTGGCCTTCCGCCAGCCGCCATTCTCCCTCGATTCCGTCGCGCCGCACGCACTCGCGGAACGCCTTCTCGACCGGCACGGCGGCTGCCTGCGCATCCTCGCGCATGCGCTCGACGATCTCGTCCGGCGCGGCCGGCAGGAACGGGATGGCTGCGCCGTAGAAGAAGCTGGCCGGCGGAATGTCGATGATGTGCACGCCGGTCAGGTGCGCCCCATGCTGCGCGGCCAGCCTGGCCGCCAGCGCCAGCCGGGCAGGGGTCTGCTCGGTCGTGTCCAGGTGAACCAGGATGTCCTTGAGTCCCATAGGCGTTGCCATCGGTCGGCCCTCCGGATCGTCAGCTTTGCGCACCCTATCCGCTGGCACTCTACGCGCTGGCGGCGAGCCCGTCTTGGCCCCGGATCAGCCGCGTCGCTGGGTACGCAGAGGAACCACGTTGGACAGCGGCCGCAACTCGCGCATCCTGGCCAGCGTCGCCTCCAGCTCGCGGATGGTGAACGGCTTGCGCAGCATTGCGTCGAACAGCGCCGTGCTCTCCTCGCCGAGTTCCGCGTAGCCTGTCGCCAACACCAGCGGCAGCTCGGGCAGCCGGTCGCGGACAATGCGGGCGAGCTGCAGCCCGTTCATTTTCGGCATCGCATAGTCGATCAGCGCCACACCGGCCTGCCGTGCGGGTCCCTCCAGCAGGGCGAGCGCCTCCGCGCCGCCTGGCGCCTCGACCACGTCGCAGCCGAGATCCTTCAGCATCTCGACCGCCACGTGCCGCACCGCGGCGTCGTCGTCGACCACCAGCACGAGGCAGGGCGGTGCGGCCCGGCGCTGCGGGGCGGCGTCGTGGATGACGGCCTCCTGGCCGGCGAGCCCGGCCGACCGGGGCAGCAGCAGCGCGACCGCCGTCCCTTCGCCCGGAGCGCTCCTGATCCGCACCGTGCCGCCGAGTTGCCGGGCCATGCCATAGACCTGGCTCAGTCCGAGACCCGGGCCGCCCGCCGGTCCCTTGGTGGTGAAGAACGGATCGAACGCGCGTCGCAGCACATCGGGCGTCATGCCGCCGCCGGTGTCGGTGACGCAGATGCGGACATAGGCGCCGGCATCGGGGCCGTCCGGCCCGACGCGGTCGGCGATGGTTTCGTTCGCCGTGGTGATCGTGAGCTGGCCGCCCTCCGGCATCGCGTCGCGCGCGTTCAGGCAAAGGTTCAGGATCGCCGCTTCCACCTGGCTCGGGTCCACCTGCGCCGGCCAAAGGTCGGCGGCGAGGTCCGTGACCACCCGGATGCGGCGCCCGAGCGTGCTGGTTGCCAGCGCAATCAGATCGCCGAGCAACCGGTTCAGGTCGGTCGGCCGGGGCGACAGACGCTGGCGGCGGGAAAACGCGAGCAGTCCGGAGGTGAGGTGGGCGCCGCGCTGCACCGCCGCGGTGGCGCGCTCGATCAGGTTGCGCAGCCGTGAGTCGTCCGCCTCGGTCAAGGGCCGGCCGCCTTGCGGCAGGCGGCGCTCCATCAGCTCCAGGCTGCCAAGGATGGTCGCCAGCATGTTGTTGAAGTCGTGTGCGATGCCGCCGGCAAGCTGGCCGACCGCCTGCAGCTTCTGCGCCTGATGTAGCGCTGCCTCGGTTCGCTCCCGCTCGGCGATCTCCACCTGCAGCCGGTTGTTGCTCTCCGACAGGGCGCTGGTGCGTTGGGCGACCCGTGCCTCCAGGGTCTCGGCGTGCAGCCGGCGCTCCTGGTCGCGGGCCTGCAGCGTGTCGGCCATGGCGTTGAAGGACTCGGCCAGCGCGCCGAACTCCGTGCGCCGCTGCGGCACGTCGGCGCGGGCGTCGAGTTCGCCGTCCTGCCAGCGCCGGACGGCCGCGAGCAGTGCCTTGGTCGGTTGGATCAGGTAGCGCTGCCCCGCCATGTAGGCCAGCACCAGCGCAAGCTGCGCGCAGATCGCAATCACCCAGGCGTCGCGGCGGATGGCTGCGTCGATCCCGGCGCCGAAGTCCGGGAGGTAAAGCGCGGCGGCGGAACCGATCCCGGCCGGAGACCGCGCCGCCGGACTGTAAGCGATCAGCCAGTCGTCCGGCCCCCCCGGGGGGGAGGCCAGCCCGTCCTGGCCCCCGTCCAGGCCCCCGTCCAGGCCAGCGACCGTGGTAACGCCGCTGGCCTGCCGGGACAGGAGCGGCTTCAGGTCCGCCAGCACCTGCTGGCCGGCCCAGCCCGGCGAAGCGGGATAGCGCGCCAGCACATCCCCCGCACGGTCGGTGACGATCAGCCCGCCATTGGCGAACAGGTGCGAGCCGGTTGCCTTCAGCGCATCGAGATGCCGGGACAGCCAGCCGAGATCGAGCGCCGCCACCACCCAGCCATGGTCCGGGAGCCGCACGCCGACCGGCAGGAACGGTCCGTCAACCGCGGGGCTGGTGGCGAGCCGGCCGACCCCTGCCGCCCCGTCGGTCGCCCCGTCGGTCGCCAGGTCGGTCGCCCCGTCGGTCGCCCCGTCGGTCGCCAGGTCGTGCAGCCAGGCTGGTCTCGCATCGGCGGCGACCAGCCCCGGCAGCGAGGCGCAGACGGCGGCTCCGGAGCGATCGTACACGGCGATGAACCGATAGCGCGGCAGGTCCATGCCGAGCGTTTCGAGCTGTTGGGCGCAAGCGGCGGGCTGATCGCGAAGCGCCGGCGCGTGCGCCACGACCGTGGCGACCTGGCGCGCAGCCCCGACGATGCTCGCCATATCGGCGTTGACCAGTTGCACCTCGCGCAGCCCAATCTGGCCGAGCTGTGCAGATCCCTGGCGCTGCCGCCGCAGATCGATCTGGGTATAGACCTGGGCCGCGATCATGGGGGCCAGAGAAACCAGCAGCAACAGTACCAGCCGTCTGGAAAGTTTCATGTCCTTGTCGGTGCTCTCAAACGGGCGTCGCCCTTCGTCCGAGAGCCCTATTCACACCGATCAGACGATCGGGTGCCATTGGCCGGAGGCCGATGACAAGGGGCACAGGGGACAGCGCCCCTTGTTCGTAGCAGTATCGTGCACGCTGCAGGAATGAAAGGCGACGGTCGTTCCTTCACATTCCGGAGAGCGCTACTGCAGTGGCATCATCAATCGCACGCCAGGCGTCTGAATAACTTTGCGGTCCTCGTTGTCCTGGTAGCGCGAGCCGGTGGCGTAACCAAGGCTGGGATCATAGGTTCCTTTACGAAACATTTCCGGCCTGACCTGGGTACGTGCTGTCCCGGTGGCAGCCGGTGCGTGGGCGTCTGGATTTGGCACCGGGGCGGCCTGGTCGGCGGGAGGCTGGTCTGGCGGGATGGGTGGCTCCGGCAGCAAGGACTCGGCGGCGGCCAGAATCGCGGCGAGAACAAGGGCGTGCCGGTTCACGCAGCGCCCTCGACAGGAGCGCCGGGGCGTCCGGCGCCGCGCGGGTCATCCGCCGGGTTGCCAACCGGCTGGCCGAGCGGCGCGGCGCCAATCCGGCGCCAGGCTCGCAGCGACCATGTCACGGTGGGGAAGGCGATGGCCTCCCATGGGATGCCGGCCCAGTCGAACAGGGCGACGTCCATGCTCTCCGGCCCGGCGGCGAAGCGCGGTTCGGCCGCGAACCAAGCGCGGTAGATTACCTGCACCTGGCCGATTCGGCTGATGCTGTAAACTCCCAGAATGCCGTCGAGGGTGATCGCCGCTTGCGCCTCTTCCCAGGCTTCGCGGATGGCGCCTTCCTCCAGCGTCTCGCCCAGTTCCAGGAAACCGGCGGGCAAGGTCCAGAAACCGCGCCTCGGTTCGATGGCGCGGCGGCACAGCAGGACCCGCTCGCCCAGGGACACCACGGAGCCCACAACCACTTTCGGGTTCTCGTAGTCCACATGACCGCACTCGGCGCAGACCGAGCGCTCGCGGTTGTCGCCTTCAGGGATGCGGCGGACAAACTCCGGCATGGCCTGAAACTGCCTCGTTCCGGCCTGCCGATCAATGTTTCCCTAATAGCTGGGCGATTTTCGCGTGGCCAGACGGTCTGGCCACATCCAGGCGGGGCTTAAACGGTAAGATCCAGCAGTGATCCGCGCGGCAAGCTCCTGGTCGGCGGGGCGGTCTCGCCGGTGCGCGGCGACGGCCCGGCCCGGCCCGCGCCTCCCGATGCCTGCCCAGTCGGGGCCGCCGTGCCGTCCATCGCGCGGACGTTCTGGACGGGGCGCGCCTGGCCGATTCCGGTCTGAGCGACGCTGGCGGAAAAGGCCGAAAGCGAACCCGTGGAGGACATGCAGTGCATCATCATGCGCATCTGTTAACAATGCCTGAACAGGACCTGCGCGTCACCTGCCCATGCATCACCGGCGCTGCGCTGAGCCAAATCGGTCAGACGCGTTCGCTCTGCAGCGTTTGCCCGCTCTGCAGCGTTTGCCTGAAAGCCTCGCCGGTGCGGGCCAGAGTGGCGTCCAGCCCGGCGGCGAGCCTTGCCACGGTTGCCGTGTCGCCGCGCCGCGCGGCATCTATCACCGCGCCAAGCTGCGCTGCCAATGCGGCCATGCCGTAGCCGGCTGCGGCACCGGCCATGGCGTGTGCTTCCGCGATGATGGCCGCCGTTGCATTGACCTGCACGGCGCGGCGCAGCCCCGGCAGCCGCGCGGCCAAATCCGTCAGGCACTCCTCGACCATGGAACTGAACGTGCCAGCGGCAATGGCCGCGCGCAATTCCGCCAGCAGCCCGACGTCGAGCAGCGGCTGGGACTCGCCGTCGGGCTGCGGATGGCCGATGGCCCGGGAGGCCACTTGGCCACTTTCCCGGCTGATACGCTGGCCAGATGTCTCCCGGTCGCCGCGGTCCCCCCCTGTGCGACGCTGTCCGGGCCGCCAGACATGCTCGGCGATTGCCGCGACCAGGTCGGTCATGATGACCGGCTTTTCCAGTATGCCGCTCATGCCAGCTTCCCGGCAGGCCGCCCGGTCTTCCGGGGCTACGTTCGCCGTGAACCCGATGATGGGAACCGCGCCGGCCGGTGCGGGCAGAGCGCGGATGCGCCACGCCACCTCGATGCCTGACATTCCGGGCATGAGCAGGTCCATCAGCACGAGGTCGTACGGCTGGCGGCGCA
>Ga0302283_1001220_pt1 | contig 21679 bp, 19 predicted proteins | sample III_Fen_E1_4_FD_198770 | JGI IMG/M metagenome (GOLD analysis project Ga0302283, IMG submission 198770) | Peat permafrost microbial communities from Stordalen Mire near Abisko, Sweden - III_Fen_E1_4 | ecosystem: Environmental > Terrestrial > Soil > Wetlands > Permafrost | place: Sweden: Abisko... | reverse complement strand
GCGCGCCAGTCGGCCAGGGCGTACTCGTGATGCACCCGTGGCTTCAGCTTGCCCTCCTCGGCCATCTTCCAGATCGCCTGGCTGTTCTCGCGGCCCTTTTCGGGAAACTGCCGGCCGTATTCGCCCGCGCGCACGCCCATCACCGAGAAGCCCTTGATCAGCGGCATGTTGACCGAGACCGTGGGGATGCGACCGGAGGTGAAGCCGACGATCAGCAGCCGGCCGTTGAAGGCGATGCAGCGGACGCTCTCGTCGAACACGTCGCCGCCGACCGGATCGTAGATCACGTCGGCGCCATGGCCACCGGTGATCTCCTTGACCCGCTCGCGAAAGCCGCCGGTGACGTTGACCAGGGCGTCGGGGTGATACTCATCCTCGATGATCTTGAGCTTGGCGTCGGAGGCGGACGCGGCGATCACCCGCGCGCCCAGCACCTTGGCGAGGTCGACGCAGGCAAGGCCCACCCCGCCGGCCGCGCCCTGGACCAGCACCCACTCGCCCGGCTCCAGCTGGGCGCGGCGGACCAGGGAGACATAGGCTGTCAGATAGGCGGTGCCGAACGCCGCCGCCTGGCTGAACGAGAAGGCTTTCGGCTTGGGCCTCAGGCCCATGGCGTGGCAGACGGCCATGTCGGAGAAACCGCCGAACCGGGCCCCGCCGACCACCTCGTCGCCGACTTTCCAGCGCTCCACCCCTTCGCCCAGCGCCGCCACCACGCCGGACATTTCCAGGCCCGGGATGAACGGCAGCGGCGGCTTGTGCTGGTATTCGCCCCGGGTCATCAGCAGGTCGGGGAAGTTGACGCTGGCGGCGCGGACCTCGACCAGCACCTCGCCGGCGCCGGGCGCGGGGGTCGGGAATTCTTTCAGCTCGCAGCCGGCGTAGTCGGGCGCCAGCGCCTCCACCATCAAAGCCCGCATCAGCTCGATCTCCCTTCGATGGTTTCGCGCACCAGGCCGGCGATCTCGCGGCAGGCGACCTCGGCGGCCGGCGCGACGCCGGTGAAGGCGGTAAAGCCGTGGGTCAGGGCGTCATAGCAGCGGTAGACCATCGGCACGCCGGCGTCGCGCAAGCGCCGGGCGTAGGCCTCGCCCTGATCGACCAGGGGATCGAAGCCGGCGGTGGCGATCACCGCCGGGGCCAGGCCCGAGAGGTCCTCGGTGCGGAGCGGCGACAGGCGCGGGTCGGTCGGATCGTCGGCGGGGCCGAGATAGTGGCCCATGAACCACTCCATCATCGCCCGCGACAGCGGATAGGCGTCGGCGTAGGTGGTCATCGACGGGGTTTCGCTGGCCACGTCGACGGCGGGATAGATCAGCAGCTGCAGGGCCGGCTGTGGCTCGCCCAGGCGCTTCAGCTCCTGGCAGAGCACGGCGGCGAAATTGCCGCCCATGGAGTCGCCGCCGATGGCCGCGTGGCCCGGCGGCGCGCCGAACACTGCCGCGGCGTTGTCCCTAGCCCAACGATAGGCGGCCAGCACATCCTCGAAGCCGGCCGGAAAACGGTTCTCGGGCGCCAGGCGATAGTCCACCGACAGCACCGGGCAGCGGGCGATGGCGGCCAGGATGGTGCAGAACACGTGAGACGTATCCAGATCGCCGATCACCCCGCCGCCCATGTGGGCGTAGACCAGCACCGGCGCGCCCGGATCCTGGTTGGCCGGCCGGTAGGCGCGGGCGTCGATGGCCCCCTCGGCGCTGTCGATGAACTGTGGCTCGGTGACCACGCCGGGCTCCGGGCGGCCCTCGACCACCTTGAACCCCTCGGCGCTGGCGCGGCGCGCCTCCTGCGGTGTCAGGCTGGCCATCGACGGCATGTTGCGCGCCTGACGAGTGAGGAACTGCAGGCGCGGGTCCAGGGTGCGGCCGCCGCGGTAGACCACCCCGCCGCCGCTCATCAGGCGCAGCACCGGCCGCGGCAGCGACAGGATGCCGTGCAGGATCGCCCGCTGGAACGCCGGATCGGCCATGGCGAGGGATTAGAGGGTTTTTCGAATAAGGGGAATCGCCGGGTGTGCGTGGTTCGAGACGCGTCGCACGCGCCGCTCCTCACCGTGACGAGATTGTGGACAGGGTCTAAGGCGACGCCCTGGGCAGCGCCGGCAGGCCGCCGAGGACCAGGCGGACGCAGAATTCGGTGGCCGCCTCCGTGTCCACCGGCTGGCGCTCCAGCATGGTGTCGCCGACTTCCCGGGCGATGGCGATGCAGGCGGTGGCCAGGTAGTCGAGGTCGACCCGAGGCGCGAGGCCGCGCTCCATCACATCGGCGAAGGCGGTGCGGACTTCCTCGAACACCGCCAGCATCTCCGGGGTGTTGCGGAAGTGCGGCTGCGGCTCGTGCATCGGCGCCTCGCCGCGGCGGTCGGCCTGCTCGGCGGCGATGAACTCGAAATAGGCCCGGATCGCGCCGCGCAGATAGCTCTCAAAGTCGGTGGCGGCGACATATTGGGCGTGCAGGATCGGCCGGAACCGCCGGGCGCCGTCGTCGGCGAGGGCCTCGAACACCTCCTCCTTGGAGCGGAAGTAGTTGTAGAAGGCGCCCACCGACAGGCCGGTGCGGCGAACGATGTCGCGCACGGTGGCGGTCTCGTAGCCCATCTCGCTGAACACGGCGCGGGCGGCGTCGAGGATGGCCAGGCGGTTGGCGAGCTTGGTCTGCTCGCGCTTGCCGGGGTTGAGGTAAGCCAGTTCGGACATGGCTTTAGGATCGGGCGCCGCCGCACGGATGTCCACAAAGGTTACATCAGTGTCATGAACGCAGGTCAGGGCGCCGTGGAAACGCCCGGATCGAGGTTCGGCGAGGCGCAGGTGGCCACGCAGCGGCTCCAGGACGGCGAGCAGTTCTGCTCGTCATCGCTGGCCCGGCAGAAATAGTAGGTCTGGGCGCAGGCCATGCGGCAGTCGGACGAATCGCCGGCGACGGAGACCGGCGGCGGCGCGGGCGGCGACGGAGCGGCCGGCGCGGCCTGATCGGACTGACCGCCGGCGTCCTGCGCCTGGGCCGGCGGCGCGGCCGGCGCGCCGTTGTCCGCGTCCGCGGCCAGGGCCACGGTCGGCAGGAAGACGAGCAGCAGGATCAGCCGGCGCATGGCAGGCAGCTTGGCGCGGGCGCGTTAACACCGCGCTAACCATGTTTCGAGGCGTTCGTGGCGCGGCGGCTACACCGTCCTCTGCGCCCGGTCCTTTTCGTTCGCTCCGCGGATCGAGCCTCGGGCGGCCTCCCACTCCTCGTCGCCCCAGCTGCGCAGGGACGAGAAGCCACCGCCGCCGGCGTTCCAGCCGCCGCCGTCGATCGCGATGGTCTGGCCGTTCACATATTCCGAGAGCGGATGCAGCAGGTAGACCGCCAGGTTGGCCAGCTCGCGCATCTCGCCGACCCGGCCGAGCGGGCTGCCGGTTTCCTGCCGCCCGCCGCCGGCGCTGGCGTCGGTTCCGGGGTTGAGCCGGGCCCAGGCGCCCTCGGTGGGGAAGGGGCCGGGAGCGATGGCGTTGAGCCGCACGCCGCGGTTGCCCCACTCGGCGGCCAGCGACTGGGTCATTACGTTGAGGCCCGCCTTGGACATCGCCGAGGGGACCGTGAACGGGCCGCCCGACCAGACCCAGGTGGTCAGGATGGAGACCACCGCCGCCTTCTTCTTCTCCGCCAGCCAGCGCTTGCCGGCGTCGAGGGTAACGAAGAACGAGCCGCGGAAAACGATGTTGGAGATGGCGTCGAAGCCGCGCACCGACAGGTCCTCGGTGCGGCTGATGAAGTTGCCGGCGGCGTTGTTGACCAGGCCGGTGAGCGCGCCGCCAGACCAGACCTCGTCCATCATGTCGTGGATAGCCTCGGGCACCCGGATGTCGCAGGCGATCGGGACCACCTTGCCGCCATGGCGGTCCATCAGCTCCTTGGCGGTTTCTTCCAGCACCCCGCCGCGCCGGCCGCAGATATAGACCTCGGCGCCCAGGATCAGGCAGCCCTCGGCCATCTCCTTGCCAAGCCCGGTGCCGCCGCCGGTGATCAGGATCCGCTGGCCCTTCATCAGGCCGGGTTTGAACATCAGGTCATCGGGGGTCATGGGCGGTTCCTCGGGCGTGTTGTTGGAGGAATTGCGCCGCCGTTCCCGTAGGGAGGTCAAGGGGCGTGCGTGGTTCGAGACGCGCCCGGTGGGCGCTCCTCACCATGACGATGAGTCTAGCGCTCAACCCCTCTCGTCATCCTGAGGAGGCCGCGCGAGCGGCCGTCTCGAAGGACGCAAGCTTCTAAGCCGTCTCCAGCACCGCGGCCCGGTCTATGACGCTCTGCACGTACGAGCGGCGGGCGTCGAAGTCCTTGGCGATGGTGTCGTCGCTTTCCTGCAGCGCCTGCACGTCGGTGTCGGCGAAACCGATGATGCCCATCTCCTCGTAGCCCTTGCGGATGGTCGGGCCCCAGAGGCCGATGTCCTTCACGATAGGCACGATGCGGGTGAACAGCGACGAGCGGAACAGCGCCATGAAGCCGCTGTCGTACATGTGCGCGGCGCACGCGGCCGGGTCGAGGCCGAGGGTCTTCCACACTTCCACCGCGTCGAAGCGGTCGCGCATCAGGTAGCAGGCCTCCAGCAGGAATTCCTCGCGCTCGTCGCGCTCCTTCTGGGTCAGCTGCGGATAGTAGTCGCGCAGGGCCAGGCGGCCGAAGGCGACGTGCCGGCTCTCGTCCTGCATCACATAAGCGTTGACCGCCGCGGCCAGCGGGTTCTGGGCGTGGTCGCGGATCTGCTGGAACGCCGCCAGCGCCAGGCCCTCGATCACCACCTGCATGCCGAGGTAGGTCATGTCCCAGCGGCTGTCGCGCAGCACCTGGTCGATCAGCTCCTGCAGCGGCGGGGTCATCGGATAGGCGACGCCGAACTTCTCCAGGAGGCGCTTGTAGCTCTCCACGTGGCGCGCCTCGTCGATGGTCTGGGTCGAGGCGTAGAACTTGGAGTCCAGGTCGGGCACCTGGGTGACGATCTTGGCGGCGCAGATCAGCGCGCCCTGCTCGCCCTGCATGAACTGGCTGATCTGCCAGCCCTGGAAGTGGCGGCGGACCTTGGCCTTTTCGGCCCGGGACATCTTCTCGTACTGGGCCATGCCGCTGATCGGCAGCATCTCCTCGGGCAGCTGCTCTGGATTGTCCTCGTCCAGCTCCTGCGACCAGTCGATCCGCGTGTCCGCGTTCCACTGCATCTCCACGCCCTTGCGGTAGAGCCCCATCATGGTGGCCCGGCCCTCGTCGTAGTCCCAGTCGAAATTGACGTCGAAGCCCTGCGGCACTGACCAGCGCGAGCCGTCGGCGGGGGTGGCGTAGATGTCGCTGAGCTTAGGCATGGGGCGCTCCCTAATGTCGTTGGGGGCAATGAGACTCCAAAGTTGGCCGGGATCAATGGGGGGGGCAGAAGGAAGCAAGGTTTGGCCACGAACCTCACGAACGACACGAACCCTGAGCGGCCTATCCGATCATCGATGTCATCCCGGCCGCAGCGCGCAGCTCGGAGGGCCGGGATCGCCTGGCGCGGCTGGCGAAAGCGGATCCCGGACAGCGGCTGCGCCGCTTGGGATGACAGGTTTGTTGTTCAACCCGTTCGTGTGGTTCGTGAGGTTCGTGGTCGATTCCTACCCCGCCACCCTCTCCATCAGCGCCATGGCGGCGGCGGGGGCTCGGATCTTGCCCTCGTGGATAACGAAGGCGAACACATCGCGGGGCGTCTTCAACGGCGCGTGGTCGGTATCGACGATGGGCAGGTCGGCGGGGGCGCCGCCGGACGCCCAGCTTTTCAGGCAGGTCGCCCAGGCGTCCAGTTCGGCCGGCGGATAGGCGGTCTCCACCGTATCGCTGCCGGTCTGCAGGCGCGCGTAGACGAAGTCGGCGGTGACGTCGGCGATCTCCGGATAGGTATTGTGCTTGGCGTAGACGTTGCCGACGCCGTGCTTGCGCAGCAGGGCGGGGTATTTCGGCGTGTGGAAGCTGGCGTGGCGGGGCTCAACCGCATGACGCAGGGCGATGCCGCCCACCGACTTCGGCAGCAGCGACAGGAAGCCGTCGAGGTCGGCCTCGTCGAACTTCTTGGTGTGCGGCAGCTGCCAGAAGAACGGCCCCAGCCGGTCGCCGAGGTGCTCGACCCCCTGGGCGAAGAACCGCTCCAGGCTCTCGCCGGCGCCGGCCAGTTCACGGCGGTTGGTGGTGAAGCGCGAGCCCTTGACGGTGAACACGAAGCCGTCCGGCGTCTCGTCGCGCCACTTCTTCCAGCTGTCCGGCTTGAAGGTGGAATAGTAGGTGCCGTTGATCTCGATGGCCGACAAGTGGCGGCTGGCGTAGGCCAGTTCGTCCTTCTGTTTCAGGGTGTCGGGGTAGAAGACGCCGCGCCAGGGCTCGAAGGTCCAGCCGCCGACGCCCAGATGGATCTTCCCGCTCATCGCGCTCTCCCCGAGGCCCCGTCCTGCCAGTCTAGACCGCGCGGATGCGGCAGGAGAAGCCTGTGGCGCCGGGCCGCGGCGCTCGCGCCTTTTCGTCGCTTCCGATATATCGGGGGTGGATTTGACCCCGCCACAGGTTATGTCATCCCCGATCTTGGGGCGTCATTTGAACAGGCCTTGCTTTAATCTCCGATGATTCGTCGAGCGTCTTGCCCTGGGGGAGTGCCAAGAGTGCTGAGCGCCAAACAGGCGCGGGTCTGCCTGGCCGTGGCCACGGCGGTGGCGCTGGTCGGCTGCGCGTCGGGCGCCCGCAAGCCCGACCTGACTCTGCCGGCCGCCTACGAGGCGCCGGCGGGCGCGGCGGCGCTCGCCCCGGCGGCTCTCGACACCTGGTGGACCATCTTCGACGATCCGGCGCTGAACGCCCTGGAAGACGGCGCGCTGCGCGACGCCCCGGATGCGAAGACGCAGATCGCGCGCCTGATGGAAGCCGCCGCTACCCGCAACAGCAACGTCCTGCAGACCTATCCCACCGGCGGAATCTCCGGTTCGGCCAACTACAAGGACACCGTCCAGATCGGCGGACCTACGAACTCGTTGATCCCCGTCGGCGGCATCAGCCAGAACGACAGCATCAGCTTCAACCCGACCTGGGAGCTGGATTTCCTGGGTGGCCTGTTCGACGCCCGGCGCGCGGCCAGGGACGATTACGCGGCCACCCGGTTCGACGCCGAAGCCGCCCGGGCCACCTTGGCCGCCGACGTGGCCGACGGCTATTTCCAGGCGCGTGGCGCGGCCATCCAGCTGGACGACGCCAACGAGAGCGTCCGCATCGATCGCGAACTCTTGAGAGTCGCCCAGGTCAAGGCCGACCGTGGACTGGGCCCGACCTCCGACGCAGACCGCGTCGCCGGCGACCTTGCCCAGGCGGTCTCGCAGGCCGACAGCCTGACCGCGGAGCTGCATGTCGACCAGCGCCTGCTGCTGATCCTGGTCGGACGCGGTCCCGAGCCGGTGGAAAGCCTGCCGATGAGCGCCGATGTGCCCGACCCGCCGCCGGTGCCGCAGGCGGTCCCGGGCGACCTGCTCCAGCGCCGGCCGGATGTGCGCGAGGCGGACTGGAAGATGCGCGCCGCCGCCATTCGCACTAAGCTCGCCAAGGAGCAGATCTTCCCCAATCTGGTCCTGGAGCCGGCCATCGGCCTTGCGCGGCAGGTGGCGCCGGGGATCGAATATATTCCGCCGCTGACCTTCGTGCCGCAGCAGCAGACCACCAACACCGGGTTCTGGTCCTACGGCGTCGGCCTGAGCGCCCCGGTTCTCGACATTCCGCGGCTGCTTCAGGACGCCAAGGCCCAGGGCGCGCGCACGGAAGAAGCGGTCATCGCCTACGAAAAGGCGGTGCAGAGCGCCTATGGCGACGCCGAGAACGCCCTTGTGCGGCTAAGCGCCGACGAGCAGCGGATCAAGGTCCTGGAGGACGGCGAGGCGCGGGCGCACCGGGCCTATGACGCCGCCAAGCAGGGCTACGACCTCGGCTTCAACGACCTGACCACCGCCCTGCAGGCCGAACAGACCTGGCGCGGCGATCGTTCCGCGCTCACCGCCGAGCGCGTCCAGGCGTTGCGACGGGCGGTGCAGACCTATAAGGCCCTGGGTGGGGGTTGGGCCTACGCGGCCACGAAGCCCGCGACCCAGACGCAATGAAACGGGCCCGCATGACAACGATGAGATGGGGGATCGCCGCGGCCTTAGCGCTGGGCATCGCGGCGTGCCACCAGGTGGCGGCGCCGACGCCGCAGGAGCAGGCGCGCACGGTAAGCGTGGTGCGGATCGAGACGCGGCCGATCGCCGGCGGCCTGACCGCCTCGGGCACGCTGATCCCCCGCAACGACGTGTCGGTCAGCGCCGACCTGGCCGGCTACCGGGTCTCCAAGGTGCTGGTCGAGGAAGGCGCCTGGGTGAAGGCCGGCCAGCCGCTGGCCGAGATGGACGCCTCGATCCTGCGCGCGCAGCTGGACCAGCAACTGGCGCTGGTGGCCGAGCAGAAGGCCACCGCCGATCAGCGCGAAGCCGAGGCCGCCCGGGTCAGCGGCCTCGACGGCTCTGGGGTGCTCTCGCAGGAACAGCTCGACGCCCGCCGTTTCACCGCCAAGACAGCCCGCGCCGCCGCCAACGCCCAGATCGCGGCCGCGGCCGAGATGCAGACGCGGCTGGAGCATCTGACCGTCCGCTCGCCGGTGTCAGGGCTGGTGATCCAGCGGACGGTGCAGCCGGGCGACATCTCCGGCGGCAGCGCCACCGCCTGGTTCCGCGTCGCCGAGGACGGCCAGGTCGAGTTGCAGGCGCAGGTCTCCGAATCCGACTTCGCCCAGATGCATCCGGGCCTGGCCGCCAAGGTGACCTTGGCCGACCAGACGGTGGTCGACGGCAACGTGCGGCTGGTCAGCCCCCGGGTCGACAACAACAGCCAGTTGGGCGCGGTGCGCATCGCCCTGCCCGTGCGGCCGGACATCCGCGCCGGCGGGTTCGCCACCGCCGCCTTCGTCGACCTGACCCGGGCGGTGCCCAGCGTGCCGGAGACGGCGGTGCGCTATGACGCCAACGGCGCCTCGGTGATGGTGGTGGGCGCCGACGGCAAGGTCACCCAGGCGCCCGTGCGCACCGGCCAGCGCGGCGGCGGCTACGTCGAGCTGCTTTCGGGCCCACCGGCGGGCTCGGTGGTGGTCGCCAAGGCCGCCTCGCAGATCCTGTCGGGCGACTATGTGAAGGTCGACTGGGGCGACAAACCGTGAGCGACGGCCACCAGGGCGAGGGGCGCGCGCAGCTGCGGATTTCCGCCTGGGCGATCAAGAACCCGACGCCGGTGGCGGTGCTGTTCATCGCCTGCGTGCTGGCGGGGATTTTCGCCTATTTCACCCTGCCGGTGAAGAACTACCCGAACGTCGAGTTTCCGGTGGTGCTGGTCACCGTCACCCAATCGGGCGCGGCCCCGTCGGAGCTGAAGACCCAGGTCACCCGTCCGATCGAGGACGCGCTGTTCTCGGTCACCGACTTCCAGTCGATGGCCTCGACGATCACCCAGGGCTCGTCGATCACCCAGATCCAGTTCAACATCGGCACCAACCTGCAGAAGGCCACCGACGACGTCCGCGCCAAGGTGGAGGCGGCCCGGGCGCAGCTGCCGCGCGAGATCGACCCGCCGACCGTCACCCAGCTGGACATCGAGGACCAGCCGATCATCACCTACGAGGTCGAGCCGGCGCCGGGGGCGAGCCTGTCGGACGCCGACATGTCCTGGCTGGTCGACAACGACATCACCCGGGCGCTCCAAGGCGTGCCGGGGGTGGGCAAGGTGGGCCGGGTCGGCGGCGTCGACCGGGAGGTCAACGTCATCGTCGATCCGACGCGGATGGCCGCCCAGGGGATCACCGCGCCGCAAATCAACCAGGCCCTGACCAACGTCAGCCTGAACGCCGCCGGCGGCCGGGTCGAGGTGGGCGACCGCGAGCAGACGCTGCGGGTGCTGGGCGAGGCAATCAATGTCGACCAGATCCGCAACCTGATGCTGCCGGCCGGCGGCGGCCGGTTCATCCGCTTAAGCGACGTCGCCGACGTGGGCGACGGCACCGCCGAGATTCGCTCCGAGGCGCGCTATGACGGCCGCCCCGTGGTCGGCTTCCAGATCACCAAGATCAAGGAAGCCAGCGACATCTCCACCGAGGACGGAGTGGATGCGGCGCTGAAGCAGATGTGCGGCTGCGACCCGAAGACCGGTCTGGCCGCGACCAACCACGGCAAGCCGATCGTCGCCACCCTGCCGCTGATCAAGGTCCGCAAGATCTACTCCCAGGTCGACGCCACCCGGGGCAGCTTCTCGGCCACGGTGGAGACCATGCTGGAGGGTATGGCGCTGGCCGCGCTGGTGGTGTGGATATTCCTGCGCGACTGGCGGGCGACGGCGGTTACCGCGGTGGCCATGCCGGTGTCGCTGATCCCGGTTTTCGCGTTCATGGCCCTGGTTGGGTTCAGCCTCAATCTGGTCAGCTTGCTGGCGCTGACCCTGGTGATCGGCATCCTGGTCGACGACGCCATCGTCGAGATCGAGAACATCGAAAAACGGGTGCACGTCGGCATGCGGCCGTACCAGGCCGCCATGGAAGGCGCCGACCAGATCGGCCTGGCCGTGGTCGCTACGACCGCGGCCATCGTGGTGGTGTTCACGCCGGTCTCCTTCATGCCCGGCATTCCGGGGCAGTTCTTCAAGGAGTTCGGCCTGACCGTCTCAGTGGCGGTGCTGTTCTCGCTGGTGGTGGCGCGGCTGCTGACGCCGCTGCTGGCCGCCTATTTCCTGAAGCCGAAGTCACCCAAGGCCCGCGCCCCGCTGCCGGCCTTCTACGTCACGTCGCTGCAATGGGCCCTCGACCACCGCATCCTGTCGGTGCTGCTGGGCCTGTTGATCTTCGTCGGCTCGGTGGTGCTGGCGGTGGCGGTGGTGCCTAAGGGGCTGCAGCCGGAGCCCAACCCCAACTACTACCAGATCGACGTCGACACCCCGCCCGGCTCGACCATGGCCGACACCCAGGCGGCGGTGGCCAAGCTGTCGGCCCTGCTCGCCCGCCAGCCGGAGACCGCGCACGTGTTCTCCTCGGTGGGCGGCGGCGGCAGCGCCGGCGGCGGTCCGGGCCTGCCCTCGGCGGGGGGCGTCACCAGCGCCCAGGTCATCGCGGTGCTCAACCCGCATCGGCTCGCCAAGGTGTCCGAGATTCGCGATCGCATCCGCCCGGGGCTGCACGCCATTCCGGACGCCCGGCTGACTTTCGAGGGCCAGGGCTTCGGCGGCGCGACGGTGCAGGTGGTGCTGTCGTCCAACAGCGGCGTTGGCCTGGAGGCCGCGGCTCTGGAGCTGCAGCGGGAGATGGCCGGGCTCAGGACCCTGGCCGACCCGCGCCCGGCGACCTCGCCGCCCTCGCCCGAGGTGATCATCGCGCCCCGCCCGGACGACGCCGCGCGGCTGGGCGTCAGCGCCGACACCATCGCCGAGGCGGCCCGGGTCGCCACGGTCGGCGACATCGACGCCAACGTGGCCAAGCTGAACCTGGGCGACCGGCGCATCCCGATCCGGGTGCGGCTGCCGGCGGACGCCCGCAGCGACCTGCCGACCCTGGAAGCCCTGCGGGTGCCCACCGCCAGCGGCGGCTTCACCACCCTCTCCAGCGTCGCCGACATCTACTTCCAGGCCGGCCCCGCCGAGATCACCCGCTATGACCGGCGCGACGACATCATCGTGCTGGCCGACCTGGTCGGCGACGCCAAGCTGAGCAGCGCCAACGACGAGGTGGCCAAGCTGCCGATCATGCGTCACCTGCCGCCGGGGGTGGAGCAGGAGAAGAACATCGGCAACCAGCAGGCGCAGACGCAGCTGTTCGTCGGCTTCGGCGCGGCGATTTTCGCGGGCGCCTTCCTGGTCTATGGGGTGATGATCCTGCTGTTCGGCAGCTTCTTCAAACCGATCACCATCCTCTCGGCCCTGCCGCTGACCCTTGCGGGGGCGTTCGTGGCCCTGCTGCTCTGGCATTCGGAGCTGTCGATCCCGTCAATGATCGGCCTCTTCATGCTGATGGGCATCGCCTCCAAGAACTCTATCCTGCTGGTCGAATACGCCATCGAGCGCGAGCGCGACGGCGCCAGCCAGCGCGAGGCGCTGCTGGAGGCCTGCCGCGAGCGGGCGCGGCCGATCGTGATGACCACCTTCGCGATGATGGCCGGCATGCTGCCGACGGCGCTGGGCATTGGCGAGGGTTCGGAGTTCCGCCAGCCGATGGCGGTGGCGGTGATCGGCGGCCTGATCACCTCCACCGCCCTGTCGCTGGTGCTGGTGCCGGTGGTCTATGAGTTCGTCGACGATTTCGAGAGCTGGCTGATGCCGAAACTGGCCAAGCTGATCACGCCTCGGGACGCACCGGTCCCGCCGCCGGAGCCGGAGCGGGCCTGAGTCCCAACCGTTAGTTGGGTAATGGGCGGTCGACCGACCTAGATCTCGGTCTTGGTGATCCCGCCCGGACGGGTGCGGCGGTCGCCGTCACCGGACCATTCGGCGCCCATGTAGGCGACGCGGGCGTTTTCCAGTGTGGCCTGTCCGCCGCGCAGGCCGCGGCGTTGGGGGCCGGCGATCAGCTGGGCGGCGAAGGCGGCCAGGGCCTTGGCCGCCGGCGGCGGGGTCGGCGCTACGGCGATCACCGCGGGCAGGTTCGAAACCTCTTCCGGCGGCGCGACGTCGTCGGACTCCGGATCGGGCCGGGGCTGGCGGACGATGGGCCGCGAGGCTCTGATTGGGTCGATCGGGCCGGTCATGGGCTGATGGGATGCAAAAACGGCGCCGTAGTCCAGCCCTTCAACGGCGTTCCTCCAGCCAGGCGCGCAGGCGGCGCAGGAACGGCAGCGCCGCCTCGAAGTCCTCCGGTTCGAACGCGACGCGCAGGGCCTCCAGCCGCGGCCGCGCAGCGATCATGGCCGCCCGCTGCACCTCGGCGCCGGCCGGCGTCAGGGTGACGATCTTGCGCCGCCGGTCGTTCGGGTCCTCGGCCAGCGCCAGCAGACCCTGGGTCTCCAGCCGCTGCAGCGTATGGGTCATCGCGCTCTTGCCGACATGGGTCGCCTCGGCCAGGGCCAACGGGCTGGAGGCGGCGTGGCCCTGGGCGAAATGCGCCAGCACGTCGAAGGCGGCGGCCGAGAGCCCCAGCGGCAGCACCCGCTCGAGCCCCGCGGTCACCAGCCGGTCGATCACCCCGATCTCGGTCAGCACATCGACGTCGGGACGGGTCTTGGCGGCCATCTGTTCGATCTCGAACTACATGATAGTTCTGAGATAAACTATCTACCGCGCCGCTTCAATCTCTTCCAGCCCGCGGCGAGCCAGGGCGTCGGCGCGTTCGTTGAATTCGTGGCCGGCGTGGCCCTTGACCCAGCGCCAGTCGACCTCGTGCCGCAGGCGCGCGTCGTCGAGCCGCCGCCAAAGGTCCTCGTTCTTCACCGCGCCCTTGCTCATGGTCTTCCAGCCGCGCGCCTTCCACAGATGCAGCCACTGAACGATGCCGTTCTTCACGTATTGGCTGTCGGTGTGCAACTCGACCCGGCAGGGTCGCTTCAGCGCCAGCAGCGCCTCGATGGCGGCGGTCAGCTCCATGCGGTTATTGGTGGTGGCCGCCTCGCCCCCCCAGATCTCCCGCTCGTGCTCGCCGAACATCAGCACCGCGCCCCAACCGCCCGGGCCCGGATTCCCGCGGCAGGAGCCGTCGGTGTAGATCACCACCTCTGGGGTCATGGTTCAAACTCGAACAGATGCAGCCCCGCCCGGTGCACCGCCAGCTTGCGCTCGTATTCCAGCGGGTCCTTGGGCCGCACCATCGCCCCGGCCGGGGTCGCGCCCCAGTCGTTGAGCCGCGTGAGGAAGAACCTCAGCGCCGAGCCGTGGGCCAGGATCGGCAGGGCGACGCGCTCGGCGCTCGACAGCGGCCGGCGCCGCTCATAGCCGGCGACGAAGGCCCGGGCGGCGGTGATGTTGAAACTGCCGTCGGCCTCGAAGCACCAGGCGTTCAGGGCCACGCCGATGTCGTAGGCGAAGCTGTCCCAGCCGGCGAAATAGAAGTCGATAGCGGCGGCGAACCGGCCGGCGGCGAAGAACACATTGTCCGGAAAGAAGTCGGCGTGGATCAGTCCCTCGGGCAGTCCGGACGGCCAGGCGGCGGCGAGATGGGCGATATCGCCGGCGATGGTCGCGCCGAGGCCCGGCTTCAGGTCGTCGGCCGCGCCTCGCAAGCCCTCGAACAGCCCGGCCCAGGCCGCGTGGCCGAGGTCGTTGTCCCGGCGCAGCGAGAACCCCGCGCCGGCCTGGTGCAGCCAGGCCAGTCCCTCGCCCGCCTCGCGGCAATGGGCGACGCCGGGGCGGCGGACCGAGAGTCCGTTCAGGAAGGTGACGATCGCCGCGGGCTTCTCGCGCAGGGACCCGATCAGTCGTCCGCCGCGGTCGGCCACCGGCGTTGCGCTGGGAAATCCGTGGGCCGCCAGATGCTGCATGAAGCCCAGGAAGAACGGCAGGTCTTGCGCCCGCACCCGGCGCTCGTAGATGGTCAGCAGGAAGCGGCCGGCCTCGGTCTCCAACAGGAAGTTGGAGTTTTCCACCCCCTCGGCGATGCCCTTGAACGCCAGCGGCGCACCCAGCTCGTAGTGGCTAAGGAACGCCTCCAGTTCCGCGTCGCTGATGTCGGTGTAGACGGCCATGCGGCTTGATCCGTGACCCGCGCGGGCGCGTCAAGCCGCGGCGGGGCTCAGAGGCTCGGCGGCTCGGCCCGCTGCGCCGGATCGACCGGGCTCTGCAGGCCGACGGGATTGCCGTCCGGGTCCTCGATGATCGCGTAGCGGGCGCCCCAGAATGCGTCGTAGGGCGGCTGCAGGCCCTGGTGCTCGTGGCCGATCATGGTCGCGTAGAGGGCGTCCACCGCCTCGCGGCTGTCCAGGCTGAAACCCAGCACCACCTTGCCACGCTCGGCGGCATAGCCGCTGTTGTAGCGGCGGGCGAGAGCCTTGCTGTCTGCCTGCACGTCCACTTCGCCGCCTGTGGTCAGGGTGACGTGATGGACGCCGCTGGGCGTGCGCCAGATCGCCGATTCCGCGACGGTCAGCCCCAGGCGCCGGTAGAAGGTCAGGGTCTCGTCGAGGTTATGAACCACCAGGTTCAGCTGGTCGAAGACGATGCCGCTCATGCTCAAGGCTCCTTGCGCCCGCGCCTTGTGGGCGAGCAGCGCCGGCCGGGTCAAGCGAGAGACGCCTCAGTCAGGCACATCCACATAAGGCCATCCGGTCCCGTCGCCATCGGCGGTGAAGGCGGCGGTGACGCCGCCGGCGACCGGCGTCAGCACCCGCCGGCGCCTCCAGAACGGCAGCACGGCGCTGCCGTCCGCCCCGATCCCGGCCCGCACCAGTAGGTGTGCGGTCGGCCGTGGTTCTCGACGAAGACCGCGCCGGCTTCGAGCGCTAGAGATCGGGCGTCGGGCGCGGGGGGAACAGGGCCCGGGTTTCAGGCGTGCGCAGCTCGAAGAACGCTTCCTGGCCCATCGCCAGGCCCCGCGAGTCGTTGAGCCAGCGATTGACCACCTCACCCTGAGTCGACTGAAGCGACTCAATGACGACAGACGCCTCGGCCTCGCTGACCGGTGGCGAATAATTGCCCGATGCGCAGAGGTTGGCGGCATAGACCGGCCCGCCGTGGAGCCGCGCCTGCCAGGCGATGAATTCGTCGGCGCCGCGGGCGAGGGCGAGCACCGAGAAGTTGCTGAACATCCCCACCGTCGGAAGGGTCTCGAACGCCAGGCTGGCGCGCAACCCTTTGATCAGGTCGCCGCCAACCTGATAGTTGTCGCCGATCTGGCGATGCTGGGCCACGTGCCGGGTCGCGTAGATCAGGAAATCCAGATCCGGTTCGCCGCGGCGGCAGACAAAGACGCTGTTGTTCACCGCCGAGAAGGCCCGCGCCCGCTCATGCGTGTTGAACTCTACCCAGGTCTCCCGCGCGAAGGCGTAGCGGGCGACCTGGTCGATCTCCCAGGCGTCGGGAAGGAACACCAGCACGTCGGCGTCAATCCAGACAGCCCAGTCATAGCCTGCGCCGTGCGCCGCCTTGACCAGTTCCAGCCGGGCGAGATTGGTGATCGCGCGCACGTTGCCGCCGACCTTTTCGAGATAGGCCGCCCCACAAAGGGAGAAGGCCTCGTCGCCGATCACCTGGTAGTCGTAGCCCCGCTGCAGCGCCCAGGCCCGGACGCTGGCCATGCAGCGGGCGATCCAGGCCGGCACTTCATGGTTCCGAAAGGACTGCACCACCAGGGTTCGGGTCATCGCCGCCCCCGGCCGAGGCGATCGACGACAAGGTCGCTGCGCGTCGGCGCGCCGTCCGGCAGGATGCCGCACAGGTCGTAGACGAAGGCGCCCTCGGCGCACCCGTCGAGCCGGCGTGGATCGGCCAGCAAGGGGTGATCGGTGGCGAGCACGATAGCCGACGCGCCGGCGACCGCCTCGTCGCCCGCCAGCCGGTCCTCCGCCGCCGGATCCCAACCGCGGACCTCGAGGCTCCGGCCGAGGCCCTCGGCGATCTCCAGTCCCAGGCTGCCGCGCTGGTCCAGGGTGGGCGGCGAGCCCTTGAAGGCCAGGCCCAGCACCGCCACCCTGGCCGGGCCTGGCCTGAGCGCCACTTCGTCGGCGACGCGACGAACGACATGCTCCGCGAGACGCCGGTTGAATGCCCGCGCCTGCTCGAAAAGGCCCAGGTCGGTTTGCGCGTTCCGGGTCAACAGGTAGACGTCCTTGATCAGGCAGGGTCCGCCAACCGGACCGGCGCGGGGCAGGTCGAAGCGGGCGAAGCCGTCGGCGCCGGCGGAACGGATCTCCTCGAAGTCGAGGCCCGCCCCCTCGCAGTAGAGAGCCAGCTGATTGGCCAGCGCAAACCGTGCGTCGCGCCAGACATTGGCGAACAGCTTCGTCGCCTCGGCGGCCTCGGGCGTCGAAACAAGGCGGACATCGCCGAGCGGCGCGAACAGGTCGCGGGCCGCCTGGCTCGCGGCCGCGTCCATGCCCCCGACTATGTGCGGCACGGCGAACTGTTCGGCGAAGGCGCGACCGGAGATACTGCGGTCCGGACAGGCGGCGATCGCCAGGCGACCGTCGCAGGCCGCGGAAAGTCTTCGAACGGTCCCGACCGGCGTCGTCGAGCGCACGACGACAAGCTCCCTATCGCCGGCGACGTCGCTGACCGACGCCCAGGCTTGCCTCAGCGGCCCGTCGACGAACCGGCCATCGGCGTCGACGGGCGTCGGCACGGCGATGATGTAGGCTCGGGCGGTCGGCGACGCCGCCAGGCCGTCGGTGAAGTCGAGGGCGCCCGATTGCAACACCGCGTTCAATGCCGCGGCCAGGCCTTCATCCAGCATGCCCGCGTCGCCCGTCCGAAGGGCGCGCACCTTGCCGGCGTCGATATCGAAGCCGGTCACGCGGGCGCCGCGACTCGCGAGGGCGACCGCGAGCGGCAGCCCGATTGCTCCGCACCCCACCACGACCACGTCAGCCACACGCGCCATCGAGTTTCGCCGCCGCCCCCTGCCGGCGAGAGATTCCCCTCGCACAGCCTACCCACAAGCTGACGCGGACTTTGTCAAACCCCGGCCGGCGGTAGCGTGGCGGACGCCGAACCGCCCTTACAGATATTCCTTCTCGAAGTCGCAGCTGGAGCGGACGCCGACGTCCTCGAAGCAGTCTTCCAGCCAGGCGGTGGCGGAGCGGCGGCCGCGGTTCTTCAGCTCCTGCAGGAAGGTCCAGTCGGTGTTGAACTTCGACTCCAGGGTCAGGTCCTGCAGCCATTTGTCGGCGCCGATGGCGTGGATCAGCATGTTGCGATAGCGGCCCTTAGCCTTCTCCTGCAGCAGCCCCTCGTTGATCAGCTCCTGCACAAAGCTGACGGCGCGCAGCTCGGCCATCAGCGAGGCGTTGAAGGTGATCTCGTTCATGCGATCGAGGATTTCGGCCGGCGTCTCCGGGGTCCTGGCGCGTCTGAACGGGTTGAGGTTGACGACCAGGATGTCGGCGGGCGTCGGATCGTAGAACAGCGGCCAGAGGGCGGGATTGGCCAGGTAGCCGCCGTCCCAATAGGGCTCGCCGTCGATCACCACCGCCTGGAACAGCTGCGGCAGGCACGCCGACGCCATCACATGGTCGGCGGTGAGCTCAGCCGTGCGGAAGATGCGCGCCTTGCCCGCCTTTACCGCCGTCGCCGAGACGTAGAGCAGGATCGGCGAGCGGGCGCGCAGGGCGGCGAAGTCCACCTGCGCATCCAGCACGGCGCGCAGCGGATTGAGGTTCAGCGGATTGAACTGGTAGGGCGAAAAGCTCTCGGCCCAGCCCTGGGCGGCCTGCCAGCCCGGGGTGGCGCGCAGCCAGGCCGGGCTGAACGCCTCGGCCAGCATGTGGACGGCGGCGAAGGGCGAGGCGACGCTGACCGAGCGCCAGAACGTCTCGAGTTTCTTCCGCGCCCCCTCCGGGCCGCCGTCCAGCAGGCCGGCGGCCAGCACCACGGCGTTCATCGAGCCGCCGGAAGCGCCGGTGACCGCCTTGATCTCCACCCTGCCGTCTTCCAGCAGCTTGTCGAGCACGCCCCACTCGAACGCCCCGTGCGCCCCGCCCCCTTGCAGGGCGAGGCTGATCGGCTTGGTGGTCTTGGCTTCACTCACGCGGCGGTCCAGCCGCCGTCGACCGAGAAGGCCGCGCCGTTGGCCGAGGCGCCCATGTCGCTGACCAGGTAGAGCATCAGGCCGGCCAGCTCGCTGAACTCGACGAACTTCTTGGTCGGCTGAGCGGCCAGAATCACGTCGCGCATCACCTGCTCGGGGGTCATGTGCCGGGCGGTGGCCTGGTCGGCGATCTGGGCCTCCACCAGGGGCGTCTTCACATAGCCGGGACAGATGGCGTTGCAGGTGACGCCGTTCTCGGCGACCTCCAGAGCGACGGTCTTGGTGAGGCCGAGGATGCCGTGCTTGGCGGCGACATAGGCGCTCTTGAACGGCGAGGCGACCAGGCCGTGGGCGCTGGCGATGTTGACGATCCGGCCGTGCTTCTGGGCCTTCATGATCGGCACAGCCGCGCGCGTGGTCAGGAACGCCGACGAGAGGTTGATGGCGATGATCTGGTTCCAGCTGTCGATCGGGAAGTCCTCGATCGGGGCCACGTGCTGGACGCCGGCGTTGTTGACCAGGATGTCGAGGCGGCCGAATTCCTTCTCGGCGAAGGCGACCATGTCGGCGATCTGATCGGGCTTGGTCATGTCGGCGCCGTGGTAGCGGACCTTGACCCCGGCGCTCGACTCCAGCTCGGTCCGGGCCTTCTCGATCGCCGCCGGATCGCCGAAACCGTTGAGGACCACGTTGACGCCCTCGCCTGCCAGCGCGTGCGCCAGGGCCTGGCCGATGCCGCTGGTGGAACCGGTGACGATGGCCGATTGGCCGGCGAGATTGTAGGGGGAAGCCATAGCGCGCTCCTGAATGCTGCAGTGCAACAGGAACGGCTTAGACCTGGATCGCGACGGCTGCAATCACACGCAGGCGCCGGCGTCGGGAATCTGCGCCGACGCCGGCGCGGTGGACAGAATCGGGCCGTTGCGCGAGCCTTGCCGTGGAGGGAGGGTCGACATGCGCCGATTCGCCGGCATCGCCGCTCTGGGTCTGGCGCTGGCCGCCTGCAAGCCGGCCGCACCCACACCCGACCCTGCCGCCGCGCCGATGGCCGGTGAGTTCTACGACGAGGTGCGCAACGGGGGCGATATCGAGGCCGATCCGCACGTGGCCCACGAGCTGAAGAACCCGACCTCGGAGGACCAGATAGCCGAGTTCAAGGCGCTGATCCCCGCCGACTCGCCCTCGGCCATCGACACCCAGTCGGAGGACTCCCAGACCACCTCGGAGGGCACGCTCACCCGGCTCAGCCAGATCTACCGCTACAGCGACCGGACCCTGCTGGTGCAGACCGCCCTCTTCAAGGCGCCCAGCGGGACCGAGCCGGTGATCGTCGGCTTCAAGGTCAGTCCGTACGATAGCGACTCTTGGCCGGCGGCGAACGCGAGCGGCTAGAACAGCACCCGCGGGTTCATGATCCGGCCGGGATCCAGGGCGGCGCGGATGGCGCGCAAGGCCGCCACCTCGACCGGACTCTTATAGGCCAGCGCCTCGGCGGTCTTCATCGTGCCCAGGCCATGTTCGGCGGAAATCGAGCCGCCGAGAGAGACCACAAGGTCGTGGACCAAGTGGGCGGCCGAGTCGCGGCGGGCGTTGTGCTCCGCCGGATCGCCGCCAACGGGACCCAGGATGTCGTAGTGGATGTTGCCGTCCCCGACGTGGCCGAAGGCGTCGACGCGGACGCCGGGCCAGCGGGCGGTGAGCATGACGCCGGCCCGTTCGATGAATTCGGCGATACGTGAGACCGGCACCGAAACGTCGTGCTTCCAGGCCGGGCCTTCCGGCTTCTGGGCGGCGGACTGGTTCTCGCGCAGCGACCAGAAGGCTTTGCTTTGAGTCTCGGTCTGCGCCACGGCGGCGTCGAGCACCAGACCGGCCTCCAGCCCCGCCTCCAGCAGCCGCTGCATGCCGGCCTCGGCGGCGCCCGGCTCGCCGCTGGCGATCTCGATCAGCACCGACCAGGGGGGGCGGCTCTCCAACGCCTCGCGGGCGCCGGGGAAATGCTTGACCGCCAGCTCCATCCCCAGCCGGCCGACCAGCTCGAAGCTCTCCACCGCGCCGCCGGTGGCCTCCTTCGCCAGTCCCAGCAGCGCGACCGCCGCCGCCGGGTTTTCGACCCCGGCGACGGCCACGGCGCGGGAGACCAGCCGCGGAAACAGCTTCAGCGCCACCGCCGTCACCACGCCCAAGGTGCCTTCGGCGCCGATCAGCAGCTGCTTTAAGTCATAGCCGGTGTTGTCCTTGCGCAGGCGTTTCAGACCATTCCACACCTCGCCATTGGGCAGCACCGCCTCCAGGCCCAGCACCAGGTCGCGCATGGTCCCGTAGCGCAACACGGCGACGCCGCCGGCGTTGGTGGAGACCAGGCCGCCGAGGGTGGCCGAACCCTCCGACGCCAGGCTGAGCGGGAACCGTCGACCGACCGCCTCGGCCGCCTCGTGGGCGGCGGCGAGAGTGACGCCGGCCTCGGCGATCAGCACGTCGTCCTTGGTCTCCACTTCGCGGACGGCGCGCATCCGCTCCAGCGACAGCAGCACCTCGCCGTCGGGGATCTGGCCGCCGACCAGCCCGGTGTTGCCGCCCTGGGGCGTGATCGCGGTCCCGGACTCGGCGCAGATACCGACTACCGAGGCCACCTCGGCGGTGGTTTTCGGCAGGGCGAGCAGCGGTGTCGTGCCGCTCCAGCGGTCGCGCCACTCCACCAGCTTGGGCGCCAGAAGGTCCGGATCCTGGCTCCAGCCACCCTCGCCCAGCACCGCCTTCAAACGGGAGATCACATCGGCGGGGACGGGGGCGGTCATGGCGCGACGATACGCTTCCAGGGTCCGGCGAGCCAGTATATACTCGGGGATATACGGAGCGTCATCGTGGGCATCTTCATCAAGAACCCGGAAGTTGAACGGAAAGCGCGAGAGCTGGCGGCGCGGCGTGGGGAATCGCTTACCTTCGTCATCGGCCAGGCGCTGGATCGGGAACTGGAGATCGAAC
>Ga0302283_1001218_pt1 | contig 21689 bp, 20 predicted proteins | sample III_Fen_E1_4_FD_198770 | JGI IMG/M metagenome (GOLD analysis project Ga0302283, IMG submission 198770) | Peat permafrost microbial communities from Stordalen Mire near Abisko, Sweden - III_Fen_E1_4 | ecosystem: Environmental > Terrestrial > Soil > Wetlands > Permafrost | place: Sweden: Abisko... | reverse complement strand
GGGGGTCGCCGCGGGCTGGCAGGCGTACCGCATCAACCTGGGCGCCTACCGGGGCCAGACGCTCCAGCTGTCCTTCGTGGCCGCCCACGCACGCGGGCGCCCGACCACCGGCTTCGCCCTGGACGACGTCAGCCTCAGCGCCCCGGGCGGCGACTGACGGGTCCGGGGTGGCGGCTACCGGGTCAGCTTGCGGTAGTGGATGCGGTGCGGGCGCTCGTCCAGGCCCAGCTGCTCCCGGCGATAGACCTCATACTGGGAGTAGTTGCCATCGAAATACTGCACCTGGCTGTCCCCCTCGAAGGCCAGGATGTGCGTGGCCAGGCGGTCCAGGAACCAGCGGTCGTGGCTGATGATCACCGCGCTGCCGGCGAAGCTTTCGATGGCCTCCTCCAGGGCGCGCATGGTGTTCACGTCCAGATCGTTGGTGGGCTCGTCGAAGAACAGCACGTTGGCGCCGCTCTTGAGGGTGAGGGCCAGGTTCAGGCGGTTCTGCTGGCCGCCGGAGAGTTCCCGGACCTTCTTCTGCTGGGACTCCCCGGAAAAGCCGAACTTGGACATCCAGGCCCGGCCGTTGACCAGCTTGCCGCCCATTTCGATCAGGTCGCTGCCGCCGGTGACGGCCTCATAGACGCTCTTGTCCGGGTCCAGGCCCTGACGCAGCTGGTCCACCACCGCCAGCTTCACCGTCTCGCCGATGCGGATGCTGCCGGCGTCCGGCTGCTCCTGGCCGGCCAGCATGCGAAACAGGGTGGTCTTGCCGGCGCCGTTGGCGCCGATGACCCCGAGGATGCCGCCCGGCGGGATGGTGAAGTCCAGGTTCTCGAACAGCACCTTGTCGCCGTAGGCCTTGGACACGCCCTTCAGTTCGGCCACCAGGTCCCCCAGCCGCGGCCCGGCCGGGATGTAGATCTCCAGCTCCTTCTCGCGCTGCACCCCCTCCTGGGCCAGCAGATCCTCGTAGCGGGTGATGCGGGCCTGGCTCTTGGCGTGCTGGCCCTTGGGCGACATGCGGATCCACTCCAGCTCCCGCTCCAGGGTCTTCTGGCGCTTCTGGTCGCCCTTCTCCTCCAGCGCGAGCCTGGCCTGCTTCTGCTCCAGCCAGCTGGAATAGTTGCCCTTCCAGGGGATGCCTTCGCCCCGGTCCAGTTCCAGGATCCATTCGGCCACATGGTCCAGGAAGTAGCGGTCGTGGGTGACGGCGATGACCGTGCCCTCGTAGCGCTGCAGGTGCAGTTCCAGCCAGGCCACGCTTTCCGCATCCAGGTGGTTGGTGGGCTCGTCCAGCAGCAGGATGTCAGGCTTCTGCAGCAGCAGCCGGCACAGGGCCACCCGCCGGCGTTCGCCGCCGGACAGCACCGCCACCGAGGTGTCCGGATCCGGGCAGCGCAGGGCGTCCATGGCCTGCTCCAGCTGGGCGTCCAGGTCCCAGCAGTCCAGGTGGTCGATCTGGTCCTGGAGTTCGCCCTGGCGCGCCAGCAGCGCGTCCATGTCCGCCTCGGGGTCGGCGAACCGCTCGCTGATCTCGTTGTATTCGCGCAGCAGGGCCACCTTGGCGGCCGCGCCCTCCTCGACGATCTCGCGCACCGTCTTGGTGGGATCCAGCACCGGCTCCTGTTCCAGCATCCCGGTGGTGTAGCCCTTGGACAGCACGGCCTCGCCGTTGAAGTCCTGGTCCACCCCGGCCATGATCCGCAGCACCGTGGACTTGCCGGAACCGTTCAGCCCCAGCACCCCGATCTTGGCGCCAAAGAAATAGGAAAGCGAAATATCCTTGATGACGGCCTTGCCGTTGTAGAACTTGCTGACCCGCATCATCGAATAGATGATCTCGGGCTGATCGTTGGAGCGTTTGGCCATTGGGGCATCCTGGGGAAAGGTGGGCGCGGACGCCCGTGGTTCCATCTTGCCCGCGCCGGGCCCCCAAGCAAAGCCGCCAGCCTTGACCTGGATCAAGGCGCGGTCCGGCCGGATCGGGCATCCTGGGGCTCCAGGAGTCCACCGTGGAACGCCAGATCATCCGAATCGACGAAGCGAAATGTGACGGCTGCGGCCTTTGCGCCGAAGGCTGCCCGGAGGGCGCGCTGCAGATGATCGAAGGCAAGGCCCGGCTGGTGAGCGAGATCACCTGCGACGGCCTGGGCGCCTGCATTGGCGAATGTCCCCGCGGCGCCATCGCCATCGAGACCCGGGAAGCGGCGCCGTACGACGAGGCCAGCGCCCTGGCGGGAATCCTGCCCATGGGCGCCGCCACCCTGCGGGCCCACCTGCGGCACCTGCACCAGCACGGCCAGACCGCCTACCTGGCCCAGGCCCGGGCCGTCCTGGCGGAACGGGGGATCCCGTTCCCGGCCCTGGAGCTGCCGACTGAGCGCTCGGTCCTCCATCGGTCCCGGTCCGCCCGGCCCCCCCAGGCCCCGGCCGCCCGCACTCCGCACGCGCCCTCGGGCTGCCCGGGGTCCGCACCCCGCGCCCTGGCGGCCCGGGCCGCCGCCGCCCCGGCCACCGGTATGGCCAGCCAGCTTTCCCAGTGGCCGGTGCAACTGCACCTGATCTCGCCCCAGAACCCGGTGTTCCAGGGGGCGGACCTGCTGCTGGCCGCCGACTGCACCGCCTTCGCCCTGGCCGATTTCAACCAGCGCTGGCTGCCCGGCAAAAAACTGGCCATCGCCTGCCCGAAGCTGGACGGCAACCAGGAGGTCTACCAGACCAAGCTCATGGCGCTGATCGACCAGGCGGAGCTGGCCAGCATCACCGTACTGATCATGGAGGTGCCCTGCTGCGGCGGCCTGCTGCGCACCGCCCAGATGGCCGTCCTCAGGGCCACCCGCAAGCCGCCCATCCGGGTGGTGGTGGTGGGCATCGACGGCGAGCTCCGGCGGGAGGCGTAGAGAAAGCAGCGCCCGGACAGAACCTTGCGCCGCAGTGGGCCATTCCCAGGGCAGGGATTCGGGGGTTGACCCGGGCAAAACAGGTATTACTCTTATCGAGACTTCCGAGGATGCAATTTCTTTGGGACGAGAACAATACCCGGCACTTGGCGCGACATGGTGTCGATCCGCAACTGGCAGAGGCGGTTTTCCGGGCAGGCCAGGATGACATCCATGGAACCAGCCTCAGGTGGCGCTATGTCCTGGAAGCCGAAGTCGACGGCAGCGCCTATCGCCTGTTTTTCGACCGGACGACCCAGGGCGATGCCATCTACCCCGTGACCTGCTACCCCTTTTGAAGGGCGGAAACCTTGGCCAAGAGCTTGAAGATCGATCCGTCCGCCATGACGCTTGCGGCATTCCAGGCCCTTGGCCCGGAACGAGGGCGTCCCGCAGGAGAGATGGGAAAGGACGACGAGGCGGACATCGCAGCGTTGGCGCGGGAGTATGGCCCCCAGCGCCCGGCCTTCCTGTGCACCAAGGGCAGGCCCCGGAAGGGGACCCTCGCCACCCCGGTCCAGCCCAGGGTCATCAAGATGTCCCCCGCTTTCTGGGAAACCATGGGAGCACTGGCCGAGGAGTCCGGCCTGACCCTTCACGCGGCCATGCGCCAAGCCCTGGTGAAGTGGGCCCAGGACCACACCCACCCCAGGGCGGGGTGACGGCCGGCTCAGGCCAGGCCGACCACGTCCTGCAGCGGCTCGGTCCCGGCGTTCCCGGTCGGCTTGAAACTCTTGAACAGGTGCGGCTTCAGGCCACGGCTCTGCCAGATCCGGTGGATCGTCGACTTGCTGAGGCCCGAATCCTGGGCCATGCGCCGCAGGCTCCAGTGCCCGGCGTCCTCGGGCTGGGTGAGGAGGGTGCGCCGGACGATGTCCAGCACCTCGTCCGCCTTGATCTGCGGCTTGCGCCCGCGGCCCGGCAGTTCCTTCTCGATGCCGGCGAAACCACGGGCGGCGAACCGGTTCCGCCAGAGCATGGCGGTCTTGTAGTCGATCTTCAGTTCCTCGCCGATCTTCCGGTAGGACAGGCCCTGCGCCGCCAGCAGCACGATCCGCGCCCGCAGCACCAGGCGCCGGTCCAGGGTCCGGCTTCGGCAGATGGTCTCCAGCTGTTTCCTGGCCGTCTCGTCCAGTTCGACTCCCACCTTTGCCTGCATAATACGACCTCCTGCATCTTGTTTTTCCAGCCGAGCACCTGTGCTACCGGGGACTCCGGAACAGAACGGGGTCCGGGACGGGGTCCCGGCCGGTGTGCGTCATGTGGGCCCTTCGGCTGTTGCCCTTCAGTCTGGCCCGGTCGCCGGGACGTGTCTGTCAGGGAAAACCCGTACACCCTGCTATGAAAGGGGGAACTGCCGGCTCGCTGCGCTCGCGATGTTCCCCCCCCGCCCCGTCTGCGCATGGACCCGGAATCGGCAGAAGGGCGGCACAACTGAGCCGGCGACTGGGAAAGTGCATGTAGACTTTCGAGGGAGGAATTCATGACTTCAAGCCCCATGTCCCCGCGAGACATGTCCAGCCAGCCACAGGCAGTGATCATCGGCACCGGGAGCTGTATCCCGGAACGCACGGTTCTCAATGAAGATTTCCTGGGTCGCACCTTTTTCGAAGATTATGGCCAGCCTTTTGCTCCCGAAGCCGTGCCCCGGATGGTGGCAAAGCTCAAGGAAATCACGGATATCGCCGAACGGCGCTACGTGGCGGACGGGCGCGTGGCCTCGGATCTGGCGGTGGACGCCGCCAGGCATGCGCTGGCCTCGGCCGACATCGATCCGGAGACCCTGGACTATGTGATCATGGCCCACAATTTCGGCGATGTGGCCACCCCCCACGGCGGCACCGATCTGGTGCCCAGCCTGGCTGCCCGGGTCAAGGCCACGCTGGGCATCGCCAATCCAGGCTGCGTGTGCTACGACCTGGCGTTCGGTTGCCCGGGCTGGCTGCAGGGAGTGATCCAGGCCAACTACTACCTCCGCTCGGGCGATGCCAAGCGGATCCTGGTGATCGGCGCCGAGACCCTGTCCCGGGTCGCCGATCCCTTCGACCGGGACAGCATGATCTACGCGGACGGGGCCGGGGCGGTGGTGCTGGAGGCGCGTTCCTGCGCCCAGCCGGTGGGCATCCTGGCCCACGCCATGCGCTCGGATACGCTGCACCATGCGCGCCTGCTCTGGATGGGCGATTCCTTCAACCCGGACTCGGGCATCGCCAATCCTTGCCTGAAGATGCAGGGGCGCAAGCTCTATGAGTACGCCCTCACCACCGTGCCCGGCGTGGTGCGCCAGAGCCTGGAAAAGGCCGGGATCACCCTGGCCCAGGTGGACAAGGTGCTGCTGCACCAGGCCAACGGCAAGATGGACGAAGCCATCCTCAAGCGCCTGTTCCGGCTCTACGGCGTCACGGAGATCCCGGCGGGCATCATGCCCATGACCATCTCCTGGCTGGGCAACAGCTCCGTGGCGACCCTGCCCACCCTGCTGGACCTCATCCAGCGGGGCCAGCTGGCCGACCAGGCGCTGGCCCCGGGCAGCACGGCGGTGTTCGCCTCGGTGGGCGCGGGCATGAACATCAATTCGGTGGTCTACCGGGTGCCCGAAGCCTGATTGGACGGGCTCCTATCGGCTCTGGCTGTCCTGGCTGACCGCCTTGACCAGCAGCCTGTCCTCGGCGTCGAACTTGAGCACGGTCAGGATCGCCAGGCTGCCGTGGGCCTCCACCCGGCGGTAGCTCCAGACCAGGGTGGTGGTGCCTTCCTGGGGGTCGCTCCGGCTCTGGTCCGGCGCGCCCAGGCTGGCGATCGCCTCGGTCCGGGTGGTGATCCCCCGCTGCATCGCCGCCAGCCGTTCCGGATCCAGCCGGCGCCCCAGCTCCACCGGCCGCTGCGGGGCCGCCACGGGCACCGCGCAGCCGAGTCCCAGGGCCAACATCCCGCCGAAGGTGATCCCGAACCTGTGCCCTGCCATGCCTGCTCCCTGGACTGCCGGATCCAGCGTACACCACCCCCCGGGCCGCCGCGGACGGGATCATTTTCCTTGTCCTGGAGCGGCATCCTCCCGTATGCTGGAAGCTGGAGTTGAGAATATGTCTCACGTGCAAGCTTTCGTGGCTCCGGCCCTGGTCCTGCTCGCCGCCCTCTACCTGCTCCGGGACCAGCTGTTCACCAAGGCCTGCGGCTCCGGCGGCTGTGCCTCGTGCAGTTCGGGCAAGGGTCGCTGCCCGGTGCAGCGGCTGGAGGCGGTCCGGGTCAGCCTGGACCAGGACCCGACCCCAGGACGCCCGGACCGGGAGCGCTGACCTGAACCGGCATCCCGGCTGAGTTCTGGGGCCGGGGTCCGGCCTCAGACCCGGCCGAACAGCAGGGCCCCGTTGGTGCCGCCGAAGCCGAAGCTGTTGGACAGCACCCGGTCCACCCGGGTGCGGCAGGGGTCGCCGGCCAGGAAGCGCAGCCCGGGCTGGGCGCACTCGGGATCCAGCTCCTCCAGGTTGGCCGTGGGCGGCAGCACCTGATCGCGCAGGGCCAGCAGCGAGAACATGGCCTCGGTGGCGCCGGCGGCGCCCAGCAGGTGGCCGGTGGCGCCCTTGGTGGACGACACGCACAGCGGGGCGGTGCGGCCCGGCGTCAGCAGATGGGCGATGGCCTGCGCCTCGCCCACGTCCCCGGCGGGGGTGGAGGTGGCATGGGCGTTCACGTAGTCCAGCCGGTCGGAGGAAAGCTCCGCCTCGGCCAGGGCCAGGCGCATGGCCTGCAGCGCGCCCGCGCCCTCGGGAGCCGGGTGCACCAGGTGGTAGCCGTCCCCGCTGGCTCCGTAGCCCAGGATCTCCCCGTAGATCCGCGCGCCGCGCCGGCGTGCCAGGGCGAAGTCCTCCAGCATCAGCACCGTGGCGCCCTCGCTCAGCACGAAGCCGTCTCTCTGGCGATCGAAGGGCCGGGAGGCCCGCTGCGGGGCGTCGTTGCGGGTGGACAGGGCCTTCATGGCGGCGAAGCCGCCCAGGCCCATTTCGCAGACCACCGACTCGGCGCCGCCGGCCAGCATCGCCTGGGCATGGCCCTGCCGGATCAGGCGGAAGGCTTCCCCGATGCTGTGCGTGCTCGTGGCACAGGCGGTGACGTTGCAGTGGTTGGGGCCCTTCAGCCCCAGCAGCACCCCCAGCTGCCCCGAGATGATGTTGGGGATGACCTGAAGGATGAAGAAGGGGCTGATGCGCCGGAAGCCCTTGGTCCGGAACTGGTCGACTGCGGACTGGATCTCCGGCAGGCCGCCCATGCCGCAGCCGATGTTGACCCCCAGGCAGCGATCGTCCAGGTCGGCGCGGCACAGGTCCAGCCCGGAATCCAGGTAGGCCCGCAGCCCGGCGTGCAGGCCCAGCTGGGCGTAGCGTCCGAACTTCTTCACGTCCTTGGGTTCCAGGGTCAGCGTGGCGGCGGGCAGACCGGGCCCGGGGGATACCGGCCGAGCCAGCGCCATGGACGGATCGAACCCCGGGACCTCCCCGGCGAAGGTGACCGGCGCCGGACTGGCGTCGAACAGGGTGATGGGCCCGATGCCGGAGCGGCCCTGGAGGAGGGCCTGCCAGGTCGTCTCCGGGTCCAGCCCCAGGGGGCTCGCCGTCCCCAGCCCCGTCACCACCACCCGCGTTCCATTGTCCATGCGCGAATCCTCCGTCCAGCCTCAGCCGGGACCCCATGATCCCACGATTCGGCGGCGACCGAGGGCGGACGGCTCAGCCCTGCCTGGGGGTCCGTCCCTGCAGGTAGGCGTCGATGCCCCGGGCGGCCGTCTTGCCGTCGCCCATGGCCAGGATCACCGTGGCGCCGCCGCGGACGATGTCGCCGCCGGCGAACACCCCTGCCACCGTGGTGGCCTGGTGTTCGTCCACCACGATGTTGTTCCACTTGTTCAGCCGGATGGCCGGGGTGGCCTGGGTGAGCAGGGGGTTGGCGGTGGTGCCCAGGGCCACCACCACGATCTGGCAGGGCAGCTCGAAGGTGTCGCCCGGGATCGGCACCGGGCGCCGGCGGCCGGAGGCGTCCGGCTCGCCCAGCGCCATGCGCTGCAGCTTCACCGCCCGCACCCAGCCCTTGGCGTCGCCCAGGATCTCCAGGGGCGCCAGCAGGAACTGGAACTCGATGCCCTCCTCCTCGGCGTGCCCGATCTCCTCGGCCCGGGCCGGCATCTCGGCCCGGGTCCGCCGGTAGACGCAGACCGCGTGGGCCGCGCCCATGCGCCGGGCGGTGCGCACCGAATCCATGGCCACGTTGCCGGCCCCGAACACCACCACGGTCTCGCCCCGGGCGATGGGGGTGCCGCCGGCCACGTCCATCCAGGCGCCCATGAGGTTCACCCGGGTCAGGTACTCGTTGGCGGAATAGACCCCCTTGAGCTGCTCCCCGGGCACGTTCAGGAACATGGGCAGGCCGGCCCCGTTGGCCACGAAGAGGGCATCGAATTCCTCCGCCAGCTCGTCCACGGTGACGGTGCGGCCGACGATCACGTTGCACTCGATGGTCACGCCCAGGGCGCGCAGGTTCTCCACCTCCCGGTCGACGATGGCCTTGGGCAGGCGGAACTCGGGGATGCCGTAGCGAAGCACCCCGCCGGTGGCGTGCAGCGCCTCGAACACGTGCACCTGGTGGCCCATGCGGGCCAGTTCGCCGGCGGCGGTCAGCCCGCCCGGACCCGAGCCCACCACCGCCACCCGGAAGCCGCTCAGGTGTTCCGGCGGGGTTTCCCGGGGCAGGTTCCCGGCCGCCCAGTCCGCCACGAACCGCTCCAGCCAGCCGATGGCCACCGGCTCGCCCTTCTTCCCGCGCACGCACTGGCCCTCGCACTGGGTCTCCTGGGGGCAGACCCGGCCGGTGGTGGCCGGCAGGGCGTTGTCCACCCGCAGGATCCGCGCCGCCTGGGCGAAGTCGCCGGCGGCCAGCGCGGTGAGGAAGGCGGGGATGCGCACCCCCACCGGACAGCCCTCCATGCAGGGCTTGTGCCTGCAGTCCAGGCAGCGCTGGGCCTCGCTGCGGGCCAGCTCCGGGGTCAGGCCCTGGTTCACTTCCTGGAAGTTGCAGGCCCGCTGGGCCGCGTCCTGCTCGCACATCTTCACGCGCTGGATGGCCATGCGCTCCTTGGGGGTCAGATCGGTCATAGGTTTGGTCCTTGAGCGGACGGGGTGCCCGGGCTCTGCCCGGGCACCCCGTGGGGAGCACGAGGGGGACGCAGAGTGAGCGAAGCGAACGGGCGGTCCCCCTCGTTCATATCTGGCGCGCAAGTTGCTGATCGATCCGGCACCCGTGGGCGTCCAGTTCCAGGTAGGTGGCCTGGCGGGCCGAGAGTTCGGCGAAATCCACCTGGTGGCCGTCGAATTCCGGGCCGTCCACGCAGGCGAACTTGACCTTGCCGCCCACGGTCACCCGGCAGCCGCCGCACATGCCGGTGCCGTCCACCATGATCGGGTTGAGCGATACGATCGTGCGCACCCCGTAGGACCGGGTGAGCTCGCAGATGGCCCGCATCATGGGCACCGGGCCCACGGCGTAGACCGCGGCCGGGCGCTGCTCCGGGTCGTCCAGCAGCCGCTTCAGCGGCAGGGTGACGAAGCCCTTTTCGCCCAGGGAGCCGTCCTCGGTGGTGACGTGCAGGGCCGTGGCGAACGCGCCCAGCTCCTGGCGCAGGATCACGTAGCGCTCGCTGCGGCCGCCGATGATGCAGGTCAGCGCGTTGCCCGCCTCGGCCAGGCCCTTGGCCAGCGGGAACAGCACCGCGGTGCCGACGCCGCCGCCCACGCAGGCCACCCGGCCCAGCCGCTCGATCTCGGTGGGCTGGCCCAGGGGCCCGGCCACGTCGCTCAGGCCGCCCCCGGCCGGCACCGCGACGATGGCCCGGGTGCTGAGGCCCACGGCCTGGATGATGAGGGTGATGGTGCCGGCCCGGGGGTCATCGTCGGCGATGGTGAGCGGGATGCGCTCGCCACATGCTCCATCCAGAGCAGCCCGGACCATGACGAACTGGCCCGGCTTGCGGGCCCGGGCCACCCGGGGCGCGGCGATCACCATGCGGTGGAGCTGCGGGGCGATCTCCTCGTTGCTGAGCACTGGAAACATGCGTAGGCCACCTTTCGTTCGGAACCCCGGCCCACCCGGCATCAACGGCTGGTACGACCCGCGCGAGTCCACTGGGGGCGGTTTGGCCTTCAGTATAAGCCAAGACGCCGGCCCCGGACTATGGCAGCATGAACTGTTCCATCCAGCATCCGGCCCCGGTTGAGCCATCCTACAGGAGTTCATGGCGTGGCCCCTCCCGCTCCCCTCTCCGAGCATGAAGATTTTCGTTTGAATCCCATGGAACTGATGGGGCAGCTGGCCCAGGCCCGTACCGAGGTGGCGCAGCTGCGGGCCCAGCTGGAAACCCTGCGGGACCAGGATCCGCTCACCGGCCTGCCCAATCGCATGCGCCTGGCGGACCGCACCGACCAGGCGATCCTGCAGGCCCGCCGGCACGGCGCCATGGTGGCCGTGCTGTTCGTGGAGCTGGACCGGTTCAAGGCCATCAACCAGTCCCTGGACTTCGCCGAAGCCGATGATCTCTGCCTGCAGCTGACCCGGCGCCTGAGCGTGCTGCTGGCCACCGGCGACACCCTGGCCCGGGTAGGCACCGATCAGTTCGCCGTGCTCCTGCCCGAGGTGCTGGATCCCCTGGAGCCGGTCAAGAAGGCCCAGGCCCTGCAGGACGCCATCCGCATCCCGTTCCGGGTGGGCCAGCGGGAGGTGCGGCTCACCGCCAGCATCGGCATCAGCATCTCCCCCCAGGACGGGGACGCGGCCGCCTCCCTGCAGAAGGAGGCGGAACAGGCAGCCAACCGGGCCAAGGCGACCGGCGGCGACGCGGTCCAGTGCACCACCCTCACCCTCAGCGAGGCATCCTTCGAGCGGCAACAGATGGAGACCTACCTGGGCCAGGCCATCCAGAAGAACGAACTGCAGATCCTGTACCAGCCCCAGACCACCGCCGACGGCACCATCTTCGGCATGGAAGCGCTCATGCGCTGGGATCACCCGGTGCTGGGCTCGGTCCCGCCCTCCAAGTTCGTGCCTCTGGCCGAGGAGAACCTGCTCATCCAGCCCATGGGCGAATGGATCCTGGCCACGGCCTGCCGCCAGGCGGCCCTGTGGCAGGCCATGAGCCCGCGCCCCCTGAAGCTGGCGGTGAACGTATCGCCGATCCAGCTGGCCCACCCGCACTGGGTGGACTTCGTCGCCCGGACCCTGCGGGAATCGCGCCTGTCGCCGTCCTGCCTGGAACTGGAGATCACCGAGACCACCCTGCTGCGCAACGCCGGGACCGCCCAGGCCATCTTCCGGGAGCTCAAGGCCCTGGGGGTGCACTTCGGCATCGACGACTTCGGCACCGGCTACTCGTCCCTGAGCTACCTGCAGCGCTTCCCGGTGGACACCCTGAAGATCGACCAGTCCTTCGTGCGCAACATGTTCCCGCACCTGCCCCACGTGGTGTCGGCCACCCCCATCGTGCAGACCATCGTGAACCTGAGCCGGAACATGGGCATGCGGGTGGTGGCCGAGGGGGTGGAGACCGAGCAGCAGTTGGCGGCGCTCCGGGACATGGGCTGCGGCCGCTTCCAGGGCTACCTGATGGGCCGGCCCATGCCGGCCGCCGAGCTGACCCTGCGTCTGGAGGCCCAGATCGATTCGGCCTTCGACGCCCTGCTGCCGCCCCAGGCTATCCAGGCGGCCGAGCCGATCCTGGCCCGGCCCCAGCAGGCCGCGGGCTAGAGAAAGAGGAAGAAGCCCTTCAGGAAGTAGAAGATGCCCCCGGCGCCCACCACCAGCCCCAGCAGCCACACCTGCTTGTGCTTGAGCAGGGCGGCGATGGAGGAAAGCAGGATGGAGATCTGCAGGAAGATCACGGCGATGCCGAAGAAGGCGGAATGCCGCTGGGCCTCGTCCCGGGTGCGCTCCAGCTGCTGGGCCGAAGCCTGGATGTCGCGCTTCTCCTGGCCGTACTTGGCCACCTTCTGGCGATAGTCGGCGGCTCGCTTGGCATAGGCCGTGTGCAGCGCTGCGGGCGAACTGGCAGGCAGCGCCTGAGCCTCCAGTTCGGCGTTGGTGGCGGCCAGTTCGTAGAGATCCCCCTTGACGCTTTTGGACTGGTAGTAGGCCCACTGGTCCGAGGCCTTGGCCTGGGACAGCACCTGCCGGGTGGAGTAGCCGCCGCCCTTGAAGGTGGCCAGGGTGGCGCACACGGCGATGACCACGGTGGTGAGCGCCAGGTAGTTCAGCCAGGGTTCCTTCTTATCGTCGCTCATGGGCGTTCGGCGCTCCGGGGGGGGGGTGGCGGGAAGGGAGACGGAAGGGGGGGGCGGATGTGCGGTCCGGGCTTTGCCCGGATAGCACGTGGGGAGCACGAGGGGGACGCAGAGTGAGCGCAGCGAACGGGCGGTCCCCCTCGTTCAAATCAGGTCCTGAGGTACGAGGCGCCGTTCACGTCGATGATGCAGCCGGTCATGGCCGCCGGCGCGTCCAGGGCGCAGAACACCGCGGCGGCGGCCACCTCCTCGGCGCTGGCCACCCGGCCCAGGGGATGCTGGGCCCGGATCGCCGCACCCTGCGGCCCGTCCAGGCTGGCGCTGGCCATGTCGGTGTCCACCCAGCCCGGGGCCACGGCGAAGCAGTAGACCCCCTGCCCGGCCAGGGCCAGGGCCAGGGACTGGCTCAGGGCGTTGAGCCCGGCCTTGCTGGCCCCGTAGGCCGGCGTGTCGGGCTCGCCGCGGAAGGCGCCGCGGGAGGAGATGTTCACCATCCGGCCGCCTCCGGCGGCGGCCATGGCCTGGCCGGCCCAGTGGCACAGATTGGCGGGCCCCAGCAGGTTGGTGGCCAGGGTCCGCTCCCATGCGGACTGCCAGGCGGCGTAGTCCGTGGTCAGCAGCGGGTGCGCCTCGAACATCCCGGCGTTGTTCACCAGCACCTGGATCCGGCCCATGGCCGCGGTCACCTGCCCCCACAGCCGGGCCACCTCCTCCGGCCGGGCCAGATCGGCGCCGAAGACCTGGTGCCCATCGCCCTCCAGGGCCGCCAGGACCGCCTCGGCCGCGGCCCGGCGGCCCCGGTAGTGCACCGCCACCCGGCAGCCGCGCCGGGCGAACTGCAGGGCCATGGCCCGGCCGATGCCCCCGGAGGCGCCGGTGACCAGGACTGTCGGCCGCTCAGGACTCGTAGAATGATTCATGCGCCCAGTCTACCGGGACCGGCCGGTTTCTCAATCGCGCCGTGCCCGGGCCTTGGCCCGCAGCTGCTGCAGACGTTCGCCGGCCTGGACCAGGGTCTCGGCCCGCTTGGCGAAATGGAAGCGGATGAGGTGGCGCACCGGCTCGCGGAAGAAGCTGGACCCGGGCACCCCGGCCACCCCCACCTCCCGGGCCAGCCATTCGGCGAAGGCCACGTCGTCCTCGAAGCCGAATTCGCCGATGTCCACCAGTACGTAGTAGGCGCCCTGGGGCCGGGTGTAGGTCAGCCCGGCCCGGTCCAGGCAGTCCAGGAAGATCCCGCGCTTCGAAGCGTAGGCGGCCTGCAGGTCCAGGTAGTAGCTGTCCGGGAAGCCCAGGGCGGTGACCGCCGCCTCCTGCAGCGGGGCCGGCGCACCCACGGTGAGGAAGTCGTGGACCTTCCGGGCCTCGGCGATGACCGCCTCCGGGCCGATGAGGTAGCCGAGCCGCCAACCGGTGATGGAATAGGTCTTGGACAGGGAGCTGCAGGACAGCGTGCGCTCGGCCATGCCCGGCAGCGAGGCGAAGTAGGTGTGCTGGTGGGGCGGGTACAGGATGTGCTCGTAGACCTCGTCGGTGATCACGAAGATGTCATGCGCCTCGGCCAGCCCGGCGATGTACAGCAGCTCCTCCCGGGTGAACACCTTGCCCGAGGGGTTGGATGGGTTGCACAGGATGAGGGCCTTGGGCTTCTGGGCGAAGGCGCGCTCCAGCTCCACCGGGTCGAAGCCGAAATCCGGCGGCCGCAGCGGCACGTGGATCGGCTCGGCGCCGGACAGGATGGCGTCGGCCACGTAGTTCTCGTAGAAGGGCGAGAACACGATGACCTTGTCGCCCGGATTGCAGGCGGTCATCATCGCCACCATCATCGCCTCGGTGCTGCCGCAGGTGACCACGATGTGGGCGTCGGGATCGATGGGCATCCCCATGCAGCGGGTCTGCTTGCGCGCCAGGGCCGCCCGGAAGTTGGCGGCGCCCCAGGTGGTGGCGTACTGGTGCGGCCCTTCCCGGGCGGCGCGCTCCGCCGCCTGGAGCAGGGCCGCCGGCGGGTCGAAATCGGGAAACCCCTGGGACAGGTTGACCGCACCGAACTGATTGGCGACCCGAGTCATCCGGCGGATGACCGATTCGGTGAAGTGGCTGAGGCGTCCGCTGGTCTGGGGCATGGCATATCCATCGGCAGGCGGGCTGGACGGCGGCGCCGATCCATCCCGTAGGGGTCGCAGGCAGCGCTTCCGGCACGGGCGCGGAAACCGCTGCCTGGATTGTAGCGGCACCTTCAGGGGGCCGCCGGGCCGGAACGCAGGGAATACTCCAGCATCAGGGCCATGTCCGCGGTGTTCTCGTTGTGGGTGATGTTGTTCAGGTAGCGCAAGGTGAGCACCTGGTTCCGGCCCAGCATCCAGTGCACCCCCAGATCGTGCTGGAGGGAGGGCAGGTTCAGCCGCTGCCCGGCCATGGGGAAGGTCGAGCCGGACAGGTAGAGCAGCTGGAAGAAGGGGCGCCAGGTGGCGTTGTGCAGGCATTCCACCATCAGGTGGGCGCCGCGCTGGTCCCGGAAGCCGAACCGGTTGAAGGCTCGGCTGCCGGACTCCCGGTGCACCCCGCCGAAGCCGTAGTAGAGGTCCAGGGCGGGAAGGGGCGACCAGCGGCCGCTGAGCTGGAGCCCCGTGTCCCAGCCCGCCCGCATGTCGAACCGGCTGGGCATCAGGGCCGGCTTCACCTGGCCGCTGAGGGCCAGGGAGCCGGTGGGCCTGGCCAGCAGCCGCTGGGTGTAGCCGAGCACCGGATCCAGCACCTGGGGCCCGCTGCTGGCATTGGAGTAGTACTTCAGCTGGCCGTCCTGGATGAGCACGATCCGCACCTGGTCCTTGGGAATCGCGGCCCGGCCGGACTGTTCGAAGCCCAGCTTGTGGATATCTTCGATCAGGCCGTCCTCGAAGCCGCCGGAATAGCCCAGCACCGGCAGCTGCAGCCACGCCTCGCCCCCCAGGCCCGTCCCGGCCCGCAGCCGCAGCGTGGTGAGGGTGGTCTCCATCTGGAACAGGAAGATCACCGGCAGGCTCGGGTTGGCCGCGGCGATGCCTTCGGCCCATTGCTGGGACAGGTTGATGCGCGCGGCCGGGTTGGCCGGGAGGCTGTCCTTGATCACATCGGAGAACTCCAGGGTGTTGGCCTCCACGCACTGCAGATCGGCTTCCCAGGCTCCGGGCGCCATGGGATCGGGGGGCGCCGGCTGGTAGGCCAGCGAAAACAGGTTGGGGGGGAACTGGTCCCGGGTGGGGGCCGGCCCCAGGTGGAAGATCGGCTCGCCCGCCACCGGCCCGGCCAGGACCGCTCCAAGAAGGCTTCCGGCCAGCACCCTCCAGGTCGTATGCATCGTCAAGGAAACTACCTCATGGGAATAGATGGAAATCCACGCAGCAGGGTTGATCAATCGTTCAACCGATCACCTTCCTTTACAGACTACCGGGAGCTGTCCGACTGTCAACACGTCCGCCATCGCCAGCGGACCCCGGTCCGGCTTCCCTGTTAACCTGGATGGGCCGATGGAACCCGTCCCCGCCGATACCCGAACCGCCCTGCTGCAGGCCGCCCTGGCCTGCTTCGCGGAGCGCGGCTTCGATGGCACCAGCATCCGGATGATCGCCAACCGGGCCAGGCGTCCGCTTTCCCTCCTGGCGCACCACTTCGGCAACAAGGAAGGGCTGTACCTGGAAGTCTTCAAGCTGATCTTCGAATCCACCATCCGCGGCGACCGCATCGCCCATACCCCCGGCGACCCGCAGGAAGCCGAACGCCTGCTGGGGGACCAGATCCTGGCCATCTTCCTGGATACGGTCCAGCAGGGCGGGCGCGCGGATTCCACCCAGGAGTACGGCGTCCGCCTCTGGCTGCAGGAGATCCGCGCGCCCCGGCCCTCGCTGGCCCCGCTGCTGCACGACTTCATGAAGCCCATCATCGAGACCATCCGCGCCTGCATCCGGACCCTGCGGCCGGATCTGACCGAAGCGGAAGTGGCCTTCACCGGCATCTCCATCATCGGCCAGATCACCGGCCACGGCCTCATGCGCGGCCTGAACCAGGTGGTCTGGGAGGGCATGGCCCGGGACCAGGATCCGGACCAGGCCGCTCGGCAGCTGCTGAGCCTGTGCCTGCACGGACTGGTGGGCCGGCAGCCCAGCCTCGGCTGAAGCTCGTGGCGGACCAGGCTGGCCAATGGCCGGCTCAAGGCCGGGGCGCTGCCGTGCTGGGTCTGCCGCTGGGCCAGCAGTGTCGCGAGGGTCGGGATTGCCGCTGGTTCAATTTCACATTGAATTTGATCAGATGATCGATCAACATAATCTCATGGATTCCAGCTCAACCATCGGCCGTCCCAGGGAAACCCGCCTGCACCTGCTGGAAGCGGGAATCCTTTGCTTCGCCGAGCGGGGCTACGAGGCCACCACCATTCGCGAGATCGCCGATCGAGCGGGCAAGCTGGTCTCGCTCATCGGCTACCACTTCGGCAATTTCGATCTTGCTTGTTTTCAACACATGTTCACCCGCTACCCGTGTTCCCAGTTCAGCCTGGTCTGCCTGGAGCCCGAGGCCCTCAGGGCGAACCGGGATCTGGCCGCCCAGCAACTGCGTTCGATCGTCCGGGGGATGATGGTTGACCTGTTCGCCCAGGCTGGGGACCCGCTGGCGGAGGCCACCATCAAGTTGTTCCTGGCGGAGATGGGTGCGCCCCGGCCCTTCCTGTGCGACCTGTTCCGGGAACGGATGGCGGCGGGTCCCAAGCTGTTGCGGATCTGCATCGGCGCCCTGCAACCGCAGATGCAGGAGACCGAGATCTCCTTCCTCGGCCAGTGCATTTTCGGCCAGTGCTTGATCCATCGTCTGGCGGCCGGCGTTCATGCCCTGATCTGGCAACCGCTGCCACCCGCCGAATCGCCCGAGGCTTCCGGAGACCGGATCGCCGATTTCGTCTTGAAAGGGCTCGGTTACCAGCAGCAGCCCTGAGCCTTCAGCTCCAGCAGTTCCATTTATCGTTGTTTTTCCCATCGAGGTAGCGCATGCGAAACAGAACGTGGACCGGCCTGGCGCCGGTGGTCGGTATTTTTGTGGCGGGCGGGCTGGTGACCGGCTGCGCCCACCGGCAGGGTCAGGCGCCGGTGCCGGAGGTAGCGGTTTCGGTGGTCCAGACCGAGCGGGTGACCCTCACCACGGAACTGCCTGGGCGCATCTCGGCCTTCCTGGTGGCCGAGGTGCGGCCCCAGGTCAACGGCATCATCCAGCAGCGGACCTTCACCGAAGGCAGCGACGTGAAGGCCGGGGCGCTGCTCTACCAGATCGATCCGGCGCCGTACCAGGCGGCCCTGGCCAGCGCCCAGGCCGCCCTGGCCAAGGCCCAGGCCAGCCTGCCGCCGCTCCAAAGCAAGATGCAGCGCGACCAGGAGCTGGTGAAGATCGACGCCATCGGCAAGCAGGAACTGGAGGAGGCGGTGTCCGCCAGCCGGCAGGCCGAGGCCGAGATCCTGGCCAGCAAGGCGGCGGTGGACACCGCCCGCATCAACCTGGCCTATACCCGCATCACCGCGCCGATCTCCGGCCGGATCGGCAAGTCCGCCGTCACCGTGGGCGCCCTCGCCACCGGCTACCAGGGCGCGGTGTTCACCACCATCCAGCAGCTGGATCCGGTCTACGTGGACTCGCCCCAGTCCACCGGCTATCTGCTGCAGCTGAAGCGCAACATGGCCACCGGCCGGATCAAGGGCGGCGCGGCGGACCAGACCAAGGTCAAGCTGCTGCTGGAGGACGGCACGCCCTATCCGCAGCAGGGGGTGCTGAAGTTCTCGGACGTGGCGGTGGATCCCACCACCGGCTCGCTCAACCTGCGCATGGTCTTCCCCAATTCCGGCCATGTGCTGCTGCCGGGCATGTATGTGCGCGCGGTGGTCGAGGAGGGGGTGGCCGAACAGGCCATCCTGGTGCCGCAGCAGGGCGTCGCCCACGATCCCAAGGGCAACCCCACCGCCATGGTGGTGGATCCTGCCGGGAAGGTAGAGCAGCGTTTCCTGAAGGTCGACCGGGCGGTGGGTTCCCGCTGGCTGGTCACCGACGGCCTGAAGGCCGGTGACCGGCTGATCATGGAAGGCCTGCAGAAGGTCCGGCCGGGCATGCCGGTCACCGTCGTGCCCTTCCACGAGACCCCCGCCCCGCAACCCGCCGCCGGCAACTAGAGGAATCCTTTCATGGTCAATTTCTTCATCGACCGGCCGATCTTCGCCTGGGTCATCGCCATCATGATGATGCTGGCGGGGCTCCTGGCCATCAGCACCCAGCCGGTATCCCAGTACCCGCCCATCGCCCCGCCCGCCATCACCGTGACCGCCGCCTATCCAGGCGCCTCGGCCAAGACCGTGGAGAACACCGTCACCCAGATCATCGAGCAGAAGATGACCGGGCTCGACGACCTGCTCTACTTTTCCAGCAGCAGCGACTCGGCGGGCAACGCCACCGTCACCCTCACCTTCAAGCCGGGCACCGATCCGGACGTGGCCTGGTCCAAGGTCCAGAACAAGATGGATACGGCCAAGGCCATGCTGCCCCAGGTGGTGCAGCAGACCGGCATCACCGTCACCAAGTCCACCCGCAACATCTTCATGGTGTTGGCCCTGACCTCCGCCGACGGGAGCCTCACCAGCGAGGACCTGCAGGACTACCTGGCCTCGGACATCGAGAACCCGCTGGCCCGGGTGGAGGGGGTCGGCCAGGTGGATGCCTTCGGCACCCAGCACGCCATGCGCATCTGGATGGATCCCGACAAGCTGGTCAGCTACGGCCTGACCCCGGACGATCTGAGCCAGGCGCTCAAGTCATACAATGCCCAGGTTTCCGCGGGCCAGGTCGGGGGACTCCCGGCGGTCAAGGGCCAGACCCTGAACGTCACCCTGAACGTCCAGGAGATGCTCCAGACCCCAGCGCAGTTCGAGCACATCCCGATCCGGATCAACAGCGACGGCTCCACCATCCGGATCAAGGACGTGGCCCGGGCCGAAATGGGCACCGAGTCCTACCAGACCCAGACCCAGTCCGACGGCCACCCGGCCGCGGGCATGATCATCCGCCTGGCCGCCGGCGCCAACGCCCTGGACACGTCCCGGAACATCAAGGCCAAGATGGACGAGCTGTCCCACTACTTCCCCAGTGGGGTGGTGGCCTCCTATCCGTATGAGACGACGCCGTTCGTGTCGGTGGCCATCCGCGAGGTGGCCAAGACCCTGGTCGAGGCGGTGGTCCTGGTGTTCTTCGTGATGCTGCTGTTCCTGGGCGACATCCGGGCCACCCTGGTGCCGACCATCGCCGTCCCGGTGGTGCTGCTGGGCACCTTCGCCATGCTCCAGTACGCCGGCATGTCCATCAACATGCTCACCATGTTCGCCATGGTGCTGGCCATCGGACTGCTGGTGGACGACGCCATCGTGGTGGTGGAGAACGTCGAGCGGATCATGCACGAGGAGGGCCTGCCGGCAAGGGAGGCCACCATCAAGTCCATGGAGCAGGTGACCAGCGCCCTGGTCGGCATCGGCCTGGTGCTGGCCGCGGTGTTCGGCCCCATGGCCTTCTTCGGCGGCTCCACCGGCATCATCTACCGCCAGTTCTCGGTCACCCTGATCACCGCCATGCTGTTGTCGGTGGTGGTGGCCCTGGTGCTGACCCCGTCGCTGTGCATCACCTTCCTCCGGCCGGCGCGGCAGAAGAAGCATGCATCGAGACATGCCGGGTGGTCGGCGACCCGGCCGTTCTTCCAGTGGTTCGACCGCACCTTCGACAAGCTGCGCGACCGCTACCTGGCCCTGGTCGGCCACGTCCTGGGCAAGACCCTGCGCTACGTCATCGTCTATGCGGTGATCGTGGGCGGCGTGGTATTCCTGTTCCGCGGCCTGCCGTCGGCCTATGTGCCGGACGAGGACCAGGGTTCGGTGATGGTCATGGCGATGCTGCCGCCCGGCGCGCCGCTGGAACGCACCGAACAGGTGATGGGAGAGGTCAGGCAGCACTTCCAGACGGACCAGAAGGACGCCGTGAAATCCTGCATGACCGTGGCCGGCTACGGCATGGCCGGGATCGGCCAGAACACCGGCATGGCGTTCGTCAAGCTGAAGGACTGGGACCTGCGCAACAAGCCGGGGCTCAAGGTGGACGATGTGGTCAAGAAGGCCATGGGCATCTTCAGCCGCCGGCGCGACGCGGTGGTGTTCGCCTTCGCCCCGCCGCCGGTGATCGAGCTGGGCACCTCCACCGGCTTCGATTTCGAACTGCAGGACCGCGGCGGCCTGGGCCACGCCAAGCTCATGGAGGCCCGCAACCAGCTGATGGGCATGGCCATGCAGAATCCGGTCCTGAAGGCGGTGCGACCCAACGCCTTCGACGACCTGCCGCAGTACGACGTCCACGTCGACTACGACCGGGCCGGCGCCCTGGGCGTTCCGGTGGACCAGATCAACGACACCCTTTCCACCGCCTGGGGCAGCGCCTACGTGAACGACTTCAGCGACCAGGGCCGGGTCAAGCGGGTCTACCTGCAGGCCGACGCCCCGTTCCGCAGCCAGCTCGAGGACCTGAACCGCCTCTACGTGCGCAACAACAAGGGCGCCATGACGCCCTTCTCGGCCTTCTCGACCGGGCAGTGGAGCTACGGCTCCCCTAGCCTGCAGCGCTACAACTCGTTCCCGTCCATTGAGTTCATGGGCGAGGCGGCGGCTGGCCGGAGCACCGGCGAGGCCATGCAGGCCATGGAGGACATGGCCAAGAAACTGCCCAAGGGGATCGGCTTCGACTGGACCGCGCTGTCCTTCCAGGAACGCCTCGCCAGCGCCCAGGGACCGATGCTCTACGCCTTCTCGGTGCTGGTGATCTTCCTGTGCGTGGCGGCCCTGTTCGAGAGCTGGACCATCCCCTTCGTCAACCTGCTGATGCTCCCCCTGGGGGTGTTCGGCGCCCTGGCGGCCACCAGCCTGCGCGGCCTGCCCAACGACGTCTACTTCAAGATCGGTTTCCTGACCACCATGGGGCTGTCCACCAAGAACGCCATCCTGATCATCCAGTTCATCATGGACCAGACCCGCCAGGGGATGGCCCTGGTTCCGGCCACCCTGGCCGCCATCAGGATCCGCTTCCGCCCGGTGATCATGACCTCGCTGGCCTTCTTCCTGGGCACCCTGCCCCTGGCCCTGGCCCATGGGGCCGGCGCCGGCGCCATGAAGGGGATCGGGACCGCCGTGACCGGCGGCATGATCTCGGCCACCTTCATCGACCTGGTCTTCATCCCCATGTTCTTCGTCCTGGTTTCCCGCGCCTTCGGCCGCAAGGCCGACGACGACGGCACCGTTCCCCCCGGAACCTCCGGCACCCTGGAAGGAGAACGGCCATGACCGCCCGCCGTCTTTACCCCTCGCTCCTGGCCGCCCTGGCCCTCACCGGATGCTCCATGGCGCCGCGC
>Ga0302283_1001217_pt1 | contig 21692 bp, 18 predicted proteins | sample III_Fen_E1_4_FD_198770 | JGI IMG/M metagenome (GOLD analysis project Ga0302283, IMG submission 198770) | Peat permafrost microbial communities from Stordalen Mire near Abisko, Sweden - III_Fen_E1_4 | ecosystem: Environmental > Terrestrial > Soil > Wetlands > Permafrost | place: Sweden: Abisko... | reverse complement strand
CTACTACCGCACCTACGAGGCGACGGTGGAGGACGAGGTGAAAGCCGCGCTCACCAACCCGGCCGCTCAGTTCGAGAGGGGCCCGTTCATCCTGTCGGACCCGAGCACCCTGCGGGAGGGCGACAGGCGCGCCTTCGTCGTCCAGGACGGACGCTACCTCTCGGCCCGCTGGCCGGGGGACGCGTACGTCTTTGCAAGGGCCTTCCTCGGCCTGCTCGAAGGGCGCGCCGCCGCGGGCGCAGCTCTTGGGGCACGGTAGACTGACCGCGCGCCCATGCCGAAGCCCGTCCTCCTCTCGGTCGTCCCGGCCGAGCCGCTCGCCTTCGTGCCGACCCCGGCCGACGCGGCGACCGTGCTCGAGGTCGCCGCTTCGCACGCCAAGCGCGGCGTGCGCGGCGCCATGGCGACGGTCATCACCCGCGCGGGATCGGCGCCGTCCACGCCCGGGCAGAGGATCTACGCTGCTGCGGACGGCACGTGCGTCGGCACCGTCGGGGGCGGCGCTGTCGAGCGCGAGGTCATCGCCGCGCTCGCCCGCCTCGTAGCGCCGCTCCACCCGGCGGACGCGACGGACGAGGACGAAGAGGAGCATCGCGTCGTCACCTTCCGCCTCGGGGCCGAGCTCGGCATGTGCTGCGGCGGGAGCGTCGACGTCCTCGTCGAGCCCATCGTCGCGTTTCGCCACTGCCTCGTGGTCGGCGGCGGGCACGTGGCCTCCGCGGTGGCGCCTCTCCTCGCGAAGGTGGGGTTCGTGGTCACGGTCGTGGACGAACGGGGCGCCTGGGGCAAGGAAGGGCGCATCGAGGGCGTGCGTTGCGTCGTCGGCGAGTACGACGACGTCGGCCAGGAGATGCCGACGAGCGCTGCCGTCCTGGTGATGACCCACGATCACGGGCTCGATCAGAAGGTCATCGAGTGGGCCTTGAAGCGAGGCTTCGCGTTCGTGGGCGGAGTTGGTAGCCGGGCGAAGGCGCAGCGCACGAAAGACCGCCTCGAGGCGAAGGGGTTTCCGGAGGAGGACCGCGCGCGCGTGAAGATGCCGCTCGGAGTGTCGATCGGCGCCCGCCTGCCGGACGAGATCGCCGTGGCGATCGCGGCGGAGATGGTCACGTGGCGGCGCGCGAAGTAGTCGGGATCATCCTCGCGGCCGGGGACGGCGAGCGAATGGGCGGGAGCAAGGCGCTCCTCCTCGCTTCGGGGGAGCCGCTCGCGGCAGCGCACGTGCATCGCATGCGCGAAGCCGGAGTCAGCCGCGTCGTCCTCGTGGTCCGCCCGTCCGTCGCGGCGCGGCTCGGGGCCTTCCCGGACGCCCAGGTGCTCCTGTCGAGCGCGCCCGATCCGGCCGGCTCGCTCGCGGTCGCCGTACGCGGCGCTGCGATCGCCAAGGACGCCCTCGTGCTGGTGACGCCGGTGGACGCGGCCCCCGCGACCCTGGCGACGATCGAAGCCCTCGCGGCAGCGCTCGCGGAAGCGCCCCTGGCCCTCGCCGCGACCCCCCGCCATGGCGGCTCGGGCGGCCACCCCATCCTCTGCCACGCGGAGGTGCTCGCTCCCTACCGCGAGGAGGCCACCCCGCCTCCCCTCCGCGACGTGCTTCGTTCGCTCGGAGACAGACGGCTCCGCGTAGACGTGGACGACGCCCGTGTCCTCGTCGATCTCGACACGCCGGACGACGTCCTCGCTTGGACGGGCCACGCGCCCGGCTTCCTGGGAGGATGAGATGACGACCGGCTGTACCTTCTGCAAGATCATCGCGGGAGACATCCCGGCGCTGCGCGTCCTCGAGGACGACGTCAGCATCGCCTTCCTGGACACCCGCCCGCTCTTCCCCGGTCACACGCTCCTCGTGCCGCGCGTCCACTACGAGACCCTCCCCGACCTGCCGCCGGAGCTCCTGGCGCCCTTCTTCGCGAACGCCCAGCGGCTCGCGCGCGCGATGGTGACCGGCCTCGAGGCGCACGGGAGCTTCGTGGCCACGAACAACAAGGTCTCCCAGAGCGTGCCGCACCTCCACATCCACGTCGTGCCGCGAAGGACCAAGGACGGGCTCAAGGGCTTCTTCTGGCCGCGCCACAAGTACAAGGACGACGCCGAGGCAGGTGAGTTCGCGGCCCGGCTCCGCGCCGCCCTCTGCTAGGATCGGAAGCTTCATGGCCGTGAGCTGGGTCGGGCAGAGCGTTCCGCGCGTGGATGGTCCGGCCAAGGTGCGGGGCATCGCCGCCTACGTCGATGACATCGTGGTGCCGGGGGCGCTCTTCGGCGCTACCGTTCGCAGCGACGTCGCACGGGGGCGCCTCCGCGCGATCGTGCGGGACCCGGCGTTCGACTGGACCGGCATCACGGTCGTCACGCACGAGGACATCCCCGGCGAGAACATCGTCGCGCTCATCGAGGACGATCAGCCCGTGCTCGCGGCGCACGAGATCCGCCACTGCTACGAGCCCGTCGTCCTCCTCGCGTGCGCCGACCCGGTGCGCCTCCAGCGCGCCGTGAAGGCCATCCGCCTCGACGTCGAGCCGCTGCCGGCGCTCCTGTCGATCGAGGCCTCCCTCGCCAGGGAGCAGATCATCCACAAGGACGACAACGTCCAGAAGCGCTACCTGCTCGAGCACGAGCTCGGCGGCCGCTCGATCGACGACCTCATCGCCGCCTGCGACGTCGTGCTCGAAGGCACCTACAGGGTCCACCACCAGGAGCAGCTCTACATCGAGCCGCAGGGGATGATCGCCTGGGTGGACGAGGGGGGAGTCCACGTCCTCGGGTCCCTCCAGTGCCCCTTCTACGTCCACAAGGCGCTGAAGCGCGCCTTCGCCGAGACGGGCGAGCGCGTCCACGTGACCCAGGCCGTGACCGGCGGGGGCTTCGGCGGCAAGGAGGAGTACCCGAGCGTCATCGCCACGCACGCCGCGCTCCTCGCGCGCAAGTCCGGCCTCCCCGTTCGCATGATCTATTCGCGGAAGGAAGACATCGAGGCGACGACCAAGCGCCACCCCGCACGCGTGGAGCTCAAGACCGGCTGCACCAGGGACGGAACGCTCGTCGCGCTGAAGGCACGCGCCGTCATGGACGGGGGCGCCTACGTGACGCTTACGCCCGTGGTGCTCTCGCGCGGCATCCTCCACGCATCGGGCGCCTACGCCTGGAAGCACGCGCGCATCGAGGGCATCGCGGTGGCGACGAACACGCCGCCGAACGGCGCCTTCCGTGGCTTCGGCGCCCCGCAGACCATCTGGGCCATCGAGAAGCACATGGACCGCCTCGCCAAGCGGCTCCGGAGAGACCCGCTCGAGTGGAAGCGCGAGCGAGCCCTCCGCATCGGGAGCACGACGGTCACGGGCCAGACTTTGACCGAGAGCGTCGGCGTCGACGAGTGCATCAGCAAGGCGATGGCCGCGAGCGACTACACGAACAAGCGCGCGGCCTACGCGAGCGCGCCGCGCGCCGCGGCTGCGCGCACGCGGCGCGGCATCGGCGCCGCCGTCTTCATGCACGGCGCGGGCTTCACGGGCTCCGGCGAGCGGCGCCTCAAGGGCCGCGTGAAGGTCGACCTCGAGGCGGGCGGGCGCCTCCGCGTCCGCAGCGGCTCGACGGACATCGGTCAGGGCACGGAGACCATCTTTCGCCAGATCGCGGCCGACGCCGCGAGCCTTCCGCTCGACAGCATCGTGTTCGAGAACCCCTGCACGACGAACGTGCCCGACTCCGGTCCCACGGTCGCGTCTCGCACCGTCATGGTCGTCGGATCCATCGTCGGAAAGGCCGCGGCCGAGGTGGCGGCCCGCGTCCGGGAGGCGATGGGGCACGCGGGCGGCGCGACGTTCGCCGAGGCGGCGGACGCCCTGCTCGCCAAGGGTCCCGTCGGCGCGCTCGTGCAGTACGAGCCTCCGGTGAGCCGCGAGTGGGACGACGAGGCCTACCGGGGCGACGCCTACCCGTGCTTCGCCTGGGGCTGCGACATCGCCGAGGTGGAGGTCGACCTCGACACGCTCGAGACCAGGGTCCTCGGCTTCTGGGCCGCGCAGGACATCGGCCGCGCGATCCACCCCGTGATGTGCGCCGGCCAGGTCGAGGGCGGCACCCTCCAGGCCATCGGCTGGGCGCTCTACGAGTCGGTCGTATGGAAGGACGGCAAGATCCTGAACGCGCGCATGACCAACTACGTGATCCCGACGAGCAAGGACGCGCCGCCGTTCGAGACCATCCTCGTGGAGCACCCGTTCTCGGGAGGACCGAACGGCGCGAAGGGCGTGGGCGAGCTGCCCATGGACGGCGGCGCGCCGGCCATCGCGGCCGCCATCGAGCAAGCGCTGGGCGGCGTCGAGCTCGCGGACCTTCCGCTGTTCCCCGAAGCGCTGCTCGCCGCGGTCCTGGGCAAGGCCGCGCGGGAGGCGACGCCGTGATCCGGCTGCGCGTGAATGGCCGCGCCTGCGGCGTGGAGACCCCTCCCCTCGCCCGCCTCCTCGACGCCCTGCGCGGACCGCTCGGGCTCACGGGTACGAAGGAGGGGTGCGGCGAGGGTGAGTGCGGCGCGTGCACCGTCCTGCTCGACGGCGTACCCGTGAACTCGTGCCTCGTCGCCGTCGGGCAGTGCGAGGGGCGCGACATCGTGACCGTGGAGGGGCTCGCGACGGGAGACGCCCTCGCGCCGCTGCAGACGTGCTTCATCGAGCACGGAGGCGCGCAGTGCGGCATCTGCACGCCCGGGATGCTCGTGGCCGCAGACGCCCTTCTCCGCGCGAACCCGTCCCCGACGGAGACCGACGTCCGCGACGCCATCGCCGGCAACCTGTGCCGTTGCACGGGCTACCAGCGCATCGTGGACGCCGTGCTCCGATCGGCCGAGGCTCTCCGCGCGGCGGGGCCCGGAGCTCCCCCGGGGCGAGGAACGCCGTGACAACCATGCACCTGCCGGGGGAGGATCGCGAGGCGGTCGCGATGGAAGCGCACGCCCCTGCGGGGCTCGAGCGAGCGAAGCTCGTGTCGCCCCGATCGGTCGAGGAGGCCTGCGAGCTGCTCGCGGAGGCGCACGCCAGAGGACAGGCCGCCGTCGCGCTCGCGGGAGGGACGGACTGGATCGTCGATCGTCACCTCGCGGACGTGTCCCGCGCGCGCCCCGTGGACCTGGTCGTGGATCTGACGGCGATCGACGCCCTTCGGACGATCTACGCCTACGAGGACGGGGACAAGAAGGAGCGGCGCCTCGTGGTCGGCGCCGGTGTGACCTACTGGACGTTGCGGAACGACCCCGAGGTCCTGGGGACGATCCCGCTCCTCTCGCGCATGGCGAAGGACGTGGGCGCCGTGCAGATCCAGACGCGGGGTACGCTCGGGGGCAACCTCGCGTCGGCCTCACCCGCCGCGGACGGCGTGCCTGTGCTGTTCGCGCTCGAGGCCGTGCTCTCGATTGCGAGCGCGAGCGGGACCCGCAAGGTCCCCGTCGAGTCGTTCTTCGTGGGCTACCGGAAGACGGTGCTCGCCCCTGGCGAGCTCATCCTCGCCATCGACGTGCGTGTTCCGCGGGCAGGCGCGTTCGCCTCCTGGCAAAAGGTCGGCACGCGCCTCGCGCAGGCCATCTCGAAGGTGGCTCTCGCGGGCGTGGTCGAGACCGACGGAGCAATGGTCTCACGCGCCCACTTCGGCATGGCGTCCGTCGGCCCCACGACGGCTCCGCTCACCGCCGTGTGCAGCGCCGTGGTCGGCAAGGAGCTGGCCCGCATCGATCGCAGCGCGACCGACGCCGCGGTCGCTGCGGACATCAAGCCCATCGACGACGTGCGAAGCACCGGCGACTACCGGCTGCACGTGGCCAAGGCCCTCGTGTGGCGCGCCCTCCACGCCCCCCCGTAGGGCAGCGCGGAGCGCCAGGGCGTCTCGGGCTCACGGCGCGCGGCCGCAGGCCCGCCTCTCTCCGAGCTCACACGCGCGCGTAGAGGGCCGTGGCGCGCTTGTCGTCCCTCTCTACCCCTTTGCCCACGCTACGCAGGTCCGCCAGGAAGAAACACGCTGTCGCGGCCTTCGCCGCGCATGCCTGCTCGTAGAGCTGGGCGGCGTGCGCGACGTCCGCGGCTACCCCCTTTCCGTTCTCGTAGGCGATCCCGAGGTTCTGACACCCATCTTGCGAGGAGCGGCTCACGTGATCCCGCCGCGCACGGGTCGACTGGCCGGGCGACGCTCGGGGACGATGCCGGCGCGATCGGCGGCGCTCCGTCCGCCGCGACGGAGAGGACCGCGGAGGGCGTCGCGCGATGGCAGGCAGGCGAGGCCAGCACGGGGAGGAGCGCTCCCACGAGCGCCGCGAAGGATCTCTGCCGGGCCGCGCGCTGCGAGCTCACGAGCGAAGCCCTAGCACGTCCCGTGTACGTCATCGACGCCCGCACCGGCCCACGCGGCGGTCGACCGGGGAGCCGGTAGTCGAGGGCGACCGGGTCACAAGCCTGCTAGCGTTGGCTCCAGACGGAGGGCGTGAGCATGAACGAACGCGTGAATCGCGGAGGCACCGCGGCGATACTGCTCGTGCTGGCTGGCTGCGCCGGCGCCAACGCGGGCGGCGGAGAGACCTCCGCCACCGGCCAGGCCGCCGCCAGCACGACGGCGCCCGACGCAGGCCCTACGTCCGCGCCCCAGGACCGCACCGCGCCGGCGACGGTCGCCGTCGGCACGCCGCCTCCAGCGCCCTCCGCGTCATCCATGGCCCCCGCGCCGGCGCCCGCCCCCGAGGCCCGCCCGTTCGCGAGCAACGCCACCGAGGCGACCTCGATGATCGACGACGCGGTCGAGAAGAAGGCGGGCCCCATCCTCAAGTGCGTCGAGGCAGCCCGTACGCGAAGAAAGACGCCGCACGGCAAGATCGCGATCGAGATCGGGATCGATCAGGAGGGAACGCTCATCGGCGTGAAGACCGCCAAGGGTCAGCCGAAGGACGGCGCCCTCGACGACTGCATGCGCCAGGCGCTCGCCGACGCGCCGTTTCCCCGCAGCCATGCGGGCGTGATCACGCTGACGAAGACCTTCGAGGATCAGCCGGTCACGAAGTAGCCCGACTACGCGCCGGCAGCGAGGACGCGCAGCGCGGGCACGGGGGCGCGCGCGATGTGGAGCAGCGTCCGGTCTTGGAGCTCGCGCCAGGGCTCGTCCGTCATTCGCTCGGACGCGACGAGAACGGCGGTGCGGCGCGCCGTCCACGGGGTGTCGACGGAGGCGCCCGTTTCGCGCGACTCGCGGTGGGACCGGACGCGATCGTGCGGACCGCGCTCGAGCGTGAAGAGCGAGCGACCCTGGCGGTAGGCGTACATGCTGTCGCCGTTCGCGAGAAGGAAGTTGCACGCTCCGAGGGCTGCCCGCGCGGCGAGGTCGCGAACGATTCCGGTCACGACGGCGCTGGTGTCCTCCACCTCGGCGCGCTCGCCGAGCCCGGCGGCGTCGAGCCGCGAGAGGACGAACGCGAAGAACAGCTCACTGTCCGTGTCGCCCGTGACCTCGGCCGCCCGTGCGGCGGAGACGTTCGCGCGGATCCAGTCGAGCTCGTCGATCGTCCCGTTGTGCGCGAAGACCCAGCGACCGCGACGAAACGGGTGCGTGTTCTCCATCCGTACGGCCCCCACGGTTCGCTTGCGGATGTGCGCGACGAGAAGCTCCCCGCGGCTCCCCACGACGACCTCGTGAAAGCGGTCGTCCTCCTGCGCGCAGGCAGGTTGCTTCTTCAGCGTCCAGCCGTGGTCGCCCCTGGCTTCCCGACCGAACACGGCGAGCCCCCAGCCGTGCGGATGTTCGGGCGACAGCGAAGCCAGGCTGCGCGGCGCCTCACGAAGACAAACCCTGAAGTCCGTGGCCTCGCTCGCCACGATCCCGAGCATTCTGCACATGATCCATCCACCTGCCTGCACCCTAGCGTACGACGGGGCACCAGGCCGCATTCCCATCAGTCGGGCTGCCAGCAAGGGCTCGCTCGAGCCCACGCCCGAGCCGGGCGAGCATTCTCGAGCCTCGTCGCGAGTGTGGCCCGCCCCATCACGTCAGGTTATGGTGCCGCCGATGACACCCCCGGTCCGCTCGACTCTTCGCCTGGCAGGGCGCCGTGCGCCCCATTCGCCGCTCCTCATGAGCCTCGCCGCGCTCGTGGTATCGACGGCGTGCGCGGCATGCTCGAGCAAGAAGACGGCAACGGCCGTGCCCCCCTCCAACCCCTCCCAGCAGGCCATCGCGGCGGCCTCCGCCCCGGTCACGCCGCCTCCGCCTTCGACGGTCGACGCCGGCATCGGGGACGCCACGCCCGACGTGGGGGCGCCCAAGCCCGCCCCGCTCCTGGGGACGGACTTCGAGTCGCAGGCGAAGGAGATCTACAGGGTCGCCGCGTGCGGCGGTGACGGCCCCGTACCGCCCAAGTTCGACGCTGCGATGGTGGATGCGCACTGCAAAGAGCTCCGCGCGATGTACGAGGAGTACAAGACCAACTGGGTCAAGGTCGCGATGCCCTACATCGCGGCGCTCGTGCCGAAGGACATCCCGACCACCATCGTCTACCCGTTCGGCGGCGGCGACCTGCTGAGCGCTCTGGCGACGTTCCCGGATGCGCCCGAGTACACGACCATCTCGCTCGAGGCCGCGGCCGACGTCCGGAAGATCGACACGATCTCGGCGAGGCAGCTCAAGGCAGAGCTTGCGTTGAACCGCTCGCACCTCGGCAAGCTCTTCGAGAAGGCCCACAGCCGGACGATCAACCTCGACCTCGAGTCGAAGAGCGACCTGCCCGGTGAGGTCGTCTTCACGATGGCCGCGCTCGTGATCCACGGCTACGAGCCAGTGAGCCTCCGCTACTTCAAGCTCTCCCCGGACGGCACGCCTCACTACCTGGACGACGCCGAGATCGCGACGCTCGAGCGCGACAAGGCCGCCAAGGGCGAGGACAAGACGAAGGCCAGCCTCTCGATCTTCGCGGACATGGAGCTCCAGTTTCGCAAGGTGGGCGACCCGAACGCACCCATCAAGATCCTGCGTCACATCGCCTTCAACCTGGACGACCGGCACATGGCCGCCGACCCGTCGCTCCTGAGGCACCTCGAGGCGAAGGGCAGGATCACGGCGATGACCAAGGCCGCGAGCCACTTTCTCTGGTCGGACGACTTCTCGACCATCCGCAAGTACCTGCTCGACCACATGGACTGGATGATCTCGGACTCGACCGGCGTGCCCCCGAAGTACGCGACCAGGGCCGGCTTCGTCCAGGACACCTACGGGATCATGGAGTGGCCTGCCGCCTTCGGCACCGTGGACAACAAGAACGCGGAGGACCTCCGCAAGCTCTTCAAGTCCAACCCGCAGAAGGACCTGCCGTTCCGCTACGGCTACCCGGACCGCGACCACCACGGGCACATGATGATCACCCGTCACGCCGCCAAGGGCTAAGTGCCACGAAGGGCGCGCCGGCTGGGGCGCCGCGTCGCACCCGTCGGGGGGCTCCCGGCGAAGCCGTTGGCCGTTTTCCGCAGGTGGGTGACGCGGAACGGCTCGTGCAGACGCTAGAGGCCGGGAGGTCAGTCATGATCGAACGTGGCCTGGGCGTTCTTGGTTTGACGCGGCGCACCGCTCTTCAGGCGGCGGCCATCGGCGCGATGGTCGCGTGTCCGCTGACCGCCTACGCGCTCTCGGCGCATCCCCGCCCGATGCCGCCCTCCCCGCCCGAGCGCTCGCTCGCCGGGCGCCAGGCCACGCTGAGCACCACCGGAGCGACGGCGGCCCCCACCTTCCCGTCCGAACGGGGGCAGACCCCGGCGGGGTGCGACATCCAGCACGCCGTGGAGCTCTGGGGCACGTGCGATCCGATCCCCCGCACCCGCGCCGCCTGGGACGACGCCCTCGTCTCGGGGCGGGCGGGCATGCTCGAGGTCAGCACCAACGCGCAGATGCGCCTGCGGATCGACGGACGCGACTACGGGATTCGCGTCGAAGGGGGCCCGTCCGTTGCCCGCATGCCCATCGCGCCGGGGGCCCACGCGCTGGACCTCATCAGCGACGCCTACGTCTACGGCCGCCGCATCAGCGTCACCATTCAAGCGGGCCAGACCGAGAGGGTGACGCTGGACCTGCGCGACGAGCTGCCCTTCGTGGCGGACGGCTTCGCCGGTCGGATGCCTACCCTCGCAGGCGGGTCCTGGTACCAGGGAGCGACGGGTGGCCGGCCGCTCTTCTCGAACATCTCGGACGTTTCGTCGGTACCAGCGCCTGCGGGAGGGGCGGGTGCGTCGGGCGCGCCGCGTCCTGTCGAGATCGAAAGGCCGGGGCCGCCGCTCGCCCCGTCCACCGTCGCTCTGTCCACAGTGAGCGAGGTAGGTGCATACCTGCCTCCCGCGCCGCCCGGCTACCGATCCAGACCGACGCGGCTCCGGTTCTGACTCCAGCGCGCGCTCACGGGATTGTGCCCCGCGAGGGTGCCCTCCAGGAGCAGGCGCATCGCGTGGTAGCGCCAAAGGAGCAGCGCATGGCCCTCGCTCTCGGCATCGACGGGCGCGCCGAGCGTCTTCCCGAGGATGGCGTGATCGGCGAGCCCTAGCTCGCACGTGATGACGCCGTCCGAGAACGTCGCCCGCCCCCTTCGATCGTCCAGGGCCAGCTCGTGCTGGACGCCATCGACGCGGCCGACCATGACGAGCCGTTCGTCCGGCGTGCGCTCGACGTAGAAGCCGTCGTGACGGTCCTTCTCGAAGGTGTCCTTGCCGGCGAAGAAACGCGGCTTGATCTTGTAGGGGCCACCCTCCTCGGGGCAGAAGACGTCGCAGTTGCCGCAGTCGTTGCAGAAGTCGGCGTAGTTCGCGAACTGCCTCTCCTTCTTCACGACGTACGGCTCACCGGGGACCACCTCCACCTCGCCGCCGCGCACGACCAGGCGCGGCGCGGTGAACGACCCCGCCCCCACGTCGACCGAGAAGTTTGCGTCGTTCGGGCAAACCTGGACGCACTTGTCGCAGTTGATGCAATCGAAGAGCGCGAGGTGACTGCCGATGCGGCGCGGGATCTTCCGGTTCTTCTCGGAGGCGTAGCGAGGGTCGGCCAGGACGGTCTTGGAGTAGGCGACCAGGTTCGCGAGCGCCGCCTCACGCGGGGTCGCCCACGCCTCGCCGCGGGCTCCGGCGATCGCATGGACGAAGGCGTCGACGCTGGCCGCACCGGCGAGCTTCATGCGCTCCTCGAGCTCCTTGAGGTACTTCGGCAGCCGCGCGTAGCCGCCGGGCCGGAGCAGATCCGTACAGGTAGTCACCGGCACGAGCCCGCACGCGATCGCGTCGGGGAAGTTGTGACGATCGATCCCCGCCGAGAAGGAGAGCTGGTAGCGCCCTCCCGTCGCCTCGGCGAACTTCGCCGCCGCCTGCACCGCGAGGACGTGGAGCGGCTGCCCCGACAGGTACATCTGCTTCTGGTCGCCCGGGAAGAAGCTCTTGTGGTTCTTCACGACGAGCGTGTTCGTGAACTTCGCGCCGAGCGCTCGGCCCTTCTTCGCCGCGACCTGCTCGAGCCGCCCCATCATGGCGACGGCCTGCTCGAAGCGTAGATCCTCATCGAACGCGTGCTTCACGGCCTCGAGATCGTCGTAGCCGAGCCGGCCGCGAAGGATGCCGTCGACCGTCTCGTATCCGAGGAGCGTGGGGTTCATCTTCACGATGACGTGGACGTCGTGCACCTCGAACAGGTGGGTCACGATCCGCTCGATCTCGTCGGCGGGACAGCCGTGGAAGGTCGACAGCGTGACGCAGTCGTAGATCTCCTCGGCCGGCTCGAGGTGATCGACTCGCGCCCGTAGCTCCTTGGGGAGCCCGGCCTTCGCCGCCTCGAGGAGAGGTCGCGCGTGCCTCAGCCGATCGAGCCAGCGGCGCACGGCGTCGGAGCGGATGCCGTCGAGCGAGTAGCCGACCGACACGTCGAGCAGCGTCTGCCTGGCGTCCTGTTGCATGCCCAGCAGATCGGCCGCAGCGTGGACCATGTACCAGCCGTGCACGTACTCGTGGAGCGACTCCTCGAGGAGCAGCTCCTGCGACCACTCGACGTTGAAGCCCACGTTCTGCACGTCGATGCAGGGGCGCGGGATCTCGAGCTGATCGAGGATCTGCACCGTCTTGAGCTCGATGACGCGGGATCCCCCGAGCCAGGAGAGCAGGATGTTCTGCGCGAGCTGGGCGTGGGGGCCGGCCGCGGGGCCGACGCCGGTGGAGGCTCGCGCGCCGTGGTCGACGACGGAGAGATCCATCCCCGGGCTCGCGCCGTGCCACATCTCGCGCGCCTCGAGGTCATAGATGGCGCCGCGGGTCGCGTGCTCGGCGTACATGCGACGGAGTAGATCTTCGAAGCGGTGAGGAACGAGGACGGCCATGGGGTCGACCTGCGAGTATGTCACGTCCCCCGACCCCAGAACGCTAGGGATTGGCGTCCATCCGCTCCCACAAACGCTTGGCGAGGACCCGCGCCTTGGCGAGGAGCGCGGCCTCATCGAGCGTCTGGATCACACGGTCGCGCAGGACGAAGCGACCGCCCACCATCGTGTCTCGCACGAGGGCGCTCGACCAGCCGAAGAGCACGTGCCCTGCGAGGTTCGCCTCCGTCAGCGGGGTCGCCGGGTCGTAGGCGAGGATCGCGAGGTCGGCTCGCTCCCCGGGCGCGACCCGCGGCGCGCGCTCTTCCGCCGGCACGGCCCCGCGTCGAGCGTCCCCCCCCAGGAGCCTTGCCAGGGCTTGCGACGCCGCGAGCCGCGCCACGGCCAAGCCGGCGAGCCCGTCCTTGGCCTCGGCGTGCCGGAAGAAGTGAGCCTGGGCCTCGGCGATCATGTCGGCGCCGATGCCGTCGGTGCCTAGCGCCACCCGCGGGCCGGCCGCGCGTGACAGGCCAACGGCGTTGTTCATGTTCGAGCGCGCGTTCGTCACGACCCACGCGCCCGCCCGCGTGAGCGCGTCGATGGAGGGCCCCGGAAGGTGGACGGCGTGGGCCACGATCGACCCCGGGCGGTCAGCCCCGAGCCGCTCGAGGCGGGCCGCGAGATCCTGGCCTCGCTTCTGCGCGTCCGCCCCGTCGGTCTCGTCCTCCGCGACGTGGACGTGGAGCCCGGCGCCGCTCCGCCGGGCGAGGTCCTTCAGCGCGTCGAGCGTACCGTCTTCGAGCGTGAACGGCGCGTGCGCCCCGACGAGGGCGCCGTGGTGGGTCTCGCCGCTCTGCCGACGCGCGAGGAAGCGCTCGTTCTCCCGGAGCCCGGCGTCGCGACGCTCGGGACCGTCCCGGTCGCTCGTCTCGTAACAGAGCGCGCCCCGCACGCCGACGATATCGAGCGCGCTCGCGATGCGGTCGAGGGAGCCATCGATGGCGTTGGGCGAGGCGTGATGGTCGACCACGAACGCGGCCCCCATGCGCGCCGCCGCGACGGCCCCGACCAGGGCGGAGACGTGGACCGTCTCGTCGTCGAGCGCCTTGTCGAGGCGCCACCACACGCGCTCGAGGATCTCGAGGAAGCTCGTGGGCGAGAGCCGCGGAGGAGGCATCCCGCACGCGAGCGCGGAGTACAGGTGCGTGTGTCCCACGGCGAACGCGGGCAGGACGACACACCCGCCCGCGAAGACCTTGGTAACCCCGTCGGCCACGTCGCCGCCCACCTGAACGATGCGATCCCCCTCGACGACGACGTCCGCGCGGAGGACGCGCGCGGGCTCGAGCTCCACCACCGTCGCGCCGACGATGGCGAGCATCACGCGATCCCTTGCTTCGGCGCCGGCGCTCCCCGGTCGTCCAGGCCGAGCGCCCGCTTGCAGTCCTCGAGCGAGACGCCGATGCGGTGCGCTTCGGGCGCCCTCTTCGAGGCGCCCGCGACGTCCTTCAGACCGTTGCCGGTGACCACGAGCAGTACCCGCTCGCCCGCGCCGATGATCCCTCGCGCCCTGGCCTCGAGGAGCCCCGCGTACCCCGCCGCGCCCGTCGGCTCCGCGAACACGCCGGTGGCGGCGGCGATGTCCTTCGCCGCATCGAGGATGGCGTCGTCGGTCACGGCGACGATGCTCCCGTCGCTCGCCTTGACCGCGCGCAGCGCCTTGCGCCAGTTGCGGGGCTCACCGACCGCGATGCTGTCGGCGACCGTCTCGGCCTTCACCTTGACGTAGCTCTGACCCACGGGGCCGTCTCCGTAGTTCCTGGCCTCCCACGCGTGGACGAGCGGCGCCGCCCCCGCCGCCTGGACGGCGAGCATGCGCGGCAGCTTGGAGAGCACGCCGAGCGCGTGCATCTCCTTGAGGCCCTTCCAGATACCGGACGTCACGCACCCGTCGCCGAGCGCGACCGCCACGACGTCGGGGGGCGCGTCCCGGAATTGCTCGCCGATCTCGAGGCCACACGTCTTCTTGCCTTCGACTAGGTACGGATTGACCGCGCAGTTGCGGTCGTACCAGCCGAACGCGCGGCAGGCCTCCTCGCAGAGCGTATAGGCCTCGTCGTAGCTGCCTTCGACGAGAAGCACCCTGGCGCCGAAGGCGCGGAGCTGCGCGACCTTCGCCGCGGGCGCGCGCGCCGGCACGAAGATCACCGAGGGCAGGCCCGCGTCCGCGCAGAAGCCTGCCAGCGAGGAGGCCGCGTTGCCGGTCGAGGCGCACGCGATCGTCTTGAAGCCGAGCTCGCGCGCCTTCGTCGTGCCGATGGCCGATGCCCGGTCCTTGAACGAGCAGGTGGGGAGCCGACCGTCATCCTTGATCCAGAACGACGAGACCCCCACGCGGCTCGCGAGGCGCGGGGCCTCGAGGATGGGCGTGCCGCCGACCTGGAGACGGGGAAGCCCGGCGGCGCCGGTGATGGGGAGCAGGTCGAGGTAGCGCCAGATCGAGCCGAGCCGGTCGTGCGGGGTCGTTCCGATCCCCTGCGCGGCCATGCCGCGACGGGCGATGTCGTAGTCGTACTCGACGTCGAGGATGCCTTCGAGCCCGCACGCCGGGCAGGTGTACGGGTGCTCCCCCTCGCGGTAGTGGGCGCCGCACTGGACGCACGTTAGGCGGGTGATCTTTGCGAGCGCGGGCGAGGTCGACATCCGGGGCCTTCGGGAGGGGGTGGAAGCGGAAGATGGAAGGTTTTCGCGCGGGAATCAAATGGCGCGCTCGGCGCGCACCACGAGCGCCGTCGCGCCCGCGACGCCCACGGGAAGGAGCAGGAGGCCCGCGCACGGGATGAACAGGACCACGGCCGCGAAGCTTCCGAACCCGAGGACCGCGCCCATGTGGGCCCCGAACCAGCGCAGGCGCGCGCCGACACCGAGCCCGCGTCGTCCGAGGGGGTAATCGAGGAGATCCCAGGCGACGAGGATCGCCGACACGACGAACTTGAGCGGCAGCGTGACCACCGCCGCAGCGGGGACGAGCAGTCCAACCACCGTGAGCCCCGCGACCAGGGGCAGCCCGACGGCCAGGGAGATGAGCGAGACCTTGAGGGCGCGCACGGCGACGGCGAGCGCTGGCTCGCGTGGGCGCGCCGCGAGCCCGACGCTCGCCTCGTACGACCGCACGATGGCGTCGAGCGCCCAGCCCGAGAGCGGCTGGGCAAGGGAGAACGCGACCAGGTACGCGGTCACGACGGCGGCCACGGTGAGCACGGCTCGCAGCGCCCACGCGAGGGCGGCGTCGATTCCGTGAGCGGCGGTCCCCATCCAGGACGAGGCGAGGCTCGCGGCCTCGGCGACGCCCAGCCACGAGAGCGTCAACGTGAGGGCGGCAGCGACCACGAGCGGAAACGCGGCGTAGCCCCATAGACGCGGGTTGCCGACCACGAAGCCGATGCCGTCGCCGAGGGCAGCGATGCCGGCTCCGAGGCCGGGGCGGGATCGAGGAGGAGTGGCGGTCGCTCGAGCCGCAGGGTTCACGCACCCAGCATACTCGAGCGACGGCCCTTCCTGTTCGCGGGCCCTACCCGCCGCAGACGAGCGTGGCGGAGCTCGATCCGGACACGCCGCTGACCTGCAAGGACGAGGTCCCGTTGTAGCTGAAGACGATGTTGGTCCCCGACCCGTTCGTCAGGCTCACGGTGCCGGACTGCGGACACTCGTTGACGCAGCGGCTGACGTTCGAGAAGGTCTCCGTGTACGCGCCGTTGTTCAGCGTGATCTGGTAGGTCGCGTTGTCGAGGGTGCACAGCGCCCCGGCCGTCCACGTCAGCGAATCGAGCACGGTGGCGCCCGACGTCGACGTACCGGTCGTGCTTGCAGCGGACGCGAGATCGCCGGTCGGTCCGCTGCTGGTGAAGCTGTCCGCGACCGTCTGGAGCAGACCCGTCGTGCCGGAGACCGTGAACAGCGCCTGGCGGTTGAAGGTGAGGCTCGCTTGGCCCGCCATGAGGTTGGTCGCCTGCGCCTGCAGGATCAGGTTACCGAGCGCACCCGTGGCCGAGGCCTGCGTGGTGAACGCGACCGTGATCGTGCCGCTCACCGTGGTCGCCGCGACCGGCAGCGTGCAATTGTTGAGCACGTACGTGACGACCGAGCCGCTGGCCGTCGCCCCGGCGCAGCCCGCGGGCAGGTAGTAGACGTTGGCCCGGGCCGCGGCGAGCGCTGCCGCGAGCGCCGTCGCGGCGTTGGTCGACGCATCCTCGGTGGCGCCGTCGGACGCGGCGGCGTCACCGGCGTCCGCGGCGACGGCGTTGGGCCCGATGCCCGCATCCGTCGACGCAGCGCGGGCTCCGGCATCCGTCACGGCGACCGCCACGAGCGAAGGGGCCACGGCGGACCACAAAGCAAAGTTGGCGGTCGCGTTCACGTCGGAGACGAAGACCGCTTGCTGGGCCGTCACCGGGGTGGCCCCCGGAGTCGAGTTCGAGTTGCTGCAGCCAACCCCGCAGGCGGTTGCGACGAGCGCCAGGACGGCCCCACTTCTAGTTGCATTATGCATATGTACGCTTCTCCTTCCGTGCGGCGACTTCTGCAAGCGATGTTCCGCACCTCATCGTTGGCGGTGCGGGAGGGCCTGAACCGGGCACTGCCAGCCAGCGACGCGGCTTTCCCACGGTCGAGCGCGTGGCAACTTGGCGGCCGCGGGCGCTGGCGCACCAACCGCTCCCGCAAGGCCAGGAGGGTCACCTCGGGCCTGGCCGCGAAGCCCCAGCGCTGCCGACCTCGCCACGGGAACGCGCTTCGCAGCGTCCAGTCCATGGCTCGAGCACTGTCGCCCGGTACGCAGTTCACGAGCGACGTTCCCGCTCGCCTCGATCGGTTGCCGTGGTCGGGGTGGCACTGGCGGATCGTCGTGGCGCTCGGGATCACGTGGATGCTCGATGGGCTCGAGGTCACGCTCGTCGGATCCATCGGCAACGTGCTCCACGAGCGAGACACGCTCGGCCTGACCGAGTCCCAGGTAGGAGGCGCCGCGAGCGCCTACCTCGTCGGCGCGATCGTCGGGGCCCTGTTGTTCGGACGGCTCACCGACGTGCTCGGCCGAAAGCGCCTCTTCCTCGTGACCCTGTCCATCTACCTGAGCGCCACGCTCGCGACGGCGTTCTCGTGGAGCTTCCTGTCGTTCGCGTTCTTTCGCGCGATCACGGGCTCGGGCATCGGCGGCGAATACGCGGCCGTGAACTCTGCCATCGACGAGCTCATCCCCGCGCGCGTGCGAGGTCGGACGGACCTCGGGATCAACGCTACGTACTGGCTCGGCACGGCGCTCGGTGCCGTCGCGTCGATCGTGCTCTTGAACCCGCACGTCCTTCCGCGCCCTCTAGGATGGCGCTTCTGCTTCGGCATCGGCGCGGTGCTCGGGCTGTCGGTCCTTGCGCTGCGGCACAGGATCCCGGAGAGCCCGCGGTGGCTCCTCCTGCACGGACGCGTGGACGATGCGCGCGTCGTCATCGGGCAGATCGAGCACGAGGTACAGGACGCGCGGATACGCGCGGGCAAGGGGCGCCTGCCGCCCCCGGGCCGGGCCCGGACGCTCGTGGCGAAGGGGAGCGTCTCGTTTCGTGCGATCGCCAGGGTCCTGTTCGAGGAGCACCCGCGTCGAACCGTTCTCGGGCTCTCGCTCATGATCGCCCAGGCGTTCGCGTACAACGGCGTCTTCTTCACGTACGCGCTCGTCCTCGGCCGCTACTACGGCGTCGCCAGCGACCGCGTCGGCCTCTACCTCCTCCCCTTCGCCCTCGGCAACCTGCTCGGGCCCCTCTGCCTGGGCCACCTCTTCGACACGGTGGGCCGCCGTACGATGATCACGATCACCTACGGCGTGAGCGGCCTCTTGATGGCGTTCACGGGCCTCGCCCTCGCGCGAGGGTGGCTGACCGCCACGACCCAGACGATGCTGTGGTGCGCCGTCTTCTTCGTCGCCTCGGCGGCGGCGAGCTCGGCCTACCTGACCGTCAGCGAGCTCTTTCCCGTCGAGCTGCGCGGAATGGCCATCGCGCTCTTCTATGCCGCCGGGACGGCCACGGGAGGGGTCGTCGCTCCCACCCTCTTCGGCGCGCTCATCCAGAGCGGGAGCCGGTTGAACGTCTGTCTGGGTTACCTGGTCAGCGCGGCGCTCATGATGCTCGCGGCCCTCGCGGCGCTGACGCTCGGCGTGAACGCCGAGGGCAAGTCGCTCGAGCAGCTCGCGGAGCCGGGGCTGGCCGGCGGTCCTCACGCGGAAAGGTGAGAGCTGCGACAATCCTCTTTCGACCTCGCGGGCTTCCTGTTTCTCTCTGTCTTCGGAGAGACACGCCCATGGACCCCCTCATCCTGCAGATGCACGAGAGCTACGATCGCAGCACCCTGCGCTACGTCGTGGGTCCCGGAGCGCCGGTCGGGATGGCCGGCGAGGGAGCGCTCGATCGGAGCCTCTTCAGCTCCTTCTTCGGGCGCCGCGAGTCGCTGCGCTTCCTGAGCGACGAGACGGCGGCGCTGGAGACGCTGGCAGGCGGGCTCGCCCAGCGCTTCGGCGCCGACGCCGTACGCGAGCTCTGCCGCCTCGACGTGGGACGCGGGACGGCGGCACCCGCGGACATCGAGCGCGAGCTCGGCGAGCTCGTGCGGGCTGCCCTCTATGGAGGCCGGGGTCGCGCGGACGCGCTGCCGACGGCGGTGCACCACGAGCTCGCGGCCGCGATCCTGGGCCCGAAGTACACGAGCCGAGCTCCGCTGATCACGCACGCGATGGATGACCTCCTCCCGCTGGCGTTCGAGGCCCTCGGGACGAAGGCCGCGATCGTGACCGACCAGAGCCCGGCCGCCCACGGAGAAGCTGGCCCGACGCTGGCCTGCCTGCACGGCTACGTCCCGCCGAGCGGGCCACACGTCGGCAGCCTCGTCCTCTCCGAGCGCGACGGCGCGGGCCCGGGCGGAGCATGGGGGGACGCGCTCGTGAAGGAGCTCCTCTTCGGAGCCGATCCGCCGGACGTCCTCCTCGTGGGCGTGAGCCTCGCGGACCACGCGCTGCGGAGGCTCCTCTTGCAGCGGATGCAGGCCGCGAAGAAGCAGCGGGTCGGGCGCATCGTCGCCGTCGCCACGCCCGAGGGCCTCGGGGCGGCGACGGCGGACGAGTCGCGGGTCTTCGAGCGTGGGGGCCGCCGCCTCGCCGCCGAGTGGGAGCGCGCGTTCTTCGGCGCGTGGGGGGTCGAGACGATCACCGCCGCGGGGGCCGATCAGGTGCCGTACATCCTGCGGCAGATCCGCCTCGGCGTGACGCCCTCCGAGTGGGCGGCCCTGGGCAGCAAGTGGCTCGCGGCCCGGCACGCGTACGACGAGCTGTACTCCGAGAAGCGGCAGCACGCGGCCGAGGCCGTGATGCGCTCCACGTCGCGCTACCTTCGCTCGCGGTTCGCCATCCCGCGCGAGGAAGAGATTCACCTGGGCGTGCACATTCCCGCCGAGGACGACCCGAAGGCCCTTCGCATCGCGTTCCACTTCGTCGGCGCGGAGGAGGGGGTCTCGCTGCTGCCGAACATCCTGACCGAGGCCGCGGCGCGGCAGCGGGAGCTGTCGATCGGCGCGCCCGACGCGCCCGAGGGCGCCACGGGCCACGCGTTCGTCACCGGCAACGTGACCGAGGCTCACATCGGGGACGACAGGATGCACATGCATTTCTCGGGGGCGAAGACCTCGCGGTGGCATCAGGGACCCCGGACGTTCACCTCGCTCCTCGCCATCCCCGTCTACGCCGCCCTTGCCGGGCACCTGCCCGTCGCCGTCGCCTACATCGACTCGAACCGCCGGCAGCCGTTCTGGAAGAGCCTCGGCCAGGACGACTTCAGGGACCTCTGCGGCTTCTTCAGCCGGGTGTGCATGACCATGCTTCGCTCCGACTGAGTCACGGGCCGAAGCGCGCGTCCGCCACCCAGACGTCGCCGATCCACTGGACGCGGTCGACGACGAGGCCTTCGTCGTCGAACAGAACGGACCCGACCTCGTCGGCGAGGCGCACGTCGAGGTCGATGCGGCGCGGGGCGATGTCGATGATCGCGATCTCCTGCGCCCCGCGACGGATCGCTACCTTGCGCCCGTCGCGCGAGAAGCTAGGGCGCGCGTAGCGGCCGGGGGCGAGACCGTCGGCCAGCGGACGCGTGGCCCCCGTGGCGACGTCGAGCATCATCGGGACCACGCGGTCCACGTCGACGCCATCGAGGTACGCGACGCGGTCGCCGGACGGCGATCCCACGGGCAGGCTCGTCCCCACGCCGAGGAGCGCGCGCGCCTCGCCGCCGGCGATGGGCACTGCCATGACCTGCGCGGTGCCGCCCGGGGCCGTGCGCATGAAGACGACGTCGCGGAGGAGGAAGGTCGGGTAGACGTCGCTCGGGTCGTGCGTCAGCCACGTCACGGCTCCCCCCTCGATCGGCACGACGAGGATGCCGCGACCACGCATCTCCAGCGCCACCAGTCGACCGTCGGAGGAGACGGCCAGCCGCTGGGGCTCGATGTCGTCGGGCAGCGGGATCATCCTCGCGACCTCGACCCCCGTCGTATCGATGAGCCAGGGCCGCGCCTTGCCGGTGCGGAGCGATAGCGTCAAGAGGTGCTTCGTGCCTGGAATCGTGGCCAGATCGTTGTCCTGCCAGTCCCCCGAAAGCGGCAGGGGCAAAAGGCGCCCACCCGGGCCGAGGCGGGCGAGAGCGCGTCGCCCGCGGCACGTCGACCACGCGATGCGCTTGCCGTCGGGTGAGACCGCCACGCCGGAGGAGGCATGCACGCCGCTCCCCACGAGCGGCTCGGGCGGCCCGCCTCGCAGGGCGAGCACCGCGAGGTCGCCCACGTCCGCGGCGGCGTCGGGAGGAGAGACGAGGACGGACCCCTTGCCGGGCGTGAGGGCGAACGCGTCGAAGAGGACGCCGTCGTAGACGTGTCGTGACGTCCCGTCCGCCCCCACGAGGACGATCGATGCGTAGTTGTCGTCGCCCCGGCTGTGGAACATCGCGAGCCGCGCCCCTCCGGCCCCCTCGAGGACGTGCGTGACGGCCATGTTCGCGATTCCCGCGAGCGACTCCTCGACGGCGCCCGTCTGGAAGTCGACCCGCGTGGGGTGGTTGCGGTCCCCGGCCCAGATCGAGCGCCCGTCGGCGGACCAGTTGGGCCGCAGCCCGCCCTCCCGGAAGAGCCGAGGCGGCGTCTTGCCGTCGAGGTCCGTCACGAAGGTCGAGCGCTTCTCGCCTTCGTAGCGGAGGAACGCGACCGAACGGCCGTCGGGGGAGACGCTCGGCGCGACGTCCCATCCCTCCACCGTCGTCAGGCGGCGCGA
>Ga0302283_1001214_pt1 | contig 21738 bp, 16 predicted proteins | sample III_Fen_E1_4_FD_198770 | JGI IMG/M metagenome (GOLD analysis project Ga0302283, IMG submission 198770) | Peat permafrost microbial communities from Stordalen Mire near Abisko, Sweden - III_Fen_E1_4 | ecosystem: Environmental > Terrestrial > Soil > Wetlands > Permafrost | place: Sweden: Abisko... | reverse complement strand
TCACGGTGCCGTCCAAGGCCGTCCTCGGCCTCAAGGCCGTGACGCCCTCGGGCAGCCTGTTCTGCGCCGCGAACGCGAAGCTCCTCAAGGCCGAGAAGGGGTCGAAGAAGAGGTCTGTGACGTTCTACTGGCAGTACACGCTCGACGGGGGGAAGACCTTCCTCTCTGCGCTCTCGACGCCGGTGGCGCGTACCACCCTGTCGGGCCTCCCGGTGCTGACCGAGGTGGGCGTGCGGGTGAGCCTCGGGGACTCGACCGGACAGGGCAACTGGAGCCAGGTCGTCTACGAGCTGGTGCGCTGAAGCAGGACGGAGGCGCTCGGGCGTTTCGGGGCCCGAGCGCCCTCTTACAGCCAGTGTTGCTGAGGTTCGGCGACCGGTCCCGGCGACCGCGAACCGCACCCGCCGGGCGCTACGCGGTGCGGAGCAGGGTCGGCAGGCTCAGATCGAGCTGACTGCGCAGCGCCGTGGCGAGGCTCTCCAGCTCCGATTCGGGACAGCCCAGCGCGGCGCGGAGGCGGCGACGGGCGTCGCGGCGGAGCGCCAGGCGCGCGGCGGCGACGTGGCGGGCGACGGTGGCGCGGTGCACCCCGAGCTCCTCCGCGAGCGCCTCCAGCGTCGCGCCGTCGGCGAAGTGCCGCCGGAGGATCCGGCGCTGCTCGGGGCCGAGCGCGAGCACCGCGCCCCGGAGCGCCTCCCGGAAGGCCAGCTGGTAGCGCTCCCTTTCGAGGTCGCGCTCGGGATCACCCGGGCTCGGCGCGTGCTGCGCGCGCGGGTCCGAGGAGGGCTCGGGGCCGCCCTGTCGGCGCAGGTCGATGGCCGTGCGCATGGCGACGACCCGCACCCAGCTCGCCAGCGCGCCGCGTCCGTCGTACTCGGCGATCCAGGGAGCGCCCTCCCGGCCCACGTAGAGCTTGCCGCGCACCTCCTGCCGGACCTCGTCGACGAACTCGGGCGTGGGCCGGAGCCGGGCCAGGTAGACGTCGATGCGAGCGACGTGCGCTTTGTCGAACGCCTCGAGCGCACCGGGGACGCGCGCTGCGCAGGCGCAGGCGAGGTAGAGGTCGGGCCCGCGGTCCGGGGGAGGCAGGCCCGCGGTGTTGCGCCGAGCCTGCCGGGCCAGATCGGCGACGAACGCCGAGGCGGCGAGCGCCACGCCGGGCCACGCCCGGGCGCCCTCGTCGAAGAGCTGCTGGAGCGCCGCCTCCAGCGCGACCTCGTCGTCGGGGCCTTCCGGGCCGGCGGCGCCGCGGTAGATACGGGCGAGGGGGAGGTCCCGGGGGAGCGCCATCGAGCGGCTCGCTTATACCATCCCGGAGGCCGGCGATGAGCGCGGCGGAGGACCTCGGGGGTCAGAGCGGGTGGCCTTCGAGCCAGTGGGTGGCGCGGTCCACCCCGGGGCGGTGGCCGATGCGCTGGTAACGGGAGCGCGCCTGCTCCGCGAGCGTCCGGGCGCGCGGGCGGTCGCGCCCGACCTGCCAGAGCGCCTCGGCCAGGGTGAGCTGGATCTCGGCTTCCAGATTGGGGTCATGGAGGGTGAGCGCGCGTTCGAGCAGGGGCACGGCGCTCGAAGGTTCGCGGCGCGCGAGCTCGAGCTCGCCCAGGCCGAGGACCAGCTCGGCCACGTTGGGGTCCGACGCGGCGAGAGGTTTCGCGCCCAGCGCGCTCGCTCTCTCCAGCAGGGAGCGCGCCGCGTCGAGCTGACCAGCGCTCACCTTCACCCTGGCGAGACTGACGAGCGCGTAGAGCGCGTCGGGGTTGCTCGCCTTCTCCCAGATGGCGAGGGCGCGCTCGTAGCTCGAGGAGGCGCCCGCGAGGTGACCCAGCTTGAAGAGCGCGTTTCCCAGGTCGAACGACGACTCCGCGAGGTAGTGATGGTCCGGGGGGAGAGCCTTCTCCCGCAGGGCGAGGCTGCGCTGGTACGCGGCGAGGGCGCGCGGATAGTCCCCCATGACGTAGAGCAGCTCCCCCAGGTTGTTGAGCGAGATCGCGACGTGGGGGTGGTCGGGCCCGAGGGCGTTCTCCGAGATCGCCAGGGCGCGCTCGTGCGTGGCCAGGGAGGTCGGGTAGTCGCCCAGCGTGAAGATCGTGTTCGCGAGGTTGTTGAGCGCGGAGGCGACCTCGGGGTGATCGGCTCCCAGGGCCTTCTCGGAGAGGACGACGGCGCGCTCCTGGATCGATCGAGCCTCGGCGGACTTGCCCATGCGAAAGAGGACGGCCCCCTCGACCCTCAGCCACACGGCCTGCGTCTGCTCGTCCCGGGTCCGCGCCACGACCCCCTGCCCGAGCGTCCGGATCACGGACGCCTCCTCGAACCGTCGCTGATCGTCCCCCACCACGAAGAGGAGCTCCGCCCACGCGGCGGCGGCGAGGAGGTCGTCCCGACCCTCCGTCGCCGACGCGGCGGCGTCCTCGAGCAGCGCCCGCGCGTGCGGGAAGTCGGCGGTGGACTCCTCCAGGCGGCCCATCCAGTACGAGATCCGGGCGCGCAGCGGGGGATAAGGGATCGCGGTCGCCTCGGCGAGGAGCCGCTCGCCGAGCGCGAGGCCGTCGCGGTACTTGCCGGTGGCGTAGAGCGTCTCCAGCCTGTCGGCGCCCGGCTCCACGGCCGCGACCTGGGCGGAGAGCGCGGGATCCTCCGGCGGGCGGACGCGGGCCGTGAGCGCCTCGGTGTCGGCGCAGGACGCGATCGGAGCGAGGCCCGCGGTCGCCGCCACGGCCTTGTCGAGGACCCCGGGATCGGGCTTCTCGGCGAGGAGGGTGGTGAGCGCCTGGAGCTGACCGCGCCGGCGATCCAGGCAGGCGTCGCGGAGGGCGAGGATCTCGCGGCGGTGCGGGTCACCGCTTCCGGCCAGGCACACCTCGCGCCGCATCGCGGCCCAGTCGGCGCCGCGGCGATCGAGCAGCGCGGAGACGCGCGCCGCCGTCCCCTCCGCGTTGGAGCCGCCGGCGCCGAGGAGCGCGGCGCGCACCCGGGCGGAGACCCCCTCGTCCCACGTGCCGGCGAGCTGCCGCTCCGGGTGCGCGCAGGGGTCGCGGAGGGCGCCGCTCCGGGCGCCTAGGGCGGCGGCGGCCCCGGCGGTGGCGAGGAGCAGGGCCGCGCCGATCGCGGCGTTGCGGAGCCTCGTCCTTCGCTCCGGCGGATCCTCGCGGAGCGCCTCGAGGAGCGCGTCCATCGACGGGAAGCGGGCCGCCGGGTCGGGGGCGAGCCCCCGCGCGATCGCCCGGTAGATCGACGGCGGTACCGGCGAGCCCGGGGGCGGGGCGCGGGGCGGCCCCTCTTTCTTGAGGGCGACGAGCCGGCTCATCGCGGTGGGGCCCGCCGGGAGGGAGAAGGGCAGCGCCCCGTAGAGCCCCTCGTGGAGCGCCGTGCACAGGCTGTGCTGATCCGACGCGGGGCCCACCCCGGGCCCCTCGAACTGCTCGGGCGCCATGTAGAGCGGCGTGCCGAGCAGCGTGCCCGTAGCGGTGAGCCGGCCATCCCGTTCGCCGCTCGCGTCGGAGCGCCCCGGCGCGGTCTCCGAGAGGTCGGGAGGGGTCCCCGCGTCGCCGCCCTCCCCGGCCTGCCACCGCCCCGCGGCCAGGCCGAAGTCGGCCACGCGCACCCGGCCGTCGTTGCCGCGCAGGATGTTGGCGGGCTTCACGTCGCGGTGGACGATCCCCTGCGCGTGCGCCGCGGCGAGCCCCCGGGCGGCGTCGCGGTACGCGGCCAGCACCTCGCGCCAGCCTGGCCGGGGCGGCCCCGCGCAGAAGGCGCCGAACGGCTGCCCCTCGACCAGCTCCATCGCCACGAACACGTCCCCGTCGTGCTCGCCGACGTCGTAGACCTGCACCACGTTCGGGTGCGAGAGCTTGCCCAGCGCGCGCGCCTCCCGCAGGAGCCGAGCGCGCGCTCGCTGCGTGTCCTGCCGGGTGGTGAGCCGCTTGAGCGCGACGCGCCGGTCCAGCTCCGGATCGTAGGCGGCGTACACCTCGCCCATGCCGCCTCGTCCGATCAGCGAGAGCACCAGGTAGCGGCCGAACAGCGTGCCTCTGGCGAGGGTCGCGGCGGCCCGCCGGGCTCCAGGTTCGCCGGCGCCGTCGATCCACGTCGACGTCGGCTCCCCGAGGATGGCCTGCGCCGTCCCGAGATCGAGGCGGTCCGACGCGCGGAGCGCCTCCCGCTCCTCTTCCGACGCGAGCCCGTCGACGACGGCAGCACACCCGTCGCACCCCGCGAGGTGCACCTCGAGCGCTCCGCGGGCCGACGCCGAGAGGCGCCCCTCGACGAGCTCGACCAGCTCCGCGTTGGAGGGGTGCTCCTCGCCGGGGTTCGGTTGGTGCATCGTTCCCACGCGGCGTCGCTCCAGCGGGGTCCAGGCTAGTCGATGCCGCCCGGCCCCGGTAGCCCGAGCGCCGACCGGCCGCCCCGGTGGCTCGGGCAATCTTTCTACCGGTCACCGTCGCTTTTCGTGCGACCCCCGTCCACCGGCCTCCGTCTTGTGTTTCGCGTTCGCGAAGCCGAGCGCCAACTCCGGGAGCAATGACGATGACGAAGCGTACGGTGGGTTCGATGATGGGCGTGGTCGTCCTCGGCCTCCTTTCGAGCGGGTGCGCCGCTTTCCTGAACGGTCCCCCCCTCGCCGGGCTGGGCCCCAACTGGCAGCCCGCGCTGAACGCGGACCTCCAGCAAGGCGCGGCCCGGGCCGCGGCGAGCATCGAGGCGAGCGGGGTGAACGCCCACCTGCTGTGGGTGGGGAGCCACGAGGTGGCGATGCACGTGGTCCGAGGGCCGACCGGCATCCCCGTCGCCCAGGAGGCGCAGGTGGTGTACGCGGTCGAGTATCCGGCGACGAAGCACTGCTTCTGGGAGACAGGCGTCGTGCGGCGTCAGAACACGGGAGGGGCGAGCTACGGGCCCCCGGTCGTGATGGCCCTGGCGGGGCCCCACGAGCCCATCAAGGCCGCCGGGCAAGGGCCCCTGGTCTGCGACGCCGTGAACACGGTGCAGGGCGGCGTCCGGGCGCCGTTCAACTGATCGACCGCGTCGCCCTACCCCCCACACCCCACCTGCCGCGATACCTCCAGCAGCTCCCGCTTCCACCACGCCCCCGTCGCTCTCCGCTCCTCCCCCGTCGTGAAGCGATAGCGGTAGAACGCCATCCGCACCACCGCCGGCGCCGCCGGCAGCGCCTCGGCGAACAACCCCTGAATCACCCCCGGCTCGTGGCACGCGCGCTCCAGCAGTGCCGCCACGTACGGCGGCGCTCCCCGCCGGTAGCTCAGCCCGTAGAACCAGAGCTGGAAGTCCACCCGGGGCTGGTGCGGCGCCACCAGATCCGGCGCTCGCCCGACCGCGCCCGGCTTGTGCCGGAGGTCGTGCGCCGTCCAGCTCACTCCGTCGAACGTCTGCAGCTCCGGCTCCACGCGCTCCCGCGTGATGGCGCCGAACAGGTGATAGGTATTCACCACCCGGAACGGCGCCAGCACCCGCCGCAGCGGCTCCACCGCCGCCACCAGCGACGGCTCCGCCGCGAAATTCCCGATCGCGTCCGCGAGCGACGCGACCAGGTACGCGCCGACGACCGCCCCCGCCGCCGCTCGCCGCACCCACGGCCGATCCCACCGGCGAGCAAGATCCGAGAGACGCGCGCACGCGCTCGCCGCCGCTCGCGGCCGGTCGCTGCCGCCTCCGGTTCGGTCGCCGTTGCGCCGCGCCCACCGCCGCACCCGCTCCACGTCCTCGTCGTCGAGCAGGAACACGTGCAGCGCCAGCGCCAGGTAGCAGAAGAACCCGTAGTTCGCCGTGGCCAGGTCGACGACCTGGAACCCGGTGAAGATCGCCAGCGCCCCCAGCCGCAGCCGCCTCGGCCCGAAGATGGCGAACGGCACCACCAGCTCGAAGAAGAGCGTGAACCAGCTCTCGAAATGGTGCCACGCCGCGGGCAGCCCGTGCGCGTACCAGGCGAGCCGCGCCGGCAGCGGCGCCGTCTCGTAGTAGAAGGTCATGGCGCTGCCGTCCTGCCAGTCGTGGAGCGGCGAGCCCCACTTGGCGAGGCCCGACTCGAAGTAGAGCTTGAAGAGCAGCACCCGGAAGAGGACGTGCGCCCAGCGCGCCCGCCGGTCCCGCGGCAGCAGCGTCGCCAGCGCCCCGCACTCGATGAGGAGGTTGTCCCACTGGAAGCCGAGGAACGTGCGGCAGGCGATCGCGTAGCTCAGGTAGAGCACCGTCCCGACCCCGAAGCACACCCGCGGCGCCACCCCGGCGAGGGCGAGCAGAGCGAGCACCACCCCGGCGGCCACGCCCGCGTGCAGAGCAGCGTCGCTCGCGCCCAGCCGCACGAAGAGGCTGGGCGCGTCGAGGAAGGAGGCGCCCGCGGCCCGCACCGAGGCGGCCCAGGGCGCCGCGGGCAGGAGGCCGCGCGCGCCGGCGAGGACGTCGATCTGCGCGCCCAGCGAGAGCCAGGCGACCAGGAAGACCGCGGCGAGGAGGCGATCGAAGAGGCGCGCGACGACGGGGCCGGAGCCGGGGCTCGGGGTCGGGAGGGAGCCGGCGAGGAGAGGGTCGGGCCTCATCGGGGCACTTTTCTAGGCGCGGTCCACGTTCGGTGATATGCGCCGGCTGACGCCGGCTCGGCCCTGCGTTCTCCCCCCGGTCGCACGATGCCCTTCCCGACACAAGGCCGCCTCCGCCACGTCGCCTGGATTGCGGGCTTCGGAGGGGTCCTCGCGGTGGTGGTGCCCGACCGCGCCGATCCCGAGACGGACCGCTTCACCGCGCTCGCGCACGCCCTGCAGCGCCGCGGCATCCTCACCACGCGGGAGGACGTGCAGTGGATGGACCGGCCGGGCGGACCGCTCGGAGGGGCCGCGCGCGCCATCGTCCGCGCCGCGCCCGCCAAGGGGGAGCCGGCCGACATCTTCCTCGTCGAGACCAGGCTCACCCCCGAGGGGGTGCTGCTCTCGGTCGGCGACGCCTACAACCTCACCGAGACCAGCGGCGCGGACGAGTCGCGCCCGGTGATCCGGGGCGAGCGCATCGCCTACGTGGCGACCCCGCAGCTCAACGACGTGGCCTGCACCGCGCACGTCGTCGACCTCGGGCGCCAGCCCGACACCACCGGCTGGACGCGCACCGAGCGGGCGCAGAACGCGCTCACCAACCTCCAGGCCACCGGGCAGGTCGGCGGCGTGCTCAAGCGCACCTTCGCAGTCGAGCCGGAGGAGGTTCCGAAGAAGGCCGACCTGCTCGCCGAGCCGGCTGCAGCCGCGCCGAAGCTGCTGCCGGTGCGCGACGTCAAGGTCGAGCTGGACGGCGCGTCCCTCACCATCCGCACCGGGTCGCGCGTCGCGATCATCGCCCTCGACACGCCGGGCGCGCCCGTGCCGGCGTGGATCCGCACCGAGGCGCCGGAGCTGTCGCGGCCGGGCAACGTCACCACCTGGGCGGTCGACCGGGTCCGCAACGTGGTCGGCGACGACGCCATGCAGGTCGTCAAGGCGGTGGCGTTCACCGCGCTCGACTTCGTGATGAGCAACAAGGAGAGCGTCACCGGCGACACCGGCGCCGAGGACATCGCCAAGGATCTCGGCAAGAGCGAGCTCGATCCGCCGATGCGATCCATCCCGTCGGACCCGGAGATCGGCTGGCCCCCTGCCCCGCTCGAGCCGTGGGTCATCCCCGCGCTGCCCGGCGAGGGGCAGTGGAACCCGCTCGACAAGGATCCCTTCGTCCGCACCAACCCCGGCCTGCCGCCCGCGTTCCTGACCACGTTCATCCGCACCGATCGCGGGCGCAAGGCCACCCGCACGTACATCGCGCTCTGGGATCCTCGCCAGATCGAGCTGCACATGATGGCCGGCACCGTGGAGCCCAAGGGCGCCACCGGCGAGGCCGGGCCGGGCCTCATCCCCCGCACGCCCGAGGTACTCAAGCGCGTGGTCGCCGCCTCCAACGCGGGCTTCCAGGCGCTCCACGGGGAGTTCGGGATGATGGCCGACGGCGTCGTCTACCTGCCCCCCAAGCCCTACGCCGCCACCGTGGCCGTGCTCCGCGACGGCTCCACCGGATTCGGGAGCTGGCCGGCGGACACCACCATCCCCGAGCAGATCCTCTCCTACCGGCAGAACATGACGGTGATGGTGCAGGACGAGAAGTTCAATCCCTTCAACCGCACCTGGTGGGGCGGCACCCCGCCGGGCTGGGCCGACAAGACGCACACGGTCCGCACCGGCATGTGCATGACCAAGGAGCGCTTCATCGGCTACTTCTACGGCGCCGATCTCGCCCCCGAGGCGCTCGCCCAGGCGATGATCCAGGCGCGCTGCGCCTTCGGCCTGGCCCTCGACATGAACGCCGGCCACTCCGGCCTGGAGTTCTACGACATCGAGCCTTCCGAGCAGTTCCAGCCGCTCAAGCAGGCGCTCCAGGGCGACTGGCAGCACGAGGGCGAGGTGCCCGGCCTCGACGGGTGGAAGTTCCGCGCCCGCCGCCTCATCCGCGGCATGGGGCTGATGAACTTCCCCCGGTACATCAAGCGCGAGGGGCGCGACTTCTTCTACATGACCCTGCGCAACGTGCTGCCTGGGCCCGCGCTGGTGCCGGTGATCCAGAAGCAGCCCCTCGCCGGCGAGGGCGAGTGGCGGCTCAAGGGGCTGCCCCAGCACGGGTTCCCCTACGCGCTCGCCCTCAGCGAGCTGCGCGTGGACGCGGCCCGGCCGGAGCTCAAGGTGCGGATCCTCCAGATCGATCCGCGCACGGTGACGGCGGTGGCAGTCGGTCATGATGGGGGTAACCCCCAGACCCCCGGCGGCAAAGAGGCAGGCGGCAAGACGGTGGCCGTGCTCGACGCGGGAGAGAAGCCGAGCGGAGACGCGCCCTCGCTGTGGCACTCGGCGGGGGCCTTCTCCATCGCGCCCGCGGCGCCGGTCGCGGAGGCGGTGCGGCTGGCCTCGGGCGAGGCTCCCGGCAAGGAGGGAGTCGCCGCGCTGGGGGTCAGTGACGAGGGGGGGATGCTCTACTACCTGGAGGTGGAAGGGACGGCGCCGCCCTCGCCCGGCGACGGCAAGATCCTCGATCAGCTCCTGAAGAAGCTGGGCTGCTCGACGCGCCTGTCGCTCGCCCACGCGCTGCCGATCGCGCTGGGGGGCGACTCCGACCTCGCCGGGACGGCCATCCGCCCGCCGGCGGGCGCGGGCGCGGTGCGGCTCTCGCGCGCGGAGGCCGCGGGGGCGAGGCGGGTGTTCACCGATACGCCGGTGGTGCCGTTCGATACCTGGTATCCGCTCCAGCAGAAGCGAATTCGTTACTTCAAGAAGACCGAGGAGGCGCCGGCGGCGGACGAGAACAACTGATCGGCCTGCCGAGCACCGAGATCAGACCTGGGGCCCTCCGCTCTCTGCCTGATATCGTGGCTGAGCGCTGCGCGCGCGGTCGAGCGTGAGACACAACGTGAAATCCTCTGCTCGGTTCTCGAGCTCGACGACCCCGTCCTCGACGTGCAGCGACCGGCCGTCGAGCGTGGTCTCCCCGCCGCTGAAGCCGTGGAGCACGAGGCGCAGGGCGCGCCGGCGGAACTCGGCGAAGCCGCGCCCGGTCACCGCCGCCGACACCGAGAGCGCCGCGCCGCGCCGCGTGAGACGGAACGCTGTTCGATAGCAGGCGCCGCTGGAGAACCCCACGGTGAGGCCGTCGTCCTCGTGCAGCTCGGAGTGGAACTCACCGTCCTCGTCCGGGATGAAGACGTGAAGCACGAGCAGCTCCGGGGCGTGACCCATCGTCGACTCCGGCGCCGCCTCGTAGCATGGGACGATGTAGCCGCCGCGAGCGAACAGCGGGATCCGATCGGGCGGCGCCTGCGCGGTGATGAACCGTCCCCCCGCATGACGCTCGTCGGTGTGCCAGTCCACCCAGGTCCCCTCGGGGAGATAGACCCGGCGCGCCGTGGAGCCCTCCTCGCAGACCGGGGCGACCAGCAACGCCTCCCCGAACAGGTACGCATCCTGCGTCTCGCGCGCGTGGCGATCGTGCTGAAAATCGTAGACGAGCGGCCTGGCGACGGGGTCCCCCGACTCGCTCGCCCGGAGGAACGCGGTGTAGATGTAGGGCAGCAAGCGATAGCGGAGCTGGATCGCGTCGCGGCACAGCTCCTCGACCTCTCGGCCGAACGACCACGGGTACTGGTCGGGCTCGCCCCAGTGGTTGTGGTTCCGGCAGAAGGGCGTGAGCGCGCCGCACTGGATCCAGCGCGCGGCGAGCTCGGGGCTCGGCGTCGACACGAAGCCCGGGATGTCGGCGCCGATGAAGGGCTGCCCCGAGATCCCCATGGCGAGCGTCATCGGGATGCTCATCGCGAGGTGTTCCCAGTTCGAGTAGTTGTCCCCGAGCCACTGCGCGGCATAGCGCTGGATGCCCGCCGATCCGGCGCGGCTGAGGATGAACGGACGGAGGTCGGGCCGCGCGGCGGTGAGGCCGTCGGAGGTGGCCTTGGCCATCAGCAGCGCGAACTGGTTGTGATAGCGCTCGTGGGGGTGATTCTCCCCGTCCCGATCGAAGCGCATCGCGAACGGCTCGATGTCGCCCGTCGCGGGCTCGTTCATGTCGTTCCAGATCCCCGCGACGCCCGAGGCGACGTGCCGACCGACGAGCGAGCCCCACCAGGCGCGGGCCTCCGGCTTGACGAAGTCCGGAAACGCCGTGCGACCAGGCCAGACCTTCCCGATGTAGAGCTTGCCGGACTCCGTCTTGCAGAGCAGGTTCCCGGCGCGCCCCTCGTCGAACACCGGGTACCCCGGCTCGGCCTTCACGCCCGGATCCACGATCGTGACCAGACGGAACCGGCTCTCTTTCAGCGCCTCGATGAAGCCCGTCGCGTCGGGGAATCGCGCGGGATGCCACGTGAACACGCGGTACCCATCCATGTAGCCGATGTCGAGCCAGAGCACGTCGCAGGGAATACCGCGCTCCCGGTACTGCGAGCCGACGGCGGAGATCTGCCCGTCGGAATAGTCGTGATAACGGCACTGGTGATGACCGAGGGCCCAGATCGGCGGCGCCGCCATCCGCCCCGTGACGAACGTGTACGCGCGGAGCGCTGCCCTCAGGTCCGGGCCAGCGAACACGTACTCGGTGTACTGTCCGCCGCTGAACGCATAGCGGTAGAAGTCGTCCGCGGAGAACTCGAAGTTCCCCTTGTAGCCGTTGTCGAGGAAGAACCCGGCGACCATCGCGGCGTCGTCCGTCGAGCGGCAGTGGTAGAAGAACGGGATCGACGTGTAATAGGGCTCGAACTTCGTGCTGTGGCCCGGGAGCGTGAGATCCGTTTCGTACAGACGATTCTGGACGAGCACGTTCGGATGAAGCACATCCGTGTTCCAGAGCACGTAATCGCGACCGCGGCGGTCGAACGTGCCGGTCTTCTCGCCGAGCCCGTAGATCGCGTCGCGCGGGGCCATTCGTCGCGTCACGACGAACGCGTCGTTGAGCTGGACGTACCCGCGCGCGTCACCAGCCTCGTCGCGGTAATCCTCGAAGATCACCGAGCCGTCCTCGCGGTAGGCGTCCATCGCGAATGGACGCTTCGAGATGCGGAGGCGCATGTGCGCCGTCTCGACGACGACCTCGTCGGGCCCGTCCGTGAGGACGAACGGCGACGGCGCAGGCATCTCGAAGCACGCCGCGAACGTCGGGCTCTCGTCGAAGGCCCCCCCCTGCGAGATCTTCAGGCGCAGGACGTCGGGGAAGAGCACGTCGACGCGAACCTTCTCCTCGCCGACGCCGAGGAGGAGGCCGCGATCCGTTCGCTCGATCCAGTCGACGCTGCCCAGCGGGACGTAGTCCGTGCAGTTGACCGTCGTTCGCACCATCGCGTTCCTCTGTTCGCTCGACGCCTCGAGGCCGCGTCCCGGCTCGGACGAGGGCATCACATTTATTGTTCGGCAGGAGGCGAGTCAAGGCCAGTCCCGGTCAATCATCATCATTTGCCGAGTGTCCCTTACCGTTTCCGCTCCGGCCTCCCCATATCTGGAGGGTCGCAGGAGCGCCTGGCAAGGGGAATCATGGTCATTGTCCTTGTTTTGCTGCGATTCCGGTGAATCGTTGGACCACGCCGCGATGGCCGGGCGGAGGATGGGCTGAGTCAATGTCGCATCTTTACCGGGGTGAGCCCGGGGGACGCCTCCGCGCGTGAGGGGCTCACGTCGAAGCGGCTCGTCTGGTGGCGCCGGGTTCGAGCCCAGGATGCTGGGCGCGCCTGAGCTCCGAACCCCGCGTGGCGATGCCGTCGCCGGCCCGTCGGGCGCCACGCTCCGCTTGGAGCTCGCACCGCTCGGCGGTCGCGGTCGGGGGCCGCGCCGATCTGAACCGAAATGGCGCCGCGGAGCGATCCCACCGGCGGCCAGCGACTTTGTGGTAGACGGCGCGCCCGCGCTGGCTAGCCTGGCTGGCGCCAGGGAGGCACTGCCCTTCCGCACCGGGCGGGGGACAGAATTCGAGGAGAAGACCAGATGGAATTTGGACGCGCGCTCAACGTCGCATGCCTCTCGGCGGCCATGGTGGCCATGGGGATCGTCGGAACCGGCTGCAAGCTCCTGAAGGCGGTCGCGAAGACCCAGAAGCACGCCGCGATTGCCTACGATGAAAAGACGGGGGGCTGGGGATACACCTACGACCAGCTCACCGAGGACCTGGCCAAGGACACTTCGACGGCGAAGTGTGGGACGTGCACGGTCCGGCTGAGCTGGAATCAGGGTTGCGGCGCGCTCGCGCAATCGACGACCAAGAAGGACGTGATGACCACGGGGATTGGCCCCAACCGTGCCGCCGCCGAGGGCGCAGCCAAGGCCGACTGCGTGTCGAAGGGCGGAGGCACCTGCAACGTGCTCGTCTACGCCTGCAACAGCACCAACTGAGTGAGTGAGACGTCGGGGCTCACGCCCCCCGCGCGGGCCACCGACGTCACTCCCGGTCCCCGAGGAGAGCGCTCTCGGCGCTAGGCTCGAAGATCGCTGGGGCACGGATGCGCCTCCCGGGCTCTGCTGCCGCGTCCGTGCGAAGGCGGCGGGGAATACGCCTCCCCCCCTCCGCGCGTTCCCTTCGCTGCATGCGGCCGCCCCTCCCCCTCCTCGCGTTCTGCACCTTCACGCTGTCCACCGCCGCCTGCACCGGCGGTGCCGAACCGCGTGATCGCTCTCTCCGCCCGCTCGCCACCTCCGCCGCAGATCCGGCCCCGGCCCCGGCGCCGCCCCCCGAGCCTCTCCTCCTTCACCGCGAAGGTCAGGCGCTGGTGCGCTCCCGGAGCGAGCCGGCGCTCTACCTCGCCGACGAGGACCACTCCGTCCTCCGCCGCATCCCGCTCGGGCCCGCGCTGACCTCACCTCCCCCGCTCGCGCCGCCGGGCGGAGGGGTCGCGCCGGCCACCGAGCCAGCGTTCGTCGACGCCGGCGAGGTCAGCGTCGACCTGCCGGGCAAGCCGGCGCAGCTCCTCGCGCTGGGAGACCGCGTCCTCTGCACCATCCGCGACCCCGGAATGTTGCTGGTGCTCTCCGCCGGCGAGCACCCGGAGGAGATCGGCCGCGTGGCGCTGCCCGCCGACGCGTGGGGCCTCGCGGTCACGGCGGACGGCTCGGTCGCGTACGTCACCAGCGCGTGGACGCACCAGCTCTCCCGGGTGAACCTCGCGGAGATGACGGTCACCTGGTCCGTCGACGTGGCGCGGGAGCCACGCGGGGTGACGGTCACCGCGGACGGCGCGCGGGTCTACGTTTCGCACCTGATCGGCGCCGACCTCACCCGCGTCGACGTCACGGGCGACGCGAGCAAGCCCATCGTGCGCCGCGTGGCGCTGCCGGCCGATCCGCTGCGCACCCTCGCGGGGGACGTGACCGTCGAGGCCAGCCTCGGCTACGCGGCGCTGCTCTCGCCGGACGGGCGGCGGCTGTACACGGCGCGGCACGCGCTCGGCGCGCTCTGGTCGTGGCAGGGCAACGTCACGGTCGACGTGCTGGCGACGGCGACCGACGAGCCGGTGGCCATCGCCCGCGCGGGCAAGCCCTACGGTCAGCTCGGCACCTCGGAGCTCGCATCGAACCCCTTCTGGGCCGACCACGCCGGGGTCATCGCGGAGGGCACCGAGGGCTTCGTCCAGCCGCGGGCCATGATCTGCCGCGACAAGACAAGGCACCTCCTGGTGGCGTCGGAGGGCGAGGCGAGGCTCGCGGAGCTGGATGCGCTGAGCTCCGCGCCCGGGCTGATCGTCAACCGCTTCTACCGGCTCGGCGGGCTCACGCCGGAGGATCCAACCACCCTCCAGATCCCGCCCCACTGCGGCGCGCCGACGGGGATCGCCCTGTCGGCGGACGAGGACGTGGCCTGGGTCTATTGCCGCAGCACCGACAACGTCGTCGCCGTGCGCCTCACGCCCGACGGCGAGCGCGCCCTGTCGAACGAGGTCTCCTTCCTGGCGCGGGCGCAGGAGCACGTCAGGCTCTCGCCGTCGGGGCCGTTCGCGTACGCGCGGCTGGCCGTCCCGGAGGTCCCCGCGGATCTGGCCCTCGGCCGGCGGCTCTTCTACGACGCGGAGGAGCCGGTGGTGAGCGGCAAGATGGGCTGCGCCGGCTGTCACCCGGAGGGGCGCGACGACGGGCACGTGTGGCAGGAGATCCAGGAGCAGTACGGCAAGGCCCACCACTACTTCGCCGGCCCCTCCCTCCTGCGCCAGGACACCGTCGAGGTGGGAAACAAGCAGGTCGCGCGGCAGGGGGGGCGCGCGGCAGACACCGATGCTCGCCGGGAGGGTCGCCGCCGCCGGGCCGTACGGCTGGCATGCGGAGAGCGCCACGCTGGAGGATCGCATCCGCGCTGGCTTCGGGCTCCACCGCACGTCCTCGCACCTCACCGACGGCGCAACGCTGCACCGGCGCGCCGGCCCGCTCGCCGCCTTCCTCCGGCAGGGGCTGGTGGCGCCCCCGCGCGAGGCGCGCGAGCTCACGGCCATGGAGCAACAGGGAAGGACCGTGTTCGCGTCGGCGCAGACGAAGTGTACCCGGTGCTGTTGGCGCTCCCCTCAAACCGCGTAAATCTGGATGGGCCGAGCGCCGGGTGAGTCGTTCGTCGCCCCCGGAGCCACCGAGATCGTGGCGGGTGTCGTGGCGGCGCCAAGCGGTCAGCGGAGGACGCGGGCAGGTCACCGGCCGCTGAGCATCGCGCTGCCGACGCGCCTGGCGTCTTGGCCCCGCCCGTGGAGGGCGCGCACGATCGGGCTCGCTGCAAAGATAGGGCCCGGAGTTCGCGCTCCGAGCCCTCGGTCGTTCGCGGATGGACGCGGTTCGACGCCCGGTGGTGTCGCACAGGTTCCCCCGGCCCGGCCAACTTTCGGCGGGGTGCAGGATGGACTCGGTTCGCCAGATCCAGTGCTCGAATCCGCAGTGTGGCCGGGTCTTCTACCTCTGCCCGTGGTGTGACCGCGGGGACTGGTACTGCGGGACGGCGTGCAAGGACCTCCAGCGTCGGCGCGCGCGCCAGGCGATCGCGCGCGTGTACTGGAGGAGCTCGGCGGGCAAGCACATGACCTTGCTCCGTGTCCGGAAGCTGCGAAAGGCGCGGGCGTCGATTGTAACGGACCCTGGTACCGCCGAAGTTGGCCTCTCGCCGATGCTCCTCTCGCCGGACGACTCGTCCCCCACGTCGAGGGTCCCGAGCGCCGGCGAGGAGAAGAGCCATGAGTTCAATCTGGGTAGGGATCGCCCCGGGCCCGACGGCGACGCGGGTGCTGGCGATGCACGGCGCGAGCGAGACGATCCTGAAGGCGAGACTGCGCCGCGACCCCGCGCACCCGCGGGCGCTCGCGACGCTGCTGGAGGCGATCGCGCTCTGGCAGGGGATGCACGTTCACGCTGCGCTCGCTGCGGACGACGAGCGGAGTTCGTACGCCTCGAGCCTTTGTCAAGATCCCTTGACCGAGCACGGAATCGGTCCCCTGTTCACCATGGACTGGGTGCCCGTCGCCGCGCGAAGGCGAAGGCGGTCGGGGATCGCGGGGATGGGTCGCTTTCATGACCTCGAGCGGCTCCTGATCGGGGAGGTGGCACGATGATCCCCGAAGAGCTGCGCTCCCGCATGCGGAGGCTGTTCTTCGCTGAGCACTGGAAGGTGGGGACCATCTGCGCCGAGCTGGGCGTCCACCACGACACGGTCACCCACGCCATCGAGGCCTCGCGCTTCATCAACGTCAAGTACCGGGCGCAAACCTCGGTCCTGGAGCCGTACAAGAGCTTCGTCCAGCTCACGCTCAAGGACCACCCGAAGCTGCTCGCGACGAGGCTCTTCGACATGATCACGCCCCGTGGGTACACGGGCTCGGTGGTGCAGTTGCGCAGGTACGTGCGGGCCATCCGTCCCCCTGCGCATCAGGAAGCTTTCTTTCGCCTCCGCACCCTGCCGGGAGAGCAGGCCCAGGTCGACTGGGGGTGCTTCGGCACCATCCTCATCGGCAAGGCCAAGAGGGCCCTGTCGTGCTTCGTGATGGTGCTGGGCTGGTCACGCGCCGTGTTCGCGTGCTTCACCCTCGACCAGACCCTGGAGAGCTTCGTCCGCTGCCACGTGCGCGCCTTCGAGTGGTTCGGCGGCGTGCCGCGCGCGCTGCTCTACGACAACCTCAAGACGGCCGTGCTGGAGCGGCAGGGCGACCTCATCCGCTTCCATCCACGCCTGCTCGAGCTGGCGGGCCACTACCACTTCGCCCCCAAGCCGTGCGCGCCCTACCGGGGAAACGAGAAGGGTAAGGTCGAGCGGGCCATTCGCTACCTGCGCTACTCGTTCTTCGACGCCCGCACGTTCTCCTCCGTCGACGACCTCAACGCGCAGCTCGCCACCTGGATCGAGACCGTCGCCCACACGCGCCAGGTGCCCGCAGACCCCGAAGGCCGCCAGGTCGCCGAGGCGCTCACCGAGGAGAGACCGCGCCTGCTCCCGCTGCCGCAGTATCCCTTCGAGAGCGATCTCGTGCGACCGGCGGCGTCGGGCAAGACGCCCTACATCCGGCTCGATCTCAACGACTACTCCATCCCGCACACCCTCGTGAAGAAGCCGCTCACGCTCATCGCGTCGGAGAAGGAGGTGCGGCTCGCCGACGGTGACCACGTCGTGGCCCGTCACCGCCGTTCCTACGACCGCCTTCAGATCGTGGAGGAACCGGCGCACCTCGCGGCCCTTGCCGAGCAGAAGCGCCACGCGCACGAGCTCCGCGGGCGTGACCGGCTCCGCTCCGTCTGTGGGCACGCCGAGGCCTTCCTCGGCGCCATCGCGCTGCGCGGCGGGCACCTCGGGGGCACCACCTCGCGACTGCTCAAGCTCCTGGACCGATTCGGCGCGGTGCCCCTCGACGCAGCTATCGCCGATGCCCTCGGGCGCGGCGCGCTCTCGGCCCAGTCGGTCGCGCACGTGCTCGATCAGGCGCAGCGCGCCGCGGGCGCGCTGCCGCCCCTGGAACATCCGCTGCCCGAGGACCCGCGCGCCCGCGACCTCCGGGTCACGCCGCACGCGCTCGGTCGCTACGACGGGCTCGCCGCGGCCAAGACCGAGGGCGACCATGAGTGACCTCGCCCAGCGTCTTCGCGACCTCGGGCTCCGCGCCACCAGCGAGCAGCTCGACGACCTCGTCGCCCTGGCCACCAAGGAGCGCTGGAGCCCGGTGCAGCTGCTCGAGCACGTGGTCGACCTCGACGAAAAGGACCAGGTCAAACGCAGCCTCGACCGCCGCTTCACCGACAGCCACATCGGCCGTTTCAAGCCGATGGCGGACTTCGACTGGAGCTGGCCGACCAAGATCGACCGTGAGATGGTCGACCGCGCGCTCACCGTCGGCTTCGTCGCCGAGGCACGCAACATCGTGCTCGTGGCGCCGCAGGGCCTCGCGAAAACGATGATCGCATAGAACCTCGCGCATCAGGCCATCCTCAAGGGCCACTCGGTCCTCTTCATCACCGCCGCACAGCTTCTGCTCGATCTCGGCTCGCAGGAGTCCTCGCGCACCCTCGACCGGCGGCTGAAGCACTACGCCAAGATCAGCCTCCTCGTGCTCGACGAGGTCGGCTACCTCGCCTTCGACAACAGGAACGCCGACCTGCTCTTCCAAGTGGTCAGCCGCAGGTACGAGAAAAAGAGCCTCGTGCTCACCACCAATCTCGCCTTTGTCGACTGGCCGACCATCTTCCCCAGCGCCACGTGCGCCACCGCGCTCATCGACCGGGTGATCCACCACGCGGACGTGATCGCGATCGAGGGCGAGAGCTACAGGCTCCGCGAGGCCAGGGAACGCGCCGGCCAGCGGTCTCCGCCGCCGGTGGACAGGCCGCCGAAGTCCAAGAAGAAGTAGGCGTGCTGGATGGCCCGGCCAGCTCCAATCAGGGGCTTGCCGGGCTGTTCAAATTTCCGCGGTTTGTTGAGTCCGGCAACACGTGCCACGTGCCGGCCAGCGACTTCACCGACCGCAGCGCGGTGCCGCTCCCGGGCTTCAAGGCACCTCGCTTCTTCGCCGAGGATCCGCAGCGGGAGTACAAGGTCCCCTCGCTCCTCTACGTCGGCGGGACTCCGCCCTATTATCACGACGGCAGCGCCGCCACGCTCGAGGACCTGGTCGAGCACGACCAGGATCGCATGGGCCACACCAGCCACCTCACCCCCGACGAACGCACTGCCCTCGTCGCCTACCTGAGGACGCTATGAGCACCCTCCACGATCTCGGGACGACTCTCGCCCTCGCCCTGGCCCTCGCAGGGTGTCAGGACGCCCGTGCCGACACCGGGCGCGATCCGCGCCCGGGGTACCCTCCGGGTGTCGCCTCGAGCGCAACGGCCGATCCGACGCAGGCACCTGCGCCGGAGTCAGCGATCGACGGCGCCGACGGGGGGCGTCCATGGGCGCCCGCATTCGACGTCCCCATCGTCGAGGGGACTTCCCCCGCGCCCTCGCCCGAGGAGTGGGCCGCCGCGCCCACCGCCGCGGAGGCGCGCCTGACCCAGCCCGGCTGCGCGGTGCGTCGCCTGCGCGAGTGGTACCGCGTCGAGTGCCAGCGGACGCACTGGATCGAGCTGATCTCGGGAGCGCGGGAGGGCGTCTCCTTCGGGTGTCACAAGGACCACCGCGAACAGGAGGTCTGCGACGAGTCCTGGGTGGTGCTGCCCGCACGCCGCGGGGACCGTCGCGCGCTGGAGCTGTTCGCCTGGTCGAAGTGGGGGCCGAGCCCCGACGCGATCCTCACCGAGCAGTTCCTCGAAGGGGACCCGGGCCCGCTGCTGACGGTCCACGGCCTGCGCTGGGGGTTCTGGTCGTCAATCGCCAGCCTGGGCGCGCGCCGGTCAGAAGCTGATGAGATCCACCTCGGGCCGCATGCGGCCGGAGCCGGTCGATGGCATGTGGGGAGTGAAGCCCGCGATGGGTTGATCGCGGTAGGCCGAGACGAGCGCGAGCGACGGATTCTCCTCGCCGGCGACGAGGCTCGCCTCCGCGCGGACCACGACCCTGGCGTTGCGATCGGTGTACGCGACCACGAACGCCGCCGGGTGGCCGACCCGCGCCGCGAGATCGAGCCGCACGCACGCCCCGTCGTGCGTCACCGTGGTCACGCCTTCCAGCGGCGTGTCACTCGCGAGGTTCTTGACGGCGAGGATCGTGCCGGTGTGACAGACCACGGTGTCGTCGCCCAATCCATCCTCGTACGCTCGACAGCGGTGGCCTTGCTTGACGTCCTCGGCGACGCTGCGCGGCGCCTCGCCGACGCGCACGCGCACGTTGCCTCCGGCGTCGACGCCAATCGTTCCTCGCGTCGTCTCAAGCGTCGCGAGCGTGGTCGTCTCCCACGCGATATTCGTCGCGTCGGTGCCCTCCGGCGGCACGTCGAGTCGCGCGGTAGCGTCGTTCACGGCGCGGGCTTCACCCCGTCGCAGAGCGACCAGGAACCCACGGCGACCCACGCGCACGTGCATGCCCGCGCGATCGCGCTCGACATGGACCGCGAGATCGCCCGGGGCCTCCGCGTCGGGCGGCCCCTTCGCTGCAGCCTCGGACGCCGAGGCAGGCGCCGACTCGGGCGACGAGGCGGGTACCTGCCGCCCCTGCGAGAGCTCCGCGGCGACGCTCGGCGCGGCCAGCGTGGGAGCGCCGCAGCTCGACGCGAGCGTGAGCCAGAGGAGCGCGGCCTCGGCTCTCATAGCGACCTCACGAACGCGAGGAGGTCGGATCGGTCGGCCGACGAGAGCTGGTGAGCAGCATCATGAAGATGGAGGGGCCGGCGGCCGGTCCTGATCAACTTCGTTGAGGGACGCAGAAAGAAGCCCCCTCAGAGAACTTGGCGAAGTTCGTCCGAGGGGGCTCCGCTCCGGGTGTGCAGACCGGAGGTGGAGGATGCTGGACGATCGTGATCTCGGTGGCGAGTTCTTCGCGTTGCTGGTGCGGGCGGACGAGGCGATGACGCAGCGGGTTGCGGCGGAGGGTTGCCCGCGTTGCCGCGGGCCGCTGCATCGGAGCGACTACGCCCGCAAGCCGCTGGGGGCTCTGATCGCGCCGTCGGGGGAGGCGGTCGTGCGCCGGTTCAGCCTGTGCTGCGGACGCGAGGGGTGCCGGAAGCGCGCGGCGCCGCCGTCGGTGCTCTTCCTCGGGCGGCGGGTCTACCTGGGGGCGGTGGTGATCGTGGCGAGCATGATCGCGCTGGCCCTGCGGGCGGCGTCGGAGGTCCGGCGGCGGACGGGGGTGCCGGCGCGCACGACGAGGCGGTGGCTGGGCTGGTGGCAGGGTCCGTTCCTCGACACGGAGACGTTCGTCACGCTCTGCGCGCGGCTCATAGGCGTCGAGGTCGGGCGGGTGCCGGAGTCGATCGTCGGCCAGCTCGGGGGCACGTTGCCGGAGCGGGTGCGGAGCATGCTGGGGTGGCTTTCGCCGCTGACCACGGGCTCGGTGCCCGACGGAGCACGCTTCTCGAGGGGCACCGTCTGAGCGTCACGCCCCGCAGAGGATGGCGCTTCTGCGGGGATTCTGCGGCGACGTAGGGTGGCTCCGGCGAGCGACGACGTGAGCGTCGCTCCGACGAGGACCCCATGAGCCAAGACCCGCGGGTGCAGGCGCGCCCGCGACGGGCCCGTCTGCGCCCGTCGAGTGCCCGCCGTCGTTTCGCCTGGCCGCCGTCGTCGCGTCGGCCTCGGAGGCGCGCATGAGCCACCCGATGAAGCCCGAGGACGCGGCGCCCGCACGCCTGCGCTGGGCCCGTCTGCGCTTCTCGATCATCGGAACGTTGCTCGCCTCGCCGCCGGCCCCGGGGCAGCTCCAAAGCCGCATCGGCGAGCTGGCGGGCAAGTCGTGGAAGCATCCGAGCACGGGCGAGTCGCTCCGCTTCTCGGCCAAGACGATTGAGCGGATGTACTACCTGGCGCGGAACGAGGTGGACCCGATCCGCGCGCTCGAGCGCAAGGTCCCCAAGCATGCGGGCACGCATCCGAGCATGTCGGCGGAGCTCGCGAACGCGCTCACGCAGCAGCACCGGGAGCACCCGCGATGGAGCTACCAGCTCCACCGCGACAACCTCGCCGTGCTGGTGAAGGAGACCCCTTCGCTCGGTCCGATGGTGGGGTATGCGACGGTGTGCCGCTTCCTGAAGGACCACGGCCTGGTGTAAGCACCTACGATCTCTGTCGGCACTCCGCCCGCGATCCTCGTCGGAGCACTCCATGCGGCGAGCAACGGGCCCTGCTCGCGATCGTTGTCGGCGTCGCT
>Ga0302283_1001213_pt1 | contig 21741 bp, 17 predicted proteins | sample III_Fen_E1_4_FD_198770 | JGI IMG/M metagenome (GOLD analysis project Ga0302283, IMG submission 198770) | Peat permafrost microbial communities from Stordalen Mire near Abisko, Sweden - III_Fen_E1_4 | ecosystem: Environmental > Terrestrial > Soil > Wetlands > Permafrost | place: Sweden: Abisko... | reverse complement strand
CGCGACCCGCTGCCACCCGACGGCGCTCGCGCTCGGGGACGGCGCATGCGACGCGGTGATCGTCGCGTTCACCGCTCACGAGATCCGCGACCGGGACGCGCGCGAGCGCTTCTTCGACGAGGTCCGACGCGCCCTCCGCACGGGAGGCCGGATGCTCCTCGTCGAGCACGTGCGCGACCTCGCCAACTTCGCCGCCTTCGGCCCCGGCTACCTCCACTTCGTCGCGCGCGCCGAGTGGCTCCGCCTCGCCGCCCGCGCCGGGCTCGCGCAGCGAAGCGAGGCGCGGATCACGCCCTGGGTCATGGCGCTCCTGCTCGAGAAGACCCAGTGATCACGGTGCTGCGGCTCGCGGGCGTGAGCCTCCTCGTCCTCGCCCTCCTCCACGCGGCGCTCTGGCGGACCTTCCGCTGGGGCAGCGAGATCACGCGCCTCTCGCCCATCAACGCGCGCGTCTTCGTCGTGCACCTCATCTTCATCGCGTTCGTGCTCGCGGCGCTGGGGCTCCTGTCGCTCCTCAGGCCCGATCTGCTCCTCGCGAAGAGCGACCTCGCCCGCCTCCTGCTCTACGGCATCGTAGCATTCTGGGTCGTGCGGCTGCTCTTTCAGCCGCTCGTCTTCGACGGCGCGCTGAAGGAAGGCTGGACCTCGCACCCCATCGTGCGGATCGGCGCGAACCTCCTCTGGGCGGCGTACGTGGCCGTGTACGGAGCGGCGCTCCTCGGCCAGGTCGGGAGCCTCTGAGTGCGCCCGCTCGACCTCCACTCGCTCGCCGGCTGGCTCCGCATCGGGGTCGCGTGCGTGTGGCTCGTCTTCGGGCTCGTGTTCAAGGCGTTCGACGTCGTGCCGCGGCACAGGCAGATCGTGGCCCGCGTCATGGGGGAGAAGCTCTCGCGCCCGCTCATCCTCTTCGTCGCCGCGGGCGAGACCGGCATCGGGCTCTGGATGCTGAGCGGCCACTACCTCCCGCTCTGCGTGGGCCTCCAGACGGCCGCCATCGTGGCGATGAATACGCTCGAGATCCGCTACGCCAGAGACCTCCTGCTCGCTCCGGTCGCCATGGTGTGCGCCAACTGCGCCCTGCTCGGCGCCGGGTGGTACGCCGCGCTGGCCTGAAGTGGCACGAGCACCCCCAAACCGCCCTTCGACTGTGCTACTCCCCGCCCATGGCCGAACCCCTCGCCATGGCATTCCGGCGCGTCCGCGCCGTCGACCCGTCGAGCTCGCTCGACGCCGAGGTCGACGTGCTCGTCGAGCGCGGGCTCATCACGCGCGTCGGCAGGGACGCCGCGGCCGGGCTCCAGCCGGGAGACGCCCTGCGCGTCGTCGAGTGCGCGGGCGGGTGGCTCTTGCCCGGGCTCATCGACATCCACGCCCACGTGCGCGAGCCGGGGCAAGAGTACAAGGAGGACGTCGAGAGCGCCCTCGCGGCCGCGGCCGCGGGCGGCTTCGTCGACGTGTGCGCGATGCCCAACACGCGCCCGGTGAACGACACGCGCGCCATCACCGTCCTGCTCGTCGAGAAGGCCCGCTCGCTCGGCGGCTCGCGGCTGCACCCCATCGGGGCCATCACCGTGGGCCAGAAGGGCGAGGCGTTGACCGAGATGGCGGACCTGAAGGACGCCGGCGTCGTCGCCGTGTCGGACGACGGGCGGTGCGTCATGTCGAGCGCGGTCATGCGCCGCGCGCTCGAGTACGCGTCGACGTTCGATCTGCCCGTCATCCAGCACGCCGAGGACCACGCGCTGACCGAGGGCGCCGAGATGCACGAGGGCGCCGTGTCGACCAAGCTCGGCCTCCGCGGCTGGCCCCGCGTCGCCGAGGACGTCATCGTCGCGCGGGACGTGCTGCTCGCCGAGTACACGCGCTCGCGCTACCACGTCGCGCACGTGTCGAGCTTCGGCTCGGTGCGCATCCTCCGCGAGGCCAAGTCCCGCGGCATCAAGGTCACCGCCGAGGTGACGCCGCACCACCTGCTCCTCACGGACAAGGCGCTGCTCGGCTACGAGACCGCGTGCAAGGTCAACCCGCCGCTCCGCGCCGACGAGGACGTCGCCGCGCTGCGCGCCGCCCTGGCCGACGGCACGATCGACTGCATCGCGACCGACCATGCGCCCCACAGCACGCTCGAGAAGGACTGCGTGTTCGCCGAGGCCGCGCCCGGCATGATCGGGCTCGAGCTCTGCGTCCCCTTGCTCCTGTCCCTCGTCCACGACGGCACGCTCTCGCTCGGCCGGTTCGTCGACGCGCTGACCCGCGCGCCCGCGAACGTGGTCGGCCTCCCCCAGCCGCGGATCAAGGACGGCTGCCGCGCCGATCTCGTCCTGCTCGACCCGAACCTCGAGCACACCATCGACACCGCCCGCCTGCGGAGCAAGAGCAAGAACACGCCCTTCGCGGGGCGCAAGGTCAAGGGGCGCGTCATGATGACGGTCGCCGGTGGGCGCGTCATCTTCGACGGCACCTCCGCGAGGCCCTCGTGAGCGGCGACGAGCGCGCGTGGCTCGTGCTGGCCGACGGCACGACGTTCGAGGGCCGCCCCTTCGGCGCGCGGCGCAGCACGACCGGTGAGGCCGTCTTCACGACCACCATGACCGGCTACCAGGAGGTGCTGACCGACCCCTCGTATCACGGGCAGCTCGTCGTGATGACGGCGCCCGAGATCGGCAACGTCGGCGTCAACGCGAGCGACACCGAGGCCGTCGACGGCAAGCCCCGCGTCTCGGGTTTCGTGGTCCGCTCGCTGAGCCCGGTGGCCTCGAGCTGGCGCTCGGAGGAGACGCTCGACCACTACCTCGCCCGCAACGACATCGTCGGCATCACGGACGTCGACACGCGCAAGCTCACGCGTCACCTCCGCGACCACGGGGCGCAGAACGGCGCCATCGGCACCGAGTCGCCGACCGAGCTGCGGAACCGCGCGAGAGAGGCCGCCGACATGAGCGGGCTCGATCTCGTCAAGCACGTGACCCCGAAGGAGCCTTACGCCTGGACCGAGGGGCGCGGGGCGTGGAAGGTCGATCACGCGCCGCACGCCGGCGGACACGCGAAGGACGAGGCGGCCGCGGCCTCTCCGCGCCGTCCGCGGCACGTCGTCGCCGTCGACTTCGGGGTGAAGCGCAACATCCTGCGCTGCCTCGTCGACCACGGCTGCAAGGTCACCGTCGTCCCCGCGACCATGAGCGCAGCCGATGTGCTCGGCCTCGCGCCCGACGGCATCTTCCTCTCGAACGGTCCCGGGGATCCTGCCGCCGTCACCTATGGGGTCGAGCTCGTCCGTGGCCTGCTCGGCAAGAAGCCCATGTTCGGCATCTGCCTCGGCCACCAGCTCCTCGGTCTGGCGCTCGGAGGCCGGACGTACAAGCTCAAGTTCGGCCACCGCGGCGCCAACCAGCCCGTGAAGGACCTCGCGACCGGCCGCATCGAGATCACGACGCAGAACCACGGCTTCTGCGTCGACCTCGAGTCGCTCCCCTCCGGCGTCACCTCGACGCACGTGCACCTGAACGATGGCACGAGCGAGGGGCTCGCCGCCCCGTCCGTCGGCGCGTTCAGCGTCCAGTACCACCCCGAGGCCGCCGCCGGCCCGCACGACGCCCTCTACCTGTTCGACCGCTTCACCGCCGCGATCGACGCCTCCGGGTCTCTTGGGGGACACCCCCAAATCCCCGGCCGGTAATTTCCAATGGATCGGGCCCGATCCGCTCCTTGACCTGACGCAAGCAGGTGCGCTCTTTGAAGCGGGGTCAGCGGTCCCTTCATGGCGGAAGCGGGCTCGGGTATCATACTTCCCGACCGTATGAGCGAAGCGCACCGCCCCCGCTGGTCGTTCGGTGGAGCCGCCTTGCTCACCGTGGGGCTCGCGGCCGCGTGCACCATCAGCCCGTCCTCCCCGTTCCAGCCGGACAGCCAGAACGTCGGCGGCAACCCCTACAACCCCGACTCGCCCGACCCTCCCGAGCAGATCGACAACGACGCCGGGCAGCTCGTGGGCTACCGGCCGAGCCAGGGCGGCAGCTACGACGCCGCGCCCCGCCAGGAGGGTGACGCCACCCCCGAAGAGGGCGACTCCGCCAACCCGACCACGGTGCCTCCGGTGCTCGACTCCGGGCCCGCGGACTCCGGCAGCGCCGCCGACTCCACGAGCAGCTCCTTCGACGCGCCCGCGAACGAGGACGCCGGGCCCGACGCGCCGCCCCCGCCGGTTGACGCCGCGCCGCCCCCCGACACCGCGCCTCCCCCCGTGGACGCCGGCACGGACACGGCCCCCGCGATCCCCGATCTCTGCACCTCCCCGCTCGGCGCGAGCGATCTCGCCGTCGTCGAGTTCATGCTGAGCTCGCAGAAGGGCACGGGCGACATGGGCCAGTGGGTCGAGATCCAGAGCACGCAGGGGTGCACGCTCGATCTCAACGGCCTGCACGCCGCAGCCGCGGGGCCGTCCTCCGTCTACACGCTCGACGTCACGACCGACCTGTACCTGCCCGGCAACGGCATCTTCGTCATCGCCAACACGCTCGACCCGACGCTCAACGACAACCTGCCAGCAGGGCTCTTCCTCTTCAACTGGGCCGGCAGCCCGGCCGACGTCCTCAGCACGACCGGCGGCACGATCACGCTGTCCAACTCGGCCAGCGGCGTCCAGATCGACAACCTCGTCTACCCGCAGTTCCAGGTCGTCGAGGTGGGCACGAGCATCAGCTTTCCCGCCAACTGCGAGTGGAGCGACCGCTCAAGCTGGGCCCGCTGGAGCTTCTCCACGCACGACTGGTTCTCGACGTTTCTTGGCACGCCCAACGCTCCGAACACAGACGTGACCTGTTTCTGAGTTACGCTGCGGGCTGTGCTGCACGGAGCTCGACCCAACCCCACCCGGCACGCCGCGGCTGCTGCGCTGGCCCTCTCCTGCGCGCTCGCGCTGGCGGCCCTCGGCTGCCCGGAGCACATTCCTGCATACGCGCTCGTCTCGGACGACGGGTCGAGCACAGCGGATGCGGGCGAGGACGCCGGGACGACGGACGCGAGCGACGAAGGCGGGACGGACGGCGAAGCACGAGAGACTAGCAGCGAGGCGGCGGCCGACGCAGAGGGACAAGAAGGAGGACACGAGGCGGGAGAGTCGGTCGACGCAGGGAAAGAACGCGGGTGAAGTCATGGCCATGGACGAAAAAGACAAGGACACGCTGAAGATCACGAACCAGTTCCGGGCCAAGGGCGGAATGGCGTACGACCTCAAGTGCAAGGGGACGCGCATCACGTTGCTCGTGACCCCGCGCACGACGCCGGACGACGAGGGCGACTGGCGCGTCGAGGCGCGCTCGAACACGACGCCGGACGACTCCATCGTGGTGACGGGCTGGGGCCCGACGCGCATGGAGGCGCTCCGCGCGGCCGGTCGCTCGTCTACCGCGAGCTCGAACCTCATGATGTTCGACTGGGACGCCGTCGCGGCGGTGCTGAGCTCCGTCCGCGCGGTGTGAGCCCCCGGGCTAGATCACCGAGCGCGACTCTCGAACAAGCATCCCGCGTGGCCCCCCTCCCAGCCTCCCCCCGACAACGTGCGAGTCCTCCCCCCGGATCGTCGTGGGGACGTCGGAGGGGGCCACGCCGGGGCTTGTTCGCGGATCCCGCTCGGCGATGTAGCTACGAAAGCTTGCGAATGTCGGCTTTGACTTCCTCGAGCTCGGCTCCGAGGGTCATCCCGGCGGCGCCGCCCTCGGCCTCGACATGCTGGCGGTAGGTGACGTAGGCCGCGTCGAGGCGCCGCATCGCGACGCACATGTCCTTGACGCGCGCGATGTCGACGGCGGAGCCCGTGAACGTGCCCGACGCGAGGCGGTCGGCCGTGCCGAGGCGGTCGACGAGCCGGGAGGCGCTCTCCTTGAGCGGGGCCGGTACGGGGTCCTCTCCGGACCATGCCGTCACGCGAACCGTTGCCTCGAGGGACTCGATGAGCCCTTCGAGCGCCTTCCGAAAAAAGATGACCCGCTCGTCTTTCATCGAGGGACCCTACCAGCTTTGGGACGGCACGTCGCATGCCTCAGCGCACGGAGACGCCTTTGGGCCCACGCTAGCGCCTGCCTGGTGCGCGAGGTATCCATGCTCGCGGCCGCCTCACCAGACCGGGCAGCGCCCGAGACCGCGGTACGAGCGGAGCCCCGTCCTCGCGCAGCTGGACGAAAAGCCGTCCTGTAGCCGCGCGTACAGGTCCGGGTCGGCCTGCACGAAGGGATGGTCGAGGGCGGCCCTGGCGTCGACGCTGAGGGACGCGAGGTAGTCGACGTCGAGACCCTTGCCGCGCGCGGCGCGGTCGAGGTTGGTCGTGGCGACGTACCCGTCGGCGTTGAGGCTGCTTGCGAAGACGGCGATGCCGACGAAGAGGGCGAGGAGCGCGCCCGCGTGGCCGGTCCATCGTCGAACGAGCACCTTGGCGAGCGTCACGACGAGGACCGCCAGGATCGCGAGCTCGATCACCGCGACCCCGAGGCGAAGGCGACTTGCGCCGTAGGCGTCCTCGTAGATCTGGAGGCGCTGCCAGCAGGAGGCGACGGTGATGCCCGTGAGCCCGAGGAGCGTCGCTTCGAGCGCCGCGAGCCCGCGCCCTCCAGGCACGGCGCCCGACGCCTGCCCGCGAGGCCGCAAGGCAGCATGGCCCGCGAGCACGAGGCACACCGAGAGGACCGTCGCGAGCAGGAGCTGCGCGAAGCCGGCGTGCAGGTACCCGGCGTAGGTGAGCCCGCCGGGCGCCCGCACGAGCGCGTTGCCGCCGAAGAGCTGCCGGAGGTTGGCGACGACGAAGACCCCGAAGATGAGGGCTACCTGACCGATGACCATCGCCCACGTGAGCGTCGAGACGCGGCCCGCGCGGCCTTCGTCCGCGTCGCCCATCGCGTCGTCGTCACCGGCGGCACGGTACGGCACGCGACGCGTCCACACCCCCGCGCCCTCGCCGCACGGGGCCGCGTGCAGCGAGTGCGAGAACACGTAGCCGGCCGACGTGAGCACGGTCCAGACGGCGAAGAGCGACGCTTCGCCGAGCTGGTCCTTGATGCGCAGGGCGACGCGCGAGAACTCGGCGTCCTGGGAGAGGAGCAAGGTGAAGAGGCCTGCCGTGGGGAGGCCGAGGAGCAGGCCTCGCGTCACGCCGCGTAGGATGACGCGCCCTCGTCCGCCCACCGCCTCCGCGGGCACCCTCGCCGCGCGATGCACGGCGGCTGGCGTCTCGAGGAGGCTCCGCAGCATGCGCGACGGAAGCGCCGCGAGGCCGCCCAGCGTGAGCCCGTCGCGAAGGAGCACGGGGAGCACCATCAGGACGGCGAGGTTCACGGGGAGCGCGATCGAGAGCGCCCACTCGCTCGCGTTGCGGACGATCGCGAAGCCGAGGAGGAGCACCGAGGCGATGGCGCCCCAGGCGGTCGGTGCGATCCTGTGGCGGCGGAAGGCGACGAGGTTGGCGGCCACGAGGAGCACGTCCCACGCGAGCACGTTGAGGCCGGCCCCGGTGCGCCAGAAGAGCGCCTGGGTCGTCGCCCCGAGCGCCATCGCGCCGCCGAGGAGGAGCGCCGCGCGGCGCTGGGGATCGTGGACGACGGGCAGGCTGGGGTACGCGAGCGGCAGTTCCATGATTCAAGAGAAGCACGCGGCGCGAGACGCGCAGCCCGGGGCGGGCCCAGCGGTCGCTTCCCCGGGGCGAACGGTCGCGCGCTCGCCATGAGCGGCGCCCGTTTGACCGACCCCGGATGAGACGTTAGGGCAAGAGCAATGGCGCGCGAACCGCTCCCCGCTTCCTCGATCGTGCGCAGCACGCTGTTCGCGCTCCTCGAGCCGCGGCGAATGGTGCCCATCCTCTTCGTGTGCCTGCCCCTCGGGATGCTCCAGTGGCGCCTGAGCCGCGATCCGTACGCCCCGCTCCTCGGCGCCGCGATGTGCGTCTCGTTCGTCCTCGTCGCCCCGCTCTCTTGGCGCGTGCTCTTCCCCGAGGGCATCGAGTGGAGCCACGGCGCCGTGCGGCTCCTCCTCTACGCGACCATCGGCGTGGGGGTCGTGCTCTTCATCGGGATGGTCGTGCCGGACGTCGTGGGCATGCGGCCGACGCTCATGACCCTGCACTCGAGCCTCGTCGTCTGCGTCACGCTCTTCCTCGTGGGCGGCTGGGGCCTCGGGCGAGACATCGGGTTCGAGGCCACGGTCGTGCGTGAGCGCCTGCGCGCCGCGGTGTTCGAGCGCGAGGCCGAGCACGCGCAGCTGCTCGCGCTCCGCTCGCACCTCGATCCGCACTTCCTCTTCAACACGCTCAACGCCATCGCCGAGTGGTGCCGCGAGGACGGGGAGGTCGCCGAGCGCGCCGTGCTCCAGCTCGCGGGCATCCTCCGCGCCGTTCTCCCGGGCGTGAAGTCGCCCTCGTGGCCCCTCGCCACGGAGGTACAGCTCGTTCGCGATCTCTTCGCGCTCCACCTGCTGCGCGACCCGACGCTCTTCACGCTCACATGGGAGCTCCCCTCCCCCGTGCCCGACGTGCGCGTGCCTCCCATGATCCTCCTGCCGCTCGTGGAGAACGCCATCAAGCACGGGCCCGCCTCGGGCCACCGGGGCGAGGTGCGCTTCGCGATCGCGGCGTCGTCCCACGGCGAGCGGCTCGTCGTCACGGTGGAGAATCCGGGCGCCTACGCGGGGCCGCGCGCGGGCAGCGACGGCCTCCCCACCGTCGAGCGGAGGCTCGAGCTCGCCTACGGGGACGAGGCGACGCTCCGCATCGCGCGCGCGGGGGACCGCACGCGCGTGGACATGGAGCTGCCGAAGCAGGGACCGCGGCGGGGGGTGAACGTATGATCGAGCCCATGCGGGTCCTCGTGGCGGACGACGAGCTTCTGGCGCGAAAGCGGCTGCTACGCCTGCTCGCGGCGATCGACGGCGTCACGATCGCGGGCGAGTGCGAGAACGGGCACCTCGTCCTCGAGCGGCTCACGGCGAAGGACGTCGACGTCATCCTCCTCGACATCCACATGCCCGGCCTGAGCGGCATCGAGACCGCGGCGCTCCTGCCGGAGGACGGGCCGGTCATCGTGCTCTGCACGGCGCACCCCGACCACGCCGTCGACGCCTTCGAGCAGGGCGCGGCCGACTACATCCTGAAGCCCGTCGAGGCCGGGAGGCTCAAGAAGGCCCTCGACCGCGCGCGGAGCCGGCTTGCCGAGCGCACGCACGGGCGCGACGGGGGCGCCCACGCCGCCGAGCCCGGCGCGCCTCATGCGGGTGCAGGCGACGAGGCGCGTCCGCTCGATCGCCTCGCCATCCCGACGCGCGCGGGCACGGGCAGCGCGGGGATCGTGCTGCTCGACCCGCGGACGGTGAGCCACGCCGTGCTCGACGGCGAGCTCGTGACGGTCGTGGCCGACGGCAAGAGCTACCTCTCGGACGACACGCTGAACGATCTGCAAGACCGCCTGCCGCGCGACTCCTTCGAGCGCGTCCACCGCCGCGCGCTCCTGAACCTCGAGCACGTCGTGCGGCTCGAGCCCCTCGAGACGGGCGGCTTCCTCGCCTTCACCCGCGGGGGGCACTCCATCGAGGTGTCACGCCAGGCCGCGCGGGAGCTCCGGAAGCGCCTCAAGCTCCGGTGAGACGGGCTTTGTTGTCATCCTGAGCGAAGCGAAGGACCCCCCGTCGAACCGCGCCGACAACACGTAGCCGTGGGGATCCTTCGGCTGCGCCTCAGGATGACAAGCTCGTCACACGCGGACTTCCCCCAGGAGCGGCAGGGTCCCGACCAACACGTCGCGCGCGGCGGTCTCCAGCCGGCCCACGAGGCGGTCCATCTTCATCGCGGGGAGCGCGCGCGCGCCCTTCTCCATCGGGCTCGTGAAGTCGTCCCAGTGGCCGAGCAGCACGGCGCGCGGCGAGAAGGCGCGCACGGCGCGCTCGGGGAGGCGGTCGCTCGACGTCCAGCCCGCGACCGTCAGGAGCAAGAGGTCCACCGCGAGCTTGCCGAGCGAGGCGTCGAGCAGCTCCGCGCTCCCCATGTGGAAGATCGTCCGCCCGCCCACGATGACCTCGACGCCGAAGACCGCCCCGCAGCGGTAGGCGTCCGCGCGCATCGGCACGTCGGTGCAGTCGGCTATCTCGCCCGGCGCCGGCACGCGGCCGAGGAGGAGCGGCGCGTGGGCGCTCGCGTGGAAACGAAGGCGGAACGGGCCGACTTCGCGCTCGACCGGCGCGCTGCCCGCGGGCCGCTCGACGACGTCGATGCGCGCCTCGGCGACGCCCTGGCTCCTGCATAGGAGCGCCGCGGATCGCGAGCCGAACACGGTGGCGCCCGTGGCCTTCGCAATGGCGGGCACGTCGAGCGCGTGGTCGAAGTGCGTGTGACCCACGATGATCGCGTCCGCCCGCGGCGTGTACCGCGCGATGCGCGCGTGGTCCGGCTCGAGCCTCGCGAGGATGCAGCGCGCGAGCGAGGCGCGCGTCACGTAAGGGTCGAAGAGGAGCACGTGCGCGCCCGAGCGCACCTCGTAGCCGGCCGTCCCGAGCCACTTCACGTGCACCGGCGCGTCCCACGGCGCGTCGAGCGACTGCGGGTGAAACACGAGGCTTCCGGGGTCCATGGAGGCTCCATCGTCGCCCAAAGTGGCGCCAGCGCCAATTGCGCCGTACATTCCGCCCCCTTCATGTCCCGCGAGAAGACCATCCATTTCGTGAGCCTCGGCTGCCCGAAGAACCGCGTCGACACCGAGGTGATGCTCGGAGTCGCGACCAAGAGCGGCTGCCGCGTCGTCGAGCAGGCCGAGGACGCCGACGTCATCGTCGTCAACACGTGCGGCTTCATCGGCGAGGCGAAGAAGGAGTCGATCGACACCATCCTCGAGCTCGGCCTCCTGAAGAAGCACGGCAGCTGCGAGAAACTCGTCGTGACGGGCTGCCTCTCGCAGCGCTACCCGACCGAGCTCGCCGCCCAGATGCCCGAGGTCGATCACTTCCTCGGCTCGAGCGACATGCTCAAGCTCGGCACGGTGCTCGAGGGCAAGGCCGACCGCATGCTCGTCGGCAACCCGGCCGACTGGGTCGTGCGCGCGAGCGATCCCCGCGTCGTGACGGACTCGCGCGTCAGCGCCTACGTGAAGATCGCCGAGGGGTGCAACCGCACCTGCGCGTTCTGCACCATCCCCGAGTTCCGCGGTAAGCAGCGCTCGCGCCCGGCGGACGACATCGTGCGGGAGGCCGAGCAGCTCGTCGCGCAGGGCGTCGTCGAGCTCAACATGATCTCGCAGGACACGATGGCCTATGGCCGCGACCGCAAGGGCGACGACGGCCCCGGCGGCAAGACGAACCTAGCCGCCCTCGCCCGCCGCGTCGCCGACGTGCCCGGGGTCCGCTGGGTGCGCCTCTTCTACCTCTACCCCGAGACGATCGACGACGAGCTCGTGGATCTGCTCGCCAACCACCCGCGCGTCGTCCCCTACGTCGACATGCCGCTGCAGCACGCGGCCGACGCGATGCTCAAGCGCATGCGACGCGGCCACGGCAAGGAGCGCCAGAAGCGCGTCGTCGAGACGATGCGCAAGAAGATCCCGAACCTCACCTTCCGCACGGCCTTCATCGTGGGCCACCCGGGCGAGACGGACGCCGAGTTCAAGGAGCTGTGCGACTTCGTCACGTGGGCGGAGTTCGAGCACGTGGGCGTCTTCCGCTTCTCGGACGAGGAGAGCGCCCAGAGCTACGCGCTGGACGGCAAGGTCTCCGCGCTCGTCGCCTCCAACCGCTACCGCAAGCTAATGGCGCTCCAGCGCCGCATCGCCCGCGCGAAGAACAAGTCGATGGTCGGCCGCGAGCTCGACGTGCTCGTGGAAGGCGCGAGCGAGGAGCACGAGTTCGTAGTCAAGGGCCGCCACGCGGGGCAGGCGCCGGAGATCGACGGCCAGGTGTTCCTCTCCGGCGGCGAGGCCCGCGCGGGCGAGATGCGCCGCGTGAAGGTCGTGCAGACGAGCGACTACGACCTGGTCGGCGAGTTGCTCGACGAGGGGCCCGCGCACGGGCGCGCGCGGAAGAAGCGCGTGTCCTTGAACATCGTCGCGTAGCGAGCGGGTGGCCCCTCCCTCCGCGAAGGCGCCCGCGAACCGCTCGGGTGTAGTGAAGTCGTGCACAGTGGTGTCCCGGTTTTGGGCTAGCCTCGCCTTGCGACCACGAGCTGTCGCCGATACAGTTGGAAGACCGTGCGTCTGGGTCGGACCTTCGTCAGCCCCGCCTTCGATGTCCTGCTGATCGGAGGCGTGCTCAGCATCCCGGTCGCGCTCATCGCCCGTGCCGGGGGCATCAAGTTCGACGCCGTCAGCATGTGGCAGATCCTTCTGCTCACGAGCTACGCGCACGTCGCTGCGTCTCTCATCCGGCTCTACTCGAAGCCGGAGGTGGTCCGACAGCGGCCGGCCTTGACCGTCGGGCTTCCCCTCGCTCTCGTGCTGGCGACGGGCTGGTTTCTCCTCGCGAGGGGTCGCGCCGCGGACTGCGTCCAGGGCATTTACATCACCTGGTCGAGCTACCACTACGCCGCGCAGACCTACGGGCTCGCGCTCATGTACGTCTACCGGTCGGGCGGGTCCTTCACGCCCAGGGAGAAGCGCTTCCTCCAGGTCGCCTGCCTCGCCACGTTCGTGTACGCGGTCCTCGGACCTGCGGCGGGAATCACGATGATCGTCCCTGCCTCCGTCTACGCGACGTGGCCGGCGCTCGAGATCGTGCGGCAGGTGTTGCGCGCCGCGCTGCTCGTCTTCCTCCTCGGTGGCCCGATCGCCCTCGCGGTGTACAGGCAGCGTCGCGGGCACCCCCTGCCGATGATGAGCCTCATCCTCGTCGCCACGAACGCTCTCTGGTGGGTCCTCTTCGTGCCCGCCGACGCCTTCGCGTGGGCCGCGCTCTCGCACGGCGTCCAGTACGCCGCCATCGCGACGATCTTTCACGTGAAGGACTCGAAGCAGGCCCCGAACAACCGGCGCGGCACCGTCTACCACACGCTCACATTCTATGTCGCCTGCGTGGCCCTCGCGTACGCGCTCTACTACGGCGCCCCGCCGCTCTTCGCGATGGTGTCCTACAAATTCGCTCACTCGGCCGCGCCGCTGCGCATCGCCCTCATGCTGAACCTGCACCATGTCATCCTCGACGGGTTCATCTGGCGGCGCGCGAGCGCCCCCGTGGCTGCCGGGGCGACCGGAATGGCGCACAGCTCCCTCGCTCGGGTGGCAGCGCCGGTCTGACGTCGCGGAAGCTCAGACCCGTCGCGCGGAGAGCGGTTTGCCGGGGAGGCCCGGGCGCGGAGCCTACAGCGCGGGCACGACCACCGTGGTGGAGGGGCTCGTGTCCGCACCGACCTCCTGCGAGATCTCGAGGTTGTCCCCCGTCGACGCGGTGACCGTGGCGTCCCACGTGCCGGCGGCGTTCGCCTGCGCGCCGCCGACGCGCTGGTCGAGCGGGACGTTCGGGTTCAGGTTGTAGATGACGATGATGGCGTTGGGCTCGGCGCCGCCGATGCTCTGGAGCTTCACTTCGCCCGTGGGGACGTTCTGGTCCGAGAACGTGGGGATGGCCGGCGGAGGCAGCGGCAAGGTGGGGCTCGCGCAAGACAGCACGACCCAGCTCACGGCCAGGACGACGAAGCCACGGAATCCGCGCATGCCTCCACCCATCACGCAAACTTTGTAGCACACAGCGCGCCGTCCGCTTCTCCCTTGTTTCACCGGGCGTCCCCGTCCTCTCCGCCAACCAGGTTGCCTACACCGATCACCAAGTGGTCCGACACTGGCCGGGGCAGGCAGCGATGGTTCCTAGCCGGGAGGGCGCGACTTGGGCGTATCTTGAAAGCGAACGGGTCCGGCGGGGGTGCGGGCTCGACAAAACGAGCGACCGCGACATCGATGCAGGATCCCGAGCGTTCTACCGAGGTGCCAGTCTCGACCGCGTCGCCGCCGCCGCCCTCGCTGCATCCGGCGCCCGCCCCGGTGGCGCTCCACGTTCGGCTAAGGCCCGTCATCATCGCGCTCGTCATGGCCGGCGGCCTGGCGTTCCGTCGCGGCGCGGCCGTGGACAGCTCCGCGCCCAACCGGTCGGCCGCCCTTGTCGAGGTCCTGCGCGGCCGCGGGCTCGCCTGCGACGAGGGAGACGTCACCTGGATCAAGGGACCGAACGGCGTGCGCGGCGCGATGTTCGGCGGGTCGCGCGCCCTCGTGCGCGCGAGCCTCCGCGACGAGCCGAGCGATCTCTACCTCGTGGCGACGCGCCTCTCGCCCGAGGGCGTGCTGCTCGGCGTGGGCGCGGCGTCCAACGTCACGCGCACCATCGGCGTCGACGAGAGCCGCCCTGTCCTCCACGGCAACCTCGCGGCCTACACGACGACGCTCGACGGCACCGCCACCGGCGTTCACACGCTCGACCTCACGGGCCGCGCGCCCGCCACGTACACCGACTTCACGCGAACCCAGCGCTGGCAGACCGCCCTCACCAACGTGCAGCAGACCGGCCAGCCGTACGGCATCGTCCACAACGCGTTCGCGCTCGACCCGAACGCCGCCAAGGTCGTGCTCTCGTTCCGCGACGACGGTCTCCTCGATATCACCGCCGACGACCGCAAGATCGTGGTCGACCCGGCGCTCGGCAAGACGGTCGAAGGCGGCGGCTGGGTGCGCGAGGTGCCCGAGGAGCGCGCGCGCCCCGGAAACCTCGTCACGTGGTCGGTCGATCGCGTGCGCGCGATGCCGTGGTTCGGCGACGACAACATGCAGTGGCTCAAGGCCATCGCGTTCACTGGGCTCGACTATGGGCTCCGCGCGCGCGCCTTTTTCGTGCAGGACACGAGCGCGCACGACGTCGCCGAGGACCTCGGCGGCGCGAACGTGACGCAGGCCCCCGTCTTCATCGACCCGGAGATCGGCTGGCCCCCGCCGCCGCTCAAGCCCATCCTGTCGCCGCCGCTCCCCGGCGAGGGCCAGTGGATCACGCTCGACAAGGATCCCTTCATCACGCTGCCACCGGGCCTCCCCTCGCCCTTCGTGACGACCTACCTCCGCACGGACAAAGACCGCCGCGACACGCGCATCTACATGACCATGTGGGACCCGCGCGTCATCGCGCTGCACATGGTGGCCGGCACGGTCGAGCCGGTGAGCGCCACGGGCGAGGCCGGTCCCGGCGTCATCCCGCGCGCCCCCGAGGTCATGAAGCGCGTCGTCGCGGGCTTCAACGGCGGCTTCCAGGCGATGCACGGCGAGTACGGCATGCAGGCGGACGGCGTCCTCTACCTTCCGCCCAAGCCCTACGCCGCCACCGTCATCGAGCTGCGCGACGGCACGACCGGCTTCGGCGCGTGGCCGCGCTCCACCGAGGTGCCCGACGAGGTCCTGAGCTTCCGGCAGAACCTGACTGCCCTCGTCCAGAACGACCACTTCAACCCGTGGGGCCGCGTCTGGTGGGGAGGCACGCCGCCGGGCTGGGCCGACACCATCCACACGACGCGGAGCGGGCTCTGCCTCACGAAGGAGAACTTCGTCGCCTACTTCTTCGGCAACGAGATCAGCGCCGAGGTGCTCGCCTCGGCCATGCTCGGCGCCCGCTGCGCCTTCGGCATCCACTTCGACATGAACCCGGGGCTCGTGGGCTTCGAGTTCTACAACGTGCAGCCTACAGCGACCTTTGCTCCGCTGGGCCGCCCGCTCCAGAACGACTGGGAGTACCAGGGCGCGCTCAAGGACTTCGCGGGCTTCAGCGTCCACGCGCGCCGCATGATACGGAGCATGCAGGAGATCAACTTCCCGCAGTACATCCACCGCGAGGGACGCGACTTCTTCTACCTGACGGTGCGGCCGACGTTGCCGGGATCCGATCTCGCGCCGCCGGTGGCGCCGCCCGAGGCGAACGAGGGCGCGTGGCGCGTGAAGGGGCTGCCGCAGCACGGCTTCCCGTACGCCGTCGCGACGACGTCCCTCCGGATCGACCCTTCGCAGCCACAGACCCACGCGCGCGTCCTGCGCATAGACCCTCGCGTCGTGCGCGCCGCCGGCAGCGCAGGCACGAGCGAGACGACGCCGACCGTCGTGTCCCTCTTCACGGCCCAGCGCCCGCCGCGCGGCGCGGAGGTCGGCGTCTGGCTCGGCAGCGGCGTCTTCCTCGAGGGCGTGCAGCCCCCCTCCGCCGACGCCTCCATCCTGCTCGTCGGCCAGCCCGCCGCCGCGTTCCTCGCGAGCCCCGGCGCCGAGAGCCCGCGCGTCGCCGTCGGGATCCACGACGAGGACGGCATGCTCGAGTGGGTCGAGCTCGCCCCCGACGCGACCGCGGACGCCTCCTCCTCCCGCGCGATGGACGCGCTCCTCGCCCACGATGGCTGCGGCACGCGCCTCTTCGTCCTGGGCGCCGCGCGCGCGCTGCTCGGCGGCTCGCTCGAGCTCGACGGCTCCAAGGGCTCCCCGCCCGTCGGCACCTCGGCGCGCCTCGTCCGCGGCGCCGCGCCTGCCGCGCGCCCCTACTTCGAATCGACCCCCATCGTCACGCCGAGCGTGTGGCAGCCCTTGCAGAGCCAGCGCGTCCGTTACTTCCCCAAGCCCCGCTCGGCCGCGCCGGCCTCCACGAGCGGCGCGAGCCCGGCGGGCTCGGCCAACCCGACGCCGCCTGCGGCCGGCTCTTCCGTCCCGGCCGGAGGATTGGGGAACCCGCCCAATCCCACGGGTGCTACTCTCGAGTGACGTCCCGCACTGGCTGAGCCTCGGCGGGCACTAACCCCGCGGCCGCTTTCGGAGTCTCGACCGGTGACCCAACCGCAGGCCTTCGGCCGCTACGAGCTACTCTCGCGCCTCACCGGCGGCGGGATGGCCGAGGTCTTCCGCGCGCGTGACACGCAGCGCGGCACCATCGTCGCGCTCAAGCGGATCCTCCCGAACGTCGCCAAGGACGAGGACTTCATCCAGATGTTCGAGGACGAGGCCCGCATCGCCTCGCAGCTCGAACACCCCCACATCGCGCGCACCCTCGACTTCGGCCACGTCGGGACGACGTACTTCATCGCCTTCGAGTTCGTCGACGGCAAGGATCTGCGCGCCGTCTTCGACCACTGCGTCCGCGCCAAGGAGGCGCCGCCGCTCTGGTTTCTCATCTACGTCTTCACCCGCATCTGCGAGGGGCTCTCCTACGCCCACTCCCGCAAGGACGCCGGAGGGAGCCCGGTGCTCATCGTCCACCGCGACGTGAGCCCCCAGAACATCGTGGTGAGCTTCGGCGGGGACGTGAAGCTCATCGACTTCGGCATCGCCAAGGCCGCTGGCAAGCTTAGCCGCACCGAAGTTGGCGCCATCAAGGGCAAGTTTGGCTATATGAGCCCGGAGCAGATCGGGGGAGGCCTCGTCGACCAGCGGACCGACGTCTTCTCCCTAGGCATCTGCATGTGGGAGCTTTTGACGCGAACCCGCCTCTACGATGCTCCCAACGAGATCCTCGTCCTGGAGAAGATAAGACGGGGCATTATCCAGCCTCCTTCGAGTCTCAACGCCCTGATTCCGCCTGGGCTGGATCGAATCGTGTGCAAGGCGCTCGCCAAGGATATGGACGAGCGCTACGGTTCCGCCAAAGATCTGTATAGAGACCTCAACGCGCTTTCGAAGGACACGAACACCGTAGCGACGCGCGAGCAGATAGCGCAGTACATGCGTCGCACTTTTCCGGAGGCCGGGCGGCCGCCGGGCGGACGGGACGGCGAAGACCTCGCGGACGCGAGGACGCCGTCGGCAGTGCGAGTACAGGAAGTGATGATGGAGACGCAAATGGCAGCAGACAACAAGGGCGGATCGGACCTCGACGTGTTCGAGGGCCTGGGGAAGAAGAACACCGGCCGTCCCCCCGCCGGCGCCCTTGGCGGACAGAGCCCCGCGGCGCCTCCCTCCACCGTGCGCAACGGAGGTCCGCCGAGCTCGGCTCCGCGCTCCGCTCCGCCCCCGCCTCCGCCCGCGCGTGGCGCCTCCGACGCCCCTCCGGCCTCGCTCCGTGGGCTGGCTTCGTCGCCTCCGGCCTCCGTACCCGGGATGCGCGTCTCCGCGCCTGCTCCGCCGCCTCCTCCTGGCCGAGCTGCCCTGCCGCCCGTCGTCGCGCCCCCGTCGCGCACCGCCTCCTCCTCGTTCCCCGTCGCCGCCCCCACGACGAAGCCGGTCGCCCCCGAGGGCGCCAAGCTCGACATGGACTGGGACGACGAGAACGAGGCCACGCACGTCTACGACAAGGAGGGCTCGTCGGCCGAGCCCGCGCCCCAGCCCCCGGCCACCGCGGCGGCCCCGGCGACGGTCCCCGGCTCGCTTCCTCCGCTCCAGCCGCCGGCGCCGAAGACGCAGCCCATGGGCGTGGGCTCCGCGCCCGTGCCCGGCATGAAGCGGACGCTCGTGGGGATCCAGAGCCCCTTCCAGGCTCCACCTCCCCCGCCCCCTCCTCCCGGTCCGCCGGGCTCGATGGCGCCGCCGGCGTTCCGAGCTGGGTCCGTGCCGCCGCCTCCGTCCTCGGTCGGAGGCGCGTTTGCCCGCGCGTCGAGCATCGCGTCCGCGGCGCCTGGCCCGGTCGCGTACCCTCCGCCCGCTCCTCCCCCGTCGCTCGATGCGGGCCCGTCGCAGCCGCCCATGCTCGCGGCCCCACCGCCGAGCACCTACAAGAGCGCGCCCCCGCCGTACTTGCCGCCGCAGGTGAACACGCTGCCGATGGCGATGCCCGGGCCCCGCCCGGCGACGCCCATCTCGCACATGCCGGACATGCCGCCGCCTCCGATGGCCAACCGGATGGAGGCGACGGCGCTTCTCCACCCGCCCGAGCGCTCCCGCACGGGGCTCGTCGTCGGCGCGGTCACCGCGCTGGTCGTCGTCGCCGCGGGCGCGTTCTTCCTCATGCCCCGCAGGGGCGAGGTCGTGGTCAGCGCGACCGACAGCAAGGGAGACGTTTCCCACATCGAGGTCTACGTCGACGGCAAGAAGACCGAGTGCGGGACGTCACCCTGCGTCGTCGGCGACGTCGTCTCGGGGACGCACACCGTGAAGGTTGTCGCCGAGGGCTACGGGACCATCCCCGAGCAGCTCGTAAACGTCGTCTCCCGCCAGCAGTCGCGCGCCGCGTTCGGCCTCGCCACCTCCGCAGAGGCACCCAGCACGGGCGTGAAGGTCGGCGGCGCGCAGGTCGGCGTGAAGCTCTACATCGACGACAAGGAGATCGGCGCGGTCCCGGCCGAGGTGCGTGACCTCACCCCCGGAAGCCACCGGGTCCGCATCGCCGGAGGCGAGCGCTATGCCGCGGTGGAGAAGAACGTCACCGTCGCGAAGGACGAGTTCCAGGACCTCGGCACGGTCAACCTGAAGGTCGTGAAGGGCAAGGCGACGATCACCCCGGGCAACCCCACGGGCGCCAAGGTCTACATCGTCTCGGGCGCCGACCGGCGCGAGCTACCCACCCTGCCCATCTCGGTCGACATCGACACCTCCAAGCAGTGGTCCTTGCTCGCGACGAAGCTCGGCTACGGGGACTACACGCAGCCCATCAGCTTCGATGACGGCCAGGCGGAGAAGACGTTCGTAATCAACCTCGACGTGAAGCAAGCGGTCGCCGCGCAACCGCAGGTCCCGCAAGAGGCGCCGCCTCCCTACCAGCCCCCGGCGCCCGCTCCGCCGCGACCTGCGGCCCGCCCGCAGCAGCCCCCCGCGAACACGACGTCGAGCTCCGGAGGCGGCGACACCGCGCCGTCGGGTGGCGAAGCGTTCCTCAACATCAACTCGATCCCCGCGTCCTCGATCGTCCTCGACGGCAAGCCCATCGGCAACACGCCGAAGCTCAAGTACTCCGTCAGCGCGGGCTCGCACACCGTCCTCTTCGTCAACACCGAGCAGTCGTTCAAGAAGACCGTCACCGTCAACGTCGGCGCCGGCGAGACGAAGGCGGCCATCGGCAAGGGTGACTAGAGAGGTGTCCAAGCTTGCGAGCGAACTCCTGTATCTCAAGCGACCCCGACCGCCGCATCGGGCCGTGCAGCCGCAAGATTGGGCACGTCGGGAGTGAATACGCGCATCCTCGTCGTCGACGACGAGCCGGGGCTGCGCAACATGCTCGAGGTCCTGCTCAAGCGCGAGGGCTTCGAGGTCACGCTCGCTCCCGGTTTCGGGACGGCCCGTGACGCCATCCGCAACGCGCCCGAGCCGTACGGCGTCATCCTGAGCGACCTCGTCATGCCCGACGGCTCGGGGCTCGACATCCTGACGCTCACGAAGGCGCGAGGCGCGCAGACCGAGGTCATCATCATGACCGCGCACTCGACGCTCGAGACGGCGGTCGACGCGATGAGGCGCGGCGCCTACGACTTCATCACCAAACCATTCGCCACCGCGGAGCTCCGCGCGCTCGTCCACAAGGCGTTCGAGAAGCACGCGCTCCTCGCGGAGAACGAGCGCCTCCGCGCCCGCGTCGCGCGAGACAGCCCTCGCGATCTGCTCGGCAGCTCGGAGCCGATGCGGCGGATCGTGGACCTCATCCACCGGATCGCCAACTCCAAGAGCACCGTCCTCATCACCGGCGAGAGCGGCACGGGCAAGGAGCGCATCGCCCGCACGATCCACGACGCCTCCGATCGAGCGACCAAGCCGTTCCTCGTCGTGAACTGCGGGGCCATCCCCGAGGCGCTCATGGAGAGCGAGCTCTTCGGGCACGACAAGGGGGCCTTCACCGGCGCCACGGCGAGGACGCTCGGCATCTTCCGCGAAGCCGACGGCGGGACCGTCCTCCTCGACGAGGTCGGGGAGCTCCCCACGCCCCTCCAGGTGAAGCTCCTGCGCGTCCTCCAGGAGCGCAAGGTACGGAGCGTGGGGGGCACCGCGGAGTCGAGCGTCGACGTGCGGGTCCTCGCGGCGACGAACCGGAACGTCGAGGAGGACGTGAAGGCGGGCAAGTTCCGTCAGGACCTCTACTACCGGCTGAACGTCATCCGCATCGAGGTGCCCCCGCTCCGCGCGCGCCGCGGAGACATCGCCGAGCTCGCCGAGTTCTTTCTCGCCCGCTGCTGCGCGGAGCACAACAAGCAGATCCGCGGCTTCACCCCCGACGCCTTGCGCGCTCTCGACGCGTACGCCTTCCCGGGCAACGTCCGCGAGCTCGAGAACGTCCTCGAGCGGGCGGTGACGCTCGCCAGCGGTCAGATCATCGGGCTGGGTGACCTCCCCCACGAGCTCAGCGGAGCGAGCGCCTCACCCACACCGGCCCTCGGCTCCCTACCGCCCGATGGGTGCGACCTCGACGCCGTCCTGGGGGAGCTGGAACGACGGCTTATCCTCCAGGCGCTGGCGAGAACCGGCGGCGTGCGCACCCGCGCTGCGAAGCTCCTCGGTGTCACGCTTCGCAGTCTCCGCTACCGCCTCGAGAAGCTGTCGCTCCTCGATGCCGCCGACGCGGACGTCGCGGGCGAAGAGGATGACGTCAAGTCCTCGCCCTGAGACGTACTCGTAACCACATTGGGACTGACGTTTTGCGGCGCTTCACATGCCGAAAATTGTCAGCTCCGCGGTCGTTCTCTTGGGACCACCTTCGCGATCGTGCGACAATTGCTAAGTTCGTCGTTCTTTCCCCGGAGAGCAACCATGGCACGTTCTCTGCTGATGACCTCGTTAGTGCGAACCCCCGGTGCTAGTCGTCGTCAGGCTCGGTCCCTTCGGGGTAGGCGAGGATTCACCCTCGTCGAGCTGATGATTGTCGTTGCCATCA